>MDSW01038542.1_pt1 | contig 64099 bp, 61 predicted proteins | sample 811171 | NCBI WGS metagenome assembly MDSW01 (sample SAMN05326641, study PRJNA326480) | marine metagenome | isolation source: seawater | place: Atlantic Ocean: North West | collected 2012
ACATGTATGGACCACGTTGGTGGACATCTAGCTAAATTCCAACAATGGGATGCTGGAAAACGTCAGTGGAAAGTTGCTAGTGACTGGATTGAAGGTGATGTAGCATTATCACAAGCTATTATTGACGAAGGTGCTGAAAAGTACGCTGCGGATAATGGTATTAAAAAACGTGATTGTAATAACGCCGAAGATAGAGATAACTTCGACTTATAATACATTTCGTTATTTAAGATTAAAGGCGGTATTTAATACCGCCTTTTTTTTTAACTAATCCATACAAAAGTACCAAACCTCTGAATATCCTTTGATTTTCTATATGAATAAAAAAGATCATTGTGAGTGACAGTGCAGTACTCAGAACTATATATATTTCTTATATTATTAGAATTTAATTGAAAACAAGCTATACCCTTAATATCCATATTAAATTTATTATTATTTAAACCAAAAAAAAACTTTTGGTAATTATTATCAATACTTATAAATTTCTCACGTATATTTTTATCAACCTGATAATAATTCTTGGATACTGAAGGCCCAATCCAGGCTTCATAAGTGTAGTTATACGTCGCAAGAATCTTTATAGCTTTTTCTATAATATTATACATTAATCCTTTTCTCCCAACGTGTAATATACATATTATACTTCCACAAACACTGGAAATTACAATTGGCATACAATCAGCTGTTAGAACTGATATTACATTATTTTTTTTTGTAGTAATTAAACCATCGGCTGTATAAGGATTGATATTTTTTTTATCTAAATTTATAACCTTATTTCCATGAATTTGCTTAATAAAATTGGGATTATTTGGAAGTATTGTTTCAACTAATTTTTTTCTATTTAAAAATATTTTTTTATAGTCATCATTAAGATATGAAATATTAAAATCTTTTTGTGAAAAAAAATTTCTTGTTGTAAATAATACTTTTACACAGTTCGAAACATTCCAGCCTATATCTACATAGTTATTTTTACACATCAAGCGCTTCCTCTAATTCTTTTAAATCTTTAGGAACATCTGACTTAATATTTATATCTTGGCCATTACGCGGGTGTATAAATTGAAGTTCTTCGGCGTGCAAAGCTTGTCTAGAAAATTCTTTTAGTATGTCTATTTTATTATTTTTATCTATTTTTAACCCATAAGTTTTATCACCTATAATTGGGTAGCCTAGATACTGCATATGTACTCTTATTTGATGTGTTCGTCCTGTATGAAGTTTTAATCTAACTTTACTTGCATATTTATAATTTTTTATAACCTCATAATCAGTTATTGCTTCTTTGCCTGATGGATTTACCGCCATTTTTTTTCTATCAATTCTGTGTCTAGATATTGGTTGATTAATTTGCCCATTTTTCATTAATTGTCCGTTTACAAAAGCTATATACCTCCTTTTTATTTCTTTATTCTGCATTTTTTTTATCAGTATCATATAGCTTTCAATACTTCTTGCTACTATTAACAAACCAGAAGTATCTTTATCGAGCCTATGAATTAACCCTGATCTAGGCAAATTAACTAATTCAGGGTATTTGTAAGCTAAGCCATTTGCTAAAGTTCCGCTTGTATTACCGGCTCCAGGATGTGAGACTATATTTATATCTTTATTAACTACTATTAAATCTTTATCTTCATACTCAACTTTAATAAAGATTTCTTCAGGTTTAATAAAATTGGAGTTTATATTTTCTTCGGGAATTATTGTAACTTTATCGTTTTCACTCAATATATCTTTGGGTTTAATGATTTTATTGTTAACAGTAATATTGCCTTTTTTTATCCATTTTTGCACTAAACTTCTGGAAAATTGTATATTTTCGTTAGCTATGGCTTGATCTGCCCTTAAACCTTTACATTCTTCTGATATTATATATTCTATAATATCGACATTGTTAATTTCGTCATTCATAATAAATTATATGCATAAGAATATGATAAAAATAAGTATTTATATACTTTTAATTATAACATTAAATGGCTGCGCAAGCTTTAAAGGTAAAGATGAAAATACCCAAATTGATGAACGCGGCAATATAATATATGAAGATGATTCAGAAGTATTATCAGCCGAAGAACTTTACTACAAAGCTAATGCTGCGCTAAAAAGAAAAGAATATCAAAATGCTATAGATGAATATAGAAAAATTGAAGCAAATCACCCGTTTTCAGAATTTGCCGAACAAAGTCATATTGAATTAGCTTTTGCTGAATACAAGCTTGGTCGCTGGGATAGTGCTGTCGCAATTATTGACAGATTTATTTCAATGAATAATACAAGCAAGTTATTACCTTATGCATATTATTTAAGAGGCCTTTCAAATTTTAATCGTGGTAAAGGTTTTTTTAATTTTATATTGCCACACGTTCAAGTAGATAAAGATCCAGTAAATATAAGAAACGCATACGAGGACTTTAATTATGTCTATAAATATTATAATGATTCGGAATATTCAAAAGACTCACTTAAAAGAATGATATATCTAAGAAATACACTAGCATCATATGAACTTCATGTGGCTAATTTTTATTTTAAGAGAAAAGCTTACATTGCCGTTATAAATAGGTGTAATTATTTAATTGAAAATTATCCAAATGCACCAGCAAACATAGATGCATTATTTTTCTTGAAAAAATCTTACGAATTACTTCTTATGGCTGATAACGCAAGGAATATAGATAAAATTATAAATAAAAATTACCCAGATTATAAATCAGTATACTTTGCAGATGTTCTAGAGAACAGAGTTAAAAGAAATATATTGGCTCTAAGTGATACAGCTGATGATATTGCTATTGGTCTTGGATTCGATATTGAGGATCAGCCTTTAGATGATTTTTCGGGTATTTATAAAGTTGAATATTTTACAAACGATGATTTAATTGACATAAGAAAGGATATTAAACCTGAAAAATATTCTATTATTCATAAAATTAATAATGAAAAAAGAGTAATTGAAAATAAAGAAGAGAAGAATATTTTAAATTTTTTCTTTTCAGAAGATAAATCTGATTTACAAGTTACAGACATTTTAGTTGATGAAAAAAATGAAATCACTAAAAATAGTAAAGCAGATAAAGAAGATAAAAATAGCGAAAAAAATGCGGAAGAAACAGGTATAATTAAATATGATGATTCAAATATTGAGCTAATAGAAGACTAATATTTATAACCAGAAACAATTGGAAACCTTCTGTCTCGCCCAAATGACTCAGGAGTTACTTTAACCCCCGGCGCATACTGTCTTCTTTTATATTCACTTCTGATAACCATATTTATTATGTTTGCAATTAGATTTTTATCATAACCTTTCTCACATATTTCAAATAATGATTTTTTTTCTTCGATAAATAAATTCAAGATATTATCTAAAACATCATAAGGAGGCAAGGTATCAATATCATATTGATCGTAGGATAATTCTGCAGTGGGCATTCGCTCTATAACAGCTTCTGGTATTGCCAATGATTTTTTATTTCTAAACTTTGATAATGCATATACCTCGCTTTTATATAAATCTTTCAGTGGTGCGAAACTACCACACATATCTCCATATAATGTAGAATACCCAACTGCAAGCTCACTTTTATTTCCTGTTGTTAATAATATTTTTCCCGTTTTATTTGATAGTGACATTAATATTAAGCCTCTTGCTCGTGCTTGAATATTTTCCTCTGTAATATCTTCAGACAAACCGGAAAATCTATCTCTTAAAGTATCATTAATTACTTTATAAATCTCTTTTATGCTGATTAATGAATATCTTACATTTAAAAACTCACACTGTTCTTTTGCTAATTGAATACTTAGATCAGATGTATATTTAGATGGCATCAGCACAGCCTCAATTTTATCCCTTTCAAAGATATCACTTGCAATTGCTAAGGTTAAAGCAGAATCTATACCACCAGATAAACCTAATATAACACCGTCAAGTTTGCTTTTTGTTATATAATCATATGTTCCAATCTTTATAGCTTCATATAATGCATTTGTTTCAGATAGGATATTTACGTTATCCTTAAAACCTCCATCATCAAAAAATTCATTATTTTTTATTTTAAAATTATAAATTTCTTCTGAAAAAGACATACAAGAATGAACTAAAGCTCCATTTCTATTTATTAGAAAAGAAGAACCATCAAATACTATTTCATCCTGACCACCAACTGTATTTAAATATATCAAGTTAAAGTTATATTTTTTCGCTATTTCTTTGAAATAGTCTCTTCTTTTTTCATCTTTTCCCTTTTCGTATGGTGACGCATTAATACTTACTAAAAAATCAATATCACTATTTGTTTTATCATGTAATTTTGAAAACTCCCAAGTATCTTCGCAAATTAAAATACATATTTTGTTTCCAGATATATCTAAAATTAGGTTTTCATGCCCTTTCTCAAAATATCTTTTTTCATCAAAAACACCATAATTTGGAAGAATTTGTTTTTTATATATGCTAACAATATCTTTATTATTTATAACGTAGGCGCTATTCCATATTTTAGCTGAATCACTAGAATAAAAAGGAGATCCAAATATTATATATTCATTACTTTCAATAATTTTTTTAATTTTATTAATAGCTTCATCAATTGATTTCACAAAATCTTGGCGAAATAATAAATCTTCAGGAGAATAACCACATAAAGCAAGCTCTGGAAAAACGAAAATTTTGGTGCTGTTTAGCTCTCTATTTTTTACAATTATATCTATTATTCTCTCAGTGTTTCCGCTAATGTCGCCAACTACCGGATTAATTTGAGCAATAATAAAGTTTATCTTATCCTTCATAATATAATTTTTAAATAATAAGTTATTAATATATGATATATAACATATATTTAAACATAAGTGTGAAGGTATTTATATTGAACAAATACATAATAATTGGACCAATTGGCGCTGGTAAGTCAGAAGCAAAGATCATTTTACAGGATAATGATTATAAATGTTTTTGTGCTGACGAAGAAGTAAAAAAATTGTACAAAGATAAATCAGTTATTGAAAAAATTCATAATTTTCTTCCAAGTGCGGTAAATAATAAAGGCATAGACTTGAACATACTTAGGAATGAGCTTTTCAATAATCCTGAATTAATGGAAAAAATAGAAAATTATATTCAACCAATTGTCTACAATAATTTCATTAATATTGAAAAAGAAAATAAAAATAACATTATCTTTATTTTCCCTATAGTTAAAAATAATAAATTTATACTTGAAAATAAATATATATATATTAATTCTGACGTTAAAATAAGAAGAGATAGACTTAAAAAAAGAGCTAATTACAATGATTTATTAATATCTAAGATAATTAATTATCAAGAATCGATAGACATATACAAAAAAGATTGCGATTATCTTATAAATAATGATGGCACTATAAATGAATTAAGAAATTCATTAAAAAAAATAATAAAATGAATGAAGAAAAATATATAATTTACGAACAACCTGTAGCTGAAAATATTAGAAATTTTCTTAAATGTGAATATATTTATGAAAAATACTATTCAAGCTTTTTAAAACAAGACCTATGGGATATAAAATCTTGCTTAGCATCTATAATTGAAATATCAGACTTCACTCTAAGAATAAATCTAAAAGTTGAATTATTAAAAGAACTTGAAAAAACTATTTTATTTCTAAATTTTTTAAAAGACTCTAATCTAATCAGCTTATCTGTATTTGATGAAAATATTACAAATGTTAGAAACTCTATTAATGAATTAAATGAAATACAAAGTAATCCATCTAAGACAGTAGTCGATAATGATTTTTTAATGCTTATAAAAAGTAAACTACAATTACCAGCTGGAGATAATTTTTTTGATATGCCATCTTATTTAAATTTCTTGTCATCTCAAAAGTCTTTTATAATAAATTCTATTGAAGGATGGTTTGCTCCATTTAATTCATTATGTAATGCATCTAAAATTATATTAAAAATTAAAAGAAAAAATGCTAATTTTACGACTTTTACAAGTCAAAAATCTTATTTTGAATTGAAACTAGACAAAAATGATAAAATTGATTTATTAAGATTGAAATTAAACAACAATATTAATATATTTCCTGATGTAAGTGTTAATCGGCAAAATATTAATATAATTTTCAAGACTGCATATGGAAATAATAGGTTATCTAAAGCAATTGATGAAAATTTAGAATTTGAACTAGCAATTTCAAAGATTATATAATTCAAAAAAATATGAAGAAGCTGCAACTCCACTACCGCCATTTTTTTTTGTTGTCTTAATATCCCTTTTGTAATTAAGACCGCCTAATGCCATAACTTTTTTTTGAGATAAATTTGCTAAATTATTAAATCTTTTCCATCCTATACCCTTTTTATTACTTGTATCCTTGATTGGAGATATTAATATCATTTTAATCAAATCTACATTATTACAAATATTAATTTCTTCTTCATTGTGACAAGATCCAAAATAATAATAATTCTTTTTTAAATTTAATTCTTCAAGATTAATTAGGTTTTTTGCTGTTAGTTGAATCCCATGACAAAATTCATTATGCTTATAATTACAATAATCATTTATAATATATAAAGCATTATATTTTTCACACATTTTATAGATTTTTTTTGAAATTTTTATATATTCATCGCTTGAAATTTTCTTTGATCTGAATTGCAAAAGCTTTATACCATTATCTAAGATATTTTCAATAATAGAAAAATACTTTCTAGAATTATTAACGTAATATTCAGGTGTAATAAAATATTTGTCTATTTTTGATATGTCATGTTCTATAGTCAGCATTAATTTTTATGTACTCATATGATAGATCTGACGTCCAAACAGTAGCATCTTTTGTTCCACTGTTATAGTTGACAATAATGTTAATATTTTTATTTTTTAGATATTTTTTTGCAGCAGATTCATTATATTTAGGGGATAATTTATTATTTTGGAATACAAGTATTTTTCCTAACTGTATTTTAATTTCTGGGAGTAATTTATTAGTAGTATCCGCCTTACCTATGGCAGCTAAAATTCTTCCCCAATTTGGATCTTCAGCAAATATTGCCGTCTTAACCAGTGGAGAATTCGCTATAGCCATTGCAATTTTTTTTGCGTCTGTAATTGTTTTAGCATTCTTTACGTCAATTTGAATAAGTTTTGTAGCTCCCTCACCATCTTCAATAATCTTCTTAGCTAGGCCCTGGTATATTATTTTTAAATTATCAAAAAATAATTTTCTTTCTTTTAAGCTTAAACTATTATAATTTATTTTAGATTTTCCTGTTGCTATCAATATACTTGAATCGTTTGTTGATGTATCACTATCAACAGTAATCATATTGTAAGAAATATCCGTAATTTTTTTTAATAATGCATTTAGAGTTTTTTTATTTATTATCAAATCTGTTGCAACAAAAGAAAGCATTGTTGCCATATCTGGCATTATCATTCCTGAGCCTTTAGCAACTCCAGTTATAGAAATAATTTTACCTTTTAGCAAAAATTTATTTGATAAAATTTTATTTTTTTTATCCGTAGTTAATATAGATTTTGAAAAATTAACCCAATTACTAGATTTTAAATTAGATAATAATTTTGGAATAGTTTTACAAATCTTATCACTATTTATTCTTTCTCCGATCACTCCTGTTGAGCATACTAAAATTTCATTAATACTACACGATGTTAAGTCAGCCAAAACTTTACAGTATTTAATCATATCTTGATATCCTATCTTTCCAGTACCTGCGTTTGCATTGCCCGCATTGACTATAAGATATTTAGGTTTTGAATGCGTTAAATTTCTTTGACTAAAAGAAACAGCTGCAGATTTTACCTTATTTTTAGTAAACACTCCTGCAACTGATGATTTTCCATCGATTCTCATTACAGATAAATCAAGTCTTTTCTTTTTATACATACCAGAATATATGGAAGACATTTCTATTCCATCAATATTATTAATTCTTGAGTGTGCTGTTTTTTTCATTTTAATTATTTCTTTTTTCTTTTTTTTGATTTTCTTGTTCTTTTTTGAGAATGTTTACTTTTATTTACTTTATTATTCGTCTTATTAGAGATATTTTCAGATTCATTATGTATTAAATTCAAATCTTGTTTTATTTCTTTTTTTTCATATGAGGCTTTATAATCTAATCTAAATAATAAGCTTATAAAACTATAATGCATATTATTCTGCATTATTGAAAACATTTCAAATGCTTCTCTTTTGTATTCTTGTTTTGGGTTTTTCTGAGCGTAACTTCTCAAACCTATACCCTGTCTTAAATAATCCATTGATTGTATATGCTCTATCCAGCTTTTATCTACAATATTAATATATATTTCTTTTATGATTTCTAAATAAATTTCATCAGGAACTGTGCTCCTACTATCATTAAAAATGGCTTTAGCCTGATCTAATAACTCTTCTATTGCTTCATTTTTTTTTGAAGATTCTTTAATAATCTTACTAGCATTAATTTGGATATTAAAATCCCTCTGCAATATGTCATCTATATCATTTGTGGTTTCAGAATTTATACTTTCTTCCATTAAATTTGCAAATACCTCTTCAATTATTTCATTAGTTATTTTTATTCTATTTGTATCTTTTAGAAAATCGTTTCTTTTATTATATATATATTTTCTTTGCTCGTTAGCCACATCATCATAATCTAATAAATGCTTTCTAATATCAAAATTATGACCTTCAACTTTTTTTTTGAGCGTTGCTAATAGCCCTTGTGACCCATTTATGTTCAATGGCTTCACCCTCTTCCATTCCAATTTTTTTCATAAACATACTTACTTTGTCTGATGCGAATATTCGCATTAAATTATCTTCTAAGGATAAATAAAATCTTGAAGAACCAGGGTCGCCTTGTCTGCCTGATCTTCCTCTTAGCTGATTATCAACTCTTCTTGATTCATGCCTCTCGGTTCCAATTACATGTAATCCACCAGATTCTTTTACTTTTTCATTCGATGTTGTCCACTCGGATTTTTTCTCGTCTTTTTTCCCACCTAAAACTATATCGGTGCCTCTACCTGCCATATTAGTTGCAATTGTCACGGTTCCCTCTGAGCCTGCATTTTCGATAATCATTGACTCTTTTTCATGTTGCTTTGCATTTAGTACATTGTGAGAAATATTTTGCTTCGTCAATGATTTTGATAAATATTCAGAGGATTCAATTGAAGCAGTGCCGATTAAAACTGGCTGTTTATTTATTTGACAATTTTTTACGTCCTCTATTATTGCATCATACTTTTCTTTCATTGTTAGATAAACAAGATCGCTATAATCTTCTCTAATCATTTTCTTATGAGGTGGTATAACAACAACTTCTAATTTATAAATTTCTTGAAATTCTTGTGCCTCGGTATCTGCTGTACCTGTCATTCCTGCTAATTTTTTATATAGCCGAAAATAATTTTGAAACGTTATTGAAGCTAAGGTTTGATTTTCATTTTCAATCACTAAATTTTCTTTTGCTTCAATTGCTTGATGTAATCCATCACCCCACCTTCTTCCAGGCATTTTTCTTCCTGTAAACTCATCGATAATTATTACTTTTGAGTCTTCAACAATATAGTCTACATCTTTTATAAATAAATAATGCGCTCTTAATCCGGTTCCAATGTAATGAAGTAAATTAATATTATTTGGATCATATAAACTTTCACTAGAATTTATTATTTTATTTTTTATTAATAATTTCTCATAAGTTTCATGACCATTTTCCGTTAAATATGCTTGCCTAGACTTTTCGTCTAAGAAAAAATCACTTTGTAAATCATCTTCTTGACCTTCTTTCAAATTCTTTACTAATGCATTTATCTTTTTATAAAGTTTTGAGCTTTCGCTTGTAGCTCCAGATATTATTAATGGGGTTCTTGCTTCATCTATTAAAATAGAATCAACTTCGTCGACTATGGCATACTCAAGATGGTTTTGTGTTTTTTCTTTAAGAGAATAAACCATATTATCTCTTAAATAATCAAAGCCAAATTCATTATTTGTTCCATATATTATATCGGCCATATATGCATTCTTTTTGTCTTCAATATTTTGACCAGAAAAAACTACACCTGTACTAAGCCCAAGAAAATTATATAAACTCGACATCCAGTTGCAATCTCTTTTTGCCAGATAATCATTAACAGTTATTATATGAACACCATTGCCTGTTAAGGAGTTTAAATATGCAGGTAAAGTTGCTACAAGAGTTTTCCCTTCGCCTGTTTTCATTTCGGCAATCTTACCTTTGTGAAGCGCAATACCACCTAAAATTTGCTCATCAAAATGTCTCATTTTTAATGATCGTTCTGATGCTTCTCTTACTAATGCAAACGCGTATGGCAAAATATCTTCTAAAGTTTTTCCATTTATATAGTCTGCTTTTAGCTTTTCAGTTATATCTTTAAAATCTTCATCTTTTATATTTCTAACTTCAGATGAAATTGCATTAACTTCTTTTAAGATTTTTTGATAATCTTTTAAAATTCTATCGTTTCTACTGCCAACAATTTTTTTTAAAAAATTCATCCTGATAACTTAATAAAGCCCCTAGTTTTTTGAAAATCTTTCTTTGTAATGTATAAATTTATTTGGATTAATATGCTTATTATTTTTCAAAACTTCTAAATGAACGTGCGGTCCTGTTGAGTGTCCAGTTGACCCCATCTTTGCAATCGTTTGCCCTTTTTTAACGTACTCCCCTACCTTAACTAGATTCCTATTATTATGTGCGTACCTTGTTTTATAACCATTAATATGGCTTATTTCAACCAAATTTCCATATCCATATTTTTTACCAGAAAAGGTTACTTTACCTGCAGCTAACGACCTTATGTCTGTTTCTGTTTTGTGAGCTATATCAACGCCTTTGTGAAAATGTTCTTCTTTTGATATTGGGTTTAATCTTGTTCCATAATCTGAAGAAATATACCCTTTATTAGATGGTAAACCTGACGGAAAGAACTGTTCTTTCATTTCAAGATTATTAATAATTTTATAAACTTCAGCTAGATCCTGTTGTTTTGAATCTAAATCAATCAGCATTTTATCTAAATAATTTTCAAATTTAGAATCATATTCGAATTCAATATTAACTTTATTTTTACCACCTATGTATTTTGGTCTTCTAAAATCAAAATCTTTTTTATCTAGTTTTGCTAATTTTGATAATTTATTACCTAAAGAATTTATATTTTCAATTTTAGATGAAATTGATATTAATTTTTGAGAAAAAAACTCCATATTTTCTTGGTTCTCTTCTTTAATACGATTTATTTCATTTTCGTAATGACTTAAGTCTTGTATTCTGTCTTCATATAACTCTTTATAACCTTTTTTATAACCATACATGTATGATGATGATGCAAACATTAATATTATAAAAGAACATAAAAATAATATAAATACGCCAAAAAATAATATATTTATTTTATATGATTTTGACTTGTTCTTATTTGATCGAAAAATTATTATTTGCATTTTATGTAAATTTTATTAAAGATGAACATTATACAACTTATTTTTAGTAAAAAATTATATATTATGAAAAAAATTTCTAAACAAATAGATATTAGTATATTAGAGAAAGCTAAAATACTAGGATCTATTAATAGATATCTATCAAAATATGAATCCATTAAAGATAAGTGCTTTGCTTGCAATATAATCAATAACACCCTTATTGTGGGTACAATCGATAGTTCAGCACTTAATTTATTGCGAAATTATCATAGAGAAATACTAAAAGATGTAAATTCAGAAATGAATGAATTACTAGGCATTAAACTGAATAAAGTTAGATTTAAAATTATTAAAAATCCTAAAATGAATTAAAAATCTGCAGTACTGTATGCATCCATATAATTAATTGGTAATTCTTCTGAGGTTTTATAACCTACTTCTTCCCAAGCATCTTGGTTTTCTATTAACTTTCTCAATAATTTATTATTTAAATCATGTCCTGATTTATATCCTTCAAAAGATCCTATTAAACTTTTGCCTAGTAGGTATAGATCACCGACTGCATCAAGTATTTTATGTTTAACAAACTCATCTTCATATCTCAAGCCATCCGCATTCAATACTCTGTGATCATCAACAACAACTGCATTATCTAAACTACCACCAAGCGCTAGATTCTTTGATCTTAATAATTCAACATCTCTCATAAAACCAAAAGTCCTTGCTCTACTTACTTCTTTAACATAAGAAACAGTAGAAAAATCCAGAACAGCTTTATGAGTTTTATCTTGAAAAACAGGATGGTCAAATCCAATTGTAAAAGCAACTTTAAAACCATCAAATGGTGCAAATTTTACCCACTTCCCAGTTTCTTCATCTTTAACTTCAATTGGTTTTAAAATTCTAATAAATTTTTTAGGTTTTTTCTGTTCTTTGATGCCAGCTGACTGAAGAAGGAATACAAATGGCCCAGCACTCCCGTCCATTATCGGAACTTCTGGCCCATCTAAATTTACAAATAAATTGTCAATACCAAGTCCTGCTATTGCTGATAATAAATGCTCAACTGTAGAAACTTTAATATTGTTCAAAATTAACGTTGTTGATAATGTTGTATCTCCAACATTCTCAGGGCAAGCTTTAATATTTATTTTATTATCTAAATCTGTTCGAGTAAAAATAATACCTGTTTCCGCAGGTGCAGGATTTAAAGATAAAGTAATCTTTTTACCTGTATGAAGTCCAATTCCAGTAGCTTTTATTGAATTCTTAATTGTTCTTTGATTTATCATTAAAATTTTTTTCTTATTTTTCTATTGTTAATTATACAGCATTTTCTTCTTTAATACGAATAAAGCCTATAACCTAATGATTATATGCATTTTTTGTGCCAATTCTATTGAAAAATAAGATTTTTTTCAATTATAAAATAATTTCTTAAGAAATTTTTTAGCAACAAAAATGAAATCCTCATTAAGTTGCTTGCTTTGAGTATTATTTTTACTTTGAGCATATAACAAAAGGCCAACACAAGTTGAATATTCCGGATTTTTTACAATTTCTTCGGAACCACCATATATAAATTGTGGCACACCTATTCTAGCTTGTTTATGAAATACCTCTTCAGCAAGATCTACTAATCCTACCGCTTTAGAGCTCCCACCTGTTAAAACAATACCTGCAGGGATAACTTCTTCAAAACCACTTTGTTGAATTTTTTCATTTACAAAATTAAAAATTTCTCTATATCTTAAACTCATAACTTCAACAAGCGTATATCTTTGAACGGATCGTGCTGGTCTATCTCCAACACCAGGAACCTCTATAATATCATCAGAAGAGAATTCATTTGCTATACAACCCTGCGTTATTTTTAAATCTTCAGCATTATATGTTGAGGTTTTTAATGCTTGAGCAAGATCATTTGTTACCTGGTCTCCTCCTAAAGATAATGAGGCTGTATATTCAATCGCTCCATTTCTAAATATTGCAATGTCTGTAGTTCCTCCGCCTATATCAACTAAACAAACACCTAAATCTTTTTCATCATTCGTAAGTACTGATAAACTTGATGCAAGTTGCTCTAAAACAACACCTTGAGGCTCTTTGCCACATTTTTTTATGCATTTTTCAATATTATCTCTAGCGTTTTTAGCGCCCGTAACTAAATGATATCTTCCGTCAATAGCAATCCCAGACATCCCTAATGGAACTTTTATTCCATCTTGCCCGTCAATCTCATAATCTTTTGCCAATACGTGAAGTATTTCCTGGTCGCTTGATAAGGTTATAGCTTTTGCAGATTCCTCTACAGACTTTAAATCTTGATCTGAAACTTCTTTATGATCAGAAATTGCTGCTCTTCCTGTAGCATTAAAACTTTGAATATGATTACCTGATATGCTCACATACATAGATTTTATTTCATGACCACACAATAATTCAGCATCTTCAATAGCTTTTTCAATTGATTGCACAGTGGCATTAATATCAATTACCACACCGCGCTTCATTCCCAGTGACTTTGATCTTCCAACGCCAAGAAAATCGATCTCGCTATCATCGTTCACTTGCCCGACTATTGTTTTTACATAAGAAGTGCCTATATCTAAGCCGACAATTAAATTTTTATCATTTTTAACCATAATTTTATTTTATTTCCATCCTACCGAAAATCCATTTGAATATCTCATATCAATATACCCGATTTTATCTAAATCGCTACTATTTAGTTGATCGTATATTTTAAAAAACATATTAATTCTCTCATTGATATTTTGAGATCCAAGTTTAATAGTAATGCCGGAAGATAGTATAATTTTTAAAGATCTGATATCGTTTTCAGAAACAACCAAAACTTTACTATCAATATTATTTTTAAGTAGATTTGAATTAAAAAGATTATAATATCTATAGATAGCATAATTTCTATCATCTTGTGCAAATAATTTAGGTAAAATCTTGTCAATTTTATCTACAAAGAATTTATCTCCGTTAATATTAAGGTAACTATTATTATTAAATATAGCTTTAGGAATATACTCCTGTACATAAATTTTTATCTCATCAGGGTATACTCTTCTCACATTAGCATTTTTAATCCATTCAATTTTTTCAAGCTGTTCCTTTAAAGCATCAATTTTGAAATTAAAAAAAGATTTATGTAATAAGTAATTTTTTGCTAGGTTAAATATTTTACCTTTATTAGCATTAATAATTTTTGTTTCTATTGTAATTTTTTTTATTGGAAAAACCACCTGCATATCATTTGCTTTATAAAAGGAGTAAATTAAAAGTACTACTGCGATTATAGATATTATTATAAAAAAAATTTTTTTTGTCATAGCATTTAATTTGCGAATGATGTATCTAATATATTTAATACTAAATTATTAAAATCTATATTAATCTGTTGTGCAGCCATTGGTACTAAACTTTTTTTAGTCATACCTGGCACTGTATTTAATTCTATCACCCAAGATTTTCCACTCTTATCTATAATTAAATCTACCCTTCCCCATCCAGTGCAATTTAAAGCTTTAAAGCATTGTAATGATTGAGCTTTGACGCTATTTTCTAAAGTTTTTTCAAGTTCTGATGGACATAAATATTGTGTCTCTGATGATTTATATTTTGCATTAAAATCATAAAATTTTCCTGGTGGGATTAACTTTATAACAGGAAGTGCTCTATCGTGAAGAATACCCACTGTATATTCAATCCCATCTATATATTCTTCTATAAGAATATCATTGCTAATTAATTTGTTATCTTTAATTGCTTGATGAAAATCTTGTCTGTTTTCAACAATATTTACTCCTATACTTGATCCTTCCGAAGAGGGCTTGACAATAAAAGGGTATTTGAATATTTTTTCAAGATCTTCGATATCATCTTTATTGTCAAATTTTTTGTAAAATGGTGTAGATATATTGTTGTCTAATAAAATATCTTTTGAGATTCTTTTATTCATACATATTTTTGAAGCGTTACTCCCACTTCCTGTATATGGTATATTTAAATTATCTAAAAATAATTGAATTTCTCCATCCTCGCCACCTTTGCCGTGTAAGATAATGAAAACTCTATCAGGATTTATTTGTTTTATTTCATGAAGATTATCTTTATTTAAATCAAAACTTATAGCGTTAACACCAGATGATATTAAAGACTCCAAAACATATTTACCTGATATCAAAGATATCTCACGTTCGTTTGACCAACCACCCATTAAAACAAGAACTTTTCCATACTTTTTTTTCATTTCTTATTACCAATAAATTTTACTTCAGTTTCTAAAAAAATATTTTTCTCTTGATAGACTTTTTTTTGAATAAAATCTATTAATTTCTCAATATCATCTGACTGAGTATTTTTTTCTGATATTATAAAATTTGCATGTTTCTCTGAAATACATGCTCCACCTATTTTATAGCCTTTTAAGTCAAGTGAATCTATTAAATTTGCAGCATGTGCATTATCCGGGTTTTTAAAAACTGATCCGCAACTTGGCAGTCCAGTTGGTTGTTTAGCTCTTCTATCCTCTAAGTATTCTTTTATTTTTTCCATCGAATTTGATAATTTATTTTTTTGTAAAATAAAATTTGCACTTATAAAATAATTATTTTCTTTAATATTTACATTTCTATAGCCAATATCAAACTCTTTTTTATTTCTACAGCTAATATTTCCATTCTTATCGATTATATTTACTGTGGAAATATTTTCCCAAATATTTCCACCATAGCATCCTGCATTCATTACAAGCGCCCCACCTAATGATCCTGGTATTCCGCAAAGAAATTCTAATCCGGTAAAATTTTCTTTAGCAGTAATCTGAGCAATTTTCATGCAAGATAAGCCAGCTTCAAAAATAAACTCACCATTTTTTAATATTTTATAGTTTTTTAAAGTGTTTTTTAGACATATTACACAACCTTTAATTCCACCATCTCTTACTAGCACATTACTTCCATTGCCCAAAAAAGTAATATCTAAATCATTTTGTAATAATAAAAAATTTTGAAGATCATTGACATCAAGTGGTTCAAAAAATAATTCAGCATTTCCACCAATTTTCCAGGTATTATAACCTTTCAAAGATACATTTTTTCTTAGTTTTCCTTTTATTTTTTTTTTCAATTTTTTCGATATTTTTCATGATTTTATTTGATGAAAGTTTTTATAATAATTAACAAATTTTGAGATATTCCCTGCGCCCATTGTTAATAAAATACTATCTTGTGTTATAGCTTTATTAATATACTGTATTAAATCCTCATTTTCGTTTAGCAATACAAATTCATTATTATATTTTTTTAGTTCAGTAATCAAAGCTTTAGATGTAATATTTTCAATAGGTTCTTCATTTGCGGGATAAATGTCCATTATAGCTAGATCATCAACATTCTTTAAAATTTCTATAAATTGACTAAAGTGTTCAGCTGTTCTCGAATATCTATGTGGTTGAAAGATCATAACAATTTTTTTGTTTTCCCAAACATTTTTTATAGTATTAAGAACTTCTTTCATTTCTGACGGATGGTGTCCATAATCATCTACCCAAGAAAAAACTTTATTATCTATTTCTATATTCTTAATAATTTCAAATCTTCTATTTATTCCAGGAAAATTTTTGAAAGATTTTTGAATGGTTTTTATTGGTACATTTATTTCTCTTGCTATAGCCAAAGCTGCTAAAGAATTTAAAATATTATGCTCACCTGGCATATTTAGTTGCATCTCGTATTCTTTGTTGTTCTCAGTATAGGTATATTTTGCTGAAATATCTGTGAGAACAGTTGATGATGCGATGTAATCAGCTTCTACATCTATTCCAAACGTTTTAATAGGCCTAGATATTTTATTCATCACAGATAGTGTGTTTATGTCACCTTTATTCAATAAACATAAGCCATAAAACGGCAAATTATTTATAAATTCTATAAAATTTTTTTTAAGTACATCAAAGCTATTATCATGGTTTTCTAAATGGTCTTTATCAATATTAGTTACTAAGGATATCATTGGCTGAAGATGTAAGAATGATGCATCGCTTTCATCTGCTTCTGCTACCAAATAATCACCTGAACCCAATTTTGCATTACTTAAATTTATTATTTTTCCACCTATAATATAAGTTGGATCATAATTTGCTTCACTTAAAATATGAGAAAGAATTGACGTTGTAGTTGTTTTCCCATGTGTGCCAGCAATGGCAATACCATAACTAAATTTCATTAGTTCTGCTAACATTTCAGCTCTTTTCAACACAGGTATATTTAATTCTTTCGCATATACATACTCGATGTTATCTTTTTTTATTGCGCTAGATATAACTACTACATCTTTTGATAAAATATTATCTTTATTATGTCCAATTGAAATTTTTATATCTTTTTGTATCAACGCATCGGTAGTCCTGGATGAATTCATATCCGAACCTGAAATAATATAACCCATATCATTTAGTATTGATGCAATGCCAGACATTCCACTGCCGCCTATTCCAATAAAATGAATATTTTTTACTCGCATCATTAACTTATTTTTTAGATCATTTTTCATGAGATGATTAATTTATTCCTTTAATAATAGCTTCGCATATTTTTTTTGTTGCATCACTTTTGTTAAGTTTAGATATATTTTTTGAAAGTTTTTCTTCTAATTCACTATTATTAATAAAAGACTCTAGTGTATTAGCTAAATGCACATCTGTAAAAAATTTCTGATTAATAACTATAGCAGCATCATTTTCTTCTAGATATCTACTATTTTTCATTTGATGATCATCTACAGCATATGGGTAAGGTATTATTATTGAAGGAATACCTAGATTCATTATTTCTGTAATTGTTAATGCCCCACCCCTGCATATTATAATATCGCACCATTTATATGCATCAATCATGGGATCAATAAATTCTTTTAAATCTATATTAATTTGAAATTTTTTATATTGAGAGTTGGCAACTTCATATGTTTTTCCTGTTTGGTGCATTACATTTATTTCATAGTCTAGATTTTGTTTTAGAATATATATTGCCTTTGGCACTATATCGTTAAATATTTTTGCACCTAAGCTACCACCTACAACTAAAATATTTATTTTACCTTTTATTGCCTTATTTTTTTTTATATTTATTTTTTCATATCTTGATGGATTACCAAGATATATGTACTTTTTATTTTTTACCTTCATTGGAAACCCAAGAATAATTTTTTTAGATATAAATCTTAAAATATTATTAGTTAATCCAAATATTATATTTTGCTCATGTGTAATTATCGGTATTCTTAATATGTAAGATGCTATTGCACAAGGAAAGCTTATATAGCCTCCCATAGATAAGACAATATTTGGTTTATTTTTTAATAATATTTTTAAAGCTTGGATTGTTCCTACTGCTAACATCAAGGGTAACTTTATATAAGATTTCAAGCCTTTACCTCGTATACCAGAAAATTTTATATAGTTAATAGGTATTTCAGATTCACCGATTATTTTTTTTTCAATACCATGTTTTGTTCCAATCCATATTATATCTACATCTTGTTTTATCAATTCTCTTGCAATTGATAATCCTGGGTACACATGTCCACCTGTACCTGCAGCAAAAATCGCGACTTTATGTTTGTTATTCATACGTTATTTTACCTTATTGAGCTATTTATGCTTTTTTTATAAACATCTCTATATATTCTAAAAATAATAGCGATAGATATTATTGAAGCAAGATAATTACTACCACCATAGCTAAATAAAGGGAGAGACAAGCCCTTGGTTGGCGCTATACCAAGGTTAACAGACATATTCAAGAATGCTTGCATTGATATGAAAATGCCTATTCCATAGGCTAAATAACCCTGAAAAAATAATCCTACCCTAATAGCTTTGTTTCCAATAAAAAAACATTTTCTTAAAAAAAAGTAGAAAAGAAAAACTAAAAAAATTATTCCAAAAATACCTAATTCTTCAGCAAGAATAGCAAATATAAAATCAGTATGTGCTGCTGGTAAAAAAAATAATTTCGATGTGCTTGCGCCTAAACCTTTTCCAAAAATACCACCACTTCCAATAGCCATAAGGGAATAGCAAAGGTGGTATCCACTTTCTAAACCACTAGAGAAATAATTTTGACAAGGCTCAAAAATATTGAATCTTGATAACATATAAGGCTTTAGATGGACCAATATAAAACCAGAAAGCACACCAAAAAAACTAAGAATAATCAGATGTATAGTTTTAGCTTTAGAAATAAAAAGCAATATCAAAGTCATTATAAAAATAATTGCTGTTGAGCCGAAATCTGGCTGCCTATATAAAAAAAATGCTGCAAAAATACAACATATAATAGGTATAAAAAAGTATTCTAATTTTCTCATATTATTTTTATTGAAATCTAAATATGCACATAACCATATAATATATAATACCTTAAAGATTTCTGAAGGCTGAATATTTAAAAAGCCATAGCTTAGCCATCTAGTACTTCCGCCTGCTGTCTTACCAAAAAACTCAACCAAAATTAATAAAAGAAAAGAAATATATAATAAAAGTTTATAATTTTTTTTTAAAATTTCTGTAGTAAAAAAATATATGAAAAATGAGCTTAAAATTAAGCTAAAAAATAAATGTCCTATTTGTCTATACAAATAATAAAATGGTTGGTTATAATTTTGTGTTGACAGTTCTATTGAAGAAGTTGTAAGTGCCAATAAGCCAAATAATATAATTGTTATTATTAAAAAGAAGAAATTTAAATCAAAAAAAGGTTTAATAATATTATTTAAATCATTTCTTTTATCACTTTTCATGGCATTACCTATACTCGTTTAATACGCATTTTTTAAAATATACACCTCTCTCTTCATATGAGAGAAATTTATCAAAACTTGAACAAGCAGGTGATAATATAATATTTAATTCTTTAATATTAGTTTTTTTTCGAACCATTTTTTCTGCAATTTCTTTTGAAATCTTTATAGCTTCTTCTAGGCTATTCGTAACAGTTACATTCTTTACTGATGATAATTTTTCAGATAAATATTTTCTTGATTCTCCAAAAATAATAAGATTTATTACTTTCCCTGAAAGTATCGTATTTAATTGGCTGTAATTTTGTTCTTTTGCTCTACCTCCTAATAGCAATATAATTTCTTGCTTTATTGAAAGAACTGCAGATATTGTGGAGTCAACGTTTGTAGCTTTTGAATCATTGATCCAGTTTACAATGCCTTTGTGATAAAACTTTTCAAGTCTATGCTCAACCGCTTGGAAATTCTTTGCAATATTTGCAGCTTCATCAATATTTAGATTTAATGACTGTATTATTGCTAATACTGAGCATATATTTAATAAATTATGATTTCCTAATAATTTTACATCATCTTGGCATATTAATTTTCTATCTCCATAACAAATAAAATTTTTATTATTAAATTCAACAATACTGAAACTATTATCTTGGGTTGGATCTTTACTTCCAAAAAACAATTTTTTTGGATTTGTTTGAGGAAGAATATTTTTGTCTGAATTATTTAATATAACATATTCAGAGTTTTCAAAAATTTTATGTTTTATTTTTATATAATTATCAAAAGTTTTATGCCTATCTAGATGATCAGGAGTAATATTTGTTATTAGGGCTGATTTACAAGATATTTTATTTGTCATTTCAAGTTGAAAACTTGAAAGCTCAAGAATATTATATTCATATTCTTTTTCTAAAAGTGCAAGTGCTGGATAGCCTACATTTCCACCTGCTTTAGCTTTCTTTCCAAGTTTTTTTAATATATATTCAAGCAGTAATGTAACGGTTGTCTTGCCATTTGAGCCAGTTATACAAATTACATTTTTTTTATTTTGCTCATTAAATAAATCAATATCCGATTTTATGATTTTTTTATTCTTTTTTATTTCTTTTAAAAAAATTTTATCTAGATTTATACCTGGACTAACTATAAAAACATCATGATTTTTTATAATATTTACCTCTAAATTACCTAATATAATATTTTTTTTATTTACGTATTTTTTAATTTCATCGGTGATTGGCAGATTTTTTCTTGTATCATATGCAATAAATTCTTGATTATTCTTTTTTAGGTATTTAGCAACTGAAATACCTGTGACTCCAAGTCCTAATATTGCTATTGATGAATTTCTTTTCATATATAACTTTATCTTAATTTCAATGTTGCTAAGCCGATCAATACAAGTATAAAACTTATAATCCAAAATCTTACTACTACTTTTGGTTCTGCCCACCCTTTTTGCTCAAAATGATGATGAAAGGGGGCCATTAAAAAGACTCTTTTTTTTCTATACTTAAATGACAAGACTTGAATTATTACCGATAGCGCTTCTATTACAAAAATTCCTCCCATTATTATTAAAACAATTTCTTGTCTTACAATTACAGACATTAGTCCTAGTGCTGCACCTAATGATAATGCTCCAACATCTCCCATAAATACTTGCGCAGGATAAGTATTAAACCATAAAAAACCAAGTCCTGAGCCAATTATAGCTGCAATAAATATAGTTATTTCTCCGGCATCTTTTATATATGGTATTAATAAGTATTCTGAAAAATTTATGTTCCCTGTTAAATATGCAAATATACCGAATGCTCCGCTAACCAACACTATTGGCATAATTGCTAAACCATCTAATCCATCTGTTAAATTTACAGCATTACTTGCAGATATAATTACCAGCATTGTCAAAGGAATAAAAAATATACCTAAATCAAAAAAAACATTTTTAAAGAAAGGAATTAATAATTGTTGCTCTTGCTGTGTCTCGATAAAATTAAACATAACTATAGCAATAAAGCCAGAAGCTATAATTTGTAGAAAAATTTTTGTTCTTGCTGAGATACCTTTACTATTTTTTATTTTTTTATAATCATCTATAAAACCAATAACAGCAAAAATTATTGTGGTAAAAATTAAATATAAAATATATTTGTTTTCTAAATCTGCCCATATAATTGTTGATAAAATCAAAGAAGAAATTATAAGAAGACCACCCATCGTTGGTGTGCCAGCTTTTTTATGATGTGTTTTTGGCCCATCCTCTCTAATAACCTCAGATAAATCGTTAATAGAGAATTTTTTAATTATTACCGGCCCAAGTATGAGGGATATAAATAGTGCAGTTATAATACTTAGAATAGCTCTTAACGTAATATATTCAAAAACTGCAAATCCAGTATTTAAATTTATAAGATAATCTAATATATAAATTAACACTGTTAATTACCTCTCTCTCTCTTTTTTAAAAAATTTACGTATTCTTCTAATTTTTGATTTCTTGACCCTTTTATAAGTATATACGATGATGGTTCAATATTATTATTTAAATAAGATTTTAAGCTCTCTTTATCAGTAAAATGATGACCATTTTCACCAAAAATGCTTGAGGCATACTTGCTATGATTTCCAATACTCAAAAATTTAGAAACACCATTTTTTTGGGCATATATACCTATCTCTTCGTGAAAATGTTTCGAATTTTTGCCTAATTCAGCCATATCACCCATAAGTATTATCTTATTTCCTTTTAAATCTGCTAAATATGATATTGCAGCTTTAAAAGAACTTGGATTTGCATTATAACAATCGTCAATTATAGAAATATTTTTTTTCAAATTATACAATTTTAGTCTTGAATTTACTGAATCAAAGGTTTCTATCTTATTTTTAATTTCTTCAAACTTTATATTTAATGATAATGCAATAGAGCAAGCGCACGCTGCATTAAGTATATTATGTTTACCATTTAAGTTAATTTTTATTAGTTCCTTCTTCCCCTTATATTCAATTTCAAAACAATTTTCTTCTCTTGGTGACACTGATAAAAATATTGTTTTATAAAATAAATTTTTTATAATTTTTTTAAATTTTTTTCTAAAATTAATACTATAACCAAAAAATATTTTATTTCTCAAATTAATATTATCGCAGTATTTGTCTTCTATATTTATTACAGCAAGACCATCATTTTGAATATAATCAAAAATACTGTATTTTTCTTTTGCGGTGTTATTCAATGTTTTAAAGCCTTCTATGTGTGCATAGCCAATATTAGTTACCGCAGCAATATTTGGTTTAATTAATTTTGATAAAGGTTTTATTTCACCAAGATTATTTGAACCACATTCAACTATGACAAATTCATCATCATTATTTATAGATAATAAAGTCAAGGGAACACCAATATGATTATTTAAATTGCCTTTTGTATAACTTATCTTATGATTTGATAATATATGTGCTAGCATTTCCTTAACGGTAGTTTTTCCATTTGACCCTGTAATTGCAATAAATTTTGCACTACACTTTGATCTAACATATTCACTAGCTTTTTTAAGTGCTTCTAAAGTATCTTTAACTTTAATATATGATTTTTTATTTAAGTCTATTGGATTTATTTCTCTTGAAGAAACTATGCAAGAAGATTTCTTTAAACAATCATCAATAAAATCGTGTCCATCATAATTTTCACCTTTTATACAAAAAAACACATCACCATTTTTCAAGGTTCTTGAATCAATAGAAAAACCAGATACTAGCATATCATTACCGTACAACTCACCACCCATAAATCCTGCTAATTCCTTTAAAGAATATTTACTCATTTTTTACTTAATGCTTCAAGCACCTCTTTTTTATCAGAAAAATTTAATACTTTATTTTTTAAAATCTGTGTTTTCTCATGGCCTTTACCAAAAACTAATATTACTTCATTTGAATAATCTTTTGATATAGATTTTTTTATTGCTTTACGGCGGTCTAGTATGACTTGATAATTACTTTTTTTATTTATTCCACTAATAATTTGTTTTGCAATCTCTGCAGGGTCTTCACTCCTTGGATTATCATTAGTAATAATAACTTTATTTGAAAATTTATCAGCTATTTGACCCATAATTTTTCTCTTCTTTATATCACGATCACCCCCACAACCAAAAATAGATGTGATATTTCTCTTTGGGAAATGTTTTTTAATTGAAAATAAAGATTTTTTTAAGGCATCGGGAGTATGAGCATAATCAATAAAAATTATTGGATAATTTTTTCTCCAATATTTATTTAGTCTCCCATCAACGGAAACTAACTTACAAAGTTTGCTTGTATATAAGATGAATTCTTTTTTACTTTTCGCTAATATTGCAATTGATAAAAGAATATTTGTAATAAAATATTCACCGTAGAATGACGTATTAATTTCTTTAGACCCATATTTTGAATTTATCATAAATTTTGTACCATTTTCAGTAAATGATATTTTACTTGCATAGAAATCAGCTTTATTATTTTTTAAAGATACTGATAAAGTACTTTTATTACTTTTTACTAAATTATAAATTTTCTTTCCATAATATGTATCAATACAAATAATTTTTCTTCTACTAGTATATTCTGTGAATAACTTTAATTTAGCTTGATAGTAGTTTTGCATATTTTTGTGATAATCCATATGCTCTTTTGATAAATTTGTAAAAATAACCGTATCAAAACTTAAGCCTTCTATTCTTTTTTGAGTCAATCCGTGAGATGAAACTTCTATTGCTAGATTTGTAATATTTTTTTTATTAAAATTATTCATATTTTTACATATATTAATAATATTTGGCGTGGTTAAATTTTGATTTACTATTCTAGGAAATATTCCGCTTCCAAGTGTTCCAATTACGCCACATTTTATTCCATTAAGTTTTAATAATTGTGAAATTAAATTTACAACTGAACTTTTTCCATTAGTTCCAGTTATGCCGTAAATTCTGAAGGAGCCGATATTTGTATTATAAAATTTTTTTGAAATGTTTGACATTGTGCGGCTAATATCATCTACACCATAAAACAAACATTTATTTTTAAATTTTTTTATATTTAGAGATTTATTTTTTTCATATATTATTAATATAGCACCTTTTTTTATAGCTTCAATAATATATTTTTCTTTTGAGTTTTTTGAACTTTTAAAAAAAAAAATATAATTTTTTTTTACATTTCTACTATCCTCACTTAATCCTGAGATATTAATATCATTATTCGATAAATTCTTATTATTAATAAGATCTATTAATTTCATTAAATTTTAATTTATAGATTTTATTCGTTAACTGTTCCACTTACCCATTCGGCTGCAGCTGAAATATCTCTTCCTATCCCATCGACAGTATTGCACCCAATTAGTAATGTGACACCTATAAAAATTACTCCATAATATATGATATTTTTCACTTTCAATCTCCTATTTTATAAATTTTTGTTAATCGGCTTGTTTCCTTAAAAAAGCTGGTATATCAAGAAAATCTAAATCGAGCTCACCATTACTGTTCTTTTTATGCTCAATTTTATTATCTTTTGTTTGATTATTTTCAGCCTCCTTTTCATTTTTTTCATTTCCGTATTCGTCTTCTTTAGAAAAATTTAGTAAACTTTCTTCATCAAAAGATATATCGCATTCCTCCTTGGCAACAGGGCTTGTAATTAAAGTTTCCTCTATCTCTTGTGTTTCAATTCTAGATTCTAGAGCGCTATCTTGTAAAACTATGTCAACAACTTGTTCTGGTTTTTCATTTTCTTTATAGCTATTATTCATTCCAGTAGCTACGACTGTGACTTTAATTTTATCTTCGAGCTCACTATCAATTGTTGTGCCAACAATTACATCAGCTTCATCTTCGTCAACTAAACTTCCTATGTGATCTCCAATTATTTTAAACTCGCCGTTAGTTAAACTTCCGTTTGATGTTATGTTTATCAATAGTCCTTTTGCGTTTTTTACATCTACATCTTCTAATAATGGGCTGGCTATCGCTTGTCTAATAGCGTCTTCTGCTCGATCTACACCTTCTCCTATTCCACTTCCCATCATTGTTGAACCTGCATTAGACATAACACTCTTAACATCAGCAAAATCTAAATTTATTTCACCTGGTTTTGTAATTAATTCTGCAATTCCTCCAACTGCTCTCTCTAAAACTGCATTGGATTGGTTCTTCGCTTCTGATAATGGCATATCATCGTCCGTACAAAGTTTATCATTTGGGATTACAATTAAAGAATCAACCTTATTTCTAAGTTCTTGAATTCCCATCTCCGCATTATCCATTCTTTTTTTCTTTTCATACTCCCAAGGTTTAGTTACAACTGCTACTGTGAGAATTCCTAATTCTTTTGCTAGCTCAGCTATAACTGGTGAAGCTCCGGTTCCTGTTCCACCACCCATTCCAGCAGTTATAAATAACATATCGCAGTTTTCTATAACCTCTTTTAATTTATCTCTGTCCTCTACAGCTGCTTGTCTGCCTATTTCAGGATCTGCACCAGCACCTAATCCCCTTGTAATATTTTGGCCAATATTACATTTACTGTTGTCGTTAACTGGATTATTTTTTAAATCCTGGGCATCTGTATTAACACAAATAAAATCTACACCACTAACCTTATTTTTAATCATATATTCTATAGCGTTATTTCCACAGCCACCAACACCAACAACTTTTATATCAGCTTTCTGCTCTCTGTTATCTCTTAGTTCAAAAGACATTTGCTACCTCCGGGGTTTTTAAAGAATAATTACTTATTTTTTCAATTTTATTTGAAACTTGTTTTTTATGATCCGATATATTATCTGGACTTATATTTAAAATTCTTAAAGAATCTGTTGCAATTTTTTTAAATACTGGTGCAGCCACATATCCGCCAAAATGTACTTTAGTTTTTGGCTGATTAACAATAACAACAATAGCTAATTTGGGTTTATCTAACGGGGTTATGCCGGCAAATAAAGATATATGTTCTTTATTAGAATATTTATCTTTTTTTTGGTTACCTGTGTATAACCTTGCAGTTCCAGTTTTCCCTCCTACTGTATATCCCTCGATTGCCGCTCTCTTAGCGGTTCCATCTTCAATAACTCTTTTTATTACTTTTTTAACTTGTTTAAATTCATTTTCATATTTTTTTTCTTCATGAATTTGAGTATTTTCGCTCTTAACAAATTTTGGATTTATTACCAATCCGTCGTTAGCTATGACACTATATGCTTTTGCTAACTGAAGTGGTGTGACTTTAAAAGCATAACCCATAGCTAGCGATCTAACATCAGAATTTTTCCATTCACTATAATGTTTTAAAGCTCCTTCAACTTCTGATGGAAAGTTTAAATTAACTTTTTCTCCAACACCTATATGTTCTAACAATTCGTAAAAAATTTTTTTATTAAATTTTTCTGAAATCATTATGCTTCCAAGATTGCTTGAATTAATAATTACTTCTTCAGTAGTAAGCCTTCCATAATTTTTATAATCTCTATATATCTTATTTCCAATTCTTTTATAACCAGGAGTTGTATCATAAATATCATTTAAATTTACTTTTTTAGAGTGAAGAGCTGCAGCTAATAAAAAAGGTTTTATGGTAGAAGCTGGCTCAAGAGCATCAATTATTACTCTATTTCGTGCTCCCTCATGAGTATATGTGCTTCTATTGTTTGGATCGAATGATGGATAACTTGCAGATGCTAAAATCTCACCATTTGTTGTATCTAAAATAACTACAGAGCCAGATGCCGCTTTAGAAGAAATTATTTGTTTTTTAAGTTCTCTGTATGCAACATACTGTAGTCTTGTATCTATTGTTAACTTTAATTCCTTACCTTCCTGCGGTGTTATTACTTGTTCAATTTCATCAACAATTTTACCATTTTTATCTTTTACAACTATTTTTTTACCATCTCTACCTTTTAAAATCTTATCAAATGAAAGTTCTATACACATTTGACCATTATGATCAAAGTCAGTCATACCAATTAATGAGGCTAACACCTCACCTTCTGGATAATATCTTTTATATTCCTTTATAAAAGTTATACCTGATAAATTTAAATTTCTGATTTTTTTTACTTTTTTTATTGGTATATGTCTTGCACTCCTTATATAACTAAATTTTTTATTTTCTTTATTTTTAAGTTCTTTGTAGATACTCTCAGTTTTTACGTTAAGAATTGTCGCTAATTTTTCTATAGCAACTTTATCTTGAAAAAATTCAGTTGTGTCTGTAACAATCAGGGAATTCATTGGAATACTTTCAGCTAAAATATTATTGTTTCTATCTACAATTGTACCTCTACTCGTTTTAATAATATGAGATTTAATTTCTCTATCTTCAATTAGATTTGAATATTTTTTCGTATCTTTATATTGTAAATTAATACATCTAAATAAGATAATTGTTGCAGCAATTAGCATCGCAAAAATTACTATGTCTGATCTATTTATATTTTTTAAATTAATCATCTATATATATTAATTTCCTATTTTTAGGTAAAAACATTTTTAAAGATATTTTTGCATTTTCCTCAATCTTGCTATATGAAGCGTAAATACCTTGATCAATTCTTGCCTTTTTCCATTCATTTCTTAACTCATATTTTTGATTTGAGAAATATTGCAATTGTCTATGCTGTGATCTTGTCAAATGCTCAATCAAAACTATTCCAAAAGAAAAAGCTATATTTGTAATTATTAGAAATCCTATTGTATAAATTTTAAAATTACTCATATTTTTTCAGCCACTCTTATTTTCGCGCTTCTCGCTCTAACATTTTGTAAAATTTCTTCTTTTGTTGCATGTAATGGTATTTTTATTTTTTTTAAATTTAATTTTTTTTCAAAATTAGTTATAGGTAAATTACTAGGTACATCCTTAGCAATCGATTGATTATTTATAAAATTTTTTACAATTCTGTCCTCAAGAGAGTGGAAACTAATGACAACTATACGACCACCTAATGCTATGACATCCAGGCATTGGTTTAATATCTTTTCTAGTTCTTCTAATTCTTTATTAATAAATATCCTTATAGCTTGAAAACTCTTTGTCGCAGGGTTTTTCTTATATCTCTTGCTTTTTGGATAACATTCACTAATTATTTTTGATAAATCTATTGTTGTTTTTAATAAATCATTTTCTATTGCTTTTTTAATAGATCTTGCAATCTTGTATGCATATTTTTCTTCACCATATAGTCTTAAAATATTCGCAATTGCATCCTCATTTTCTTCTTTCAACCATAATAAAGCAGTAAGTTTATTCTTTGTATCCATACGCATATCAATTGGTCCTTCTTTCATAAAACTAAATCCTCTTTTTGGATTATCTAATTGTGGTGAAGATACACCTAAGTCTAAAAGTATTCCATTTACCTTTTTTGATTCATTATACTTTTCAATAATACTTACTAAATTACTAAAACTATTTTTTTCGAATACAAACCTTTTATCTTTAGAAAAGTTATCTAACGCATATTTTCTTGCTTCTTCATCTTTATCTATAGCTATTAGCTTCCCAGTTTTTCCTATTTTTTTTAAAATATTCTTTGAATGTCCTCCTCTTCCAAAAGTACAATCAACATAAGTTCCGCCATCTTTTATATTTAAACTTTTTATCACCGTATTAAGCATTACTGGGTTATGTATTAAGTTCATACTATTAACCTATAGTTTAAGTTCATTAAGTGCATTATTATTTGAATCATCATTTTCTTTATTATTTAGCCAATTTTTCATATTTTTATTCCAAATATTTTCAGACCATAATTCAAATTTATTACCTTGACCAAGCAATATAGTTTTTTTTTGAATATTTGCGTATTCTCTTAAAGGGTTAGGTATCAAAAATCTTCCCTGGGAATCAATTTCAGATTCGGTTGCATGCCCAATTAATAATCTTTGAATAAATCTTGCTTCTTTATTATAGGATGGAAGATTAGATAATTTTTTCTCAATAGATGACCAACTAGCTAACGTATAAATTAACAAACATTTATCTTTGTCAGCAGTTATAACAAGCTTACATTTGTTCATAGAACAAAATACCGGCCTGTATCTTTGGGGCATTGACGCCCTTCCTTTAACATCAATGCTTAAATGACTAATTCCTTTAAACATTTCTATAAATCCCCACAAATTCCCACAATTAGCCACAATAATGCAACAATTGAGATTATTGTCAAGATTTTTCTTTAAGACTCAATAACTTACACATTTTTTATAATTAAAAAAGTATAGAATAAATCATATGATTATACGAGAAACTTAATAAATAACATTAAGTATGGAAAAATTAATATTAAATAAATGAGTCGACCTATAAGCTGGGTTCTGTTAAATGTAATCATTAATCTTGTATGCTTGTCACCAAGCATATCTAGCAGCCTACCCAAAAGCAGTGCGAGTAACACTATAGCTTTTCTATTTGGCCTTGCTCCGAGTGGGGTTTGCCTTGCCAATAATATTACTATTATTGCGGTGAGCTCTTACCTCTCCTTTTCACCCTTACAATTTTCATTGCGGTTTATTTTCTGCTGCACTTTCCGTAAGTTCACACTCCCCAGGTATTACCTGGCACTCTACTCTATGGAGCCCAGACTTTCCTCTTTGAATTCAAAGCGATTACACAGTCGACTCATTCTTAATTAAATAATAAAAACTAATCTTTTGCAAGATACATGTGTTTTTTGTATATCTTATTTTTATTCAAATCAAAGTACTTAGATGTAATTTGAACAGCAGATTTATAAGAAATACTATTTTGCAATAATAACTGTAAAAAATCTTCTATTTCATTATCAGAAAGAGTATTTTTTTTTTGTTCAATCCTAGGAATTATGAAAACAAATTCCCCTTTGATCTTTTCTTGGTTATTTCTATATAAATCTATCCAATTATCAATTGAGTCAATACCAATATCTTCATATATTTTTGTAATCTCCCGTGTAATTATAATCTCTTTTCCATTATAAATATTTTTTAAATCTTCAAGGGTTTTAATTACTCTTTTTGGCGACTCAAAAAAAACTAGAGAATAATTTTTATTAATATTTTTTTTTAAAAATTCAATTTTTTGATTTTGCTTCTTTGGTAAAAAACCAGTAAATTTAAAGTCTTTAGAAGCAAAGCCACTAACACTTAAAGCTGATATTACAGAAGAAGCGCCAGGAATAGGTGATACATTAATATTTTTTTTATGTGCCTTTGATACAATTATGTCACCAGGATCAGATATTCCTGGTGTTCCAGCATCAGAAATTAAAGCAATATTTTTTCCTTTTATAATTAAATCTAATATTTGGTCACACTTTTCGTACTCGTTATATTTATGGTAGCTGATTACTTTTGTATTTATACCAAAGTTAGTTAGAATTTTTCTACTATGTCTTGTATCCTCTGCCGCAATCAAATCAACCTTTGATAATATATCTATTGCTCTATATGAGATATCATTAATATTACCAATTGGTGTCGCAACAACATATAATGTACCAAATATATTTTTTTTTAATTTACTATTATGCAAAATTTTGAACCATTATTAAGGAATAAAGTATTACACTATTTTTTTATCATTTTTTTGAGCATGCCCCTTTATAGCTGCAATGCTAACTTAAATACAATTATAACAGATAACGATTATATTGAGGAAAATGACCCAAAAAGCAAGAATATTAAGACGCAAATAAATATTGATGAGCTTCTTATGCAAAAAGAGCCCATAGATCTAATAAGTATAAAAGTTATAAATAAAATAGGTATTTTACTGCCAATGACTGGTAAATTTTCTAAAATTGGAAAAGCTATTTTAGAAGGAATAGAAAATGAAATAGCAAACAATATGTCTATTAATAAACCGGAATTATTTATTTATGATACAGGTGGAGATTTTTCTATTAAAGATACTTATAGTGAAATAATATCTGAAAATATAGACTTCATTATTGGGCCACTTCAAAAAAAACAAATAACTAAAATTTTAAATTATGGAAAAAAATCTATTCCAATTTTAACCTTGAACTATTCAAGTGATCTAGATAGATCATATAAATACTTATATCAATTTGGTTTACTTCCAGAAGATGAAGCAATATGTATTGCCGAAAAAGCTATAATTGATGGAAACAATAATGCGTCATTGCTTTTCCCAAAAAATAAATGGGGGCAAAGAATTTCTAATTCTTTCTCTAAAAGATATATTGAATTAGGAGGAAATATAGTTGATGAAATTAGTTATGAAGAAGGAAGTGAAAAAATTAATAATTTAGTATTAAGTTTATTAAAAATAAAAGAAAGTATAAAAAGAAAAAATGATATTCAAAGTATTTTAAATATCAAGCTCCAATATAAGCCATATATTGCTAATGATCTTAATACAATTTTCTCTGTTGGAAATTCAGAAGATATGAGAAGAATTAAACCACAATTTAATTTTAATTTTGCTGAAAGCATACCATTTTATTCTACCTCGCATATTTATAATGGAGTTTTAGATAAAAAAACAAATGAAGATTTAAATGATATTAAGTTTTGTGATATACCTTGGCTTTATAATGACAAAGATAAAGAGCTAAAAAGAAATCTTGTTGATAATGTTTCTAAAAGGAGTTTGTTAAGATTTATCGCGCTTGGAATGGATTCAATCAAGATTTTATATAATATTGATAATTTAAAAACTCAACCTGATAGATACTTGTTGGGAAATAGCGGTTATCTTCAACTCAATAAATATAATAAAATTAGAAGAGATCCAATTATAGTTCAATTTAAGAATGGTGTTGCTAGAGAGATTCCTTTTTAAAAAATGATAGATTCTAAACATATCAAATATTTTGAAAAATTATTACCAAAAGATTTTGTTTTTTCGGAGTCTGGGGATTGTTGGGCATATGGATATGATAATAGCAAAATGCACGTTATTCCAGATTGCGTTTTATTCGCTGATAACAAAGAGCAAATAAAAAATATTATATCTTATTGTTACAAAAATAATTTACCTATAACAGCAAGAGGCAGAGGCACTGGAAACACAGGCGGATCAGTTCCCACTGATAATTCGATTGTATTATCCCTTGAAAAAATGAATCAAATCATAGAAATCAATACTAAAGATAAGCTTTCTATAGTGCAGCCAGGTGTTATAAATAAAGATTTACAAACAGAACTGCAAAAAGAAAACTTTTTTTGGGGTCCTGATCCATCTAGTCAAGAATATTCTACTATTGGGGGTAATATTGCAAATAATAGTGCTGGGCCGCGAGCAATTAAGTATGGCACTCCTAGAGATAATATTTTAGGATTAGAATTTATTTCTGGGACAGGGGAGATATATAAAACTGGCGTAAAAACTTCAAAGGGCGTTGTTGGATTAGATCTAACAAGATTATTTACAGGGTCTGAGGGAATTCTAGGAATTATGACGGAAGCAACTCTTAAAATAACACCTTTAAATAATGCAATTAGAACTATTGAAATAACTTTTAATAACATAACTGACGCCTCAGAAACAATTATAAAGCTTATGACGCAGCCTGATGTACCATATAAATTAGAATTTATAGACAGTGAGGCTATAATACTTATTAATAAAATCAAAAAAAATCATTACTCAGATGAAGCAAAGTATGCTGTTCTCTTAGAGATAGATGGAGATATTGATTATATAGAATTCGCTCAGCAAAAAATTATTAAGGTGATAAAAAGTAATAAATATAATAGCATTTCAGTAGCTAGCAATAAAAAAGAAATAGAAAATTTGTGGTCTGCAAGAAAATCTTTATCTCCAGCATTAAGAGAGATTGGCAAATATAAAATTAATGAAGATATTGCAGTTCCCATTTCTAATTTAGCTAAGCTTTTAAAAGGCCTAGAAGATATATCAAAAAAATATACTATAAAAATGGTTAATTTTGGCCACGCTGGAAATGGTAATATACATGTAAACTTACTTTTTGATACCGTCAAAGAAAAAGAATCAGAAAAATCTAAAAAATGCTTAAACGATATATTTGATTTAGTATTAAATCTCGATGGAACTATAAGTGGTGAACATGGAATTGGAATAATAAAAAAAGAGTATATAGTAAAAGAAATTGATAAAAAAACTCTTGATTTAATGAAAAATATAAAAAAACAATTTGACCCTAAAAATATATTAAACCCTAATAAATCTATTTAAAAATTATTTCTAATTTCTTCTTCTTGTTCTGATAGATTTTCTATAAAAGAACCTCTTTGAAATAAACGATCAGCATACTTTAAAATTGGAGCTGCGCTTTTTGGTAACTCTATCTCATACTCAGGTAATCTCCATAATATTGGCGCCATACTGCAATCCACAATACTAAAATCATCACTTAAAAAATACTTTTTACCCTGTAAAAAGTCTAAAGATAACAATAAATTATTTTTTAAATTTTCTTTAGCAGCGGAAGATTTTTTTTCTCCACTAGATTTTATATCTTCAAGCAAACCATAAAGATCTTTTTCAATGTAGTGCAAAACCATTCTGGTTTTTGCTCTCACTACAGGATCAACAGGCATCAATGGTGGGTGCGGGAATCTCTCGTCGAGATACTCCATAATTACTCTTGACTCATATAAAACCAAATTTCTATCAACAAATGTTGGTGTTGTATTATTTGGATTTAAAGCAATAAGATCTTCATTATTTTCTCCGTGAGCAACATTCTCTACGTTAAAAACTAAATCTTTTTCCCCCAAAACAATTCTTACTCTATGAGATTGGGCGCTGCTTGGATCAGAGTATAAGGTCATAGTATGCATAGTTTTTACCTATTTATTTTTTAATGAACATCTTTCCAAAATTCTTTTTTAGTATAATACGCTAATACTCCAAAAATGAATATAAATAGAAGAACCCAAAACCCCATTGAATATCTTTTTAGTTTTGCAGGTTCTGAAACATAGACTAAAAAATTAGTGATATCGTTGGTTATTTGCTGATATTCTTCTTCGCTATTAAAACCTTCAGATATTTTTTCTAATTTTTTTGGTTTATTATTTGGATCTAAAACAAGTTTTTGCTCACCTTGGAGATTTACAAGAATATGTGGCATAGAAGTATTTGGGTATGCTAAGTTATTGTAACCAGTAATAGTTGAGCTATCGGTGTAATATGTATTAAGCAATGAATAAATATAATCTGAACCTTTTGATCTGGCAGTTAAACTTAAATCAGGTGGTATTGCTCCGAACCAATTTTCAGCATCTTTATCACTCATAGATTTAGTCATTGTTTCACCTATCTTCTTATTCGAAAAAACTAAATTCTTAATAAATATTTCTTCTTCAATACCAAGATCCTTAGCTAAAGTATTCATTCTCATGTATTTTAGAGAATGACAGCCACTACAATAATTGACAAAGTATTTTGCGCCTCTTTGAAGAGAAGCTTTATTATTAATATTTTCAATAGCTTTATAATCTAATAATATTTCAGATTTTTGACCAGCTGCCATCCCTTTGCCACAAAGAGTTGCTAAAAATATTAAGAAAATTATTTTACTTGTACGCATTTAATTAACCTGTGACCCTTTCAGGGACCTCTTTTTCTCTATTTAAAGTAGTGTATAAAGGTGAAAGTGTCATGAATAAAACAAATAAACATACTGATGATAAACCAATTAAAAGAGTTAGATAGTTATCGCTATTTATTCTTAGAATGTCATAAGCTATTATAAAGAACAGAATGATTCCAGAGAACAAGTATGAAAAAGTACTATTTCTAGCTGTACTATAAAAATACAATAAAGCAAAAAAGATGAAATACATTTCACTAAATCTCAATGCTAATGCATTGTATAGAGGTGTTGGCGCTTTGACCCCTAAATAACCTAAAATCAAAAAACCAATAACAAAAACAAAAAGATTAATTTTAAATAAAGTGCTTCTATATCTAATTGACTTTATCGGGTTCTTATCAATCCAAGGTAAAAAGAATAAAATTATAATAGAAAGAGCCATCGCAAGTGCACCAAATGCCGGGTCTGGTATAGCTCTTAATATTGAATAAAATGGTGTGAAGTACCAAACTGGTGCGATATGTTCAGGCGTAACTAATGGATTTGCAGGAATAAAATTTGCATGTTCTAAAAAATAACCCCCCATTTCAGGAACATAAAAAACAGTTAAAGCAAACAAAAATAAAAATACTCCCATTCCTACAAAATCTTTTACTGTATAATATGGGTGGAACGGTATACCGTCTAAGGGCACGCCATTTTCATCCTTAGTGTTTTTAATTTCAACACCATCAGGATTATTTGATCCTACTGTATGCAAAGCTGATAAATGAAGAATTACTAAGAGCAAAATTACCATAGGCACTGCTACAATATGAAGAGCAAAAAATCTTGTTAGCGTAGGATCTGATATTGCGTAATCTCCTCTTATCCAAACTCCCAATTCTGGTCCAATAAAAGGTATTGTTGTAAATAAGTTAATAATCACTTGTGCTCCCCAATAAGACATTTGTCCCCAAGGAAGTAAATATCCCATAAAAGCTTCAGCCATTAACGCTAAGTAAATAAAAACGCCAAACAGCCATATTAATTCTCTAGGTTTTTTAAATGACCCATACATCAAAGCCCTAAACATATGAAGATATACAACAATAAAAAAAGCTGAGGCTCCCGTAGAATGCATATACCTAATTAACCACCCAAGATTTACATCACGCATTATAAATTCTACAGAATCAAACGCGAGCTTAGCGTCAGGCTTGTAGTGCATTGCTAAAAAGATACCAGTAAAAATTTGTAAAAATAATATTAGGAAAGCCAATGATCCAAAAAAGTACCAGAAGTTGAAGTTTTTTGGAGCATAATAATGCGTTAAGTGATCTCTGATAAAGCTTAAAATAGGAAGTCTTTCGTCTATCCAACCTATAACACCAGATGATTGATTTTTCTCGCTCATTTTTTACCCTATTTCTTCTAATTTATTTGCTGGCAATTCTCCAACAATAATTGTATTTTCATCTTCAAATCTATAAGGAGGCACCTTTAGATTTGCGCCTGCAGGACTTCCATTTGATACTTTTCCAGCAAAATCGAATTTTGATCCGTGACAAGCACAAAAAAATCCACCTTTAAAATCTTTTCCTAGACTTGTATCGGTGGTATCAGGTTTATATGCAGGATTACATCCTAAATGAGTACAAACTCCCTCTAATACAAGAATCTCAGGCTTCAAAGACCTATACTTATTTTTTGCAAAATCTGGTTGTTGTTCTGGGTTTTCTGAGAGTGGATCCTTATGTTTTGTGTCATTAGTATCAATACTTTCAAGCATATCTTGTGATCTCTTGACAACCCAAATAGGTTTTTTTCTCCATATAAGATCAATTTTCTCACCCTCTTTTAAACCACTTATATCAACTTTTACTGGTGCGCCTGCCGCTTTTGCCTTATTACTAGGCGCCATAGAGGACAAAAAAGGCCATAGAGTTGCAGCAGCACCTGTACCACCAACAAAGGTGAGACTACCCGTTAAAAATTTTCTTCTACTATTATCAGGATTGTCACTAGACATTGGTAAATTTCCTTATTTCACTACACATCAAATTTTCTGTATTCTAGCATAATGAAAAGTTTTTTTGTTGGAAATATCTTTAAATAATCGAATTTTTCAAAGATTGTATAAACAATTCATTTTCATTTTTTGTGCCAACAGTTACCCTTAAGCAATTATTAAGACTTGGTGTATTGGACATATTCTTTACAAGAATCTTTTGATTAATAAGTTTTTCAAACACATTATCTGCTGATTTATTTTCCAGTCTAAATAATACAAAATTCGTTGCACTTTGAAATACTGTTATATTATCAATCTTTAACAACTCTTTAATCAACAGCTCCTTATTTTTTATAATTTCATTAGTTTGTTTTGATATATCATTTTCAATAATATGAAATTCACTAATTTTCTGAGAAAAACTATTGATGTTAAAAGGTAGTCTTAATTTATTTAGTTCTTTTATTATTTCTTTTTTTCCAAATAAATATCCCACTCGTAAGCCCGCAAAACCAATCTTTGAAAAAGTTTTCATAATTAATAAATTTTCATATTTTCTCATCTCGCTAATATAAGATTGTTTAGAAAAATCTCCATAAGCTTCGTCAATAATCACAACTCCATTTGTATTTTTAATAATCAAATCTATATCATTTTTGCTCCACAGATTGCCTGTTGGATTATTTGGGTATGCGAGAAAAATAACTGCAGGATCTATTTTTTTGATCGTATCTAACATTAATTCAATGTCTAAAGAAAAATCTTTTTTTAATGCTACCTCTTTAAATTTTAAACCTACAACCTGTGCAATTTTTTTATACATGCTAAATGATGGATGAGGGCACAAAACAATATTACTAGGTTTTAAGAATGCAAAACAAATTAGCTGTATTAATTCATCGGAACCATTTCCAATTATGACGTCGAAATTATCGTCTAAATGATTTTTTGATTTTAATAATTTTTTTAAATTCTCACAATTGGCATCTGGGTATCTATTTAAATTTACGCTTAAAGATTTGTTTTTAAATTCACAAGAAACATTAAAATCAAATGGATTTTCCATTGCATCTAATTTAATTAGGCCAGATGAATCGAATACTTTATATTCTTCTAACAAATCAATATCGTTTCTTAAAAATTTTTTAATACTATTTTTCATTATCTTCATCCTTCAAAGATCTTAGCATTGCAGATTCTTTATGTGAAAATAATCCCTCAGCATTGGCAAGCGTTGAAGCATGTTTTGCTAAAACTTTTGATGATTCTTTAGAGCATTTTATAATACTAGATCTTTTTTGGAAATTATAGACTCCTAAGGGTGAAGAAAATTTTGCAGTCCCTATAGTAGGCAAAACATGATTTGACCCTACACAATAATCACCAAAAACTTCAGGGCTATATTCTCCTAAAAATATTGCTCCGGCGTTTTTAACTTCCTTAATATATTCTTCGCTGTTCTTAATTGATAATTGCAAATGTTCTGGTGCTAGCTCATTTGATATTTCAATAGCTTCACTAATATCTTTGCTATTGATCATAATTCCAAATTCATTGAGAGAAGATTCTATAATATCTTTCCTTTTTAATTTTGGTAAAGTTTGAATCATTTTCTCTTCAACTTTTTTTAGTAAATTCTTGTCTGGCGAAATTATAACAGACTGCGCTAATTTATCGTGCTCTGCTTGTGCAAATAAATCTGCTGCCAACCAAGAAATATTTGCGGATGAATCTGCGATTACTAAGATTTCGGATGGTCCAGCGAAATTATCAATACCAACCTCACCATATAATTCTTTTTTTGCGAATGCTACATATTGATTTCCAGGCCCTACTATTTTATCAACTTTTGGAATAGTCTTTGTTCCAAATGTTAATGCAGCAATTGCTTGAGCACCTCCAATTCTAAAGATTTTATCAACTCCACCAATATAAGCTGCTGCCAAAACTAAGTTATTTATTTCGCCATTAGGCGAAGGTACAACCATGATAATTTCCTCAACGCCAGCAACTTTTGCTGGTATAGAATTCATTAACACACTAGATGGATAAACTGCAGCGCCTCCTGGAACATAGATACCGACTTTATTTAAAGGTGTAATCTTTTCTCCTAACTTTATACCATCTTTTGTATATTCCCAGGATTCTAATCTTTGCTTCATTGAAAACTCTTGAATTCTTTTATGAGAAAATTCTAAGGCTTCTTTTTCTTCTTTTGAAATTTTATCAATTGATTGGGTGATTTGATTTTTTGAGATCTCAAACTCACTTGCATTTTTAACTAAAAAATTGTCGAATTCATTAGAAAATTTAATTAAAGAATCATCTCCATATAACTTTACATCGGAAATAATATTTCTTACGGTATTTTGAATCTTAGATGAACTTTCTTTTCTTTGAGTAACATATTTATTTATTAACTCAGAGAAGTTTTTATCTTTAGAACTAATTTTTTTAATATTAAGCATTAAGTTTTCTTTTATTCACTGCATCTGATAATTTAAAAATAGCTTTTTCAGTATCTTCCCAACCAATACAAGCATCAGTAACACTTTTACCGTATACTAAATTCTTATCATTAATATTTTGATTGCCCTCTACTAAATTACTTTCTATCATCAACCCTTTTATTCTATTTTCTCCACCACATAGTTGTTTTGCGAGATCATCAACTACAAGCATTTGTTTTTTATGATCTTTTAAGCTATTTGCATGACTACAATCAACGACAATTTGTTGAGGTAAGCTTGCCTTATCTAATCTTGCCGATACCTCATCAATACTTTTTTCATCGTAATTTACTTTTTTTGTTCCACCCCTCAATATCGTATGACAATAAGAATTTCCACTTGTAGAAAATATTGCTGAATTTCCCTCTTTAGTAACTGATAAAAAATGATGTGCTCCAGAAGCTGATTTGATTGCGTCAAAAACAATTTGTAAATTGCCATCTGTACCATTTTTAAAACCTACTGGACAAGATAAACCAGAAGCCAGTTCTCTGTGACATTGGCTTTCAGTTGTTCTTGCGCCAATTGCTCCCCAACTAATAATATCCGATATATACTGTGGGCTTATTAAATCAAGATACTCTGTACCAGTAGGGAGATTTAAATCTACAATATCAAGTAATAACTTTCTTCCAATTCTTATTCCGTCATTTACTTTAAAACTTCCATCTAGCATTGGATCATTAATTAAACCCTTCCATCCTATGGTTGTTCTTGGTTTTTCAAAATATACCCTCATAATAATAAAGATATTATCTGAAACTTCATCGGATAATTTTTTTAATTTATTTGCATATTCAATTGCCGCAACTGGATCATGAATAGAACATGGGCCTACAACAGCAAAAATTCTATCGTCCTTTTCGTCTAATATATTTTCTATTACCTTCCTATAACTTAATATATTTTTAGCAGCTGAAGCTTGTAAAGGAAGCTCTAACCTAACTTCTTCAGGCGTACTGAGCTCCTGCATTTCTATAATTCTTAAATCATCAGTTTTAATAGTCATATTTTTCTCACTACACTATTTCCTCAAAGGCATTAATTATGTTTTCAATTGATTCAGTTTTTGTCTTCATAGACGCTTTATTAGTTATCAATTGGGAACTAATATCAAAAATAGACTCAATTTCTACAAGTCCGTTTGCTTTTAAAGTCTGACCACTATCAACTAAATCTACAATATAATCTGCCAAACCTAATATAGGCGCTAATTCCATTGATCCATATAATTTTATTATATCAACTTGTTTCTTTTTTTTAATAAAATAATCTGACGCGCATTTTACATATTTTGTTGCAACCTTAATTCTTGCACCAGGAGAACAATTTGGTAAGCCAGCCAATACCATTCGACACTTAGCTATATTAAGGTCTAATGGTATATATATATTATTTGCATTATATTCAACTATAGTATCTTTACCAACGATACCAATATCAGCAGCTCCATTTGAAACATAAGTAGGAACATCTGCTGCTCTTACAATCACAATTTTAAGCAAATCATTATTAGTTTGATGTATTAACTTTCTTGAATCAGACATATCTTCAAGAGTACTAATTCCAATCTTGTTAAGAAGTTTAATTCCCTCATCTAAAATCCTACCTTTAGATATGGCCAAGACTATGTTATTTTTTAGTTTCATTGAGGCAACCTCTTAATCGTAGCTCCAAGTTTGGTTAATTTTTCTTCAATACATTCATAACCTCTGTCTATATGATATATCCTATCAACAACAGTTTCTCCATCAGCAACTAAACCTGCCAAAATTAAACTTGCAGATGCTCTTAAATCAGTTGCCATTACAGGAGCACCAGTTAAATTTTTTACTCCCATAATATTAGCAGTGTTTCCAACCACATCTATGTTTGCGCCCATTCTAACTAACTCTTGCACGTGCATAAACCTATTTTCAAAAACAGATTCTACAACTTTACTTTTACCTTTAGAAATTGAGTTTAAAGCAATAAATTGTGCTTGCATATCAGTTGGGAAATCTGGATAGGGATTAGTTGTTATATTTACAGCATCTAATTGTTTATTAGCTTTTATATTAATAATATCATTTTTAATAGATATCTCGGCGCCAGCCTTTTTTAACTTTTGAATAATAGACTTAATAGTATCAGGCCTTGTATGAGTTAGAGTCAAACTACCCTTAGTTATTGCTGCAGCAACAAGAAAAGTTGCCGTTTCAATTCTGTCCGGCAAAACATCATAATTGCACCCCTTTAACCTATTTACACCTTTAATTTCTATTATTGATGAACCATCCCCTTCAATATTAGCACCCATTAATCTTAAGCAATTTGCTAGATCAATTATTTCTGGTTCTTTTGCAGCATTTTTGATTATTGTTTTCCCTGAAGCAAGTACTGCTGCCATCATCAAATTTTCAGTTCCAGTAACCGTTGCAATTGGAAGAGTTATTTTAGCGCCCTTTAATTTTTTTGCTTTAGCAATTATGTATCCATCCTCTACTTTTATTGAAGCGCCCATTGCTTTTAAACCCTCAATATGAAGATTAACTGGTCTAGAACCAATTGCACATCCCCCTGGCAAAGAAACTTTAGCTTCTCCAAAATGTGATAAAAGAGGACCTAATACTAGTATTGATGCTCTCATCGTTTTAACCATTTCATAAGGGGCGTAATAATTTTTTACAGAAGCTGCATTAATACATACTTTCATTTTTTCATCGATAGATAAATTTGCTCCCATCTCTGTCAGTAAAGAAATTGTGGTTGTTACATCTTGAAGATGAGGTACGTTACCAATTATAACGTCTTCTTTACTTAATAAACTTGCAGCCAAAATTGGTAATACAGAATTTTTTGCACCAGAAATTCTCACTTCACCAGTTAAGGGACTTCCTCCTTTTATTAATAATTTTTCCATTTTTTATGAAGACTCAGATTCTAATCTTTTAACTAGTGACTCAAGACCATTTTCTTCAATTTCCGGTAATAGGCTTTTACGAAGACTTTTTACTAGCCTTAAGCCATTTGCAACAACCTCTACAATTTTCCAGTTTCCTGAAGTGTTTTTCATAACGTATATCACTTGGAAAGTTGGCTTTCCAGGCCCAACGGATAATTCTGTTTTTATAAGATAAAACCCTTTAGTTTCTGATGAACTTATTATTGTAATTTCTGATTTTGCATACTCTACAATTGTTTTTGCATAAATTCTTATTAATTGATTCTTTAACGCAATCTTAAATCTATTTTTTAAATCTGCCGATGATGTATTATATATTTTCTTTCCAATTATAGTTTTAATAAGAGTATCAAAATCAATAATTGGAGATAAGATATTATCTACTCTTCCATAAAAAGCAGTGATATCATTTTCATAAACATCTTTATTTTCCTCAACATCTGTAAATAAATTATTTGCTGCTGATAAAATTATATCTTCTGGTTTTTGTTCATTTCCATAAACAGAAGAGTTTATTAAAAATATTATAGAAAATATAGAAATTATTATTTTGTTAAGTTTTATGCTCATACTTTATTATTTCATGAAGTTGTACGGTTCATCAAGGGAGATCTAATAATTTTCTTTGCCAAGAGGCTTAAATACTATAAGTAATGCAGGTAATAATGTTAAAGATGCTAGTAAAGCTGCTAACATGGCTAAACCGGTAAGTAACCCAAAATATATAGTTGGTATAAAATTAGATAAAGACAAAATTGAAAATCCAATAACTATAATTGATGAAGTATAATACATAGCTTTTCCTATGCTTCCATGGCAAATTTTTACTGTTGCCGAGTAATCATTATTAGATTTAAATTCTCTTTTAAACCTGATTATATAATGTATTGTATTATCAACTGCAATACCAACACTAATAGCAGCAATAGTGATTGTCATCAAATCAAGTGGTATCGACTTTAACCCCATAAAACCAAGTACCAAAGTAGCTGGCAATATATTTGGCACAATGGCAATAACTGCTAAAAAAAATGATCTAAATAAAATAATAAACATAAACATTATTGAGATAAATACGAAGCCAATAGTTTGAATTTGTGATGAAAACAAGCTTTGAAGCATATTATTATATAACACAAGCATATTAGTTGTATTAAACCTTTCTTTCTCATAGTTCATTTCTTCTAACAAGAAGTTTTCTACTCTATTTATAAATTCTTTCCTGTTTAATTTTTTATCTGAATCTATAACTCTTAATGTAATTCTAGTTTGTGTCTCATCTGCAGACAAATATGGATCTAATAAAACTTCTCTTACATCTTGAGAAAGAGAACTTTTAATTGCTCCTACCTGAAGATCTGATAATGGTTCGTCATCATTAAGGCCAATCGCTAATTTATACAATGTTGCAATGGATAAAACTTTTCCTGTTTCAGGTTGAGATTCCAAGTATTCATGTATCTTTAATATCTCTTTAAATTTTGGGTTACTTAACCAATAACCCTCAATTTCTTCATCATCATCTCCTAGTAATTCTGATAGATCATCAAATTCGCTAAATTCATTATCATCAATGTTTTCATCTATATCAATTTTATCTTCCTTAGGTTTGTCTATTATAATATCAAATGGTGTTGTACCACCTAATTTTTTATCTATCTCTAGCATTCCCTGGTAAATTTCAGTATCAGAATGAAAATAATCAATAAATCTGTTTTCTACCTTAATTTTTGAAATACCATAAATGCTTATTATAAAGATTAATGACGCACCAAAAATTATCTTTAAATAATTATTTATAGAAAATTTTGCAAATTTGTTTGTGATATTCTTTGTAATATCATTTTTTTCAACAATTTTTTCGTGTGGCAATATTCTTAAAACTGTTGGAAAAATAATAAAGGTAATTATAAAAGCTGACACAATTCCTACTGTCATCATATTACCAAAATCAATAACTGGCCTTATTCCACTAACAACAAGAGATACAAAAGCAACTATAGTAGTTAAAGAAGTATAAATACAAGGTATAAACATATAATGAACTGTTTCTGAAACTATTTGGCTATTTTTAACATTAGGATTTTTTGTATTTAATTCTCTATATCTTACTGCAAGATGTATTGTCATTGACATTGTTATAATTAAAAGTATTGCAGCAAAATTTGAAGAAATCACTGTTATTCTCCAGTCTATATAACCAAAAAGACCGCTAACAAATACTACAGAAATAATGCATCCAAATAATGGGATGAACACCCATCTAATACTTTTAAAAATTATGTATAAAATACATACTAAAAAAATAAAGACTCCGATTCCAAATTTTTTAATGTCATCTGCAATAAAATCTGTCATATCTGAAGTAATCATTGGAACTCCACCTAAAAACATCGCAGAATCATTTTTATATTTTTTTATTACTTCTCTAATTTTTTTTATATTCTTTTTTTCTTTTACAGCATGTTGTGTACTGTAATTTTTAAATTCTAATTCAGCTTCTGCTAAATCATTTTTTTCCTGACTACTCAATTCTCTTGTTAGGCGAATTTCTCTAAGATTATTTCTTGCGTTTAATAACTTAAAATATTTTTGATCTTTAGAGAAATAAACAACAATTACAGTCGTTGTTGAATCTTGACTCATTAATAAGTCTTTATATAGCGGACTCGATATAAATTCCTTTTTTACTAGCTCATAATCAATATTATCTGTTCTTAATGTTCGTTGTTCTTTTGATAAATCAGAAAAACTAATCTTAGGGCTATTTAAAAGTGGTACGTCAAGTATTGTTAAAACATTACTAATATCACTTATTTCATGTTTTAAATCTTTAGAAATATTATCCAATGTAGAGAGAGACTTATCATTATAGATACCGTCTTTTGGTTTAAATGTTATAACTACAAAATCTTCTGTAGAGTATCTAGCGCTTGTAGCTCTATAGTATTTTAGAGCTTGATCATTTTCTAGGACCAAAGAATCAGCTGACGCATCCATCTTAAAGTTCTGAATACTTATAGCAAAGAAAGAAATAACTAATAAAGTAATAATTAGAAAAATACGAGGTTTTTCAATTATTAAATTATCGTAAAAATTAATTACTTTAGCTATAATTTTCATAAGTTAATACGCTGATTTTATTGTAGTTCGGGTAATTTTATCATTATACCGCTTTATAATTATCATTGTATATAATTTACGGGATATTACTTATAATATCTTATATAATAATTAAAATTTTTGTAAAAACTTATGTCTGATTTTCGCCAAAATGATGCAATAAAAATAGCCAAAGAAGTTATAATTTCTGAAGTTTCTGCTATAAATAGTTTAAAAAAAACTTTAGATAAAAAATTATATTTTCTTTGTAAAAAAATTCATGACTGTAAAGGGAAAGTAATAATAATTGGAGTCGGAAAATCTGGGCATATTGCAAATAAAATTTCTGCAACTTTTTCTAGCATAGGATTACCATCTTTTTTTATACATCCAAGTGAAGCAATGCATGGCGATGTTGGAGCTATAACAAAAAAAGATACGGTCCTTTTAATTTCAAATTCTGGCTTTACACCAGAAATCATTTCGATTTTGCCCAATTTAAAAAAAATAGGATGTCCAATTTTAAGTCTATGTGGGAATACGAAATCAAAAATATACGAAGATTCACAAATTTCCATAAATATAAGTGTAAAAGAAGAAGCTTGCCCATTAAATTTAGCGCCAACATCAAGCACGACACTTACACTTATAGTTGGGGATATAATTGCAATTATTTTAATGAAAATGAAAAATTTTAAACATGAAGATTTTGGAAGAAATCACCCCGGTGGCCAACTAGGTAAAAATTTAAATATTAAAATTAAAGATATAATGAAAAAAGGAAATGAAATACCTATCGTTAAACTAGAAAGTAAGCTAAAAGATGCTTTAATTGAAATGACGAATAAAAATTTAGGATGCGTGATTATTGTAGATAAAAATAATAAAGTTGTAGGTTTTTTTACTGATGGAGACTTAAGAAGGTCAATAAATAAAAATCTTGATATTCATGAAACATTAATTAAAAAAATAATGACTAAAAAATTTATATCTGCAAACGAAAATAGTTATGCAACTGATATTTTATTATTAATGCGGAAAAATAAAATTAATTCTCTTCCGGTTATTAATAATAAAAATAAAATTATTGGTGCAGTAAATATGCATATACTTATAAATTCTGGGATTACATAAAATTGTGAATTATTTTAAAAAAAATCTTATAAACATTTTTTTAATTATTATCGGATGCGTTGCCGTCTTAACCATAAATAATAAAGCAGAGAATATTCTTGACGTCTCATCAAGCGATTTTAAAACTATGCCTGACAATTTATTTAACGAAGTAAGATATATTGCTATGGATTATAATGGAAAACCATTGTACACAGTATCAAGTCCAAAAATGAAACAATTCTTTAATAATGAAATTATTGAAGCAAGTAAGCCTAATATCTTACTGTTCAGAGAAAATAAACCACCTACTAAAATTGTTTCAAATTTTGGCTCAATTGCCTACAAACGTCATAATATAAAATTATCTGGAAATGTTAAAATGTTCTTTAAAGAAAAATTGAAAGAGCCTGTCTTAAATCTTAAAACCGAAGAAATATACGTATATCTTAACGAACAGCTAGCGGTAACAGACTCAAAAGTATATATAAAAAAAAATAATTCATACTTAAACGGTAAAGGAATGAAAAGTAGTTTACTTAAAGGGGAATTTGTAATTTTTGAAGAAACAAGAGGAAGATATGCTCAATAAAATTAAATATCTAACGATCCTTTTTATTTGTGCAATTAGTTTTTTTGCTCAAGGATACGAGAGTGATAAGAACAAACCAATTTTTTTAGAGTCAGACTCGGCTAAATGGGATGAAGAATCACAAAAAAGTACATATCGAGGTAATGTAGTTGTTACTCAAGGAAGTATGCTTTTGACAGGAGATTTATTGGTTGTGACTTCTAAGAATAATGAAATCAACAAAATGGTAATCACAGGAAATAAATCTACCTACAAGCAAAAAACAAAAAATGGAAAAATAGTTAATGGAGAAGCGTTAAAGATACAATATTTTGTTGAGCAATCTAAAATAATTTTTTTGAACAGAGCTGTTCTAGTTCAGTCAAATAATACAGTTAAAAGTAATAAAATTATTTATAAAACAGATAGTGAAAATATTATGGCAGGAGATAAAGGAGGGAAATCTAGAGTTAAAATGACTCTTGAGCCAAAAAAGAATAATGAATAAATTAAATATTAATAAAATTACAAAACAATATCTAAATAATAGAGTTGTTTCTAATGTTTCTATTGAAGTAAACACAGGAGAAGTTATTGGATTGCTAGGTCCAAATGGCGCTGGTAAAACTACTTGTTTTTACATGATTACAGGACTTATAAAACCTGATAAAGGAAAGATTTTTATTAATAAAAAGAATATAACTGAACTTACAATAGACGAAAGGGCAAATTTAGGTATTGGCTATTTAGCACAAGAACCCTCAATTTTTAGAGGATTGTCGGTAGAGGATAATATACTTTCAATATTGGAGTTAAGAAAAGATATTGGGCTTAAGGATATAAATGAAAAATTATCGTATTTACTAAAAAAATTTAACATTGAACATATAAAAAATACTTTAGGAATCAGTCTCTCAGGTGGTGAAAGAAGGCGCGCTGAAATTGCTCGTGCTCTTGCTTCTGATCCTAAATTTATACTCTTAGATGAACCTTTCGCAGGTATTGATCCGTTGTCAGTTATAGATATTCAAAATATTATTAAGGAATTAAAAAAAAACCAAATCGGTATTCTAATTACTGATCATAATGTTAGAGAAACTCTAGGGGTTTGTGATAGATCATATATCCTTAATGATAGTAAGATTATAGCGGAGGGTACTTCGGAAGATATATTAAATAATAAGACGGTTAAACAAGTATACTTAGGAGATAATTTCAAAATTTAGAAATTTTTTCACGAAAATGGCAAAATTAAATCTTTCTTCAATTCAAACATCAAAGCTAGCATTAACTCCTCAATTACAAAATGCCATTAAACTTCTTCAATATTCGGCTATAGAACTTAATCAAGAAATACAAAATATATTTGAATCAAATCCTTTAATTGAGAAAGACGATATATGCGACGATTTTGAAGAAGATGATTGTGAAATTCATTATTCTCATTATGAAGACTTTAGCGTTAATCAAAATAAAAATCTTATCTCAACTTCAGAAATTATAGAAAAAACTACTTCTGATGAAAACTCTTTACAAGATTATTTATTATGGCAAGTTCAACTTTTAAATATATCAGATAAAGATAAAAAAATTGCCGAGTCAATTGTTGATTATATAAATGAGGACGGATATTTAATAAAAGAAATCTTTGAAATTTTTGATGATATATTTTTAAATTCGGATATAACTTTAGATGAAATAATTGCTGTACAACATTTATTACAAAATCTAGACCCAGTTGGAACTTGCACCCAAAATATACAAGAATCCTTAGTAATTCAATTGCAAAATTACGAATCACATAAAGACATAGTCCCTACCGCAATAATTATAGTAACTGAGTTTTTTGAAGATTATACTAACAATAATAGAAATTCAATAATATCAAATCTCAATTTAAATGAAGATAAATATAATTTGATAGATAATATAATTAAAAATCAAAGTGCTCGACCTGGAAGCAAATTTTCATCAAAAAAAGATTTTGAATACATAATGCCCGATGTAAAGATTTTTAAAAAAAATTCCGAATGGATAATACAATCAAATAAACTTATTTCTCCAAATATTAGAATAAATGAAAAATATGTGGAATATTCAAATGAAAAAATTTCGAGTGAAGATAGAGATTACCTCAAATCAAATCTACAAGAAGCAAAATTATTTATAAAAAATATTAAATATAGGAATGATACATTAATGAAACTTTCAAAATGTATATTAAGAAAACAATTAAATTTTTTTGAAAACGGTAAAGAAGATTTAATCCCTTTAAATCTTAAGGAAATAGCTCAAGATATTGAAGTTCATGAATCAACTGTTTCAAGACTTACGTCAGGAAAGTATATGGAAACTCCATATGGTGTTTTTGAGCTCAAATATTTTTTTTCTAGTTCAGTAACTAACAAAACTGGAAAAAAAATATCATCACAATCAATCAAAGAAAAAATCAAAAAAATTATTAAATCTGAAAATAAATCAAAACCTTTCAGTGATCAAAAAATTTCGCAGATCTTAAAAGATGATAATATTAATGTAGCAAGAAGAACTGTTACAAAATATAGAGAATCATTAAATTTTGAATCATCTTCAGAGAGAAAAACTAAATAGAGTTTTTTCCAAATATTGTTAAACTAAAAGCAGTATATTTGTTCAATTTAAGGCGAAAAAAATGTCTAAAGAAAGTCAAATAATTAAATTAGATGCTATAGCTGAATCTCTTAATTCAGGTGCAATGCTTAAAGCTAAACTTATTCTTAATGGACTTCATCCTGCAGAAATAGCAAGACTGCTTGAAAGTTCGCCTACAAGACAAAGAAGGCTTATATGGGAAATGCTTGATCATAAAAATGATGGAGAAGTTTTACTAGAGGTTGGTGAAGAAGTTAGAAATAATCTTATGGAATCAATGGATGAAGAATCCTTACTTGCTGCAACAAAAGGATTAGATGTTGATGATTTAGCTGATTTACTCGAAGAGCTTCCAGAAACAGTTGTTAAACAAGCTCTTAAGGGTATGGACTATCAATATAGAACAAGACTTGAAACTGTAATGAATCATGATGATGATACTGCTGGTGGTTTAATGAACACCGATACTATTACAATTCGTCCTGATGTAACTCTTGATGTTGTTCTTAAATATCTAAGATTAAAAAAAGATATCCCTCAAAATACAGACAACATAATCGTTGTAGATAGATATAATCATTACTTAGGCACTCTATCTGTAACATCGCTTCTTTGTGAAGATCCCGAGAAAACAGTATCTGAATCTATGAATAAAAATTATATATCTATCAAATCTGATGCTTTAGCGAATGATGTAGTAAATATATTTGAAGATAGAGATCTTGTATCGGCGCCTGTTGTTGATAAAAATAATATATTATTAGGAAGAATAACAATTGATGATGTTGTAGATGTTATTCGTGAAGAAAGTGAGAGTACTGTTCTTAATATGGCTGGTTTAACAGATGAAGAAGATATATTTGCTCCAATTATTCCTTCAGCTAGAAGAAGAGCAATTTGGCTAGGAGTTAATTTAATAACTGCCCTCTTAGCTTCTGGAGTTATTAGCTTATTTCAAGATACTATTGAAAAGGTAGTTGCTCTTGCTGTTTTAATGCCTATTGTTGCAAGTATGGGTGGAATTGCAGGATCCCAAACTCTCACACTTGTTATTAGAGGTATTGCCCTAGGAAATATAAGCACAACAAATTCAAAATCATTACTAATAAAAGAAATTGCAGTTGGTTTGCTCAATAGTCTTTTATGGGCAAGCGTTATTGGAGTTCTATCTTCTTATTGGTTTAACAATTATTTAATAGGCGTAGTTATTGGTATTGCAATGATAGCTAATCTAGGTTTTGCTGCATTATCAGGAGTTTTAATTCCTATTTTTTTAAAAAAACTAGGTGTAGATCCAGCTCTTGGTGGTGGCGTCATTCTTACAACCATAACTGATGTAATAGGATTTTTCTCATTTCTAGCATTAGGAACAATTTTTCTACTTTAAGTTTTTTTTAATAACATCTTTTGCTGATTTTGAGAGGTTAGAAGTTGTTTCTTTGAATTTTTTTAAAAGTTTTTTTGCCCAAATAAATTCAGTTGCCAAAACTGCTAACCCTATTGGGATTACAACTACTGCTGGCCCAGGAGTAAAAAATAATATACAGCCAATTAAAACTATAGAAATACCGATTAAAAATATAGCTAGTCTTCTTATTTGTTTATATAGTATTTCGGGTGTCATTATTTCGGTAAAGTCACTCCGGTTTGTTTTTGATATTTACCTCCTCTATCTTTATATGAGGTTTCACATACGATATCAGACTCAAAAAAAATCATTTGGGCAACTCCTTCGTTTGCGTATATTTTAGCTGGCAAAGGTGTTGTATTCGAAAATTCTAAAGTTACGTGACCTTCCCACTCGGGTTCTAGTGGGGTTACGTTTACAATTATTCCGCACCTGGCGTAAGTTGACTTACCCAGACAAATTGTTAATACCGATCTTGGAATTTTAAAATATTCCACAGTTGACGCTAAAGCAAATGAATTTGGAGGGATAATACAAGTATCACCTTCAAAATCTACAAAACTGTCTTTATCAAATTTTTTAGGGTCTACAATGGCAGAATTTATGTTAGTAAAAACTTTAAACATACTTGAACATCTTACATCATAGCCATAACTTGAAGTTCCATAAGAAATTACTTTGTTTCCAGAAACTTTCTTAATTTGATCTGACTCAAAAGGAGAAATCATATTTTCTTCTTTAGCCATTTTTTTAATCCAAGTATCAGATTTTATTGTCATAATTTAGTTATTATCTATTACAATTTTTGGAAACTTAGCACTATAATCCTTAGATTGCGCAGAAAGTTTACCAGCTGCTTTTCTTGCGATATCACCATATATTTCTGCAATCCTACCCTCTGGATCAAAAACAACACTCGGTTTTCCAGTATCGGTTTGTTCTCTTATTGATATATCTAATGGTAATTTACCCAGTAAATCTACCTCGTTTTCTTTTGCTAAAGACGACCCACCGCCTTCACCAAATATTGATTCTTCGTTTCCACATTTACTACAAATATGTATACTCATATTTTCTACAATACCCAAAACAGGAACTTCGACTTTCTCAAACATCTTAAGACCTTTTCTAGCATCTAAAAGTGCAATATCTTGAGGCGTTGTAACTATTATTGCTCCACTCACTGGAATTTTTTGTGCAAGTGTTAATTGAACATCACCAGTACCAGGCGGTAAGTCTATAATTAAATAATCTAGATTTCGCCATTGTGTATCAGATAAAAGCTGTTCTAACGCTTGAGTAACCATTGGGCCACGCCATATCATAGGGGTTTCTTCATCTATTAAACACCCTATAGACATAGCTTGTATCCCATGGTTTTCCATTGGCTCTAAAGATTTTCCATCTTGAGAATCAGGTTGTCCAGATAAACCAAGCATTCTTGGTTGACTTGGTCCATAAATGTCCGCATCTAAAATTCCAACATTTGAACCCTCTGCAGCAAGAGCTAAAGCTAAATTTACTGCGGTAGTTGATTTTCCTACTCCACCTTTACCTGAGGCTACAGCAATTACGTTTTTAATATTTTGCATTGGCTTAAGACTTTTTTGAACAGAGTGGCTTTCAATTTTAGAAGTAATTTCCACAGATCCACAAGATATATCATCTGAATTTAACTGATTTACGATTAAATCATTCATAATTTCAGCATAATTTTTAGCAGGATATCCCAAGCAAATTTTTATGTTTGGCTTATTATCAACTATTTCAATTGACTGAACTGATTTAGTTTCGATTAAATTTTTTCCAGTATTAACATCGATTAATTTTTTAAGCGATGCAACTACCATACTCTCTTCTAGAGGCATTATTTTCTCCTATGTTTAAAAACTTCCGACACTTAATAAAAGTATATTATATACTAGTTCATAATATTTGGAGAATAAATGAAAGCAAAAAAACAAATACTTGTCACAAGTGCATTACCATATGCAAATGGTCCAATTCACCTTGGACACCTTGTAGAATACATACAAACTGATATTTGGGTGAGGTACCAAAGATCTATCGGGCAAGATGTTATATACATTTGTTCAGATGATGCACACGGCACTCCAATAATGTTAAAGGCAAAAGAGCTTGGAATCTCTCCAGAAGAACTTATTTTAGAGACGAAAAAACAACATGAAAAAGATTTTAAAGAATTTTTTGTCGATTTTGACCATTACTCCTCTACAAACTCAGAAAAAAATAAGGAATTATGTGAAAATATATTTAATAAATTAAATGCAGCAGGTCATATCTCTAAAAAAGAAATTTCTCAATTTTACGATAATGAAGAAAAAATATTTCTGCCTGACAGGTACATAAAAGGAACTTGTCCAAAATGTAAAGCGCCGGATCAATATGGTGACTCGTGTGAATCTTGTGGGGCAACATATTCGCCAACTGATTTAATAGACCCAAAGTCAATATTATCAAATACTCAACCTGAAACAAAAAAAACGGACCATTATTTTTTTAATTTAAAGAGTTTTAAAGATTATTTAGTTGAATGGACAAGAAATCATAAACTTCAAGATTCAATTAAAAACAAGCTTAATGAGTGGCTTAATGATAATTTAAATAATTGGGATATCACAAGAGACGCGCCATATTTTGGATTTAAAATTCCAAATGAAAGCGATAAATATTTTTACGTATGGATGGATGCTCCTATTGGGTATATTTCGGCTTTTGAAGAATTCACAAAACAAAATAAAAAATTTAAAGATATTTGGATTAATGAAAACGTTGGAGAAATCTATCATTTTATTGGCAAAGATATTGCTTATTTCCATGCTCTTTTTTGGCCTTCAATTTTATACGGATCAGGATACAGAACTCCAACAAATATTTTTTGTCACGGTTTTCTAACAATCGATGGGAAAAAAATGTCAAAGTCCAGAGGTACTTTTATTAAAGCTTCCGATTACCTAAAATTTTTTGATCCTGAGTATTTGCGCTACTATTTTGCTAGCAAATTAAATGATGGTATTGAAGATATCGACTTAAATCTTAAGGATTTATCTCATAAAATAAATAGTGATTTAGTTGGTAAAGTTATAAATCTTGCAAGCAGATGTTCAACTTTTATAGAAAAGAATTCAAATTTATATTTATCAGACAAATTAGAAAATGAAGAGAAATATAATGACTTTATAAAAAGTATCAATGATATTAGCCTATTTTATAAAAATAGAAAATATAGTAATGCCATATCACAAATCATGTTATTAGCAGATAAAGCAAATAAATACATTAATGAAAAAAAACCCTGGTCCTTAAATGATTCAAATGAGATACAAGCTATTTCTACTCAAGGTATAAATTACTTTAGAACAATTGTAATTTTATTATCTCCAGTACTACCAGAACTATTAAAAAAATCTGAAAATTTTTTAAATGAAAAGAACTTAGTCTGGAATGATTACAAAAAACCGTTATTACAAAAAAAAATAAAAAAATTTTCACAGCTGAAAAAAAGAATTTTAGATGAAGATATAGAAAATTTTAAAAATGAATTAAATGCCCCAAAAACATTAGAAAATAAAAAGGTGAAGAAAATGAAAGATGAAATAAATTATGAAGAATTTTCAAAAGTTGATTTAAGAGTTGGAGAAATAATAAAAGCAGAAGAAGTTGAGGGAGCAGATAAACTTTTAAAGCTTGATGTTGACATTGGCGAACTTGGTAAAAAAGAAATATTTGCTGGTATTAAAAAATTTTATAACCCTGATTCCTTAATAGGGTTGAAAGCAATAATTGTTGTCAATCTAAAACCAAAAACTATGAAATTTGGCACATCATCTGGTATGGCCCTTGCAGCTGACTCTGATGGAAAAATTATTATTATAAATGCTGATAAAAGTATAATAAACGGTTCAAAAGTCAAATGAGTACTAGACCAGTAGCAATAATTAATGAAGACAATTGTATCGGTTGCGCTATATGTATTGATATTTGTCCTTTTGATGCGATTATTGGTGCTCAAAATTTGTCACATAGAATTAATTATGAAGAGTGTCCTGGATGTAAGCTTTGTATCAACAGATGTCCAACTGATTGCATATCTATGATAGAGATTGATCAAAATAAAGATCATATAAAAGAAAAAATAAAATTTAATTTTAATAGAAAAAAAACAAGACAGAAAGAATTAAATGAAAAATTTTTGGAAAGTATCAATAGTCAATTAAAAAATATCCTTAAAGACTTATAAGTGAAAGTTTTTTTCTAGTTCTTTTGAAAACGGATTAAACCACTTAAGTTTATCATGAAGACTTACCACGCTCCCTATTATCAAAAGAGTCGGGGGAACTATTTTATTTTTCTCAATAATATTTGGCATGCTTTCAAGATCACCGATAATTACTTTTTGATTTGCCGTTGTACCTTTTACTATAAGAGCAGCAGGTGTATTATTATTTAAGCCGTGTTTTATCAATTGCTCGCATATTATTTTTGATCCATGCATTCCCATGTAAAAAACAAGAGTTTGCTTTTCGTGAGCTAACATTTTCCAATTTAAATTTACTGTGCCATCTCTAAGATGGCCTGTTACAAATATACAGGCTTGAGAGTGGTCTCTATGTGTCAATGGAATACCAGCGTAGCTTGCGCAACCTGATGCTGCAGTAATGCCAGGAACAATTTGAAATGGTATATCATCATTTATTAAGCTTTCAATTTCTTCCCCTCCTCGCCCAAATATAAATGGATCTCCACCTTTAAGTCTTAATACTTTTTTTCCTTCAAGAGCAAGTCTTGCTAGTAACTGATTAATATTTTCTTGTGGCATTGCATGGTCGGCTCTTTGTTTGCCAACATAAATCTTTTCAGCGTCGTGCCTAAGAAGCTTCATTATCGGTTCTGATACCAACCTATCATAAATTACAACATCAGCTTTTTGCATTAGCCTTAATGCTTTAAAGCTTAATAACTCAGGGTCGCCAGGACCTGCTCCGACCAAATATACTTCACCTACTCTATCAAATATTTTCTTATCATCTAATGATTGATCCAATGCTTTTTTTGCTTTATCTATTTGCCCTGAAAGTACCATTTCTGAAACAGGACCGTCTAGGAAAGATTCCCAGAAATTTCTTCGATCTATAATTTTTGAAAATTTCTTTTTAACTTTTTGTCTATATGACATCATTATTTCCGCTAATTTACTATATGAATAGGGAATTACTGTTTCTAGCTTTGTTTTAACCAATCTTGTTAATATTGGCGAAGCTCCCCCAGATGATATTGCAATCTTAATAGGATCCCTATCAACCACTGAAGGTATCAATGTGTTTCCCAATGATGAATTTTCAGCCATGTTTACTAGAATATTTTTATTTTTTGCTACATTAGCAATTAGAGAGTTTGTTGCCTCATTATTTGTTGCAGCCACAACCAAAAATTGGTCTTGAATATCATTTTCTTTAAATTCTCTAGGCTGATAGCTTAAATTTTTTGACTTTTTTACTAGTTCCTTTATTTCATCAGAAATTTCTGGCGATACAATTGTCACTTTCATTTTAGACTTAAGGATAGGGATAAGTTTTCTGCTAGCTACTACACCTCCTCCAACAATCAAACATTTTTTTTCTGACGTATTTATGAATAATGGCAAATAGCTCATTTTCTACCCCACTCTTTAATACAATTTACATGATATAACTATAATTACATATAGTATATAAAAGATATATTGCAAAATAGGTGTCCTTGTAGGCAATTTTTTGATTCTTTAATTTTTTTTATAAAACAAATAAAAAATATATAGCTGTTTTCCTAAAACTATAGAATAATAAATACCCTGAGATTTAAATAAGAAGCTAGGAGAATACAATATGTCTATATCTAAAGAAGAACTAGAGAAAATTATGGAAAAAAAGGCTGGCATGCGAAGAGAAGCATATGACAGAAGAGCAGCACAAGAAAATAAAGATGAGGTAAGTGCTAAAGCATGTGAAAGGTTTATGGCACTCCCAGAATATAAAGACGCAAATGTAATAATGTGGTACATAGATTGTAGATCTGAAACTCGAACAAAACCTCATTTAATTGCTGAAGTTGAAAAGGGAGAGAAAAAAATAATTGTTCCATATTGTACGGAAGATGAAAACGGTGAAAATAAACTCGGTTTATGGCATATGACTAGTCTTGAAGAAATGGTTGTTGGTAAATGGAATATTCTAGAACCACCTAAAGAATTATGGGGAAACCCCGAAAAAGAAGTAACACCACAAGAATTAGATATGATAATGGTTCCAGGTACTGGGTTTGATAGAAGTGGTGGAAGAATGGGAAATGGACAAGGCTATTATGATAGAACTATGGAACAAGTAAGACCAGAATGTTCATTAATAGCTTTATGTTATGAATCACAACTTTTTGATGAAATACTGGTTGCTCCGCACGATGTATATATGGATAAAGTTGTAACTGAACTAAATGTCTATGAAGGAAAAGGGAGAGGATAAATTAATGACAGCTATTATTGACGACACCTATGCGGAAGCTTTTAAAAGTATGTACTCAGAAGTACTAATTACCGCAATAAATAAAAAATGGTTAGACCACGCTGTTAATGCTGCTACAGGTAATGCATCAAGTAGTATCCTTTGCGATTGTGAAGCAGGTTTGGATAGATATGTTGGTCCAGGTGGCGATGAGTCGGTAAAAACTCCTGACGGAAGGCCAGGTGCTATAATTCAGCTACATATCCCAAAATTTTGGAAAGACCCAAAAAAATTAGAAAAAGCAGCTTTAGTAAGAATCAGCCAAAACATTCTAACTTGCCCAACAGCATCTTGTTTTAATCTTATTGAAAACGATGATTCGTATTTCAAACTTGGAAAAAAAGTTGCCTTTTTTGGAAATAAATACCAAAAAAGAATTGAAAGGTATGGAAGAAAAATGTGGTGGATTCCAATCCTTGGTGGTGAATTTATAATGGATAGGCGAATTGGTTACTCTGACGGTCTTATGGGTGGCAATCTTTGGTATTTTGGTAAAGATACAGAATCCGCTCTAAATGCAGCTGAAAAAGGTGTTGAAGCAATTTTACCAATTCCAAATGTAATCACAACATTCCCAGGTGGTATTGCTGGAAGTGGTTCAAAAGCAGGCAGTGATTATGATTTTACTATCGCAAGTACATATGAAAAATTTTGCCCACTGCTCCAGGATGACCCAAATGTTGAAGCTGGATTGCCACAAGGTGTGAATTCTGTAATGGAAATTATTATGAATGGAAAAGATATGGCATCCATAATTACCGCTACTCAAGCAGCTATTTCTGCTTCTAAAGACACTGATGGTTTATTAATGATTTCTGCTGGAAATTATAATGGAAAACTAGGGAAAAGCTTCATATATCTTCATCCAGACAAGCAACCACAAATTTAAAAATAACTAAAATTTAATATGAAATATACAGAAAAGGGAACTTTAATATTAGATGGTAAACTTGTAGCGCAGGAATTACAAAACAATATTAAAAAGAAAATTGAAAATTCAAATGCTAAAGTAACATTAGCTACAGTTTTAGTTGGCGAGGATAAACCAAGTCAACTTTATGTGAATAATAAACATAAACAAGCCACAGCATCATCAATTAATTCTTTGCATATTAATTTGCCAGGAAATATTTCTCAGGACGAACTTGAAAATAAGATTGCAGAGCTTGGATCTGATACAAAAATTAATGGTATTTTAATTCAAATGCCTTTGCCTAATAAATTAAACGAAGAAAAAGTTATTGAAATGATCCCTGCCGAAAAAGATGTTGATGGTCTTAAAGAGCAAAATCTAGGAAAACTAATTGTTGGGAACGATGTTTTAAGACCTTGCACTCCATTAGGTGTAATGAAACTTATTGAGTATTACAATATTGAAACATCTGGTAAAAAAGCTCTAGTTATAGGCAGATCAAGACTAGTAGGCATGCCTCAAGTATTAATGTTTGGTTCAAAAGGTATAGATTGCACCGTTACACTAGCTCATTCTAGAACAAAAGATTTAGATAAATTAATTAGTGAATCTGAGATTGTTGTCCCTGCTATAGGTGTCCCAAATATCATAAATGCTAATAATGTAAAAAAAGACGCTGTTTTGCTGGATGTTGGAATTAGCAGCGACGAAAATGGTATTCATGGAGATGTAGATTTTAATGAAGTTGATGGAATAGCAAAAGCTGTTACACCAATGCCGGGTGGTACTGGGCCTATGACCGTTGCTTGTCTTCTTGAAAACACCGTGAAAGCTGCTGAACTTCAAGGTATAATCATAAAATAGTTAAATCTACACAGATAGCAATAAAAGGTTGAGCCTCACATAATGCTATGGCATTATTTACGCCTTATTTTATTATAAAATTTATAGATTAACTGAAAACATAACAAATTTAACAACTTATAGGAAAAAATTATGCCTGGTCAAAAATTATCATTCCCTGGAAGAAACTATTTATTCGCTCCAGGACCAACCCATATCCCAACAGTAGTTCAAAATGCAATGAATGTACCAATGGAAGATCATAGAGCTCCGGATTTCCCAGAATTGGTTAAACCAATTTTAAGAGATTTGAAAAAAGTATTTTTAACAAAAACAGGAACACCATTTATTTTTCCCGCAACTGGTACAGCTGGATGGGAAGTTGCTTTAGCAAACACTTTGTCTCCAGGCGATAAAATATTAACTTCACGCTTTGGTCAGTTCAGTCATCTTTGGTATGACCTTGCTGTTAGAATAGGGCTAGAAGTAGAATTAATTGATACAAAGTGGGGAAATGGTATAGAAATTGAAAAATTCAAAAAAGCACTAGCAAATGATAAGGATAAGAAAATAAAAGCGGTTGTCGTTTGTCATAATGAGACAGCAACTGGTGTTACAAGTGACATTGAAGGACTAAGAAAAGCAATGGACCAAGTTAAACACCCTGCTCTTTTAATGGTTGATGGCGTAAGTTCTATTGCAAGCATACCTTTTAGGTTTGATAAATGGAAAGTTGATATAGCCGTTAGTGGCTCACAAAAAGGCTTTATGCTTCCTGCTGGCTTAGCAATACTGTGTTTTAGTAAAAAAGCATTAGCAAAAAGAAAGACTGCAAAATGCAAAAGGTGTTTTTTAGATATTCAAGATCACCTTAATACAAATAAGGATGGATTTTTTCCATATACACCTCCAGTTAATCTTTTGAGAGGCTTAAGAGTTGCCATTGACTTGCTTTTAGAAGAAGGAATGGAAAATGTTTTCATTAGGCATAACAGATTAGCTAGTGGGGTAAGAGCTGCCATTAAAGCTTGGGGTTTAAGGTTAGCTGCATCTTCACCAAAATGGCAGTCTGATACTGTTAGCGCTATTTGGTTAGAACCCGGATCAAAAAATAACCCAGATGGTAAAAAAGCTATTGAAGTAATAAATATTGCATATCATAGATACAACATCTCCCTTGGCGCAGGATTAACCCAGGTAGCAGGAAAAGTTTTTAGAATTGGGCATCTTGGTGATAATAATGAAACAAGAATGATGGCTGCATTAGGGGCTGTTGAAATGGCTATGATAGACGCTGGAATAAAATTCACACCTGGAAGTGGAACTGGTGCAGCAGCAAAATATTGGACAAATAATCCAAATAAAGCACTAAAAAAGAAGAAAAAATAATAAAAGGATAAAGGATAAAATTATGAGTCATAAAATATATGAACAAACTTCTAGAAGAGTTCAAAGAAGTGAGCTTGCTGTTCCTGGATCAAATCCTAAAATGTTTGAAAAGGCCTTGCAAAGTGATGTAGATTTTGTCTTTTTAGACTTGGAAGATGCCGTAGCTCCTGACGATAAAGAACAAGCACGTAAAAATGTAATAGATGCTCTCAAAAATTTAGATTGGAAAGGTAGTGGTAAAACAATATCTGTCCGAATTAATAGTATTGATACTCATTATATGTACCGTGACGTTGTTGATGTTGTTGAACAAGCAGGAGAATATCTTGACACTATTTTACTTCCTAAAGCAGGTACAGCCTCTGACGTATATATGTTATCAGCTTTGTTAAACCAAATTGAAACTTCTAAAAATTTAAAGAAAAGAATTGGCATTGAAGTGTTAATTGAAACAACACTTGGAATGGCTAATGTTATGGACATTGCAAAATCCGGACGCGAAGAAAGACTTGAGGCAATGCATTTTGGTGTCGCAGACTACGCTGCAAGTTGTCGTGCAAGAACAACCGTGATAGGTGGTCTGAATCCAGATTATCCTGGGGATCAATGGCATGCCGATCTTTCACAAATGTTAGTAGCTTGTAGAGCATATGGTTTAAGAGCAATTGATGGTCCTTTTGGGGATTTCAAAGATCCAGCAAGTTATACCTTGGCTGCAAAAAGAGCTGCTGCTCTTGGTTATGAAGGAAAATGGGCAATACATCCTTCACAAATCGAGCTAGCAAATGAAGTCTTTACACCGCCACCAGCTGAAGTTGATAAAGCAAAAAGAATACTAATAGCCCTAGATGAAGCTGCACAAAAAGGACAAGGTGCTGCATCGTTAGATGGGAGATTAATTGATGCGGCATCAGCAAAAATGGCAGAAAATATTGTTGAAACGGATAAAGCGATTAATTCAAAAAAATAATTAAATAATATACAGGAGTTAGTTTTGGATATACATGAATATCAAGCAAAAGAAATACTATCAAATTATAATGTACAAACTTTAAAAGGTAAGCTTGCATTAAAAACATCTGAAGCTGTAGCTGCTTATAATGAATTAGACACTGATGTATGTGTTGTGAAAGCTCAAGTTCATTCAGGCGCTAGAGGAAAAGCAGGTGGGATAATTTTATGCAAATCAGATGAGGAAGTTAGAAATGCATCTGAGAAACTTCTTGGAACGCATCTTAAAACTATTCAAACTGGGGATCAAGGGAAGTTAATCGAGAAATTATACATAGAATCAGGTTGTGATATAGATAGAGAAATTTATTTAGCTTATGTAATGGATAGAGCAAAACAAAGAATTGTTATAGTTGCTTCTGCCGAAGGCGGAATGTCTATTGAGGAACTTGCAGTTGAAAAACCTGAAGCAATCAAAAAAATTGAAATTGACCCTGCAGTTGGTCTTACAGGATTCCAAGCTAGAGAACTTAGTTTTGCTTTAGAACTTCCTAAGGAAGCACTATCTAAAGCAGTAAAATTGTTTATGGGATGCTATAAAGCAATGGTAAATTTAGACATGAATATGTTAGAAATAAATCCTCTAGTCTTAACAAAAGATACTGATCTTATAGCTCTTGATGCAAAAATGAGCTTTGATGATAATGCGCTATTTAAGCATCCAGAAATAAATGCACTAAATGATAATAGTCAAAAAGATAAAAGAGAAGTCGCTGCATCAGAGCATGATTTAAGCTACGTGGGTCTTGATGGTGATATTGGTTGTATGATTAATGGTGCTGGTCTTGCTATGGCAACTATGGATATGATTAAGTATTGCGGCGGGGAGCCTGCAAACTTTTTGGATATAGGTGGTGGCGCCTCTCCTGAAAGAGTTGGTAAAGCATTTGAATTAGTTCTTGCTGATAAAAATGTTAAAGCTATGTTAGTAAATGTTTATGCTGGAATTAATAGATGTGACTGGATAGCTGAAGGATTAGTTCAAGTTATTCCAACAGTAAATCTAAATATTCCTCTAATTGTTAGATTATCAGGAACAAACGTGGAGCAAGGAGTTAAAATTATTAAAGAAAGTGGACTTCCTATTATATTGGCAGACACATTAAAGGACGCGGCACAAAAAGCAGTAGATGCTGCAAAACAATAAGGGGTAAATAATGTCAGTTTTATTAAATAAAAATACAAAAGTTTTGGTTCAAGGAATAACTGGAAGAATAGGTAATTTCCATGCTGA
>MDSW01143846.1_pt1 | contig 64099 bp, 70 predicted proteins | sample 811171 | NCBI WGS metagenome assembly MDSW01 (sample SAMN05326641, study PRJNA326480) | marine metagenome | isolation source: seawater | place: Atlantic Ocean: North West | collected 2012
AGAATTTAAGTATACCGCGGGGTGGAGCAGTCTGGTAGCTCGTCAGGCTCATAACCTGAAGGTCGGCGGTTCAAATCCGTCCCCCGCAACCAATCATGACTGATTATATAAAAAATTTTTATAATAAAATTCATTCTACAGAAAAATGTTTTTTAATTTTGATTTTATTTTTCCCAATAAGTATGGTGTTAGGAAATTTAATAATAAATATAAGTTTTTTATTATTTTTTTTAATTTTTTTAATTGATATTTATTTAAGTAAAGACTTTTCTTTTATAAAAGATAAAATTATTTTATTACTTATTGGTTTTTTTTTTTCTTTATTAATAAACTTAAATTTTAGTATAGATCCAAGCGTATCTTTACCAAGAGTTCTTAAAATTTTAGCAGTTATTTCCCTAGTTATATTTTTTAAAAAAATGATTAATAAGTATGAAAACTATTTTGAAAATATTTTATTTGTAAGTTGGGCAGTATTGTTTTCAATTTTAATTATAGATATCCTCTTTGAAATTATCTTTGGTTTTAATACAATTGGTATCAAATCATCTATACCTGGAAGAATCTCTAGTTTTTTTGGTAAAGAATTAATTGTTGGATCTTTTTTTCTATGTTTTGCAGCAATTTATCTTGCAACAATTGCTAAATTCTCAAAAACAAATGTTAATTTAAAATTAATTTTTCTAATTATATTCCTAATTTCATTATCATTTTTAATAGGTGAAAGATCAAATTTTATCAAATTTTTTTTGATATCTATTTTTTTATTATTTTTTGTTATAAAATTAAGTATAAAAATAAAAATTTTTAGCAGTTTAGCTATTTTTTGTATCTTATTTTTGTCTTTAAATTTTTTTCAAGACATACAATACAGGTATTACAAACAGCATATTGAAAATTTTCAAATAGAAACCGAACCTTATTTTTTAAACAAAAGAGCTTCTCAAAATATACTGATCGATACAAAAGAGAATATAATTAATTTCATTAAATGGTCTAAGTATGGAGCGCATTATAATGCGGCCTATAAAATTTTTCTAGAAAATCCATATTTTGGTGTAGGGATCAAGCATTTTAGAAATGAAAGTATAAAAGAAAAATATAGGAACGAAGAATATAAATGGACCGATGAGAGAAATACCACTCATCCTCATCAAATACATTTTGAATTTTTGTCTGAAACTGGTTTGTTTGGATATATAATTTTTATAATTTTTATTTCGGCCTCTTTATATTTAAGTATAAAGAATTATTTAATTCATAAAAACTTATTTCAACTGGTCACGATTTTATATGTTCTGGTATCAATATTGCCGCTGTTGCCCTCAGGTAGTTTTTTCTCAACTTATTCCTCAAGTTTATTTTGGTTAAACTATGCTATTATGGTTTCTTATATTAAAAGAATTAAATCTTAAAATTTGATTTATTGCTATCGATTAAAAAAGCTTTAACAGTCTCAATTGTTAATTTTTGAAATGATTTTCCTCCAAATTTTTCAATTTTCTCAATAATTGGTGGGGGTATTGTAATAATATGACATCCAAGTTGTTTTGATTGAAGATAATTATATGGTTCTCTAACACTCGCCCAAAGTATTTCTACATTTTTATAATTTTTTGCTAATGAAATACTTTTCTTAAATTCTGGTACTGGATCTTTTCCCATATCAGCTGCTCTGCCAGCAAAAATTGAAATAATTACTTTGGTTTTTTTGTTTATTTTTTTTAAAATTTTTTTGGTCTGTTGAGCAGTATATACTGCGGTTATATTAAGTTTAATATTTTTTCTGTTCAAATCACGGATCACATTACCCATAAATTTTCCTTTTGAATTAACTATAGGTATTTTAACAAAAATATTTTTACCCCACTTGTTTATCTCAATTGCTTGCTTTTTAATTTCAGAATATTCATCAGCAAAAACCTCCAGAGACACAGGTTTATTTTTACAAATTTTTAAAATTTTTTTTGAGTAACTTTTGTAGTCTTTAGCACCAGCTTTTCTCATTAATGAGGGATTAGTTGTAAAACCTTTAACAATCTTTTTTTTATTAAATTTTTGAATAGTTCTAAGTTCTGCAATGTCACAAAATATTTTTGTTTTCAAAATAATTCCTATAAATTTTTCGTTATATCCTCTGTCATTTTTTTAGCATCTGCAAATAACATAAGTGTATTTTCTTTATAAAAAAGATCATTATCTATTCCAGCGTATCCTGGTGATAAACTTCTTTTAACAAAAAGAACTGATTTGCATTTCTCCACGTCTAAAACAGGCATACCAAATATAGGGCTTTGTGGGTCAGTTTTTGCAACTGGATTGGTAACATCATTTGCTCCGATAACGAATGCAACGTCTGCATTAGCGAAATCATTATTAATTTCCTCCAGCTCAAAAACTTCATCATACGGGACGTTTGCTTCTGCTAATAGCACATTCATATGTCCAGGCATTCTACCAGCAACTGGATGTATTGCATATGACACCTTAATATCATTTTTTTTTAAGGTATCCACCATTTCTCTTAAAGCATGTTGAGCTTGTGCTACTGCCATACCATAACCAGGAACAATAATTACAGAAGAAGCATTTTTCATTAAAAATGCCGCATCATCAGCATTACCGCTTTTCACTGGTCTTTGCTCTTTGTTTGTAGAGTTAGATGCTTCTGTCGCCCCAAAACCTCCAAGAATTACATTGAAGAATGAACGGTTCATTCCTTTACACATTATGTAAGATAAAATTGCACCAGAAGACCCGACTAGGGCTCCTGTAATTATTAAAGCTGTATTTTCTAATGTAAAACCAATTCCAGCGGCTGCCCAACCTGAGTAGGAGTTCAACATAGAAATTACAACAGGCATATCTGCTCCGCCAATTGGAATAATCAAAAGAAATCCAATTAAAAATGAAACAGCCAATAGCAACCAAAACAAATTAGAAGATTGGCTGGCACATAACAAATAAATTAAAACAATTATTGAAATTAAAATTATTGCATTAAGTGGATGTTGTCCTTTGAATGTAATTGGAGATCCAGACATAATTCCTTGTAGTTTTAAAAAAGCAATTATTGACCCTGAGAAAGTTATTGCTCCTACTGCAGCTCCTATAGACATTTCAATCAAACTTCCAAGTTTTATATTTCCTGGCTTCCCAAGATTAAATGCTTCAGGATTTAAAAAAGCAGAAATTGCAACAAATACTGCAGCTAATCCAACTAAACTGTGAAACCCAGCAACTAATTCTGGCATAGCTGTCATTGGTATTCTATACGCAATAAAAGCTCCAATCGATCCACCTAATAAAATAAATATCAATACAAATATAAATCCATTAGAAAAATTACCTATAGATAGAAATGTTACAGTTATAGCAATAATCATTCCTAAAATACCAAAAAAATTACCCTGTCTAGATGTTTCGGGTGAGGACAAGCCTCTTAAAGCAAGAATGAATAAGACACCTGAAACTAAATAAAAAATTGCAGATAAGTTTGCAGAAATCATTATTTTTTATCCTTTTTCTTTTTTTTATACATTGCCAACATTCTTTGAGTCACAAGAAATCCACCAAAAATATTTATTGCCGCTAAAGCTATAGCTAAAAAACCAAAAATGCTTGAGATATTAAAAATACTATCAGAGCTTCCTGATAAACCTGCAATAATAGCTCCAACAATAATTACTGAAGAAATTGCATTAGTAACTGACATTAAAGGTGTGTGTAAAGAAGGTGTAACACTCCATACAACATAGTAACCAACAAATATTGATAAAATGAATATACTTAATCTAAATATCAAAGGATCTATTTCCATAACCTATTTAATTATTGTCTTTTCAATGATTTCATCTTCTAAATTAATATTTATTTTTTTATTCTCTTTGTCGATTAAATTATCAACAAAATTAAAAACATTTTTTGAATATAAATTAGAAGCAGAAACGGGCAACTTATTTAAAATATTTCTCTCACCCATAATTTTTACTCCATTTTTTTCAATTATTTTATCCATTTCTGTAAATGCGGTATTTCCCCCTTGAATTGCAGCAAGATCATAAATAACTGATCCTGCTTGCAGATTTTCAATCATATGATCTTTTATAATTATTGGAGCCTTTTTACCAGGTATAAGAGCTGTACAAATTACAATATCAATTTTTTTTAAAGTTTCAGATAAAAGTTCCTCTTGTTTTTTCTTAAAATCATCTGAGGCCTCCTTTGCGTAACCGCCCTCTGTTTCTAAATTTTCTGAACCTTCTACAGTTAGGAATTTACCTCCTAAACTTTCAACTTGTTCTTTTGAAGCCATTCTCACATCTGTAGCAAAAACTATAGCACCCATCCTTTTCGCAGTAGCAATTGCTTGTAGACCAGCAACCCCTGCACCAACTACTAGTACTTTTGCAGCTGGAACTGTACCTGCAGCTGTCATCATCATCGGTATAGCTTTTTCAAAATTCGCAAAAGATTCTATGACCGCTTTATAACCAGCAAGATTTGCTTGTGAAGACAGTATATCCATTGATTGAGCTCTAGTTATTCTAGGAAGCAACTCTAATGAGAAAAGATTAATTTTTTTTTTTGCTAAGTTTTCTAATTTTTCTTTATTAGAATAAGGATTCAAAACTCCAATTATTGTTTGATTTTCTTTAATTTTTGAAATTTTTTCATCAGATAACATACTAAGCTGAACTATTATGTCTGAAGAATGTAAAATTTCTGTTTCATTTTTTGAAATTTTAGCACCCATATCTTCATACTGATCATCTTTTATTCCAAGATGAGAACCATAATTTTCGATTAAACATACTTCAAACCCTAAGGATATATATTTTTTAACTAACTCAGGAGTTATTGCTATTCTTTTTTCTAGCTTTTGATTCTCTAATACGGACCCAATTCTCATTTAAAAACCTTACAATAAGAATATTGCCATTAACACCAAAACAATTATTACAGCGACAGTTCCCCACAGAACAAATTTTGTGAAATTGTTCCAAGTATTTTTATGGTTGTCATTATCCATAAAAATTATTTTTGTCTTGCTTTAAACTTTGGATTAGTTTTATTTATTACGTAAACTCTGCCTCGTCTTCTTACAAGCTTAGAATTTAAGTCTCTTTTTTTTATTGATTTAAGTGAACTTTTTATTTTCATATATTTCAATTATTAATGCCGGCAACGACCTACTCTTCCGTGTCTTAAGACAAAGTACCATCGGCGCTGAAAGACTTGACTTCCGAGTTCGGAATGGGATCGGGTATAACTCTTCCGCAATAATTACCGGCGGTAGTGTTATAACTAATTAAATATTAATGTAAACTAACTTTTATATTGATTTTACTGGTTTTTTTTGTGGGTTTTAATAAAATTCATTATATAATCTTTTAAATCTATTTTTCCAAAATTTTTAAATACCTTATTTGATAAACTCATGCTTGTTAAAGCTGATGCATATCTTTCACCTTTTCTTTGAGGAAGATATTTTATTTTTGAATTAAATAACTTAGCTACTTTTATTATTGAGTAACTTTTTTTATTTGAAATGCTATAATATTTACACATATCTTTTTTCCAAGCTTTATAACAAACATCAATTGTATCTTGCACATGAGTGAACCTTCTTGACTGTGTGCCTGGTTTTACAACAGGTAATGGTTTTTTATTTAAATAGTGATCTTCAAATATACCGATCACAGTGGCCATTTTACCTTTAGTAATTTGATTTGGTCCATATACATTGTAAAAAAAAATAACTTCGTATTTAAAATTAAACCATTTTTTTAAGTTTTGTAAAAATTCAATATTTTTTGATTTTGTAAAAGCATAGGGCGACAAATTTTTATCTTTCCCTCTATTTCCAAGCGACGCTGATGTTGCAGAGTAAATTAATTTAATTTCATTTTTTAAACAAAAATCAAAAACAGCATTCGTACCTATTGTATTTGATTGAATGCATTCATTCATATTAATAAAACTTTGATATATTCGCGCAAATTCACCAAAATGAAATATAGATTGAATTTTGTTTTTATACTTTTTAAGTAAATATGAAATATTTTTTGTATGTCCTTTAAGATATTTTACTCTTTTACTTTTAATGTGGTTTTTTTTGTAACCTGATGAATAATCATCAATACTAATAATTTTTAGTTTAGTTTTAGTTAACAAGAAAGCAATTAAATTTGACCCAACAAATCCGGCACCACCTGTTACAATAATGTAATTTTTCATATTTTAAATTATTTAAATTATTTTTTGACTATATTAAAGTTTTATTCAAATAAAAAAATTTATTAATCTAGTTACATAATAGTCTAAACTTGGAACAAATTTTAGCTTCATCTTCTTCATTAGCAATTTCATATAATCAAAAGCTTCTCCTCTTTTTTTCCACCATTTAAAGCTAAATTTTTTATATTTTGATGTTATGCCTAGATGATCAAAATTATAAATAGTTAAATTTTTTTTGTAAATTTTAAATGATTTATTTAAGAAAGCAAATATACATAATCTTGCGTCAATTTCTAAATTTGGAAATTTTTTAGGCTCTAGATAATTTAAAAATTTTAAAAAAAAATTCTTCCTAACTGTTATGCAGCTAGTAGGATAAAAACTTGGCCAAATTGTGTAAAAATGACTTTTATATCGTAATTTTATAATACTTTTTTTTTCACTTGAATATGGAATATCTTGGATAAAGTTTAATTTTTTATCTTTTTTAAATAATCTAATTATATTTGTTATTTTATTTTTTTTAAAATAATCATCACTGTCCAATAAAAAAATTATTTCACCTTTTGATTTTTTAAAAATTTTTTTAATTCCATTAATTTGGTTTAAAGGACCACTTGAAGATTTTATTTTAGTATTCAAAAATACTTTAATCTGTTTAAAATTTTTTAAGATTTTTATTGAACTATCTTTCGATTTATCATCAAAAACTAATATTTCTTTTTTTTTAAAAGTTTGATCCAAACATGATTGAATTGATTTTGATAAATATTTTTCTTTATTAAAATTGGTAATTAATATGGAAGCTAGTCCTTTTTTCATATTTTGAATTTCTTGTTTTTATAAATATATTCAAAAGATTTTCTAAATTTCATTTTTATCTTAAATACTTTGTTAAAGCCCTTGTTTATCAAGAATGTATGAATATCTGAAAGATTATAGTTTTTAATAATCATGTCATCAAAATGATGTTCGAAATGAATTAGTTTTATATCAAAAATCCTTGATCCAAGACTTTTAATAACATTATACTCAAAACCTTCTGTATCAATTTTTAATATATCCACATCACTGATATTATTAGATTTCATGAACTCATCCAATCTTATCACCTGAATTTTTGTTTTTGTTGTTACGTTTCTTAAATTTAAAAAATTCATTAAAAAAAATTTTTTTTTATAATATTTTGAATTGGAATTAAGATCATTTATTGATGAAGATGATGAGTCTATATTCTTATTTAAGAAAGCGTCACCCTTCTCATTAGAAATTCCCTTGTTAAATAAATTTATTTTTTTAGAAGAAAAATTTTTATTTAATATTTCATAAATTTCTTGGTTTGGCTCAAAACCATAAATTTGTTTAATTTCAAATTCTTTTTTTATACTGTTAATATACTCTCCTTTATGTGAACCTACATCAATTAATAAAATATGCTTTTGATTTTTAAGTTCAGATCTGATTTTGTTAATAATTTGTTTTTGAGTAAAAAAATCAAATATATTTAATATGATTTTAATTATATCTTTCATATAGAGTCTATTATATTACAGAATTAAATGGTCACTAAAAAACATACAATAATAATATTAACAATACTTTATTTTTCTTTATTTGGAGGAATTTATATTAATGAAGATTTAATCGGTGGTGCTTTTAATGATTATAAGGGACATTTTCATATATCAGAGGAATTTAGAAATAATTTTTTGTATACTTTTTTTAACTACGATGAGTTAAGACATAGACATTCACCTTTTTTTTATATTTTAAGATCAACCCTACCCATTAATGAAATGTTTCAAAGATTATTTTTTTTACATATTTTTTTATTTATCCCTATCTTTTTTTATAAATCATTAAAAATAAAATTTAAATCTGTTCCAAAAAATAATCTAAAACTTTTAGCATCTTTACTGTTAATATTCCCAACATTTAGATCTTATTCTATTTGGCCCGACCCACATTTGTTAGGCATGTTATTTTTCATAATTTCAATTTATTATTATTTAAAATTTGTTGAAAACAAACAAATTTTAAAAAATTCAGCAATAAGCACTATTTTTTTAGCTTTATCTGCTTACTCAAGTCCAAATTTTGGAATTTTTGTTATATATTTTTTTTATCAATTTTATTCAAAATTAAATATTTCAAAAAACTTAATATTAATAGTTTTTTTAAATTTTGTTTTATCAATTCCTTTTTTTTATTACCTATTTTACATCGATGTAAATTTTATATTTAATAAAAGTGGATGGGATATTGGAGAAAATTTTTATTCACTAAATAACATATCAAATAAAATTATAATTATAAGTTCATTTTTTTTTTTCTATTTTTTTCCTTTTATAATTTCAAAAATTTTTGAATTTAAAATTAAAGATTTTTTAAATTTAAATCTTTATAATTTAAACTTTTTAATTATTTTTTTCGTTTCTTGTTATTTTTTTGATTTTTCCTATTCTTATAATTTGACAAATTCTGGTGGAGGTTTTTTCTACAATTTATCGAGATTAATTTTTGATAATAATATACTCTTATTTATAACAAGCTTTATATCTATTTTATTTTTGATAAATATTTTTAAATTTGACTACAAAAACTTAGTCCTATTTTTTTGTCTTATTCTATCGAATCCTCAAATTACAATATGGCAAGCAAATTTTAGTCCAACAATTTTTATTTTAATACTTTTAGTTTTTAATTTAAAATTTAATAGATCAAATTTTTTAATTAAACACGTTTTCTTAGTTTGCTTATATTTTTTATTGTACTTTGGCTTGAATATATTCAAAATCTTATTGATATGATTTTAATAAAGTATATTAATTCTTATTTATGAGTAATGTAAAAATCCTAACATCTCTTTTTATTTTAATATTTGTGCCCACCAAAGCATTTGCTTATTTGGACCCAGGTACAGGTAGTATTATTTTGCAAGCTATTTTAGGTTTTATTGCGGCAAGCATAGCTACAATTTCAATATATTGGACAAAGTTTAAGACTATAATTTCAAAGATTTTTACCAAAAAAAAATACGAAAAAGATAAAAAAAAATCCAATGATTGAAGAAACAGGGTCATTCAGGGATCCAGCTGGAAAAATATTTTATCATAAAAATAAAGTTCTTAGAAAACTCAGTGCATCAGGAAAAGAAAGATTTGATTTTTTAATTAAAGAAAAAATTTTAAATAAATCAATTGAGAAGAATTTTTTAATAAATACAAAGGTTTTCGCAGGTGATAGCGAGTTAAAAAATGATAAAAATAATTTAATTTTAGAGCATGAGAACGTTCCATACATTTCTTATCCTTATGAGTGGTCCTTTAATCAATTAAAAGACGCAGCACTGTTTCATTTAGATTTTAACTTATTCTTGCTAAACTTAGGTGCAACTCTTATTGACTCAAGCGCTTACAATATTCAATTTCAGGGTAGCAAACCCATTTTTATTGATGTTTTATCTATTGAAAAATATAAAGAAGGTGAACCCTGGGTTGGACATAAGCAATTTTGTGAAAATTTTTTAAATCCTTTGATTTTAAAATCAAAAAAAGGGATTAAATTTAATAATTGGTTTAAAGGAAATCTGGAGGGAATTGAAACTGATGATTTAGATAAACTCTTAGGTATATTTGATAAATTTTCATATAATGTTTTTGTTCATGTATATCTACTAAACAAATTAGACCAAAAATTCAAAGCTGATAAATCACTTAAACCAATAAGAAAAAAGAAGTTTTTTCCTAAAAAAAATTTGATTCTTATTTTAAAACAATTAAAAAAATTTATATCAAATTTAGAAGATTATAAATCTATATCTACCTGGGATGATTATTCCAAGAATAATTCCTACACAGTAATTGAGGAAAAAAATAAAAAACAAGTTGTTGAGGAATATATAAAAAAGAATAATTTTAATTTAATTGCTGATTTAGGATGCAATGATGGCGAATATTCAGAATTATCTCTTAAAAATGGATGTAAAAGCGTTATTGGTTTTGACTTTGACATAAATACTATTGATAGAGCTTATAAAAAAGCACTTACAAATAAATTAAACTTTTTGCCACTATTCTTTGATGCATCAAATCCAAGTGGAAACATCGGATGGAACGAAACAGAAAGAAAAAGTTTTAAAAATAGAGCTAACTTTGATGCAATTTTAGCTTTAGCTTTTGAGCATCATTTAGCTATTGCAAAAAATATTCCTTTAAACGAAGTAATTAGTTGGCTAATTTCTTTAGCGCCAACTGGATTAATTGAATTTGTTCCAAAAAACGATTCAACTGTAATTAAGATGCTTGAATTTAAGGGAGATATATTCCCCAACTATACAATTGAAAATTTTGAAAATGAATTAAGTTTAAAATCAAAAATCTTGTCTAAAAACAAGGTAAGTGATAGTGGTCGAATAATATATGAATTTCAAAGATAATTTATTATTTTTTTTTTGTATATTTCCAGTTTTTGTCTTTAAATCTAATTTTAATAAAGCTGAAATAATATCTATATTTTCTATTTTTATAATTTTAATTCTCCTGAATATATTTTTTTTAAGTTTTATAAAAAAAAGTCAATATATTAAAATTTTTTATAGTAGTTCAATTTTAGTTTTTGGTTTTGATAATCATTTAGGGTTATTTAATGGAATTATTCAATCTAATATTCCTTTTTTTTTGAAACATTTTGAGGTTATTTATACTCCTGCATTATTAATCTTATTTTTAGTTTTTTTTATTATATTCATAATTTATTTAAATGTGGATCATGATAAAATAAAAACAATTTTCTTAATCACTATATTTACTTTGTTCTTATTTAATTTTTTTGATAATACAAAAAGTTATACTAAAATCCCTTACTTCGAAAAAAATTCAAATCAGAATTTTGAAGAAAGTACTCTAGTAATTATCTGGGATGAAATGTCCGGTTTAAATTCATTATCTAGTAAGACTTCAAAAGGACAAATAGTAAATCAAAATTTTATCAATTTATTTGAAAAGTATAAGTTTAATTATTATCCAAATGCATATTCAATTTCTAGTAATAGTGTTGGTTCATTAACATCTTTGATAAATTTTGAGGAAAATATTGAAAATATTAATGCAAATCATGTTATTGAAGCAAAAAATTACTTTAGTGAGTATGAAATAAAACAAAATTTATTTTTTGAAAAATTTAAATCTATTTCTGTAATTCAAAATATTCATATTAATTATTGCAATAGCCCAAAAGTAAAAAAATGTTATCAATACAATCCATTTGATTTAAAAATGCTGGGTGCATCAATAGATCCTTTTTCTAATATAATTTCATCTTGGTCCTTAAATGGTTCAATTATAGGAAAATTTGTTTGGAGATCTTTAAAACAAATGAACTTAATTTTATCTACTTTGGAACCAGAGGGGGAAAAATTATTTATAAAAAATATTTTGGATTACAGTAAGAAGGATTTGATTTCAAAAAAATTTGATTTAATTTTTATGCATGTTTTGGTTCCACATAAACCGTATGGTTTTAATTCAAAATGTAATTACGATGTTAAATTAAGCAATTTAAATAAATATCTTAATGAGGAAGAAAATATAAAACAACACAATATAGAGAGAAATTGTGTAATTTTATTAATGGATGATTATTTTAAACAGTTTCAATCATTATCTAATTATAAGATTGTTATTTTATCTGACCATGGCTCGAGAATAAATAAACAAGACATTAGTTCATTATCAACAATTTTTGCGTTCAAAGATTTTAAAAATCAATTTTCATCTATGATTAATAATAAAAAATCTATACAAACTCTGTTCAAAGAAATAAATGATGAATGATTTGACATTGGTAATTCCAGCAAAAAATGAGAGCGAAACATTACCTTTAGTGCTGAAGTCGATTAAAAAACTTAAAATAAAAACAATTATATCCCTTAAAAATGATGACGTAGATACAATAAACTCAATAATTAAAAACAAAAATATAAAAATTTATTTTCAATCTGGAAAAGGATATGGAAATTCATTAACAGAAGCGATACTTTCATGTAAGACAAAATATTTTTGTATTTTTAATGCTGATGGTTCATTTGAGAAAAAAGATTTATTAAAAATGTATAAACTAATTAAAAATAATGATTTTGTTTATACTACAAGGTATGAAAAAACTGGTGGCAGTGAGGACGATACTTTAATTACTTTGATTGGTAATAAAATTTTCTCAAAACTGGGTAATATTCTCTTTTCACTAAAAATTTCTGATATTTTATACACATATTTAATGGGTAAAACAAAATCGTTTAAAAAATTAAATATTCAGGCTAATGACTTTAGATTTTGTGTTGAACTTCCTATCAAAATGGAAATTTCTAATATGAAATATAAATGTATTCCCTCCTATGAATATAAAAGGATTGCCGGAAAAAAAAAGGTTAGTGCTTTCAAAGATGGGTTTCTCATTTTATCAGAAATGTTAAGATTATTCTTTTCTTTTAAAATATTTAAAAAGAAAATAATAAAGAATTAAGTAAAAACTAATATTACAAATAATTAAGCTTACTAATATTTCTGTGTTAGTAGGAAAAAGATTACAAATAATAAAACTAGGAAGATTTATTATTAAAATCGTTACTGAACTTAAAGTATTAATATATTTTTCAGTAAAAATTTTTTTTTTAACATAATATCTATAAACTAAATGATGAAAATGATCATTATCTGCAGTTGAAACATTTCGATTAAAAATTAATCTACGTATCAACGAATATAAATTTTCAAATGCTGGATACCATAACAACCCTGCAATAAAATATGGTGAAAATATTTGATTATCTATGTATATAGTTAGTAAATAAAACCCTAAAATTCCAGAAAGTATATAACTTCCACTATCTCCTAAAAAAATAAGTCCAGAAAAATTAAGTATTAATAATAATAAGAGAACATAAACTAAAAGATGTACGAAACCATTATCATTTATATTCAAAGGATAAATTTGTGATTGGTATAATATTGACAAAAAAACTAAAAGAACATATCCGATGAGGAGACCATTTAAACCATCAATAAAATTACATCCATTAACTAAAACAGCAAAACAAAAAACAGTAAAGATCGTGCTTATATAATAATTTTTTAATAAATTATTAAATATTTCAATTTTAAGATCATCAATTTTTAAATCCTGTGAATCGACTAGAAATAATAAAATTAAAGTCTGTATAATTAGTCTTATTTTTGGATTTGAAATTATATTTTTATCTGACGAAAGACCTAAAAAAAAAAGTAGAGCAATAACTAATTTTACTGGAAAAAAATTATAATCAGAAAATATACAAAAAACTGTTACTATAAAAATACCACCTAGTAATATTGGATTAGTTTGAAAATTAGATACTAATTTTTTATGATTAGATGAACTTGTATCATCATTTAATATTTTAAATTTTTTAAAAAAAAAAATAATATAAGGTTAAAAAGGCAAATATTATTATAAAGTTATTTATATCCATAAAAAACTATTTTCTTCTTTTTTGAATAACTTCTTTTAATCCTTCATATAATTTTATCTTCGGAGACCAGCCTAGTTTAGTAATTTTAGAGATATCTAAATTTTTTTTTAAAAGTTCCATCTGGTGATTTCTTATCAAATTTTATTTTTCCCTTAAAACCTGAAAATTTAGCAATCAACTTTGATAGTTTTTTTATTGAAACTATATCTTTTGTACCAATGTTCAATATAGGCAAACCAAAACCAAAAATTTTTTTAATTTTTTTTTTTGTTTATATTTAATGAGAAAAGAATTGATGATGCTAAATCATCTGCATGTATAAACTCTCTAAGTGGTTTACCTGTACCAAGTAATGTTATCTCGTTTTTTTTTTTTTTAATTACTTCCTCAAACTTTGTAATCATGGCTGGAATAACATGTCCATTTACCTTATGAAAATTATCATTATGTCCATACACATTTGTTGGCATTAAACAAATTATATCCACCTTAAAATCTTCTATTAAAGCTTCACATAGTTTAATTCCTGAAATTTTAGCAATAGCATAACACTGATTTGTTTTTTCTAACTTTCCAGTAAGCAGAGATTCCTCTTTTATTGGAGTTTTAGAAAATTTTGGATATATGCAAGATGTGCCTAAAAAAATAGTTCTCTTAATTTTTTTTTCCAAAGCTAAATTTAGCAATGAATTTTGAATCTCGACATTTTCTAAAAAAAAATCTTTTTGATTTGTGCTATTAGCGATAATCCCGCCTGCTCGAGCTGCAGCCATAACCATATAATCAATTTTTTTGTTTTTAAAATATTTTGCAACTTTAAGTTTATCTCTTAAGTCTAATTTTTTTCTATTTACAGTAATTAAATTTTTAAATCCCTTTTTCTTTAATAAATCAAAAGTGGCTTTACCAACTAGCCCATTGTGGCCAGCAATAAATATTTTATCAGTTGTTTTCATTAAATTCTTTTCTTGAACAATTTAATATCTGAGTCAAGCATGTCTTTAACTAAATCTTTTAGGCTATGTTTTAATTTATAATTTAATTTTTTGAATGCTTTTCTTGGATCTCCTCTTAAATAATCAATTTCTAAAGGCCGATAATATTTTTTGTCGACTTTAATAATTAATTCTTTTTTTCCATTATTTATTAAATAACCTCTCTCATTAACGCCTTTACCTACCCATTTAATTTTAAATTTTAAATATTTACAACATTCGTTAACAAAATCTCTTACACTTGTAGTCTTTCCGGTTGCAATAACATAATCATCTGGTTTGGATTTCTGAAGAATTTTCCATTGCATTTCTGTATAATCTTTTGCATGACCCCAATCTCTTTTTGCATTTAAATTTCCTAAGTATAAAATATCTTTATGGCCTAAAAATTTTTTTGCAAAGAACATAGTGATTTTTCTTGTAACGAAAGTTTCTCCTCTTCTTGGGCTTTCATGATTAAACAAAATTCCGTTACAAGCATAAAAACCATATGCTTGTCTATAAACTTTAGTAATCCAATAAGAAAATAATTTAGATACACCATATGGAGATTTAGGTACCATGGGCGAATTTTCATTAAATATAGTCAGTCCTTTTTTTCTTTCACCAAATAACTCTGATGTACTAGCTTGATAAAATTTTGTTTTCTTTAATTTTAAAAAACGCATAGCTTCAAGAACCCTTAGTGTACCCAGGCCTGAAACTTCTGAAGTATATTCTGGAATTTCAAAAGAATGACCTACATGACTTTGTGCTCCTAAATTATAAATTTCATCAGGTCTTATTTTGCTAATTATATTCACTAAACTATTTGAGTCTGCTAAATCTCCATAATGTAAAAAAAAATTTGAGGCCTGATGAAAATCTTTGTAAATATGATCTATTCTAGTTGTATTAAAAGTTGAAGATTTTCTTTTAATACCGTGAACTATGTATCCTTTTTTTAACAAAAATTCTGCAAGATATGAACCATCTTGTCCTGTAATACCAGTAATTAAAGCTTTTTTTTTCAATGCAAATGTTGTTTTTTTAGTTTGTTAAAACTCAAAATTATTACACTATAAATTGATAATAATAAATTCTTATTTTCATAAATGTAATAAACCTTGAATGCGTCTCTCAGCTTATCAAAAATATTAGAAGACAAGGAATCTTTAGACTCTCTCCAATAAGTTAAAAATTTATTATAATGATAGAGTTTTTCACCATTTCTTAATAACTTTAACCATACTGCATAATCTTCTTGTGTTTTAAGTTTTGGAAACTTTATTTTTTTTAATAATTTTCTATGAAACATCACTGTACTCAATCCAATATAATTTGATTTTGACAAAGAAATATAATCTGCATCTATTTCCACTTTTCTTTTGTTAACTATTTTATCATTTAGATTAATTACTTTGTAAGAAGTAAAAGAAAATAATGCTTTTTTCTTTTGCATAAAATTATATTGATCAACTAATTTATTGCTTTTCCAAATATCATCAGAGTCAAGAAAAGCAATATAGCTACCCTTGCAATGTTTTAAACCAATGTTTCTAGATTTAGCAACTCCATAATTTTTTTTATTAATGATAAGTTTTATTTTTTTAAATGATTTGAGAAATTTTTTTAAAAAATACAAATCTTCTTTATCAATATCATCGTATATAAAAACAATTTCAATATTTTTATATTTTTGTTTTAAAATAGATTTGACTGTTTTGATTATATAATTTTTTTTTTTAAAATATGGAATGATAATTGAAATTAAATGATTATTTTTTTTCATTTTTATTTTAAATAAAATACATAATTATATTTAACTTTTATTTTTAAATTAGACGTATCTCTGACACAAGTAGGTTCAATATTCCAACACGCACCAGTTGTTGAATTAAGACTATAACCGTCGATTTCTATTTTTTTAAAATTTTGCTCCTTAACCCAATAAAATGGAAAATTTAAAAAATTGTGATGAGAATTTGCTTCTAGATTCATTTTACTATGAATTCTAGTTACATTTTTTACTAGAAATATAGAGTATGAAATTATTAAAATAATAAATATCCTTTTCAAATTTTCTTTCTTAGAAAAATCTATTCTTTTATCTAAAATGAAACAAAAAGGTAAAATAAAAATTAAGTAAGTAACTATATAGCCGGCATATCTTAAGGTTGGAAAATTCATGAACCAAATTAAAAAAATAATTATTGTTGTTAAATATAAAATTAAAAAGTTATTTTTAGTTATACTTGTTAAAGAAATGTTATTTAAAATTTTAATAAAGAACAAAATAAATATTATTAATATAGCTAGTATTACCAACAAAAAATCTGTAAATTTTCCGTAAAAATATTCTAAAAACCAGTTATTAATCCAATTAAAGCTACTGATATATTCTTCTGGATTTGCAACAACAAAATTTGGTCCTCTTCCTGCTTTTGACCATAGTTCATAATGCAAATTTAAATATTTAATAACATCAGCCTTTACGGCCCAATTAAATGTATTACTAAAACAAACTTTTTCTACTGGATATATTAAGCAACCTGTTGCAGAAAAATTTAATAATATAAAAATTAATAATGATGCAAATGATAAAATAACTAATCTTAATTTAACTAATCCAAGCAATATATTTTTTTTTTGATCAATAAAAACTAATACTAATAAGAGAAACAATGAATATATAACCAATATAAACTTTAGAGTTATAGCAAATACAATTAAAATAGTTGCTAAAGCTAAATATTCATTTTTTTTTTTTATTGTCTAAATTAATATTAAAAAATGCTTCTATTATAAAAAATAAATAAATACATATTATTAACTGGCCAGATAAATCGGATCCAAATTCAGCTAACCTACTAAATTTACTCAAAAAAAGAACTAATATTAAAGATAAAAATATTCTTGAAAAATTAAGATTTAAATTTTTTTTATCAAAAACTTCTTGATACAAAAATATAACAAAAAATAAGTAAAATAAAAAATTAGTTAAATTAAATAAGTAATATTCAAAAAAAGGCAGATAATTTAAAGACATTAATAAAAATAATGAGCTTATGTGTTTAAATCCATGGTTTAAATTGCCCAATCCAAATTGTAATTTATGGTAAGAAAATTGTAGGCTATTTGGTAAATGATAATACCCAAAATCTTCATTATTTTTAGCAATTAAAAGGAATATAAAAAATAAGCTTATAGCAATGAGAATTATTTTTATGTCATATAATTTTTTTTTTTTAAATATAAAAAAAAATAAAAAACCAAATAAAATAAAAATTAAATTATGAATATAGTTATGAGGAAATAATAAGTGTGTATAGCTAGAAAAAACACTTAATAAAAATAAGCCCATTATTCCATACAAACCGATATTATTGGAGCTTATTTTCAAATATTTTAAAGAAATGGATCCATAACCTAATGTAGATATTGTTGTTATTAAAGCTAAAATATAAACGTAGAATATTTCCATTAATTTATAGAAAGAGTTTTATTTAAATTTTGATAGTGACTAAATAAACTAAATTTTCTTGAACTTTTCAATCCATTAAGTGTGATTTGTTCTATATTTTCATGGTTATTAAAATGTTTAAATTTTTTTAAAAAACTATCTAAATTTTCGTTTTCAAAAACGAAACCATTTTTAAAATCCCTTATTAACTCTATGGGACCTGGCCATGAGTTAGATGACAAAATTAATTTTCGACAAAAAAAAGCTTCGACTAAAACAAAGCCTGGATCTTCCCATAAGGAGGTTAAAATAAATCCTTTGGAATTATAAAAATAAGGGTAAATATTATCAATGTAACCAGGTAATATTATATTGTCTTGTAAATTATTTTTGTTAATAAAATTCCTAATTTTTGCTTCATCTTCCCCATTACCTGCTATGACTAGTTTTAAATCATCATTTTCTTTAATTAATCTTTTAAAAGCCTCACATAGAAACATAAAATTTTTTTGCTTTGTTAATCTTCCAACGGACAAATAAAAATTTTTTAAATCTATATTTTCTTTTTTTTTTTTATTTATTTCTTTAACATTCAAAACTGGATCATATAAAAGCCTGATTTTCGACGACTCTACAAAGTTAAAACTTTTCATATAATTCAAAGTATTTTTAGTCGGACATGTAATTAAATGAATTTTTTTCAATGCTATTTTCCATAAAAATTTTCTAAAAAAATTTAATTTTGGAAAACCAGAAATTCTAAGAATAAATTTGGTTTCAAATTTAAAAAAAATTAAAATTATCAGTGGTAGTGAAGAAATTAAATGAATGATTAAATAGTCAGGTTTCTTGGTTTTTAGTGTTTTTATTAAAGGAAAAAAACCCAAAATGAAAAAAATTATAAATGAAAATCTACTTTTTAATTTTCCTTCAAAAGGTAAATATTTTGAAAAATTTAATTTATAAAAATTTATTAAGTTTATATTTTTATTTTTAATTTGATTTTCAAACAAATGAAATTCATTAAAAAAATTAAAAATCGAGCTTTGATATTTTTTGCTAAATTTTGATAATGAATAAGCAGAATTTATAACTGCTCTACAAGTTGCAATTGGGGATAAGAAAGGAGACCAATAATAAACTTTTTTTTTCAAGGTATTTTTTATTTAAAATTATAGTGTATTAATAAAGTGTATTAATAATATGTAAATATAACATATAAAACAATTAATTATAAAATAAAAGATTATGGATATTTTTAACTACAAACTAGATAACTTTTTATTTCCTTATATTGATCAAATCAAAGAACCTAAAATTTTAGAACTCGGTGTTCAAAAAGGTAGGTCAACTAAAAAATTTTTAGAACTTTGCAATAAAAACAATGGTCAACTTTTTTCAGTTGATTTAGATGACTGCTCAAATGTGTCTAATGACAAAAGGTGGAAATTTTTTCAAACAAGAGATGATAATTTTGAATTTATTAAGTCCCAAATACCGAGTAAAATTGATGTATTATTTATTGACACACTCCATGAAGCACACCATGTAAAGAAATTATTTTTTGAATATTATTCCTTATTAAATAATAATGGCTATATATTTATAGATGATATTTCACATCTACCATACTTAAAAAACAAAGATAGAAATAATTTTTATTGCGAGATAAACAACAAAGAGACATTCGAAATAATTTTAAGTATATATTCTGAAAATTATCAAAATTTTGAATTAAATTTTTCATTTTTTTCTTCAGGTTTGGCTATAATAAAAAAATTAAATCAAAACGAACTTAATTCATCAAAGAAGTTAGAACTTAGAGATCATTCATTAAAAAATTTTTTAAGAGTAATATGGAAAAAAATCAGAAAAATTTAATTTTTTTTATGCCTTCAATGGAAGGTGGTGGAGTTGAAAAAAATCTTATAATTATAGCAAATTATTTTATAAAAAAATTTTCAAAAATATCACTTATTACATACGATAATCGATTTAATAAATTATTTGATAAAAAAATAAAAATTTTAAATGTTGAAAATAAAAATAAAAATAAAAATGTAAAAAAATATTTTAAATATTACAAATGTTTGAAATTATTAATTCAGGAATATTCAAAAAATAAGAAAATTTTAGTTTTTTCTTTTCAAGCAAATATTTATACAATAATTCTTTCATTATTTTTCAATTTTAAAGTTATAACAAGATCTAATTCATCCCCTGCAGGATGGGAAGGTGGTCAGGTTAAAAAAATATTATTTAAATTTTTTTTAAATTTGCAGAAAATATCATTGTAAATAGTCAACAATTTAAAAAAGAATTTAAAAAAAAATTTAATATAAACACAGTATTAATTTATAATCCTCTAAACAAAGTACAAATCATAAAAAAAAGTAAAAAAACATTGAAATTTAATTTTTTTGATGACCAAAAAAGCTTAAAAATAATTAATATTGCTCGTTTTACTGATCAAAAAGATCATTTAACATTGTTAAAAAGTTTTGAAATAGCGACTAAAAAAATAAAATGCAAATTATTAATTATGGGATATGGAAATAATAGAAATATGATCAATAATTTTATAAGAAGGAAAAAGCTAACTAAAAATATTAAAGTTATAAATTTTCAAAAAAATCCATATAATTTTCTTAAAAAATCAGACATATTTGTTCTTACCTCGAAATTTGAAGGGTTGCCAAATGTCCTTTTGGAGGCACAAGTTTTAAAAAAATTTATAATTTCATCTGATTGTCCAACTGGACCAAAAGAAATATTAAAAAATGGCAAGTATGGAGACTTATTTAATGTTGGTGATTATAAAAATTTATCCAAGAAAATTATTAGATATAATAAGAATTTAAAAGTAAATAGATCTAAAATCAATTTAGCATACAATAATCTGAAAAGATTCGATTATTTAAAAAATTGTGAAAAATATTTTCGTATTGTCTATAAAAGTTTATAGTAATATATATTTTTTTAAAATAAAAAACGTAAGTAAATATTTTAAAAAATAAATTAAAAAAATGTCAAAAAAAAAAGTTAACATTAAATTTAAAAAAATTCTTAATGACTTGAAAAGAAGGCCTGAGGATGCAGCTTCAGATTTAGGTTTAACCAAAAAAAAAATTTTAGAAATATTAGATGGAAAAAGAAAACTTGAGTTCGATTTAATTGAAAAAGCTGTTGAAAAGTGGCCTGTAAATTATAATGAATTTTTTAGCGTACAAGATGATACAAAACATGGATACAAAATTTTTAAAAATAGAGCTTCAAATTCTACAGAAAGAAAAATGTACAGAGCAGGATATCCTTACTATTTATACAAAGATACGGTGATGAGTAAAGTTTCAACTTTTAGACCCGAATGGATACAGCAATTAAAAGTTGTTAAAGATTCAAACCCAAACAATATTGGTGTAAGATACAATAACGGACATTTTCTTCACCAATTTACTTACTTTATAGGACCAGTAAATTTTTACTATAAAATTAAGAATAAAAAAAAAGTAGCAAAAATGAATACTGGTGACTCAATGTACATTTCTCCATATATCCCTCACTCATTTACTACACGAAAAAATAAAAAAAATATTTTAGGAAATATTTTGGCACTTACATATGCGGACAAATTAAATACAGAGTCATTGAATGAATTTTCTGCAATTGGTTATAAACTAACAAAAAGATTTAATTTAAATCTTAAGAATAAGTTAAATGCTTTCAAATCTTCATTGCTTTACCATTTAAATAATTCATCTATATCAAATCAAAACTTTTATGAATTGTCTGGAATTAAAATTCAGGAAATTTTTAAAAAAAAGAAATTACCCGAAACTAATGTAATTAATAAGATTGCAAACATTTTAAAAATTAATACCAGAGATTTAATGCCACCAATACAAGATCATTATGTGAGAATACAAAAATATAATAAAAATAGGTCTTGGTATTACCCATCAATAAAAAAAAAAGAATTTTTATTTGTTGAACTTACTAACTTAGCACATTTACCAATGTCAAAAGCATTTGAACTTAATATTCTTAAAGATAATAAAAATACTACAGAATTTTCAATTCCAACTCATCAATACCTTTACAATATTGGTTCTACAAAAATTGAAATCACTTTTGACAAAAAAATTAAACAAAAATTTGATCCAGGTGACTCAATATATATCAAGCCTAACTTGATCTATAAATTCAAAGGTAAAGGTAAAATTTTAATTTTAAGAATTGGAGGTTCTGTATCTTCTGATGCTTTATACCATTTATCTTGGCTGTCAAAAAATAATCTCAAAAGGTTATTAAATGACAATAAGCCTTGGTTTAATAAGTAATAATGAAAAAGAAAAATTTTTTTAATTTAAAAAGGCCTTATGTTTTTATTCCAATGAGTGCTGATTTTTTTCATCATGGTCATGTAAACCTTTTAGTTAAATCAAAAAAATTTGGAAATATTATTGTGGGTCTTATGACTAATGCAGGTATAAAATCTTACAAAAAAAGACTTCCATTTTTTGATTATTATCAAAGGAAAAAAGTTCTTGAAGAAATTAAATGTATAAAAAAAATTATTCCTTTAAATGGATTAGAATACGCCAAAACTGCAAAAAAATATCAACTTGATTATTTTGTCCACGGTAACGATTGGATAAAAGGACCACAATCAAAAGAACGTCAAATACTGATTAAGACAATGAGAAAATGGAATGGAAAAGTTTTAGAATTTAAGTATACTAAAAATGTTTCTTCTTCTAAAATTAAAAAAAAATTGCTAAACACTAAAAAATGAAAATAAAAAAAAAAATTGTTTATGTTCCATTAGCAGTTGATTTTATTAATGAGGCACATATCAGAATAATTGATACCGCAAAAAAATATGGAGAAGTTATAGTTGGTTTGCTTACTGATAAAGCAATTGCAAAATATAAAAGTATCCCATTGATAAATTATGAAACCAGAGAATTAATAGTTAAAAACTTAAAGAATGTTTCAAAAGTTATACCGGATAATTCTTATGATTATATTGATAATATAATTCGGCTTAAACCTGATTATCTTGTTCATGGCGATGATTGGAAAAAACAAAAATTTAGAAAACACATTAGACCAAAAGTAATTAAAACATTAAAGAAGTGGAATGGTGTTTTGATAGAACCAAAATCAATGGAAAATGTACTATTTTCGGAATCAGATAAAAAAATAAAAGATATATTTGATAATACTGAGAATAGAGTTTCTAAGCTTAATAGATTAATCAAATCGAAAGAAATTGTCAGAGTTTTAGAATCTCATAATTCTCTTACAGGTTTAATTATTGAGAATCTAAAGATTGAAAAAAATAAAAAAATTGAGGAATTTGACTGCATGTGGTCATCAAGTTTAACTGACTCTGCCACAAAGGGTAAGCCTGACAACCAGTCTGTTGACTATTCTTCAAGAATTTCATCTTTAAATGACATACTTGATGTCACTTCTAAACCATTGATTTTTGATGCAGATAATGGCGGTCAATTTGAGCATTTATCTTTTTTGGTAAGATCATTGGAGAGAAATGGTGTTTCTGCAATTATAATGGAGGATAAAATTGGATTAAAAAAGAATTCATTATTTGCAGATCAAAAAGATGCTAAACAAGACTCACCAAAAGCATTTGCAAAAAAAATAAAAAAAGCATGTACTACAAGAAAATCTAAAGACTTTCTTATCATTGCACGTATTGAAAGTTTTATCCTCGGAAAAGGTCTTAAAGATGCTCTTAAAAGAGCAGAAATTTATTCAAAAGCTGGTGCAGATGCAATTTTAATTCATAGTAAAGAAAAAACTCCTGAAGAAATTTTTTCATTTTCAAAAATCTTTAGTAAAAGTAAATTCTCTATACCTTTGGTAGCTGTACCTTCTACTTACTCCAAAGTATATGAGAAAGATTTAATAAAAAATGGTTTTAAAGTAGTTATTTATGCAAACCATTTACTCAGAGCTGCGTATCCTGCAATGGAACTTACTGCAAAAAAAATTCTTGAAAATAAAAGATCTTTTGAAATAGAAAAAAATATCATACCTATAAAAAAAATTATAAATCTTATAGGTGATGGTTAAAATTAATTCACTAATTAGTATTTTAAAAAAAAATAACTCTGATTTTTTTACTGGAGTTCCAGACAGCGTTCTAAAAGAATTTTCATATTATTTGCAGTCAAAAAAAAAAATCAAGCATATTATTGCTGTAAATGAAGGTGCTGCAGTTTCAATTGGTATAGGATATTATCTTTCAAGTAAAAAAGTTCCTACTATTTATATGCAAAATTCTGGTTTATCTAATGCTTTAAATCCTCTTATTTCTATAGCTCATAAAAAAGTTTATTCTGTACCATTAATACTTATAATTGGTTGGAGAGGATCACCTAGAGTTAAAGACGAGCCCCAACACAATGTAAAAGGGCAAATCACAGAGCAAATTCTAAAACTCTTAAATATAAAATACACCATCATTAGATCAACAAAAGATATTATAAAATTCGATAAGCAAATTAAAAAAGCAAAAAAAGACAAATCAACCGTTGCTTGTTTAATAGAACAAGGAACTATAGAGAAAAAATCAAAGACAAATATCAAAAAAGATTTTTATAAGTTGAATAAAGAATTTTTTTTGAAAGCTTTGCTGGAAAATATTAATGATAAATCTAAAATTATTTCTAGCACTGGCTACAATTCTAGAGAACTAATGTATTTGAGAAATAAGTATCAATTAAACAAAAGCAAAGATTTTTATATGGTTGGTGGCATGGGGCATACATCTTCTGTAGCTCTCGGTTATTCTTTATTTAGCAAAAATAAAACAATTTGTATTGACGGAGATGGTTCTTTTCTAATGCATCTAGGTTCTATAAAAACTGCTGGAACTTTTTCTAAAAAAAATTTTAAATATATTCTACTAAATAATAATTCTCACGATTCAGTCGGTGGACAATGCACATTCTCTGAAAAAATAAACTTTGAAAAACTTTCAAAGAGTTTAGGTTTTAAAAAATTTTACTCAATAAATAATAAAAAAAATATTAAAGAAAAAATTAAAAATTTCTTAGAAGTAAATACTGCAAGTTTTTTGGAGGTCAAAATATCAAATAGTAAAATTAAGAAATTACCAAGACCGGAGGATTTAATAAAAATTAAAAACGAATTTATGAAATAATGGTTAATTCTTTAGATGATATTGAAAAATTTGTAAGTGATAAGAGTTTTAAAAAAATTTTTGTTCTCGCAGGTAAAAAATCTTTTGTTACATCTGGAGCTGAAAATTTTTTTAAAAGGATTATAAAAGATAAGGATATTAAATTTTTTTATAAAGAGTTTGAAGTACCTGTTCTTGATGAATTAATCAAAATTATTATAGAGATTAGAAATTATAAACCAGATCTATTATTGGCTGTTGGTGGAGGAACAGTAATTGATTATGCTAAAATAGCAAATGTTGTTGACCTTAGGCCTGACCTTACGGAATTAATTGTGAATTATTCATATCCATTTAAAAAAAAATTTACAAATCTTGTAGTAATACCCACCACAGCAGGTTCTGGTGCAGAAATAACTTCAAATGCTGTAATTTATGTAGATAAAATTAAACATTCTTTTGAAAGTGAATTGCTAATACCTAATCATTATTTTCTTATTCCAGAATTTTTAATTTCTGCACCAAACAAAATAAAGGCCTCTGCTGGTTTTGATGCAATAGCGCAAGCATTAGAATCTTTGGTTTCAAAAAAATCTAACAACCAAAGTATTGATTATGCTTCAAAGTCTTTAAAAATATCTACTAATAGTTACATATCTTTCTTAAAAAATCCTAATATGAAGAATGCAACAGAGATGAGTATTGCATCAAATTTAGCAGGTAAGGCTATTAGTATATCTAAAACAACGGCACCCCACGCAACTTCTTATCCTTTTACATCATTGTTTAATATCAGTCATGGTCATGCTGTAAGCTTATTTTTTGAGAAATTTTTCAAATTCAATTACGATAACAAAGATAAATCTGAAACAACCTTTGATTTAAAAAAAAGATTTGACTTAATATTCGATATATTTGATGCCTCTAATATTAATGATTTTAATTCAAAAATATCTTTAATTAAAAAGGAAGCAAATTTAGAGGATGATATGAAAAAATTAAATATAAACATCGAAAAAAGTTCTGAGAGTATAATTAAAGGAATAAATTTATTAAGATTAGGGAATAATCCAGTTAAAATTGATGGGATTGATATTCGTCAGATTATAAAGCAAAATGAAATTTAATTTAAAAAGAGTTGTTTTTTTAATATTAAGTTTTTTAATTTCATTTTTAATTCCAAGAAGTGACAATAGAATAGTCATTGGAAGTAGAGATGGTAAAAGGTTTGCTGATAATTCTAGATATTTTTTTTATTTCTTAAATAAAAAAAGTATTTTTAATGTTACATGGTTAACTAAATCAAAAAAAATAGAGGCTTATTTAAAAAAAAAAAAAATTCAGGTTTTTAATACAAATAGCCTTATGGGTTTATATAATGGTTTTCGTGCAAAATATCATATATTTGATTATTCGGAGTATGACACAAGTGAGTTCTCCTCTATAAGATCAAACAAGATTAATCTGGGACATGGGGTTTATCTTAAAAAAATAACAAAGAGAGTAAAAAAACCTAATGTTTTTCAAAATGCATACAATTATTTAGTTAATAGAAAGAACTATCATGTCTATCCTAACAAAAAATATTCAAGTCATATACTTAATTATTTCCCCAAAAAAAAATATAGATTAATAGTATCTAATTTTCCAAGAAATATTTTTTTTAAAAATAAAAATTATCTTAATTATGGATACATAACTGATAGTGAAAAAAAAATTATTCGAAAAATCAATTCAATTAAAGGTAAAAAAATAGGTTACTTTCCAACTTGGAGAAAAAATAATCAAGATTTATTTTTAGATTTAAAAGATTATTCAAATTTAGAAATTTTGAATAATATACTTAAAAAAAATAATACATTTATAATAATAAAGCATCATTCAAATCATTTTAAGGATGACTTAACAATGGGAAATTATAAAAAATTACCAATTGATAAATTCTTAAAAAAATTTTCAAACTTTATTAATTTAAGTTATGAAATAGACCTTAATACTATTTTGTGTCATTGTGATTTATTAATTTCTGATTACTCTGGCGCAATTATTGATTATTTAATCACACAAAAACCAATTATACTATATACACCAGATTTAAAAAGATTCAAAAAGGATCCTGGGTTATTTTTTGATTATAATAAATTTAATTTTTGTCATAAAACCACTAAATATGATCTATTAGTTAAATTAGTAAAAAAATATCTTTCAAATGATAAAAAATTTAGTCAAAAATATATGTATCAAAGACAAAAAATGAAAAAATTATTTTTTGAAAAAGATTTTTATTTTGATGAAATCTATAAATTTTTAAAATAATTTTTTTAAAGTTTCAAAGCTGTAATATCCTTAATCCAAGCATTTAAATATTTTAATTCTTGTTTATCAAATATTTTGTGTTTTATAAGGGCTTTATAGGATTTAAGTAAATTTTTGGTATAATTCTCTGATCCTTTTTTTAATTTCAATTTTTTAAGAATTAAAAAAGCATTTTGAACATCTTTAAAAAGTGGTATTTCCTCATTTAAATCATTTTTCAAATTATGTATATTTCTATTTTGTTTCATAGTAGTCCCAAATATTAAAACTCCAAGATTATCATTTAGAATTATATTTAGAGCTATGATACCTCTCCAGATATCAGTAGCTCTCATTGTGCACGAAACTGGTAAATACATTAAAGAAAAAATTTTTTTCGACCAAATTGTATTTTGGCTATTTATTGGCGAAAAAGCTTTACCAAGACTAAATTTATAATTATCTTTAAATTTAATATCTATTTTATCATTTATAAGCCTATAAATAGCGTCTACATCTGGATTACCTTCACAGACACCTTGTTTAAGAAAAAATTTTTTTTTAACTTTCTTTTTTTTAAACTTAGGTAAATGATTTATCTTATCCAAAGGTAAACCTCTGGGCCAAATTTCCAAGTCTTTTTCTAAAAATTTTTTATAAATATTAACCCAATTTTTTTTATCAATTTCATCTACATTGTATGTAGGCTTTAAAAAATCAAAAAAGTTATTTTTTGGATAATTGTCATCATCAGTTTCAATAATTGTTTCTATATTATCTTTAATTGAAATTAAATAGCCTATATTTTTTCTTGCATATGAATTATAGGGGCAAACTTTAGAAAAGTTAAAATCTAATTTTTTTTGATTAATTGTATTATAAAAAAAACCATATTGAATTTTAAAGTTTTTAGGAGTCTTTTTATCACCTATGATTATTAATTTAGATTTATTTTTTTTACAAAGATTAATTAATTTTTTAATGTTTTTATTAGGTTTGTTTATTGTGGTAATTACCAATGAAGTTTTCATAATTGTGATTATTATTTATATACATTTATAATATTAATGCTACATACTTCGAAAAAATGATTAAATTTTTAAAAAATTGGATTAAAAAATTTACCTTACAAACACCAAAATTACTTGAGGGAACAAAAAATAAAATTGATTTAAATGAACCAACATTAATTTTTAAATCTTTTGGTAATTTAAATAAAGATAAAACTTTTTATATTATAAAACGAAGTCCTGGAACTGGACTATTTTCAAATGTAACTTTTATATTGAATCACCTAAGAATTTGTAAAAAAAATAATTTTATTCCAATAATTGATATGGATAATTTTAAGACGATTTATAATGAAAAGAAAAAAATTAAAAATACCAATAATGCTTGGGAATATTATTTTGAGAAATTAAATGATTATTCGTTAGAAGAAGTTTATCAAAGTCAAAATGTTTTTATTACAAGTGATAAATTTTTTCATTTTTTTTCATACGATATGTATTTAGATATAGAGCTCTCAAAAATATTACAGAAACAAATTAAAATAAAAAAAAATTTATTTAAGATATTTAAAAAAATTAGTAAACCTTTCGATCATCAAAAAATTTTAGGAATACATTTTAGAGGTACAAGTTATAAACGCTCTCCAGGACATCCATTCCCAGCAACTAAAAAACAAATGTTTGAAATTACTAAAAAAGTCCTTGCAAAAGAAAAGGTTGATAAAATTTTTTTAGTAACTGAAGAAAAAAATTATTTAAATTTTTTTAAAAAAAAATTTCCCAACAAAGTTATAAATATCAGTTGTTGTTATAGATCTGATAAAAATGATGCTTTTGAAAAATATCCGAGAAATCTGCACAGATACAAATTGGGGAGAGAAACCATATTAGAAACATTACTCTTATCAAAATGTGATTACTTTATTTATCTTAGTTCAAATGTAAGTTCTGCTGCATTATCTTTTAATTTAAATAATAATCAAAAAAGAATTGAGATTAAAAATGGTATGAATTCTAAAAATATTTTAGTGTCTCAGTTTTTGTGGTATATAAAATCAATTCTGCCTAAAAAATTAGGAGGTATTTAATTAAAAGTTATGAAAATAGCTTTTGATCATACAATATTTCTTATTCAAAAATATGGTGGAATCTCAAGATATTTTTTAGAAACTCAAAGCAATCTAAAAAAAAAACACGATTCAAGAATTTTTTGCCCTATTAATTTAAATGAATTTTTGAATGAAAAATCTAACAACAATCTAAGTTTTCTTAAAATAAATTACATTCCTAAATATATGACTAAAATATTAAATTCTATTAATTATTACTATAATAATATTTATTTTTTAAAGTGGAAACCAGAAATTATTCACAAAACTTATTATAATAATTACTCATATAAAAAAACCAAATCAAAAATAATTTTAAACGTTTGGGATCTCAGTCATGAAATTTATCATGATATGTATAATAAACCCTCAAGTTGGAGACCAAAAAATGAAGCCTTGAAGAATGTTGATCATGTTATTTGCTCTTCAAAAAAAACACAAAAAGACTTAATTAAGTTCTATAACTTTGATGTGAAAAATACATCTGTTGTTTATCAAGGAACTCCAAACATCCAATCAAGTAATAAAGAATATAATTTTGACTTTAAATTTTTTTTATACGTGGGTAGTAGAAAAAAATATAAAAATTTTGAAATCATTTTGAAAGCGCTATCTTTAAATAAAGAAATACTTAATGATTATAAATTAATTTGCTTTGGAAGCGAAAATTTAGAATTTAGTGAGATTCAATTGATGGAGAAATTAAATATCAATAAAAAAGATATTATTCTTTTAAATGGGAATGATGAAATTTTACAAGGATTATATCGAAAAGCTGAGGCTCTAATTTATCCATCTCTTAATGAAGGATTTGGATTTCCACCCCTGGAAGCAATGAGTCTAGCATGTCCTGTAATAGTTAGTCAAAATGAAGCTATTAAAGAAGCTGTTGGAGAATACGGTTTTTATTTTAATCCTAAAGACGAAAAAAGCTTATTAGATATAATTGAAAAAATTATTAATAAAAATTTTGATAAAGAGAATTTAATCCTAAATGGTATGAAAAGATCTAATCAATTTAATTGGAACAAAACTTGTTTGGATATTGAAAAAATATATGAAAAGGTATTAGCTTAGAATATATGATAAAAATAATTCTAAATTTATGAAAAAAATTAAAAGATATATAGAAAGTTTTGAAAGATTTGGATTTTTAAATACATTAAGTCATATACTATCTAAATTTAATATTAAGTTTAGATTTCATGATAGTATTTGGAAGAAGAGAATTTATCTCTCAAAAAAACTTAATAAAATATGTAATGGTCAAATAATTGATGGAATTTATAAGGGCACAAAATTAATATATTCTTCGGATTATTTCATTGCAAAACCTGCTCAATTACTTGGTTGTTATGAAAAGGAGGTCCAGGAAGAAATATACAATTTAACAAAAAAAAATAACCTAGAATATTTTATTAATTTAGGAGCTGGAGAAGGTTATCATACAGTCGGTTCTAAAGTTGCTAAATTATTTAAATATTTTTTTTGTTATGAATTAGATAAGTCTAATCAAGAAATAATAAAAAAAAATTTTCAGCTAAACGGAATTAATGAAAATATTAAAATTTTTTCAAAAGCAGATATTAATTTTCTTAAATTCCTAGAAAATAAAATTAATTTTTCAAAATCATTATTTTTATTTGATATTGAAGGTGATGAATTTAAAATTTTGGATGAAAAAAATATTAATACAATTAAAAATTCATACTTAATAATTGAACTTCATCATTTTTACTCATCAAAAAAAAAGGTTGAAGAATTTTATGAATTATTAAATAAATTTTTCAAAATTAGGTTTTGTAAAACAGGAAATAGAATTTTTTCAAAATTTAACATATTAGATAATTTTAACGATGATGAAAAATGGCTAATGATGTCTGAAAGTAGACCGGAATCTATGGGTTGGATGATTTGTGAGCCAATTAATAAAAATTAAGTTAATTTTTGTTTTAATCTATATGTGTCTTTTTCGTAATTTTTTCCACCCCTTGTACCATTTGCAAATGCCAACATACTTGATTTTGTTATTGCCTTAAATGCATGTGACATCAATGGTTTATGTGCAATTAAATCATTTTTTACTACAATTTGTCTTTTGATTTTACCAATTATATTTCCTTTTAAATCCACTTTAGCTAAAAACATGCATAACTTTCCTTCAAGAATAAATGAATATTGAATACTTTTCTTGTGAAAATGGTTACCTCTAATAGAATTTTTATTAAAAGTTACCAATGTGCAATGGTCCTTTGGGTCATTGACAAAAATATCTAAAATATGGCCTCTTTTGTCTCTGTAGTTGATTTTTTTTTTTTTAATCATTTTAGTTTTCTAGAGATTTTTGCAATTGATGTATAGTTAATTTTTTTAAAATATTTTTTCTTTACTAGGTATTTTGTTATATTCCAAGGTAAAATTATTGCGCTATAGTTATTTGGAATATTTTTCTCTTTAACAATCTTTATTCCTGAACCAGGTGTAAATTTGTTTATTTTATGAATTGATCTATCGTATATAAAACTAATATCTTTGTCAGTAAATTCACAACAATTTAACAAAGTATTGCCTTTTGTGGCCGCACCAATTCCAACAACTGGTTGATTCTTTTTAACAAAATCTTTTAATTTACCAATTATATTGTGAACATTTTTTTTGAATAAATTAAACTGCTTTAAGCTAATTTTTTTCAATTTCATTTTTTTTTTAATTTTATTTTTTGATGCAAAAACTCTCAAAGATCCTGACATATAATTTATTTTCTGAATTTTATAACAATAAAGATCATGCTTTTTCAAAACGTTATATATTGAACTTTCACTGAAGTAATGTCTGTGCTCATGATAAATTGTATCAAAGCCTGTGCTATTAATTAAAGAACTTAAATCTGGGACTTCTAATATAAGTTCTCCATTTTCTTTTAATAACCTTTTTGCACCAATCAAGAAATCATTTATATCATCAACGTGATTAAAAACATTTGCTCCATAAATTACATCAGCACTTCCAAATTTTCTTTTTATTATTTTTGATAATTTATTATTAAAATAATTTGTAATTGTTTTAATATTTTTTTTTTTTGCAATATCTGCAATATTTTTCGATGGATCAACGCCTAGAACTTTGCAATTAGTTAAATTTAAAATTTCATTTAAAAATGTACCATCATTACTTCCTGCCTCTATAATTAAACTATCTTGATTTAGTTTATTTTTTTTATGAATTTTATAAGCTATATCTTTAAAATGTGTTCTTGAAACAATAGAATTATCTGAAGTATATGAATAATCGTGTTTCTCATATCTCATATAACCAGAGATAGGATATATGGCAGATAAATGTGAACATTTGCAATAACCAACAACTAAGGGAAATTTTCTTAATTCTTTTGATTTTTTTTTTGATTTCAAAAAGGTATCCGCACAGGGGTGCTTGCCCAATGATAAATAACTTAAAAAAGAGTTATTACAAATTTTACATTTTTTTGTCATTAATACTATTTTTCAAATAAATTTTTAATATTTTGATTGTATCGCCTTTACTATAAATATTTTTACTATTTAATTTAATCTTATTAATATTTTTTTTCTTACTTAAAAAATTAAATTTAAAATGTTTTTTGTTAAGCTTAAAATAATATATATTAAATAATTTTATAATTTCATTTAATTTAGTCAATTTTATATTACCAAAATCTTTGAGAAAACTTTTTTTTGTATTTGAGTATTTTAACATTATGGTAACAAATTCATCTACGCTTGAATAACCTCTCATATCATTGTCATTTCCTTTAAATGAATATGAATTTTTTTTTTCAACAAACATTTTCTTAAACAAAATATTTAAAAAATGATCAGATGGATAATAGCATGAACCAACTAAATTAAACGGTCTCCAAATTTGATAATTATCAAATTTTTTTTTGTTTTTAATTATTAAATCTTCACATCTTTTTTTAGTAGATCCAATTACATGATTTTTTTTATAATAAACACTTGATGAAGATAGATATATTATTTGTTTAATATCTATATTTTTAATTACATTTTTTAACCAGATATATTCTTGACTAAATATTTTTTTTTTTAGGTTTTTATTTAAGATTCTGGGGCTAGCAAAAAAAAAACATTTTTCTACTTTTTTATAAGGAAAATTCTTAAGACTTTTGTTTAAGTCATATTTCAAAAAGTTTTTAGTATTCTTGCTAAAAAAAATATAATTTTTATCTTTTTTTAAAACTTTTTTAAAACTTTTTCCAATCAATCCTGAACTACCAAATACTAAATTTACTTTTTTATACATTTTATAAATCTTTAATATTATTTTTTATATACCATTCATATGTCCTATAAAAACAATCAAAAAAATTTGACACTTTAAAATCTCCTATCACCTTTTTTAATTTTTTATTGCTGCCGTGTGTATCTTTTACATCTGCTCTGTGCATCTTTGTGAGTTTAACGTTTATATAATTATTTTTTTTAAAATGATTTATTATATCCAGTATTTTGATTGGTTTATCAGAGCAAATATTAATTACTTCGTTCCCTTGTTTCTTTTTTTTCATTATTTTATATAAAGAAGTTGTTGCATCATGAATATAGGTGAAATCTCTTTTGTGATTTCCAAAATTATTAAGATAAAATAATTTTTTTTCTATACTAGCTTTAAATAATTTGAGCATAAACATGTCTGGTCTTCCCCATTCTCCATAAATTGTGAAAAATCTTAAACCAGTACAATTGATATTAAATTGATTCGAATAAATTTGAGCGATCTGTTCATTTAATTTTTTGCTTAAACCATATATATTTTTTGGATTTAAAGCTAAATTTTCTTTTAATGGAAATTTTTTACTATCCCCATAAACAGAACTTGATGAAGCATAAATAAAATTTTTAATTTTATTTCTCCTTGTTTGATCAATTATATTTAAAAATCCATGAATATTTACATCAATGTATTTTTGAGGATTTTCTAAAGAATATCTTACTCCAGCTTGAGCGGCTAAATGAATAATAAAATCAATTTTTTTTTTTTTAAAATAGTTATTTAATTTTTTTTTATGAGTAATATCAATATTTTTGAAATAAAAATTTTTATTTTTATTTAAAATTTTAATTCTTTCTTTTTTTATTTTTATTGAGTAGTAATTATCAAAATTATCAATACCAAAAATTTGATATTTTTTTTTAAGTAATAAATTTGCTAAATTAAAACCTATAAAACCAGCAACACCTGTAATTAAAATATTTTTCAAAATTTCTCCTTAATAATTTTATTAAAATGCCTTAATGACTTATAGATAATAATAAATAATATAAGTATTTTATTTTGTTTATTATCATTTCTTATCACAATTTCTTCTTTAAAGTGGTCTAAAAATTTTACACTACTTGAATAACCTCCTCTTCTAAAAACACCAAAAATTTTGTCTTTAGAAATTCCTATGCCTTTTAATTTTTTTTTAACTATCATTCTAAAAAAATAATCATAATCAGATGAAAACTTATATTTTAAATTATATTTACCTACAATTTTTGCAGATGAATTTTTTATAAAGAAACCTGTGGAATGGCTGGTATAAAATCCCCAAGTAAAATAAATTTTCCATGGTTTATAACCATGCAATAAAGCCCAATGTTTTTTCACAGGTCCATAAAGAAAATCTATATTTAAATTATTTTTGAAAGCATCCACTACATAATTTAAAGTATTTTCACTATAATAAATATCATCAGAATTTAAAAAACCTAAATAATCACCTTTTGCTAGATCCATACCTTTGTTAAAAGCATCGTATATTCCTCGATCTCTTTCACTAATCCAGTAGTCGATTTTATTCTCATTTTTTTTAATTATCTCAATAGTATTATCAGTTGAACCACCATCTATGATAATGTGTTCATAGTTTTTATATTTTTGAGCATGCAAACTATCAAGGCATTCTTGTAAATATTTTTCATTATTCAAAACAACAGTTATGATTGATACTAAAGGTTTTGATGAAGAGTGTGATTTGAAAACATTTTTTAATCTTAATCCACCTTTTAAAATTTTATTTTCCATTCTAAATTTAAATAACTTTATTATATATAGCTAATGTCTCATCAATACATTTTTCCCAAGAAAATTTTTGTGATTGCTTATACCCAAGATCTATAAGTTTTCCTCTTAAATCATTATCAAAAACAATTTTTTCTAAATTATTTGTTAATTCTGATATCGATGATGGTGAAAAACTAATTGCAGCATCACCATATACTTCTGGTAATGAACTCGTATTACTCGAAATTACAGGACAACCTATTGACATGGCTTCAATAATTGGCATCCCAAAACCCTCATAAAAAGATGGATAAATCAATGCAGAAGCATTTTTATAAAGATTGAATAGATTATTATCATCAGCTTTATCTAAAAAAATAATTTTACTTAAGTCAATATTATTTTCTATTATTTTTTTTTTTTCTGAGTCGAGTAATTTTCCGCCTCCCACACAGATTATTTTATACTCTTTATAAATTTGTTCATTTTTTTTAAAAGCTTCAATAATACTAAAAAAATTTTTATATCTTTTTCTGCCACCTACGTATAGGAAATATTTAAATTGGAAAATTGAATTTTCTTTATTATTTATAAAGTTTTGAAAAGTGTTTCCATGATACACAACTGAAATTTTTTTTTCATCTACATCATAAAATTTAATTAAATCCTTTTTGGTATTTTGAGATACACAAATTACATGATCTGAAATATCTAAAATTTTTTTTTTAGGCCTAAAATCCTGTTTTTTTCCAAAATCTTCATGATAAATCTCATGAATTAAATCATGTACAGTAACAATAACGGGATATTCTTTTCTTTTAGAATATATTTGATAGTCAGTTGTATGTATAACATTTGGTTTGGTTTTTTTTATAAAAATATTTGATAAAAACCTATTGGCTCTATTATAGAAAATTCCAGAAAATTTTATTTTTGGAAATTTAGTACCTATTATTTTATCCTTAAAATTTGATGAATTTAAATATTCATTATAATAAATAGGACTAATTATATATGCATTATTTCTATCTTGTTTTTTATTTATATATTCAAACAAATTAAAAAAATATCTTGAAGGACCTCCATGATTTTGTTGGAGAAATATCTTAAAATCAAAAATTATATTCATTTAATTTGAAATATTTTTTTAAAAACTTTTTTTATATAATTCAATTGATTGGTATTTAAATCATAATATATAGGCAGTGAAATTTCTTTTTGATAGAAATTCAATGCATTTGTAAAATTTTTTTTATTAAATCCAAATTTTTTTTTATAATACGGTTGAGTATTTACTGGGATATAATGAACTTGTAAATTTATATTTTTTTTTTTTAATTCGTTAAAAATTTTTTTTTTTGTAATACCCAATTTTTTAAAATTCACTAAAAGAGGATATAAGTGAAAAGCATGGTAAAAATTTTTTTTTACTTTAGGGATTGTAAAAAAAGATCGATCTTTAAAAATTTTATTGTAAAATCTTGCAATTTTATTTCTTTTATCAATAAAACGATTTAATTTTGTAATTTGAGAAATTCCAAGAGAAGCTTGAATTTCTGACATTCTTGCATTTTCTCCCAAACTTCTCATTTCATGATACCAATTACCTTTTTTTAATATTTGTTTTGGATCTCTAACAACTCCATGTGATCTTAGTTCTTTTGCTAATTTAAAGTATTTCAAATTATTTGTTAATAAGGCACCACCCTCACCAGTCGTAATAGCTTTAACTGGATGAAAACTTAATGTTGTAATATCTGCATATTTAGAAGCATAACCTCTATCACCATTAATTTTTGCACCCATCGCGTGACAATTGTCATTTATGACCTGCAGATTATATTTCTTTTTTAGTTTAAATATTTTTAACCAGTCAGAAGGATGGCCCGCATAATCTGTGACAACTAAAGCTTTTCTTTTATTTTTGTATTTTTTTACTTGTTCTTCAAGTTTTATTAAATCAATTGAATAATCATCTAAGTTAATATCAACAAATTTTGGGGTAGCTCCAGTGTTTTCTATACAATTTGCTGATGCTAAAAATGTAATTGGAGATACAAATACAATATATTTTTTATTCCAATTAAGAACTTTGGCAGCTATATTTAAAGCACTAGTTCCATTTGACATTGCTAAAGCGTATTTAGATTTAAAATACCTAGATAGTTTTTTTTCAAAAAATTCAACACTTGGACCTTGTGTCAAATAATTACTTTTTAGAACTTTTAAAACAGACTTTATATCCTGATTATTAATGCTTTGTTTACCATAATTAATCATCTGTTAAATTATTTAAATTTTTATTAATCAAATTTTTTAATTCATTCACTTTCAAAAACTTATTATTATCTAAGCTATTGTATGAAAATATTTTTTTGATCTTAGAATTATATTTTTTATATGATGGATAAATTACAAAATGACCTTTAAACTCTTGTGTATTTAAAGAATCACTCTCTGTAATCATTTCTTCATGAAGCTTTTCACCAGGTCTTATGCCTATTATTTTAATTTTAGGTTTTTTTTGAATAGCATTGAGTAAATCCATAATTCTATAAGATGGTATTTTTGGAACAAAAATTTCTCCTCCTTTCATTTTAGATAAACACATATTCACAAATTTAACTGACTCGTCGAGAGTAATATTAAATCTTGTCATTTTTTTATCAGTAATTGTAAAAATTTTCTTTTCTTTTTTTTGTTTCAAAAATAAAGGAACTACTGAACCCCTGCTTCCCATTACATTGCCATACCGAACTACAGAAAACTTACATCTACTTTTACCTTTAAAAAAATTTGCATTAGTAAATAATTTATCAGAAGTAAGTTTAGTTGCTCCATACAAATTAATTGGTGCAGCAGCTTTGTCTGTGCTTAAAGCTAAAATATTTTTAATATTTTTTTTTAAACACACTTCGATTAAATTCTGGGCTCCAATGATATTTGTTTGAATTGCTTCGAAAGGGTTATATTCTGTTGCAGGAACTTGCTTCATGGCTGCTGCATGAATTACAACATCAATATTATCTTGAACAGCAAAATCTAGTCTATTTTTATCTCTAATATCTCCAATCAAAAATCTTATAATTGGTTCATTTTTTTTAATTAAATCATTTTCTTTCAATTTGAATTGCTTAAATTCATCTCTACTAAATATAATAATTTTTTTTGCTAATTTCTTTTTCAATAAGTTTTCAACAAATTTCTTTGCAAATGAACCAGTTCCTCCCGTTATAAAAAATGTTTTTTTATTCATAAATCTAATTTTTTATAAAACCATTCATCGTTTCTATTTTTTCCACTCAAAGTAATACTTGCTATCTGGGATTTTCCAGTTTTTACCAAATCTCTCCTCTAAATAATTAATTGAGTTATTTGGAATATAAAATCTTTTATCATACAAATTTCCAAATTTAAATCTTTCTAAATCATTTTTTTTAAATAAGAGACCTCTAAACTTATTTACATATTTTTTTTCTATCTCTCCTAACCAATTGATTTTTTTATAAATCAAAACTTTTTTATAAACTGCAATGTCAATTTTTACATTAAAAAAAATAAACGCCACTCTGTCTACTGATGATTTGCTCTTTTTTGAAAGATATTTTTTGGTTTTTTTTGTATTTTTTGTTCTTATCATGGAAACTCCACTTTTAGATAATAGCGGAAATTTTTTTTTCAATTTATCGAAATCCTCCTCTAAAATTCCAAGGTCTATATCATAAGGTCTACCTGAAAAAGCGTTTTGCCTTACACATCCTAATAGTGTTCCACCTAATAAAAAAATTCTTAAATCATCTTTTTCATAAATTTTCAAAAATCTATTCAAAATTAAAAACGAAAATAAATGCCTTGATGGTAAATTCAAATATTTTGGATTTAATAATTTATAATAAATTACAGTTGAGTGAAGAATTAAACTGCTTGTTAATATTACCTTGAATGGTCTAATTAAATCAAAAAGTTTGTCATTTCTAACTATCATCTTAAGAAAAAAGACAAATTTAGAGTAAATATTACCCTTTTTTTTCCTATAAATTATTTTTGTTTTCAGGTGTTTATTTAACATGGCTTAGAGAAGTTTTTTGTGATTTAAATCGTATATTTTCTCACAAAACTTTAAAGCCTCAATTCTATGGGAAATTATTATTTTTGTTTTATCCTTATATTTATTACTAAGTAGTTCTATAAATTTTTTTTCACTTTCACTATCTAAATTACTTGTTGCTTCATCTAAAATCAAAATTTCAAAATTTCTATATAGAGATCTAGCAATTCCTATTTTTTGCATCTCACCTCCAGAAATATTAACCCCTGACTCTCCAATATAAGAATTTATTCCATCAGGCAATTTATCTAAAAATTCTTTTAGTTGCGCTTCATTTAAAACTTCCAAAAGTCTATTTTCATCAATATTATCATCGCTTATACCTATACATATATTTTCTTTAATCGACCCATCAATAAGGTTTATTTCTTGTGGTATGAATCCTATTAGTTTTCTCCATTGGTAAATCTTGTCATCAATATTTGTATCATCAATTTCTATACTTCCTGATGTTGGTTCTAACAATCCACATATTAATTTTACAAAAGTACTTTTTCCTGATCCGTTAGATCCAACAATTCCAATAGTTTCAAATTTTTTAATATCTAATGAAATATTTTTTAAAACATGCTTATCTTTTTCATAAGAAAAAGATAAATTTTTAATTAATATGTTATTTTGAAAACTTAAATTTTTATTAAAATTTTTGTAATCAAGTTTTTTCTTATTTTCAAAATTATTTATTATTTCCACCAATAAATCAGCCGCAGGTTGTCCAAATTGAATTTGTTGTCGACTTTGAGAAATAAGATTAAGAGCTGGCATTATTCTAAATGCTGCCGTAGCGAATAAAATTAATTGAGCAAATAAACTTTCAATTGGTAAATTGTTAATAGTGTAATAATATATTACTAGTAAGATAAAAATTATTAAACTTCCCTCAAACAAAATCTTCGGCATAATACCAACAACAGACCTCAGAATACTTTGTCTGGCTATTTTGTTTACATGATATACGTATCTATCAACATAAAATTTTTCTAATTCAAATAATTTTATTTCAATGATGCTTCTTAAAGATCTGTATATATATTTTATACTAAATTTACTGTGAAATTGTCTATCCTTCCCGGTTTTTTTTAACCAGCTTGAAAAAAGCCTATTAATTATAATGTAAATAAAACCAAACAATAAAATAATAATAAAAGTACTTTTGATATTAACTAATAATAAAAGTACAAGTATTAAAGAAATTGTGAATGATGATAAAGAAAATATTAAAATTGCTTGAAGAAAATTTTTAACAAAAACGTTTACCTCATTATTAATATTTCTAACTATTTCTGCAGATAGTGTTTTGTTGTGAAAAGTTATTGGTTTTTTTAAATAATCTTCAAATAACCTTTTTCTTAAAGATACTGTAAAATTTAAAATGAATTCAGATTGAAGCTTTGTATATACAATAAAGAATAAATATTTTAAAATGTACAAGAAAATTATGCCAAAGATTAAAATGCCTGCACTTATATCTAGATTTAAGTTTTCAAAAAAATCATAATTTTCTTTACCAAAAAAATTTGCTTTATCGATACCGAAAACAATTGACATTAGAGGTATTAATGCACCAATAGAAAATGCCTCTAAAAAACTGTTTATTATCATCAGAAAGAAAATAAAGTATAGATTTAACATCTCTTTCTTTGATAGTATTTTTCTTAAAATAAAAATTTTTTTCATAATATATTATTTGTTTATAACTACATTTTTTGAAATATTGATGTATTTATTTAAATATGGAAATTCTTTTCTAAAATTTTTTCTTTGATCCATCCAAATTTTGTGATTTGGTTTTTTGATGCTTAATAATATTAACTTCTTCAGCATATTCATATTTTTTGCAGATTTAATAAAACCTAATTTTTTTTGAATATCATTACCACTTTCCACACCTTCCACCGGCCATAGTTGAATGGAAGGAATATTTTGACTAAGTGCATCAAGGCCTGCAGCTGAATTTGGATGACATAATACTGAGCTTGAAACACTAGAAAGTTTAGTTAAATGAGTTTTACTTAAAATCCATTTTCTTTTGTCAAATTTTTCTAATATCTTTAGAAATTTTTTAGAATTTTTTCTTGGATGAACTTTAAAAATAACTAATGTATTTTCAATTTTTTCAAATACCTTCATGACATCTTCTAATTGTTTAGATAGTTCATTAGATTTATTATTAAAATTTTCAAATTTTGACACATATGCAAATGTTATTAGATTAAATTTTTTTATCTTATTATAATCGAAATCAAATTCTGAATTTTTCAAAATTTTGTTTTTCCAGCTTAAATCATATTTTGGTATTCCACATGAATGAATCTTTTTAATACTTATGAAATTTGAAAAGAATGATTTATCTTTTTCTCTTCCAACTAATAAAATATCTCCATATAATTTATACTTCGTAACTATTTTTTTTTTTGAATAAAAACTTTGTGGAGAATGAGGATAGTGAACTATTTTAGGTCTAGTATTATTGTATTTTGTAATTATTTTAACCCAACCAGAATTAATACCGTAATCAGAAAAAATAAAATCAATCTCTATATTATTTATGTTTGTTTTTTTTTTAATTAAATCTTTAAGTCTGTTTAAATCATGTATTTTTCTCTCAAAAAAATCTATAGGAAAAATATTTAAATTCATAAAATTAAGAGTTTTTTTTAAAACTTTATAAAAAAATAAGTCATAAAAATTTTCAATAAAAAAAAATTTAGTTGTTTTATTTAGTAATTTAGACAAAACATCATTACTCTTTAAAGAGGAAAAAATTTTATAATTTTTAAAATATATGAAAATAAAGTAATTACTCTTTAATGAATTAAGTACTGGCAATATCCAATCTAATTCGGAAATGCTATTGTTTACTAGTACAACTATAAATTTTTTTTTTTGCATTCATTAAATATGCTTGATAATTTGAGAAAATTTATCAATGTAATACTTAGATTTTATTTTTGGTTTTACGAAACCGTACTTTGCTAATACAAAAGTTATTTTAGCTCTCTTAGCTGTCTCTAAATCATATATCATATCACCACAATATAAACTTTCACTTGGGTCAACATTTAAATATGACATTGTGTTTAAAATTAGATCCGGGCTTGGTTTAGATCTAAATTTTTTCAAAGGGTAGCTTATAAGATCAAATTTAATATTTTTGAAATTCTGTTTTATTATTTTATTTGTTCTAATTTTATCCTTTGAGGTTACAATAGCTATCTTAATGTTTTTTGATTTTAAATATCTCAAAGTTTTTAAAACACCAGGATAGAGTTTAATCTTTTTCAAATTTTTCTTGGATATCTTGCTATAGTGATTTTGATATATGTTAAATTTCTTTTTAATTCCTAAATTTTTTAAGATTTTTTCAAATGGTAATCCTATATTGTATAGATATCTATCGAATTTTATATTTAACTTAAATTCTTTATTCAAACTATTCCAAGATAGTTTCATATTTTCTTTTGAATCTATCAGCACTCCATCTAAGTCAAAAATAAATAATTTTTTTTTCATTTATAAAGTTTTCTAATAGGGTCTTGTGGCATTAGTGACAATGCTCTAAGATAATCTTCTTTAACATCAACAGAAAAAGCATCATCCTTTATTTCAAAAGTTCCTACATGAATATCATTTTCAATAGCTCTCATAAGTTCTATTCCTTCAATATTTTCAATTTCACCTTTTTTTAAGTTTTTAAATTTTATTAATGATTTTTTTTGGAATGAAATTATCGACATGTGGTAAAAATAGTGTTTGTTTTTTTTGTTATATTCGTAAGGTATTTTAGCCCTACTAAAATAAAGTATCCTTCCTAATTTATTTTTTACAACTTTTACTATATTTGGAGAATTAGCAGAGTAAATTTTGGTAACTGGACAAACTATTTCAAAATTATTTTTTTCATGAAAATTTATTAAAGAATCTATATTTTTTGGTTTTAAAAGTGGATAGTCACCCTGTATATCAATTATAATATCTTTATCACTTAACTTGGACGCAAATTCGGCAATTCGATCTGTTCCTGTTTCATGATCTTTTTTAGATATGAATGCTTCTCCACCATATTCTTCTACAACTTTTTTTATTTTTTTTGAGTCTGTACAAACTATTACCCTATCTAATTTCTTTGATAGCATTGATCTTTTAAGTGTATGGATAATTAAGGGGAGTCCATCAATTTCTAAAAGAGCTTTTTCTTTAAGTCTTGATGATTTAAGTCTGCATGGAATTAATCCGTAAATCATTAATTAAATTTTACTCGTTATTGCTTTGTTTAATAACTGACAAAAAGTGTGTTACATTAGTTTAAAATGATTGTAAAGAAATAATATGATTAAAAACTTTATAAAATCCATACTAAGATATATTGCTGATCACAAAGATAAAAATCAAAAAAATTTAAATGAACTTCTAGAATATAATTTAAAATTTATTGCTTCATCTAAAAATATAGATCAGACTCAAATAAATGAGATAACTATTTTATTAAAAGATTTAAAAGGAACAAGTTTAGCAGAAGGAATTAATATAATCGACTCAGTATTAAATTCTATACAAGTAGAAGGTGATGTATGTGAGTTTGGTGTTGCTCAAGGAAAAACAACAAAGCTTATCTCTTATTTAATAAAAGATACAAAAAAAAAAATTTATTTATACGACTCTTTTATGGGTCTACCTGCTCCATCTAAAGAGGACGTCTTAAAAGATGATATATTTAATTTAAAAAAAATGAGTCTTTATGAGGGAAAAATGTCTCATAGTGAAAAAAAAGTTCTTTCAGAATTAAATTCAATTAATTTTGATGAAAAGCGAATAATTCTTAATAAAGGCTTTTTTAATCAAAAAAATAAAGATTTATTCGAATACCCAGAAAAAATCTCTTTTGCATATATAGATTTTGATTTTTATCTGCCTACAAAAGATGTTTTGAATGTTATAGAAACAAAATTATCTAAAGATTCTACAATAATAATTGATGATTATGACTTTTTTTCAACTGGAGTAAAGACTGCAGTAGATGAATGGTTAAGAAATAAAAATAATGAATTTGAAATAAAAAAAATAAAAACAGTTAATTCAAGTTTTATAAAACTTAAAAAAAAGTAATTAATTATGTCTTTAATTGTCAGAAAATTAGCTCTTAAATCTTTTATAAAAAAAATTTTTAAACTATGTGGTTGGAATTTGATTAAGTTTAGAAAACCACCAGAACCAAATCCTTATGGAAAGATAAATTATGAATTATTAAAAAAAATGAACGATTGTAAAGGAATACTTCATCTCGGAGCTCACAGAGGTACTGAAGCAGAAGTATATAATTGGTTTGGAAAAAAAGTTGTATGGGTAGAAGCTTCACCTTTTATATTTAATGAGTTAAAAGAAAATTTATTTTTCTATAAAAATCAAATACCTTTGCAGGCTTTACTATCTGATGTAGACAATGAAGAATTAGATTTTTATATATCAAATAATGATGGTGCTTGCTCTTCTATATCAAACTTTACTAATGAGATTAATAAAAGTGATGTTTATAAAGGAAGAAATTTCAAGATGTTAAAAAAAATTAAATTAAAAAGTTGTACACTAGATACTCTTTTTAAAAAAAACAATATAACCTCATCAAATTATACTCATTGGATAATTGATTTACAAGGTGCTGAATTAAAAGCACTTAAAGGTTCAATAGAATCTATTAAAAATTGCAAATCAATTGTGATAGAGGTTAGTAAAAAAAAGTTTTATCAAGAGTCGGCTTTATGGCATGAAGTTAAGGACTGGCTAGAGAAAAAGAACTTTGTTTGTACTAAAGAAATAGAAAAAGATGAGGAAGATATTTTGTTTGTTAAAAAATAAATAAATAATATGAAAAAATATTCTTTGCTTCAAAACTATAAAAAAGAAAATTTTTTCAGAGATCCCTTTCCTCATCTAATCATAAAAAATGCTTTACCAGAAAATTTATACTATGATTTAAGTCAAAAAGTTCCTAATAATTTAATTGAAAATATTAATACAAATAATTCTAGGGGTAATGTTTTTTTAAATCAAATAAATGATGACCCTGAACATGAATTATGGAAGAATTTTTTGAAATATCATCAATCTGAAGAATTTTTTAATGAAATATTTAATATCTTTAGAAATGACATAAAAAAAATTCATTCAGAAATTTCAGAAAAAATTGAAAAAATGAGAAAAATTCCAACATTCAAAAATGAAAACCCTTCAAATCAAGATGCTCTGAACTTAAACTCATATTATTGTTATAATACTCCTGTTAAAAACTCTTCATCTGTAAGAGGTGTACATTTGGATATTTACAACAAATTGCATATAGGGCTATTCTATCTTAGATCCAAAAATGATCATTCTGAAGGTGGAAATTTAGCGTTACATAAATGGAAAGAAAATTACGATTTAGTTAAAAAAAAACAAATATTATTTAAAGAAAAATTTAAACAACTTCATTTACATACATCAAAAGTAAAAGAGATTCCGTATCAGAAAAATACATTTTTTTTAGCTATTAATTCAATAGATGCGCTTCATTCAGTTACAGTTAGAGAAAAAACAAATCAAGTCAGACAATTTTGTTACTTTTACTCAAATTTGAATTATGATCTTGACAATTTCAAAGCAAATATTTTTGAAAAATTATCTATCAACAACATATCATTATTTCAAAAATTAAAGATTTTAATTCTCAGCTTAAAGAATTTATTATCAAAAATTCTAAATAAAAAAAATTAATTATTTATGATTTATTTAAAAAAATATAAAATTATATTTATCAAGCCTACAAGAGTTGGGGGGTCATCTTTTGAAGTTTGTTTATCAAAATATGCAGATAAAAAAGATATAATTACACCTATAAAACGGGAAGAAATTAGAGAGCAAATGGGTTTTTTGAGGCCAAGAAATTTTAAATATTCAATAATAGAAACTATTAAACTGTCTAAAATACTTTTCGCAAAATCGCTTTTAAAAAGGAGTATGCCTAGAAAATTTTATAATCATATGCCAGCAAATGAAATTAAAAACAAGCTAGGAGATAAAATTTGGAATGAAAGTTTAAAAGTGTCTATAATGAGAAATCCATTTGACCAATTAATTTCTTATTATTACAGAACAATTAAAAAAGATAATCTCAATTCTCTAAATTTTAATGAATGGTGTAAAAATAATCTTTCAATATTAACACAAAATAAGCGTCATTATCAAATAAATGGGAAAAACGTTATTGATTTTTTTATAAAATTTGAAAACTTTGAAAAAGATATTTTAAATTTAGAGAAAAAAATTCCTGGGTTAACGGGTTTATACGACATATTTAAAAATACCTACGCACCAGCTTACTCGGGTTCAAGACCTAAAAACCTAGATATTAAAAAATTTTATGAAAAAGCCCCTGAAATAAAAAAGCTTGTAGAAATTCTAAATTTTGATGACATAAACAATTTTAATTACACACTATAAAATTAACTATAAATCAAAATTTTCATATTTCATAACCCCAATTCACATCATCTTTATAAATTCTTTTTAAGATTTTTTTGTGATCATAAATCTTATTGATTTCATATATATCTTGATAGTCGATACATTCTCCATTGCTAATTTTAATTAGAGCTCCATTTCCAGAAAAACCATGTTTTGTAAAAGGAGCTACCCATACACTATCTCCTTTCTCAAATTTAACATTTTTATTATTTACATGAAAAAACATTTTACCTGATGTTACAAGATAATGTGTACTTGCATAATATTCTAGATCTTGAATTTTTTTGTTTTTTGATACTTTAATAAAAATACCAAACAAATCTGGGTATCTTTCTGATGATGCCATAGAAGAAACATTATAAGATTTATATTTCCTAATTGATTTAATGCTCTCTTTAAAGGATTTATAAGTTTTTCCAACTTTATCTTCATTATATTTTTTTTCTAAAAAAATAGATTTATCAATATTCATAATTTTGCAAATTTTTTCTAAAATCATTTTATTTTTATTATTAATTTTTCTAGATTTGAAAAATTCATTAATATTTTTTAAAGAAATATTTAACTTTTTTGAAATATATTTTAATTCAAGACCTCTAGAGTCTAAATAAGATTTTAAAAATGTAATTTTTTGCCCATATCTATTTACTGAATTAATAAAATTTTTGTAAGATCGATCGGGCCAAATGTTTGAATTATCTGAAAATTTTTGTAATTGCGACTTCGCTGTATAAGACAAAATTTGACTCGGAGTTTTACTTACTAATGAATATGTATGTGGTAAATATGTTGGCTCAACATAAGTATCACCAACTATCCAGTTTTGCTTATCTTTATTAGACTTTATTATAGAGTAATTTTCCTTTTTTTTTATATTTGATCCCCATCTTCCATATATATCGCCTGGACCTAAATTGACTGTAATTGCTTGTTCCAAGTGACCATTATTTAATTTGGGTATTTTATCAAAAGGACACAAAATATCTAAAATTACAGGAGCTTTAAAACCTTTTGGTGAAGGTAGTGTGTAATAATTATAAAAATGTATTCCGTCTCTTTTAATAGGCCTCTTGGTTGAATTAATTTTTTCTTTAGAAAAAAATATATAACTTGGTAATTTTTTCTTTTAAAAGTATATCATTTGAATGAACTTCTAAATATTTTTTTAAAAAAACTAATTCTTTTTTATTAATTGAAAAATTTTTTTTTTTAATAAGTTTATTATAGAGATTTCTCTTTGTTTTTTTAAATGAACTCAAAGTAACTTTTCTGGCGTTCATCCAATGATTTATTTTATAAATATCAACTACAATCATTATTTTTTTATATTTTTTGATTTATTTTTTTAATTAATTCCTCAGACAAATACTTTACACTTTTGTTAAAGTTATTAAATATTTTAATATCAGGATTCTTTGGTAACTCGGGTTTAATGTTGATGCCCACTATATTTTTTTTCAATCTTTTTTTATCCACTGTTTTATCATAATTTTCTTTATCTATATAAATTTCAACATAATTTTTAATATTCTTTTTGTTCCAACCTCTAATTTCATGATGCATACCAATTACTGTAAAAATTAAATTGATATTTTGATTAGTGACATATTTTGCAAATTTAATGTATTTTTTACAATTTTTTAACCTCATAATTTTAGAATACCCTTTGAGCTCAAAAAGTGATCTAAAATCATCTCCATGGACTATTAAAGTAGGTCCATATTTTTTTCTTATATAGGGTAAAATTAATTCTCCTAATGTTGATTTCCCGGTGCCTGAAAGGCCGGTAACCCAAAATAAAATTCCTTTATTTTTGAATCTTTTTTTTTTCATTTATTGATTTTTTTTAAGTTGCTTTTTTTTTAATAACACTAAGTTAAAATTTTATTTTATCTTTTAAGACTACTTATTATTCTATAAAAAAATTAAAACCATACAAATTTTAATTAATTTCTACAAATATATACTATTATTATAAGATTTTATTGAATTTTGCATAAAAAATAGTATTTAAAATTACTTAGTCAACTAATATACCATGATGAAAAAAATTTTAGTTTTAGCAGCTCATCCTGATGATGAAACACTGGGTTGTGGAGCAACAATTGCAAAACTGTCAGATCAAAATCATGATATACACCTTCTAACATTTACAGATGGTGAAAGTTCAAGAGAAACAAAGAATTTTAATCGTAATGAAAATTTGAAAGAAGTCTCAAAAATCTTAGGAATTTCAACTTTTAATAGTGGAAACTTCCCTGATAATAAGATGGATACTGTAGCTATGTTAGATATTTGTAAATTTATTGAGAAAGAAATAAAATTTTCACCCGACATTATATTCACTCATCATCCAAACTGTTTAAACATTGATCATAAACTGGTGTATAATTCAGCTTTAACTGTATTCAGACCTTTAGAACAAAAAGATATCGAAATTAACTGCTTTGCAATACCCAGTTCATCGGAATGGAACCCGTTAAATAATATAAAATTTAATTTATATTATGATGTTGAAAAATTTGTAGAAAAAAAATTACAAGCACTCAAAGTTTATGATAAAGAAATGAGACAATATCCTCATCCACGAAGCTATGATGCAATAATAAATAACTTAAAAGTTTGTGGAAATGAAGTAAATCTAAATTACTGTGAGAAATTTCAAACAATCAGAAAAATAGTATTATAAATGAATATTCTTGGAATGTTTGGACCTGGAGAAAATCCTAGTGCCTCTTTAATAATGAATGGTAAGCTAATAGCACTCATAGAAGAAGAAAGATTAAATAGAATTAAAATGTCACCTAACCACTTACCAATTAATGCAGCTAAACTTTGTTTAAAAATTGGAGGTATAAATATAAATAATGTGGATGAAATTGCGTGGGGATGGGACTGTGAAAAGTATGAAAAATATTTAAAAAGCGAAAACAAAAAAATTAAAAATAAGAAAAATTTTAATTATCTCCAAAATGAACTTAATAAAAATCTTTATAATTCGGCTAGAATAAAAAGAGCAATAAAGATTGGGTTTAGTGATCAACTAAAAAAAAAGATGCCAAAAATAAACTTTTTAAATCACCATTTGTGTCATGCTGCTTCAGCATTTTTTTGTTCTGGTTTTAAAGAATCAAACATTTTAACTATTGATGGGTCAGGAGAAGATCTAACAACACTTTTGTGTGAAGCAAAAGGAAATAGAATTAAAATTATTAATAAATTTAAAATTCCAAATTCATTAGGAGGGTATTACGCCACCTTCACAGAATTTCTTGGTTTTAAACCATACATGGATGAGGGAAAATTTATGGGTCTTGCAGCTTACGGAAAATACTCAAAAAAAATTCAATCTAAACTAGATAAATTTTTGAAATATGACAAATCAAGCGGATTTTATAAAGTAAATAATAAATTAAGATATGATGGAAAACACACATTCGGAGAGAGATTTACTGACGAGTTTGTCAAAATTTTTGGGGAAAAAAGACAAAAAAATATTTCTGCTTTAACAAAACCATACCCAGATATAGCATTCAATGTGCAACACAGATTAGAGAATATAGTAAAATTACTTGCAAAAAATTTATATAAGAAAAACAATCTACAAAATTTATGTTTGGCTGGTGGCGTAGCTATGAATTGTAAAATGAATGGAGAATTAAGTAAGGAAAAATATATAAAAAATATTTTTATTCAACCAGCTGCTTCTGATAATGGTGTCTCGCTTGGAGCCGCGCAAATTTTATCTTTAAAAAAGGGGATAAAGCTCAATACAAATTTAAAGAATGTTTATTATGGACCTAAATATTCAAATAGTGAAATCCTAGGTTATCTGAGGGAGTCTAAAGTTAAGTATGTAAAGTTAAAAAATATTTATAAAGATACAGCAAAACTATTATATCAAAATAAAATTATTTGTTGGTTTCAAGGAAGAATGGAGTATGGGGCTAGATCACTTGGAAATAGATCAATAATTGCTAGCCCACTTTATAAAGACATGAGAGACAAAATTAATATGAATGTTAAACACAGAGAGAATTGGAGACCATTTTGTCCATCAATTATAGATGAAGACTATAATAGATACATAGATTCAAAAATAAAATCTTATTTTATGACAATAGCTTTACCAATTAAAAAAAAAATTAAAAACAAAATTCCTTCATGTGTTCACATTGATGATACTGTAAGAGTACAAATGGTAGATAAAAAAAATAATTATAGATATTGGAAGCTGATCAAAGAATTTAAAAAACTTTCGGGACATGGTATTGTTATAAATACCTCATTTAATATTCAAGGTGAGCCAGTAGTTTGCTCTCCACGAGATGCGTTGAGAACTTTTGGGGGAACTGGATTGGATGCGCTTATTATTGGAGATTATTTGGTAACAAAATAATTATCCTATTTTTTTAAAACAAAAACTATACATTTATGTGGCCACCTTTTAACTATATCTAAAGTATAATATCCAAAAGATTCGATTATGTGATTTAAATTTTTAAATGGTACATAAAATTGATTAACACCTAAAAAAATTATTCCATTCTTTGTTAAAAATTTATGTGCCTCCTTAAGAAAGTCTTCGATCGCTATAGTGCCCTCTTCTCCAGAGTAACTTATTTTTTCATACTTTGACTCTTTGGACTTATAACTTATTGGAACATATGGTGGATTAAATGTTATTAAATCAAATTTTTTATCAATGTTAGAGAACATATTAGTTTCAGAAAATTTTATTTCTAAATTGTTGAAAGAAGAATTTATTTTTGCATTCAATAAAAAGTCTCGATATATGTCTGCAGATAATATTTCAGCTTTAGGATTAATTTTTTTGTGAAATTGACCCAATATAGCTATTTGTCCACACCCCATATCTAAATGAGTATTGAAGTTATATTTTTTAAGATAAATTTTGATTGATTTTTTTAAAACTAAACTTGTTAAATCATACGTGATAGGTAGCAATTTTTTTTTCACCTTTATGCCCCAAATTATTTCGGTAATAAAATCAATAGATCGAATACAATCTAGATAAATTTTAAATAATTTTCCTAACACTTTAATTGCTTATTTAAGATCTTTAAAAAATATTGGTTTATCTTTTCTAATATTTTTATTTACAGTTTTACCTTGAATTTTAAAATAATACTCTGAACCAATTCCAATTTTAGGTCGTAAAGAGATTATGTTATTTTGATTAATTTTTTGATTTTTACTTATATCTTTCATAGCAAATAGAGATCTTTTATTTTTAAATGATTTTAAATCACCCTTATTGGTATCAAAATTATTCATTTTTGTAGCATTAAAATAAATTAATGATTTTAATTTTAATTCTTTCAGCTCTTTTGGAGTGATTGAGAATTTAGCGTCTAAAGATTTATTTTTTAATGAATCTTTAAAATGTTTTTCAATTGCAACAACTCCTAATGGTATTGAAGCTAATGATGTATCAATCGTTCTTGTATGATCAGATAAACCAATTAAGTTTTTTTTAAAATTTTTTTTCAATTTTTGTATCCTTGAAAGATTTGCATTATTTAGAGGTGTTGGATACTCAGAAACACAATGCAAGATAATTATGTTATTGTGATATTTGTTAATAATTTTTAATGCTTGTTTTACTTCTTTGAAATTTGAAGCGCCCGTTGAAATTATGATTGGTTTTTTTGTTTTAGCTATTCTGTTTATCAAATTTACATCAGTGTTTTCTAAAGAAGCTATTTTATAAAGTTTTACTTTATGCTTTTCCAGAAGGTCAACACCTCTTGCACTAAAAGGTGTGCTAAACAAGGTTGCACCAATTTTTCTTGCCAATTTGAAAGCAGAGTCATGCCACTTGTATGGTGTTTGTGCTTTAGTGTATAAGTCCCACAAATATTTTTTATCCCAAAGACCACCTTTAATTTGATATTTTTTATCTTTTGATTTTAAAACAATATCATTCGGCTCGTAAGTTTGAATCTTAATTAAATCTGCTCCATTTTTATGAGCTAACTTAATTAAATTTAAAAATTTTTTTTTACTTCCATTATGATTTGCTGAAATTTCAGCAATGATCATGGGACGGCTTGAATTGCTAAAAAGGATTTTATTATTTATTTTTAAACTCATAAAACATTAATATTTTTACATCTCTAATATACCAATGGCTGCTGAGTTTTCTAAAAATAAAATTATTTTTTTTGCTTCTTCAATAATTAAAATATCCCTAATTCTCTCTCCTATTTGAATTAAATCATTATATATAATTTTGTTATTTTCCTTATTTAATCTGATATGATGAATTGACATATCTCCTTCAGAAATATTACTGCCCATTGATCCGATAAAAAAATCATTAACAAATTCATCATTAAAAGTATTTGAAACCTTTTTTATTTCTGAAATTCCTATTGATGGTACAAAATATTTCACAGGTTCAACAAAACCATGATCAGTATGACTTTTATATAATGGTGCTTCTTCATAATTTAATTTATTTTTTTCTCTTCCACCATAATGCTCTCCGTAAGATGAAATTGGCCATCCAAAATTTTTAACATTTGTCTCGTTCAATCTATTAATGTTTATTTCATCTCCACCTTTGGGGCCATGTTCTGTATTAAGTATAGTTTGGGTTTCTTTATCAAAGAATAATCCTTGTGCATTTCTGTGACCTTTACTAACTATTTCCCAATTTTTTGTAAATTTATTTATTTTAATAATCTTGCCATATACAGTGGTATCATCTTGAGCGTTAACTCGTGTTTTAAATCCACCATGAGAAAATAAAAAACTCTCATTTGAAAATTCTACAATTCTTCCTGCGCCAGCATTATCACTCCATCTATTAAATCCTTTTCTTATATTCTTACAAGTTGGTGGAGTAAAAAAATTTTCAAATTCTAGATATTGTAAGTTTATTTCAGCTACAATTATTGAAGTATTATAACAATCAGTATCTACAAGATTTGAGTATGAAATATACAATTTACCATTATTGACTAATATATCTTTTAATCCTTTTCCTCCATGCTCTAGCCAATCATCGTAATTAATTATATCTTTAATATTACTTGATATTATTTTTGTTTGAAAATTATCGTTATTTAGCTCTTCGATATCCAAAAATGATATTATTCCATCCTTAGAAACTAATAAAATTTTGTCTCCAAATTTTTCCAAATAAACACTTGCTTTAGTGTGGGGCCAAGTACCTTTAGATAAATGATCTGTTTGAAATGTTGTTAGCTTATATTTGATTGAATTAGTTGAAAATATTTCCTCATTACTTTTAACTTTAAAAAATTTAATATTATCAAGTCCATTCAAGTACAATTCGTCTAAAAGTTTATCAACAATTTTTTCCTCGTTTTTTAATTGTCTAGTTCTTATTCTTATTCTTTCTTTATGACTTTCTATAACTGCATATAGCCTTTTCTTGATAAATAAATTATTAATTAAAAATTGTTTAACAGATTTTGGGATAAATCTTTCAACACTATCAGGTATATTATTTTTTTTATCATCATATATTGAGCTAACTATAAAAACTGAAATTATTAGAAAAATAGTTGCTAAGATAAAAAAGTATTTTTTTTTCATTATATTTTGATTTGCTTATAAGTAAGAAGGTAGGTTGTCAATAGAGTATCTTGACAGAAAATTTGGTTTAACTAAAGAAATTTTTTTTTACTCGCCAGTCTTTACCATACATATCAGATAAATATTTTTTTGAGTTATATGGAATAGGTATTGGAATATTTTTATAAAATTTATAAACTTGTTTGCTACAATAATTTGAGTTGAACAATTTTTCCTTTGCAAGATTTTCTATTAAATTTTTATTTTTAATGAAAAGGTTAAATTCAAATATAGGAGGTTCAAAATCAAAGCTTTTTGAAACGCCTGTAAAGGAAATTTGTTTTATTTTTTTTTTAAAATATCTTGATTTATAAAGAAATTTTCTATGTAAAATTAATTTTTTATTAGAAGATGCAATTTTTTTACATATATTTTCTAATTGGGACAAATCTTTATAATCCAAAATGAAATCAACATCTGAAGTTTCGGCTAAATCTTGATTTCTTAAGAGATATAACAATGATCCCATATCTAACCAATATTTAATTTTATATTTTTTAAAATTATAAATTATTATTTTTAATATTTTTATAAGTTGTGCGCTTCTTTTTTTTAAATTAACTTTATCTAATTTAAGTTCCTTTTTTCCCCAAAATAAAAATTTTTTTTTATTTACTTTCAGCTCAATTATCTGTCTTTTGATTGAATTAATATGTTTTCCACATAAAATTATATAATCAAAATTTGTATTCTTAATTATGTTGGGACTGTAAACTTTTTTACCCAGTATTAATTTGTTATTTAATTTTATATTGTTGTCTACAAAAAATAGAACTTCTATTTTTTTTTTTCTACATGCTCTAAGAGCGTTTCTACCATGATAACCTGAGCCAAAAATAATTACTTTTTTAATCATTTATTTTTTAATAAATATATATATATAAAGCAATATATTTGCATTATGATTTATTCAAAGCTCAAAAAAGCATATCTAGTTTACAAAGTATCAAGAGGATTAAAAAAATATTTTAGAAAAAAATTTATCAAAAAAAAAAATATTCCTGAAAACAAAATACTACTCGAATTTAATGCTTTTCATTCATATCATGTACCTGTAGCTTATTTTTCAAATTATCTTAAAAACAAATTTCAATCAGAATTAGTTGGTTACTTTAATTATAAGATTTTATCTTCTCCTTTTGAAGAAAATTTTTTAAATAAACTAAAATGGACAATAGGTAATAAATTTAATTTGAAAAATTTTTCAATTTATAGATCCTTTGGTGTTAATGAAATAATAAAACCAAAACTTAAAAAAATTGATTATCAAAATGCAAGGGATATTTTTATTAATATTAAAAATAAAATTAAAACTAAGAATGATATTTTAAATATTGAAATTAATAATATAAAAATTGGAGATTTGATATATGACACTTATTTAAAAACCAAATATAAACCAACGGTAGAACTTAATGAAGAATTTTTCAACATGCTCTATGATTTTTGTAAACTTTTTTTATTTTGGGAAAATTACATTAAATCAAACAAAATTAAAGCAATGATAGGTGTGCACACCTGCTATTCTTATGGTCTACCGTTGCGTATAGCTTTAAAAAATAAAATCCCAACATACTGCGTAAATTTCAGAAAAATTAATCAATTAAGCGATAATATGCAATATGTATCTGGCGAATTTGTACATTTCAAAAAAAATTTTTTAAAGTTAAATGACAATGAGAAAATTCGTGGAAAAAAGATAGCAAAAGAAAGATTGGATAATAGAATTGATGGAGTAGCTGGAGTAAAAACTGACATCATATCAAGCGAAGTATCTTCATTTGGAAAACAGTTTTTTGATCGTGAGATTTCCATGAATGATAAATTTAAGATGGTAATTTTTCCACATGATTTTTTTGATGCTGTACATGCTTACGGTGATACATTATTTGAAGATTTTTACGAGTGGTTAGAGTATCTAGGTAAAATATCTAAAAAAACTGATTATGAATGGTATATTAAAAACAGACCCAATTATCCTGGAAAATTCAGAATTTATCAACCACATACTGAAAATATAATTAATAATTTTGTTAAAAAATATCCTCATATAAAAAAGTTACCAAATAATTATCCTCATAATCAGATTGTTAGTGAAGGAATAAATGGAGTTTTGACTGCTTATGGATCTGTCGCATTAGAATATGCATATTTAGGCATTCCAGTAATTAATGCATCTATCAACAATCCTCATTGTAATTATAACTTTTGTTTAAGTCCTAAAAATATAAAAGAATATGAAAATACTATTTTGAATATAAAAAATATAAAATTAGAAATTAAAAAATCAGAAATTTACGAATATTATTACATGAGAAATATCTATACCACCAAAATATGGTTAATAGATGATTTAAATCATTTCATGAACTTTGTTGGTGGATATAGCGATATGAATAGTTATAAATTTTATGAATATTGGTTAAAGAACGTAAGCAAAAGAAAAGAAGAGAATTTGAATTTTATTTTTGGGAAATTTGTTAATTCTGAAGATGATTCTATAAACATTTTACATACATCAATATAATTCAAGAAATACTCTGGTAGAAAAATTTACGATTCAACTCTCCATCTTTAATTTAATCGACTTTAATATTTATTTAAATTTATATAGGTTAACCCAAAATACTACATCTGGATCAAATACATTAGGCTTTCTCTCAAAAAAACAATGATTTTGTATCTCATTCCAAGAACATTCATTTTCTAAAATAGATAGTAGTGCTTTATAAAAAATATGTACTTTTAATAAATTTTTCTTTTTTTTATCTATTTCATTTTCGAGAACATTGTGTTCAACGTAATTTTTGTTGTTATTCAAATTCTTTATTTTCAAAGGATGGTTTTTCCATATGATAAATTTAATTTTAGTCTTTGTTTTTTGATAAAGTTTTTTCTTAAATTCCACGAGATTTTTATCCAAAGTTTCTAATTTTTCTTTAATTTCTTTTTTATTAAATTGATCGTTCAAATTATAATATGAGATATTTTTGGTTTTAAAAGAAAAGTTGTTTTTAAAATAATTTGTACTGTCATTGGATACTAAATTTAGTTTTTTACTTTTAAATAAATAAAAATTTTTATTGGAATTATTAATATCAAAATCACTTATTTTTTTTGAAGCCATTATTTTTTTTATTTCATGAAAAGATGGTATAGCTAAAAATTTATTTAATTTATGAAAAATATTGTCTAATTGATATGAGCCACCAGCTGGCACTATATTTTTACACTTAAGCAAATTTGATATATTAAAAAATCTTTTTAGCGTTTGATTAATTATTTTATTCTTTTCAATTTTTCTGTCTATCTTTAAAAAGGATTGAGGATATTCTGAGGCAGCACAATAAGGGACAAAACATAAATCAAAATTTATGTCAATTTTGTTATCTTTTAATTTCTTTAAAATCAATTTTAAATCATTCTCAGAATATGGATTATCTACCTGATTATATAAATTGACATTTCTATCTTGAAAAATGCATGATGTATCTAAATCATAGTTAATATAAGCATTAGATGTATTTGATGCTGATAGTTGAGGTAAAATTAAAAAATTACTAAATTTTCCGAGTCTAAAGAATTTATATTCCTCTAAATCAATAATATTTTTAAAATTCATTGATTGAATTTTTTTTTTTAATCTATCATCCTTAAACTTTTTAATAATAATACTGAATTTTTTTTTTTGATGTTTTTTTAAATCTTTCAAAAATTTATAGTCAAAATGATCTGTATGGAGATGTGAAATATAAACATAATCTACAGGTTTTTTTTTCAATGATTTAATTATGTACTTTAAACCATTACAACCTGCCCAAGATCCCTCATTTGCTGTATTTATCCAAGGGTCCATCAATATTCTTAATTCTTGATTTTGAACATCTACAAATGAATTTCTGTAATTTTTAATTATTGTGCTCATAAAATTTAATAATTAATTTGATATTTTCTATATATTTTAATTTTTAGAGTTTTTTTTTAAAGCAGAAACAAAAGTATCTGATATTTGCTTGTCTTTTTTTGTAATTTCAACCATAAGTCTTATTGCTTCATTAGGTGCATTTTTTACTGCCAATCTTAAAACATCCATCCAATTCTTATTATTTTTTGATCTAATTCTTTCAATTTTATTTAGAGCTTTTAAAAAAATTTTAATTTTTTTTTGATTAGATTTCATCAGGAATATTAATATTTTAAAATATGCATAATTCAACTAAAAATCCTATATATTCTAAATTTTAATCTATTTTTTTTTTTATTATACTTTATAGTCGCATCTATTAATTTAACTATTTAATTTTTAAAAATTAAATAATCATGAAACTTACAAACAACTTATTAATTTTACCTGAGAAAACCTCTGATATTAAAAAAATACTACAAGACGCCGCAGCTGATGAAAAGAAAATTTCTAAAACTATTGGAATTACAGGTATATCTAGAATAGCAACCGCAAGCAATGTATCACTTACTGATTTTATTTTTACAGGGCTTTCAGCACTAGATAATAAGTACAACCATGTTTTCTCAAAAGTTGATGCATTAATTGTTGTGTCACAAACCTACGATCATAGAATTCCATCTATAAGCACAAGAGTACAAAGTAAATTTAATCTTCCTTCTGATATATTTTGTATAGATATTATGGATGGCTGTGCAGGATACATCAAAGCCTTAAAGGTTGCATCTTTACTTGAACTAAAAGGTTACAAAAAAATAATGATAATAGCGGGTGAAATTAACTCTTTAATGACATCAAAATCAGATGTTGGAACTAAAATTTTATTTGGTGACGGTGTTTCAGTTTCTATAATTGAAGCAGACAATTCATCTTTTGACTCAATTATATTAAATAATGGTGATCATAAAAATACTATATCTTGCAATATAAAAGACAACATATTTAAGATGAACGGTGTTGAGGTTTTCAACTTTACCAGACACAAAGTTCCAAGTCTAATTAATAAATTTTTAGAAAAAACAAAAAAATCTCTTAAACATTATGATCTGTTTGCTGTTCATCAAGCAAGCAAACTAGTGGTTGATAATATATGCTCAACACTCAATTATCAAAATAAATTAGGTGATAATTTTTTATGTGGAAACATTGGAAACCTTCAATCGGGAAGCATTGGGGCGTGGCTTGCAAATATAAAAGATTTAGATAAAAAAGACAAAATTAATATGTTGGCTACTGGATTTGGTGCGGGAATTTCGTGGGGTGTTGCATCTATAGTTGTTGAAATTAATAAAAACGAAATAATTTATGTCTAAAATTTATTTTGAAGATTTTTCAAAACAATTTAAAAAAAGTTTATCAATTAACTATGAAATTGAACCAGATACTTTTCTTAAAGATATTTCAGAATTTGATAGCATGGGAAAAATAAATGCCAGTCTTTTAATTGAGGATCTTTTTAATTTTACAATTGATTTTGAAACACTTGATAAAACAAAATCGCTGAGTGAACTTTATAAAGTTTGTTGTGAGCGTTCACAAAGTAAAGATAAATGATTTATCCAAAATTACGCCTTATAAAAAATGAGGATATTCAGCTCTTAAGGTATTGGAAAAATTTGGATCATATCAGGCACCAAATGGTTGAAGATAATTTAATTGGAAAAGAAGATCAAAAAAAATGGTTTGATAATATAGATGAAAATTATACAAAATATTTTATCTATTCTATTGATGAGAAAGACGTGGGTAATGTAAAAATATCAAATATTGATTATAAAAAAAAAACATTTGAGGCTGGTATATTCTGTGGTGATTTATCTTTTTTAAATCATTGGGTAAATATTTGGGCATGTACTGAAATTTATGATTACGCTTTCAATGAACTTAAATTAGAGAGAGCGTACGCAATTATTAAAAATAAAAATGCTGTTGCATTAAGATTAAACAAATCTTTAGGTTATATTTATGAAAAAAATTTAAACAGCGACTTGCAGTATCTCACTTTAGATAAAGATAACTATCTTGAAGCCTCTGTCAAAATAAAAAAATACTTAAACAATTTGATTAAATTAAAAAATAATAATTAGATCAATTATATCTTTTAAAGTCAGAAAGAGTTTTAAATTTTTTTATTTTTGATTTATTTGTGCTTAGTTTAAATAAAATTTTATCTAATAATTTTAAGAAAGACTCAATAATGCTTTCTGTGTGTGAAACAGATAAATAAACTGTATTTTTAAATAGAAATTTATTTTGTAGCATTTCGTAACAAATAAAATCACAAAATAATTTATTTTTCTTATCAAACTCTATTTTAGGCATAGCATCTAAGCCTGAAATTTTAATGTTTATTTTATGTTTTTTCGAAATATTTAAAATTCGTTTTTTTATATATTGTCCCCTTTTTTTAATTACTAACCATGATTTTTTTTTTTTCATCAATTCTAAAGTTTTAATAGCAGCAGCGGTTCCAATATTTTCAGTCCAATATGTGCTGCTAATAAAAGTCTTATTACTTGAACTCATTATATTTTTTTTTCCAACTAAAGCAGTAATTGGAAAACCATTTCCTAATGATTTGCCATACATTACAATATCTGGTCGAATGCCATATTTTTTGTATATACCGCCATAAACTTCTCTAAAACCCGAAGTGCATTCATCGAAAATTAAAACAATTTTTTTCTTATTACAAATTTTTCTTATCTCTTTTAAAAAATTTTTATCAGGAGGAACATTTCTATGGACCTCCATAATTACTGTTCCAATATTTTTCTTTGAAACTACTCTTTTAAAATCTTTTATATCATTCCATTTAAATGGGAAATTTGTATTTTTAAGATTACTCGGAATACCTTCACAAGATAAATTTGATATAAGATTGTTGTTTAAATTTTTTTTATTCTGTAGGTTGCTGCTTAAATACCAATCATGCCATCCGTGATAACCACAAAAAGCAACATTATCTTTTTTACTATAAGTCCTAGCAATTCTAATTGCCACTGAAAGAATTTCTCCACCAGTTTTTGCAAATCTAACTTTGCTTGCCCATTTGTCAATTTTTAGTAACTCTTTAGCCAAGATCAAATCTAATTTAGAATTTAAAGTTGATATATTACTTTTTTTTATTTGTTTTATTACGTAATCGTTTACTTGACTATTTGCGTATCCCAAAATATTAGTACCGACGCTCATAATACTAAAATCAGTATAACGAGTATTATCTAAATCCCAGATATAACATCCTTTTGCCTTTGAATAATATGTTGGCCAAAATTTTGGTAAAAACCTATCAGGATTTTTGCTATAAAGCATCGTTCCTCCCTCAATAAAATTAAGAGATTTTTTCCAAATTTTGTATCCTTTGTGAGTTTTCAATTTTTCAACTTTCTATAAATTTCGTTCCAAGAAGTGCTTGGTTTGATTTTATTTTCCAAAAACATTTTTCTTAACATAACATAATCTTTATTTGTATCTAATGTCCATCTCAATTTGGATAAATTTTTTTTATTAATATAATTTGAACGTTTGAAGTTATTTCTAATGTATGGTGTTACATGTTCTAGATCATATTTTTTTTTAGCAAAGTTTGAAGCTTGCTCCATTGCTTTGGATGTAAAAATTTCAATATCTAATCCGTCAGGAAATGATCTTGGGTCAGTATTTGATAAATAGTTTGTTCTTGAGTTGTTGATAAATTTTTCTAACATTTTGTCCATCAATCTATAATCAACTAATGGGCAATCTGCCGTGATTCTTATAATTATATCAGCTTTGTATTTTTTAGAAGCTTTATAAAATCTATCAAGAACATTATTTTCTGAGCCAGAAAAAAAAGGGTATTTTTTTTTTTTAAGAAAATTTCTTAATCTAAGATTTTTTTTATTATCTGGAACCAAAAAAACTATCCTATTTAAAAATTTTGAATTTTTTAATCTTAAAAAGATATTTTCTATAACCGTCTTATTACCTAGTTTTAACAAAACTTTATTTGGGAGTCTTTTGGAAGTAAGTCTTGCTTGTATAAAGGCTAAAATTTTAGCTTTTTTCATCATAAATTTTTCCATAAATTTGGATTAATCAAAATTTTTGGAATTTTTGGAAGTAAAAAAAATTTTTTTATTTTTTTTCTTTTGAAATTAATTATCTCCTCTAGTTCTTTTTTGCTTTTAAAACCAATTACAATTTTATTAACAATTCTAATAGTGTCTACAAAATTTAAACATGCTTGAACTTTACTCAAATTATTTTTTTGGCAATATTTGTTCCAACTAATAAAATATTTTTTATACTTTTTAAATTTATTTGGAATAGATTTAATGTCACTAACTAATAAACCCTGTAAAAAAATAGATCTAGCATGAATTTCTATTTTATTTTTTTTTACAAAATTTTTAAAATTTATATCTAGAAATTCTCTATTAAAAATACTGAGTGGTATTTGCAAAATATTAATTTTATAATTTTTTTTTAATTTATTAAATTCTTTAAGATTATAGATTGAAAATCCAAACTTTATTTTCTTACTTAAACAGTAGTTCATTAAATAATTATAATGAGGTGAGTATTGTTTAATTTGTTTTAAATCAAAATCATGAATCAAAAATGAGTGGATTCTATTAATTGAAATTCTTTTAGTAATTTCATTAATATTTTTTTTAAAAAGAATTATTGGAATTGACTTATTTTTTTTTTTTTGTAGATATTTTTATGATTAATTTAGATGTCTTGTGATTTCTTCCAACAAAATAAAAAGTTTTGCTATAGTTATCAGAAGTATCAAAAGTGTTTAGATAATTTTTTTTTGAAATTTTTAAAAGATTTATTGGACTTAAAGTTTTGTTATTAATTACTCCATAAGATTTTGAAAACTGTGCAGTACCAACAACAATTTTTTTTGAAAAATTATTTATCAATGAATTAAAATTAATATTTAATTATTTTAAATTACTTAATAATTAATAGTTTTGATAATATCTACAACATTCAGTAAAAATTTTTTTCAGTGCATAAATCAAGCCGATTGAGCTATTAGTACTGGTCAGCTGCACGCATTACTGCGCTTCCACATCCAGCCT
>MDSW01119278.1_pt1 | contig 63984 bp, 62 predicted proteins | sample 811171 | NCBI WGS metagenome assembly MDSW01 (sample SAMN05326641, study PRJNA326480) | marine metagenome | isolation source: seawater | place: Atlantic Ocean: North West | collected 2012
AAAGCAACCCCAAAATTTCCTTTCAACTTTTTGGCGGCTTCCCCCGCACCCCCTTCCGCTTGTTTGAAAGGTAAGGAAATTTTTGGAGGTTGCTCGCGGGCGAATGCCCGCGCCCGAGGCGCGTCACCACGGACGCGAATGCGTACGATTTGGCATAGCATCACTGCGCGCTCCGCGCGGCCAGCGTTAGAGGTTTTGTTGGAAATAGGTTCGAGCTTGGTACAATAGAGACACGGTAAAGAAAATCCTGCTTGCGCAGGATTTTCTTGTTATAATCTTCAAATATGAATGAAATTGCAAATTGGCGACGAAGCAAGAAAGCTCGTCTATATATTATCGGAGGCTTATTAGTATTAGTGGCAGTACTGGCTTTTTTCTTTGAAGGATTACGACTATGGATGTTAGGAGTAGGAGTTGTGCTCTTGGTTGCACTTGGTTTCGAAATATCAGAAACAGATGTTGATTTGGGTACTATGATTGAGGAACGATCTATATCCGATGCAGTAATTGAACGTGACGAAGAGGGTAATTTAGAAACAGCCGAAGATGGAAGTCTTCTTACTCGGATATTCAGAGACCGTGAAGGTAATGAGGTGCCAGAAGGTACCGAAGGCGCTAAGTTCACCGACGAGTATAACTGTGATGATTTTGCTACTCAAGCGGAAGCACAGGTCTTCTTTGATAATGCCGGAGGAATTGAAGGCGATATCAATCGATTGGATGGAAACAAGGACGGTGTTCCATGTCAGGCCTTACCAGTCGGAACCAATTAATTTTGGTATACTATCAAGCGCTTAAAAACTAATCGTAAATATATGTCATATAGTATTGAAGAAATTGAAGGAATCGGTCCAGAGTATGGACAAAAGCTACGAGATGTAGATATTCAAACTACCGAAGATCTTCTACGACGTTGTGGAGATAAGAAAGGTCGAGAAGGCGTGTCTACTGAATCTGGTATTTCAGAAAAACATATCCTAGAATGGGTAAATCTTGCAGACTTGATGAGAATCAACGGAGTGGGGGAAGAGTTTGCTGACCTCTTGGAGGAAGCGGGTGTGGATACAGTAAAAGAGCTTGCTGCTCGAAACGCGGAAAATCTGGCAGCTGCAGTGGCAGAGGTAAATGAGAAGAAGAGTCTGACCGACCGGGTGCCGTCAGCGGAAACAGTACAGAAGTGGATTGATGAAGCGGGTACACTAGATCCTGTGGTATCACACTAATAATAAAATACAAAAAACCGGTGACTATTCACCGGTTTTTTGTTTGTCAATTTCTCGTACCAAATCGTCCATATGCTGGCGATGCTTCTCTCCGGCGTCAACCATAAAGTCGAGGTGGGGAATGTGCCGAATGCGAGCTTTCTTTTTTAGATAGTTACGCATATCAGTACCATTACGCTTGAGGAAAATCAGAGCGTCGTCTTCCTTTCCATCAGGGATGGTGGTGATAAACACAATTGCTCTTCTGCCATCGGGGGAGAGGTCGATGTTGGTGAGGGTGATCATCGGGTCACTATTGGCCTCAGCTCTGATGTAGTTGGCGATCAGCTCTTTTAGTAAACCTGCGAGTTTTATGTTGCGATCATTCATGTTTAGGTGACCACTAGGTCGTAGGGTTCTAGGTAGTCACCAGGAGCAATCTCAGCTCTGGTTTCAATCTGCATACCAAATTCGCCATCCTCTACTTTTTGTACGTCAGACTTCATTTGCTGGAGGTTTTTTACTACTCCAGTTCCGATCTCAATGTCTCGGCGTAAGATCTTTACGGTTTGGTTCATTTTGATAGCACCTTCATCAACGCGTCCACCCAGTACGTGAGTATGTTTTTGTACACTGAAATGTTTGAGGATTTTCACCTTACCAGTTGAGACCTTCTCTTCTTTTTTTGGAGTACGGTTTTTAAGGGCGGTTTCTAGCCATTCTGATAGTTCGTAGATGATGCTAAATGTATCAATCTCAACCCCAAGTCGTTCGGCCAGATCGGTGGCTGGTCGTTCCACCTTTACATTGAATCCAACAATGATCGCGTCTTCGGTGGCGCTCACATTCTGAACGTCGTTGACGTTTACATCACCAACACCGGTATCGATGACTTTAACCATGATGCGGTCTGATTCAAATTTATCCAGCTCGTGCTTGATGGCGTCGATGGTGCCAAGCACATCAGCTTTGATCAGGATCGGCACTACCGGTAGGTTGCTGTTGGTTACTTTGGCAATCGGGTTATCGCTCATAGCGGCATTGTCCAATATCATTGCCTCGGCTTCTTTTTTTGAAGTGACGGTAGTGAATTCGCTACCAACTTCAGGGATGTCAGTGAAGCCGACAATTCGAACTGGGGTAGACAGACCCGCTTCCTTTACTGTCTTGCCCTGAAAATCTTCCATGATGCGGACTGGAGAGTAAGTATTGCCGGACACGACAAATTGACCACTCGCTAGGGTGCCGTTAGTAACAATCAAAGTGGCTGTGTTTCCACGCTTTGGATCCATCTTTCCTTCGATGATCTTTCCTTCGGCAATAGCATTAGTGTCACCATTTAGTTCGGCCAGGTCGGCGGTAAGAATAACTAGGTCTAATAGTTCGTCGATACCTTCACCAGCCTTAGCTGAGATAGGGGCAAATGGAATATCGCCACCCATACCCTCGATGTAGATTTCGTGCTCGATTAGGCTGTTCTTGGTGCGCTGGACGTCTGCTCCAGGCTTGTCGATCTTGTTGATGGCTACCACGTAAGGGATGCCTGCTTGCTTGATTGATTCTAGGGCTTCGAGAGTTTGCGGCTTCACTCCGTCTTCGGCTGACACCATCAAGATGGCCACATCTGCCACGTCGGCACCGCGGAGTCGCATTTTCTGGAAGGCTTCATGACCTGGCGTGTCGAGGAAGGTGATCTTTTCATCGGCGCCATCTTTGGTGGTGTGGGGTACTACGTAAGCAGATAGGTGTTGAGTGATACCACCTGCTTCGCCGTCAACGATGTTGCTTTTTCGAATAGTGTCGAGCAGGGTCGACTTTCCGTGGTCGATGTGACCCATAACCACCACTACCGGTGGTCTTTTTACTACATTAGGTGCAGCAGTTTTCTTTTTCTTTGCCATATAATTTTTGTGCCAAGCCATAAAACGCCTAAAACAGGCGTACTGATAAATAATTTAGAGGGAGTATAGCAGAGTTCTGCCAGTTTATCCATAAAAATCAATAGTTTTTCAAATCTTGTAAATTGACAGTTTTATACTCAAATGTCATGATTCGGGAATTAAATATGTTTGGGAGGAGAAAAAAGCGAGTGTATCTAGATTGGGCGGCTGCGACGCCGCTTTTGCCGGAGGCAAAAGCGGCTATGTTGCCTTTTTTAAGCGGTGATTTTGGCAATCCTAGCGCTATTCATAAAGAGGGGTCGGTGGCGCGGCAGGCGGTTGAGGGTGCGCGCGACAAAGTCGCGCGCACCTTCAAGGTCCGCCCCGAATTTATTACTTTTACCAGCGGAGGCACTGAAGCCAATAACATCGCTATTTTAGGGTCAATCAAAAAACTGGTTGAGTCTGGATCTGAGTACTGTGATCTTGAAGTGGTGACTACCAAAATCGAGCACCCTTCAGTGTCACGCGCTTTTGACGAGCTCGAATCACTTGGAGTTAAGGTCAAATATGTAGCGGTTGATGAAACTGGATTGATTAATTTAACTGCACTCAGAGAGCTGTTGTCTGCTAAAACAGCCTTAGTTTCAGTGTCGTACATCAACAGTGAAATTGGTACTATCCAAAAGCTGCATGCCATCAAGAAGGTGCTGAAAGAAGCAGAGGAGGTGTATGGTAACTCGATCCTCTTTCATGTAGATGCAGCTCAAGCACCGCTGTGGGTAAATTGTCAGTTTGATACCACTCAGGCCGATTATTTAGCGCTAGACGCAGCAAAGTGCTGTGGTCCTAAAGGGGTCGGGGTCTTGGTGCAAAGTCGACGGGCGGCAGTCTCGCCAGTAACCTTTGGCGGTGGTCAGGAAGCTGGATTGAGGCCGGGTACGGAAAACGTGGCAGGTGTAGTTGGTGCAGCAGTCGCTTTAGAGGCAGCTCAAGCAGACTGGAAAAGTAGGCAAGAGACAATTTCTTTGGTGCGAGATCAAGCGATAAAGTATTTATTGGCAGAAGTGCCGGAAGCGCTAATTAATGGCGCGTTTGGTGCCGATCGTGTCGCCAATAATATCAATATTTCACTTCCGTTATACGATACAGAATTTATGGCGGTAGTTTTAGATAAACACGGTTTTGCCGTCAGTACCAAGTCGGCCTGCAGCGGCGCTGGTGGAGGGGAGAGTGCGGTGGTGAAGGAGATTTCAGCTGATCCTAGCCGAGCCGCTTCAACTTTAAGAATTACTTCGGGGTCAGACACTACTCTGAAAGATCTGCAAAGACTCACGGCTGTCTTGCGGAAGCATCTCGATAAGATGTCAGCTTACATAAAATAAGCATTTACAATAATCACTAAACATGGCATAGTTGCTCTGAACGAGTTCTTCCACAACCTCATAGGTTATCTTATGAACAACTACCATAATCTGGATCGTAATTTTCAGGATCCGTGTACTCACTGCGACGAATCGTCGCATCGTCAACTCTGTCACATGTGCGGCGGCTCTGGCCTGGCAAATATCGATTTGCACACGTTGGATATTGCTCTTTTGAGCATCGCCGGCGAATTCCGCTACGTGATTCGGGCTCAACTGCGAGGCTTCGCTGCTGGCCGGCGTCAGATCGGTCGCATCTATCTCAGTGGTAATGTGTCCTGGACGTCAGACCCGGCTCAAGCGCAGTCTTTCCCAACGACAGACGGCATTATCCAGTTTGGAGCCAAGGTTTTGGCGCATTTGCCGGGAGCGGTAGAGGTCAGTGCTAGTCGCGCGTCTGTAGTTTTTCGTCAGATTAATGATCGTATCCAGTTTGGCTACACAGCCGAAATGGCGATCTGATCCTGTGCGATTGTTCTACCAAATCCAACCGGCCCCCAGGGCCGGTTTTTCGTTTGACTTGAGAGATGGTTCATTGCAATATACAAATATAGAGAACGTAATAACTCTATATACGCGGCTGCACTCAGAAAAACTGCATAGTCCGAATGACCGCATGTCCAGATGGCGTATAATGAAAAGACAGATAATTGAACTTCAAACATGCCGAATTTTCACAATTTCACAACCAAAGCGAAGGAGGCAATTAGAAAAGCACATGAGTTAGCAATTGAGCGGGGTCAAAATCATGTTAGTCCCGTCCATCTGCTGACTGCGCTATCGATGCAGGATGAAAGTGCAGTGATAGCGATTTTGGACAGATTAGATATTGATATTATTGCTTTCACCGACCTTTTGTTGGAAGCGCTTGAGATGCCCGAAGCGCAAACCACTATCTCACAATCATACCAACTATATCTCACTCCAGAATTAGCCAAGGCGCTGGAATTTTCTGGTACCTACGCTGAACAACTAGGTGATTCTTATGTTGGAGTCGAGCACTTGTTTGTAGCTGCTCTGGAACATCCCGGACCGGCAATTGAAATCATGCAGCGCACTGGGGTCGAAAAGACTAGAGTGATGGATGCGATTAAGGAGATGCGAGAGAGCAATGTGTCTGATGCTCAGAGCCCGAAGAAGTTTCGTACTTTGGCTAAGTACACCCGCAATCTGACCCAGTTGGCTCAAGAAAATAAGGTAGATCCAGTCATCGGGCGTGATATTGAAATCCAGCGCGTGATTCAGATTTTGTCGCGACGAACCAAAAACAATCCAGTCCTAATCGGCGAAGCAGGGGTAGGAAAAACAGCAATTGCGGAAGGTCTGGCGCAGCAAATTGTGCTTGGTCAGGTCCCGGAATCGGTAAAAGATAAGGAAATCTTATCACTCGATCTTGGTTTGCTGGTAGCTGGAACAAAATTCCGCGGTGAGTTTGAAGAAAGACTAAAGGCAGTGATGAAAGAAGTGGAACAAGCGGCTGGTCGAGTGATTTTATTTATCGATGAGTTACATACTATCGTGGGCGCTGGCCAAGCTGATGGTTCGATGGATGCTTCAAATATGCTGAAGCCAGCGCTGGCGCGAGGAGAAATTAGAATTATCGGAGCTACTACTCTGAAGGAATATCAAAAGCATATCGAGAAAGACCCAGCACTCACCAGACGATTCCAGCCTGTTTATGTAAATGAGCCAAGTCCGGAAGACGCCGTTGCTATCTTGCGTGGTTTGGCAGAAAAGTACGAACTTTTCCATGGTGTCCGAATCGCTGATGACGCTATCCTAGCGGCAGTAAATTTGTCTTCACGGTATATTACCGATCGTTTCTTGCCGGATAAGGCGGTCGACCTGATCGACGAAGCGGCCTCAGCGTTGCGTATCTCACTTGAAAACAAGCCAGAAGAATTGGTAGAAACCGATCGTATGATTCGCCGCTTAGAAATTGAGCGTGAAGCATTGCGAAAAGAAGTGGAAATTACTGAAAACAAAAAGAAGGTGAAAGATCGCATTAAGGAGATCGAGAAAGAGATTGGTGAATATAAGGAAACCACATCCAACCTGGAGACCAAGTGGAACAATGAAAAAGAAGCCTTGGGAGAAATCAGTGGTTTGAAAAAAGAGCTCGAAGAAGCGCGGGTGGAAGCAGAAAACGCTGAAGCTATGGCCGACCTCACTAGAGCAGCAGAGATCCGCTACGATATAATCCCGTCAATCCAAAAAGATCTAGACACCAAACTAAGACGTCTCAAGAAGCTGCAACGTAGTCGCCGTTTGTTGAAGGAAGAGGTTTTGGAGGAAGATATCGCAGCTGTGGTGTCACGTTGGACGGGTATTCCAGTATCTCGTATGTTAGAAGCTGAGGTAGAGAAGCTGGCTCGGATGGAGGATGTGTTGCACGAGAAAGTGGTCGGACAGGACCATGCCGTAACGCTGGTAGCCGATGCTATTAAACGAGCTCGCGCTGGCATCGCTGACCCTAATCGACCGATTGGCTCGTTTCTTTTCCTTGGTCCAACTGGAGTTGGTAAGACAGAACTAACCAAGGCGTTATCAAACTTTATGTTTAATGACGAAGATGCTTTGCTGCGAATTGATATGTCCGAGTTTATGGAGAAGCATTCAGTCTCCAAGATTATTGGTTCGCCGCCGGGGTATGTTGGGCACGATGACGGTAGTTCGATCACCGAACGGGTGCGGCACCGTCCTTACTCGGTTATCTTGTTGGATGAAATTGAAAAAGCTCACCCAGAAGTCTTCAATATTCTATTGCAAGTCTTAGATTCTGGTCACCTCACTGACTCCAAAGGAAGAAAGATTAATTTCAAGAACACGGTTATCATTATGACTTCAAATATTGGTGCCGAGCACATTAACCAGATGTCTAACTTTGGGTTTGCTGACGATCATGGAGAAGAGGCGCAGTTTGTCCAAGCTAAAGACAAGGTGATGGATAGTCTCAAGCAATACTTCCGACCAGAATTTATCAACCGACTCGATGAAGTAATTGTCTTTGATCTGTTGTCTGAAGAAGCCATCGCAGAGATTGTCGATATCCAGGTGAATGACGTGATTGACCGACTAGAAAAGAAGGAGATCAACCTGACTTTGACGAAAGAAGTGCGCGAGTATTTGGCCAAGGAAGGCTATGATCCAAAGTTTGGTGCACGTCCATTAAAGCGTTTGATCCAGAGCAAGATCCTGACTCCGGTAGCAAACATGATGGTGGGTGAAGGAATGCTGCAGGGAGGTAGTGTTAAGGTTGGAATTAAGAAAGGGGAATTAGATTTTGAAGTAAAGAAGACCAAGCGAAGAGCGGTAAAACGAGCGCCGGTCGCCGCCAAGCCAAAGAAAAAGAAAAAAGAAGCAGTGGCAGCATAATATAAAAAAGAAGCCAGCGCGAGAGCGCTGGCTTTTCTGATGAGGCTAATTGAGATCGACGTAATATATGTCGATGTCGTCTGAGCCGGTGATGACAGATTGAAAAATCTCCTTGAGAGAATCATCAAAATCTGCTCGAATTTTGGGTGGCCACTGTCTGGTTCGATACGACGTAATCCTGATGAGAACCGCAACATGTGGGTATTCACCATAGGATCGGTCGAATTTGAACCTCGGTCGACTCTTTTTAGTTTTGGGTGAATAAGCACCGTTCTCGAGCTCCTTTTGGGTCGTGGCTACGAGTTTGGTGGTCTGTCTGGCCAAAGCATCTTTGGTGCTCTTGGTCAGATTTTTACTACTGACAACTTCGAAGTACATTATTTTCTCCCCGTATTGGTCTTAGTGGTACTGCGTCTCCGTCTTGCATTTTGCCACAAAGGTATATAAATACAAGCAAAGATTTTGGATGCTTGTTACGTAGCATGTTACGTAACATGCTACGTAACAGGAGCCGAGAGGGGGAGAGGAAAATTTCAGAAATACTTTACAAACATAGCAAATATGCTATAATATAATAAGTCAAGTTCATTCAGTCGCTGCAACCACTCAAAATATTGAAACCGTTAGTGTCGACTAACGGGGTTGCAAAACATTTAGTATGTTTAGAGCGATTGGAACAGTTATCATTCTTATCACGCTTTCAAATATGTTCGCGACGGCATTTGCGGCTCTAGAGCGCACAATGGTTGCTAGTCTCGGTTTTGTAGAGACCGCCGCCAATACCGCCACCAGTGAACTTATCGAAAGAAGCTAGACTAATAACTAAACCGACTCCATGCGAGTCGGTTTTTTGTTGCCGGGAGGGATAATCCCGCTGTCACAAATTCGCTACGCTCATAAGTGCAGCTGGACGCAGCTCGACCGTTTTAATTTCTAGGAATTGAAATTAAAACATGTCTCCGCTGGTTCAAATCCCACGAAAGCAAAACTGTTTGCTTTCTTCCCGGCGCACGAACAAAAAATGGCATTCACAAAAGTGAATGCTCGTTTTTTGTATTCGTGCGCCGGGAGGGATTTGAACCCCCGTAGGATAAATCCGTCAGATTTACAGTCTGATGCAATTGACCACTCTGCCACCGACGCGTTTAGTATTTAGTACTTGTGTCCACACAATGATCATGGTGTTGATTCGAGTGTGGCCAATTACATTGTCCTCTTATTGCCTCATAAATATCGGCAATTCTGTCGCAAGCGACAGATCAGAGAAAATATAAAGCAGTTTATATTTTCTCCACTCTGCCACCGACGCCTGTACTTCACTTATAAATAAGTCGAATAAAAATAACATATATTGATTATTTTTCAAAACTGAATCACTTAACGTGATATGATTTTTGTATGAATAAAAAAGTGCTTACTCTAATAGCTTTGTTGTTGCTCGCGCCGGCGATGGCTGGTGCTCAGCCGGTCAAAGTGGCTGAGTCAGTTGGAGATACTGAAGAGGGTGTGGTGATTGCTCCTGGTACATCGCAAGGTACAGGTGAGAATGTTACGACGGATAATGGAGTTGGTGACACTACAGATCAAGGTACAAGTGCTTCTGCTGACAGCTCAGCTGCATCGCAGAATCAAGATGAATCAGCGCCTGGAGGTCTAATTACCTGCGAGGGGGCCGGTTGTACTTTTTGTGATGTGGTAAAAACTGCCAATAAAATCACTAGCTGGTTGATTGGAGTGATGTTGGTCATATTTACACTCCTCACAGCTTATGCTGGATTTAAATTGGTAACATCGGGTGGTAACCCTCAAGCCAGATCAGACGCTAAAAAGTACATGACCAATGGCTTTATTGGGATTGTGATTGTGTTGTGTGCATGGCTGTTGGTTGACACTCTTCTGAGAGCTTTGCTGGTGGGGGGAAATGCAGAATTGGCAGGCAGAGCGTGGTCTGATATTGAGTGCGGAGGACAGACAGAGACCTATACAAACACAAGAACGCCTTCTTCAGTGTCTGATCCAGACGGTAGATTTATCTACACCTACGAAAATCCTCAAGGCTTACAAAGATTGTCATTCGCAACTATGGAAAGCTGTGTCGAGAATCGTTCCTTCTTCCTTGATAGGTACACTCAATATGTCTCTACAGCCACACCTTGTACTGAGATAAGTGCTGAATAGGTTTAAAAGTTGTGAAACATAACTTGGAGTAAAGAAAATACCTAGCTAATCCTAGGTAATTTCTTGCGGTCACAAATCACTAAGTATATTTGTTCACTGCGTTCCAAATTTACTAAGTGTTCGCGACCCCGCCTCGACCGTTTCTGGCTCTAAAAAATGAGCCAGAAACATGTCTGTGGCTCCCGCTCGAGCACGAAAGCAAAGCAGTTTGCTTTCTAAAGTACAAAACCTTCCATTCGAATGGAAGGTTTTGTACTTTACTCGAGCGGGCCCACGAGGATTCGAACCTCGATCGACGGTTTTGGAGACCGGTATTCTGCCATTGAACTATAGGCCCATTAATTTGCTTGTGGCAACCATATTAGGTGAAACCCTGGCTTAGGTCAACTCTGAGGACTGTTCTAAAAATTCGCTGACGCGGTGGCAAATGCCTGGTTTGTTGTCGGCATCAAACCATTCAATCTCTTTATCCTTCTTGAGCCAAGTCATTTGTCGCTTGGCAAACTGACGGCTCTTGATACCAATTTTTTCAACCATCTCCTTATATCTAATCTCTCCTTTTAAGTAACTGGAGATAAAGCGGTATTCGATACCGAGATCGTGCATGCGCTCGTATGATAGACCTTCAGCGTGTAGTTTTTCCACTTCTTCCACCATACCGGCATCTAGGCGTTGGTGTAGTCGTTTGTGGATGTTGTCGTGTAGTCTGAGTTGGCTAATTGAAATACCGATGACTAGCCATTCAAAAGGAGAGTCGGTTTTTTGTGGAGGCGGTACTTTACCTAATGACTCAATAATTTCTAGAGCGCGGATTAGGCGGGGACGATTGTGTCGGTCGATAGTGCTGGCCCGGTCGGGGTCTGAGGCTTGGAGTTTCGAGAATAACTCTGGGGTAGAGAAGTCAGACATGTCGATGCGGAAGGCTTCGTTGGGAGGGACGTGTGCTACGCCGTGACGGCCACGCAGCATGTCGAGATAGAAAAAGGTGCCACCAGCTACAATCGGTAGCTTATGACGACTTCTGATATCCATGATGGCAGCTGTAGCATCTAATTCAAATTCGGAGGCGCTGTAGCGTTTGTTGGGGTCGGCAATGTCGATGAGGTGGTGGGTGACGCCGTCCATTTCTTCGGCGGTGACTTTGCCGGTGCCGAGGTCTAAGCCTTTGTATATTTGACGGCAGTCGGCCGAAATCACTTCACCGTTAAACTGCTTGGCGAGTGTGATCGCCAAAGAAGTCTTCCCGCTTGAAGTGGGACCGACCACTGCAATGGCTTTTGGCTTACTCATAGATTTAGTCTACCTAAGCTGGACGGAAAGGCAAGATAAGATTTTAAAATTACGAATTTTCTGGTACACTCTTCGTCATATCAGCAGATGCCTCGGTGGTGGAATTGGTATACACGTACGACTCAAAATCGTATGCTTTACGGCATGAGGGTTCGACCCCCTCCCGAGGCACAAACAAACATCCGCAAGGGTGTTTTATTCTTGCCGCATATAACACTCGCTCGACTTCTTACAGAAGCTGTACACCTTGTCAGTATTTTGTTCGCTAGCTCCAAAATACTAGTCAAGGTCTTGCGAAGGTCCCCCAGACCTTCTCACCCTCCCGAGGCACAAACAAACATCCGCAAGGGTGTTTTAGTTTGCCTGATTTATGTGGATTGTGCATAACTCCGGTATGTTAGAATCAATAGAACGAGCAGGGATGTAACGCTCGAGGTAATTTACGGTTTTTATTTATGGCATTTCAGGGTGATTCTATATATTGGGTTGAGGTTGAAAAGATTGTTCCTAATCCTTACCAACCAAGACGTGAGTTTGACGAGGCAAAGCTTAAGGAGTTGTCTGAGTCTATTCGTATGTATGGCGTACTGCAGCCACTTACAGTCACTAGAAGTGAAGTGCAAAGAGATGATGGGACTTTTTATACAGAGTATGAATTAATTGCCGGAGAGAGGCGTTTAAGAGCGAGTAAGCTGGCGGGAGCAGCGCAGGTGCCGGTAATTATTCGCGAAGGTGAGCAAGATGATCAAGAAAAGCTCGAGCTAGCTATTATCGAAAACTTGCAGCGAGAAGATCTGAACGCCGTAGATCGAGCGATTGCTTTCAAGCAGCTCGCTGAAGCTTTCGATTTGTCGCACGCGCAGGTGGCGGAAAAGGTGGGTCGGAGTAGGGAGTATGTCTCCAACTCGATCCGACTCCTTGGTTTGCCTGAACATATGCTCGACTCACTGAAGCATGGTGACATGATGGAGGGTCACGCCCGAACTTTATTGATGTTGACCGACCGACCAGAAGAACAAGAAGTGGTCTACAAGGAAATTCTATTGAAGAAATTGTCGGTACGGGAAGTCGAGCGGATTGTACGTAAGATTGCGAGTGATAAAGTGCGGAAGAAGAATCCGGGAGAGTTTGATGCCAATCTTATTGAGTTTGAAAAACGCTTTACTGAAACACTGGGTACACGAGTGCAAATTCAAAAAACTGATTTTGGGGGAAAGCTAACGATCGATTATTTCTCTGAAGATGACCTGAACGTCATTTTAAACCGCATTAAGGAAGAGGCGGAGCTGCAAGACCAGGCTACTGCCGTAGAAGCATCTAAATTGGCAGCTCATACACCGCTTGAGATGTCTGATACGCCAATGCCTAGTGTGACAGAAGATGTTGCAGCTCCGACCGAGGAGTCGGCGCCTATTGTTCCTGTCGAACCAGCAGTCGCTCCTCAAGCTGTTGAATCGACTCCAGAAATAGTCGAGTCTCCCGCTGAGCCAGATCACGAAATGCTAGATGATTTTGATCACACCCATGATTTTTTAAGTAATACTGAATCAGTAGGTGCGCCCACTATTCCGGTAGAAGAAGAGGTCGTTGATACACCTGCGCCATCGCCAGCAGCTGAACCAGAGGAGGATGATAGTAATCTCTATTCCATCAACAGCTTTACTGTTTAGATTATTTAAAATTATTCCTCAGGATGATCTAGAGCGTGCTTGATGCGTTTGCGGGCTAATGATGTTTTGGTGGTCTCTAGCCATTTTCGGCTCGGTCGAGCTGATTTTCTGGTTTCGATTTCAACGATATCACCATTTGATAAAGCGGTACTGAGAGAAACGTGTTTACGGTTTACGCGGGCGCCAGCGGTGCGGTCGCCAACTTCAGAGTGAATGGCGTAAGCAAAATCGATCGGAGTCGCGCCCATCGGTAGGTCAACCACATCACCAGTTGGAGTGAAGACAAATATACGATTAGAGAAAAAGTCTGACTCGGCATCGGCCAGAAAGTCACTGGTAGGTTTGTCAGATTCGGTGTTGTACGTTTGGCCGATTTCGGAGATCCACTGGGGGATTTTCTTGTAGTGCGGGGTGGCAGCGGTTTCTTCTAGTTTTTCTTCCAATTTGGCACTGCGTCTAGAGAAGGGCTTGAATAGGCTTGGTATTAGGCTAGAGAACATTGATGGTTTGCCTGCTTTATCGGAAGCAGTGGCGGGGTTATAGAAGACGTGTGAAGCCACTCCAAACTCAGCTTCGCGGTGCATGACTTTGGTGCGAATTTGGATTTCTAAAATGACCCCGTTTTGGGTGGTAACGGCAGTGTGGAGAGACTGATAACCGTTTGGCTTTGGGAAAGCGATGTAGTCTTTTACGCGCTTTGGAAGCGGGCGCCAGAGTTCGTGGACGATCCCGAGGGTGCGATAACAATCAGCTTCAGAATCAACCACCACTCTCATGGCCATCAAGTCGTAGATGACATCAATATCCCATTCCTTTCGCTTGAGTTTGTTGTATAGGCTGTACAGACCTTTAACTCGATAAGAGGTCTGAAATTCATACAGTCCGGCGTCGGCTAACTTCTTTTGAAGTACCTTTCGTTCCCGTTCAAGCATTTCTTTGGCGTTACCAAAGCGAGATGAAAGAGATTCTTGGACGCGCTTAGCCTCGTCGGGGTAGACGTAGGGGAAAGCTAGATCCTCGAGCTCCTTGCGAAGCTTACCCATTCCGAGTCGGTGAGCAACAGGTACATAAATTTCTAGGGTCTCACGGGCAATGCGGAGCTGTTTCTTTTCAGGAATAAAATGCAGGGTTTCTAGATTATGGAGGCGGTCGACCAGCTTGATGATCAGTACTCTAATATCCTGACTGGTGGCTACGAATAGTTTGCGCAAACTCTCGTTGTGTCGGTCGGTACCGTAGTAACGTACTGAACTCAGCTTGGTTACTCCTTCCACCAAGAAAAGAATTTCTTCACTAAACTCATTTTTAATATCTTCTGAGGTTACTTCAGTATCCTCGATAGTGTCGTGCAAGATACCGGCGCTGATGGTGCGCGGACCCATGCCCATTTCAGCCAGTTTGTAGCCAACGGCCGCGGTGTGAATCATGTAGGGGTCACCAGAGTAGCGTTTATGGTCTTTATGAGCCTCGGCGGCATAATCGTAAGCATGCTTAATAAGCTCCTTGTCGGAGTCGGTAGGTCCATTCATTTGACCAATGATTTCTTCAGCGGAATGCATTGAAATATTCTAGAACAAAGCTGAAATTACACAAGCCAATTGTGCCAAACAACCTATTTGGGGCGGTTGGTTATTTTTGTTTCAGTAATTCTACGGCGTCGTCGATGGTAATTTTTTCCGTTTTTAGGTTGTCTGGAATTCCAATCCGCTTGAAACCTTTTTTGAGATAGCGTCCAGATTTAGATTCGTAGACGTTTACTAGCTTGCGAGTTTTGGGGTGGATGCCAAGTTCTTTGAGCAATTTTTCTCCTTTCCGTAAAGTTTTCGGTTCGGCCAAAATTTCCATCGCTCGCTCGAAGGTGATGTCGTAAGGATTGTCGTTCTTATCCTTGAGTGATCGAAAATCACCAGCGTGTCCAATGTATGGACCGTATTGACCAGTGTTGGCAATGACGGGCTCGCCAGTCTTTGGGTGTTCGCCGAGCTCGCGGGGTAGCAGTAGGTACTTGGCAGCTTCTTCTACTGTCACGTCTTCGGGTTCTACTCCCGGTGGTAGGGCTGCACGCTTTGGTTTTTCTAGTTTTTTACCTTTGACTTTTTCGGGAGTTTCGCCGAGCTGTACATATGGACCATAACGACCATTCATAACAAAAATTGGTTCTCCGGTTTCGGGATGGTTACCAATAGGTTCGTCCGGCTTCACTTCAGAACCGTCGATGAGGCGAGCGCCATCACAGTCGGGGAAGCGCGAACAGGACAAGAAAGTGCCGGTTCGGCCTAGTTTCTTTACCATGTCTGCCTTACATTCTGGGCAAGGGAATTCTTTTGGTCCTGGGCCTAAAGTGGTGAGCTTTTCAATGTTTTCTTTAGAGTCGACATCTTTCTTGAACGGTTTATAAAAAGTGCTCAGAGTTTTTTCGTACTCTCTTTCACCTGAAGCAATATCATCAAGCTGGTCTTCCATTTCGGCGGTGAAGTCGTCGTCAATGTAGTCTAAGAAGTGTTCTTCTAAGAACGTCGAAACGACGTCACCAGTATCAGTCGGAATAAGAGTGCGACCTTCCTTCTCTACATAGCCGCGCTGGACGATAGTGTTCATGATACTGGCGTACGTTGAAGGACGTCCAATACCTCGCTTTTCCAACTCTTTAATTAGGCCAGCTTCGGTGTATCGGTTGGGAGGTTGGGTTTGCTTCGCCTCAATTTCTACCTCATTACATTTCAGAGTGTCCCCTTCGGTAAATTTTGGTACTTCAGTATCTTCGCCGCGCGCGCGTGTGTCTACCTTTAGCCAACCATCAAACATGACGCGAGAGCCATTAACTGCAAAATCCGGAATGGAATCTTTGCTGTCTTTTACATTGGCTAGTAGCTTTGTCCGTTGCAGGGAGGCGTCGGCCATTTGTGAAGCCATTGCTCGTTGCCAAATTAGTTCGTATAGAGCTTTTTGATCAGCGGTAGAGCCGGCTACTTGTTTATTAAAGTTGGTGGGGCGAACCGCTTCGTGGGCTTCTTGAGCGTTTTTGCTCTTACTTTTATATGAGCGCGGCTGCACGTACTCCTTGCCAAAATCTTTATGCAAAATGGCCAAGATTTGCTTTTGCGCCTGGTCGCTGAGGTTGGGGCTATCGGTACGCATGTAGGTGATGTGTCCAGCTTCGTACAGCTTTTGCGCCGCACCCATGGTGCGTGAAGGAGTGAAGCCGAGTCGTGTTGAAGCAGTCTGCTGCAGGGTCGAGGTGGTGAATGGTGGTTTTGGTGATCGTTTGGCTTCCGATTCCTTGATCGAAACAATTTCCCAGTCGTGCTTTTCGCCAACCTGCTTGATCCGATTGGCTTCTTTTTCTTCGCCAGGTTCCTCGGTGCAGATAAAAGGAATCTTAGCTTTTCCATCCTTCATTTGAGCGGTAAGTACAAAGAAGTCGTCAGGGATAAAGGCACGGATTTCTCGCTCGCGTTCCATGACAATCCGCAAGGCTGGAGACTGGACGCGTCCGGCTGAAAGACCGTAACGAACTTTCTTCCAAATCAATCCAGACAGCTCATAACCAACCAACCTGTCTAGGACACGTCTGGCTTCTTGGGCTTCCTTTAGGTGCATATCAAGCTTGCGAGGCTTTTCAATGGCGGCCTTGACTGCTTCTTCGGTGATTTCGTTGAAAGCCACTCGCTTGATATTCTTGTTTTGCTTCTTGATCGCTTCAGCTACGTGCCAAGCAATCGCTTCACCTTCGCGGTCGGGGTCGGATGCGAGTAGCACCTCATCAGACTTTTTGGCGGCTTCTTGCAAGCCTTCAATCACCTTTTCTTTGCCGGGAGACACAATATAACGCGGAACAAAACCACCTTCGATATCGACGGCGTCTTTGTTGGTTTTGGGAAGATCGCGGATGTGACCGATCGAAGACATTACTTTGTATCCCGCACCGAGATACTTTTCGATTGTCTTACTCTTGGCTGGTGACTCCACGATGACCAAAGTCTGTTTGGTTTTTGCATTCATTGGCTACACAAATACTAGGCTTTTACTTTCGTGTCAAATAATAAGTTAAATTTAACCAACCAAACGATAGATGTTTTGCTCGCTAGCAATGTGTCCTTGCAGCTCCATCATCATTAGTAATTGAGACGCTTGATCAATTGGTAAGCCGGTTTTTCTGATTAGCTCATCGCGGTGGGTCGGTTCGTCTAAATTATCTAGGATGAGTAATTCAGTTGGTGACAGATCGAGGGCATTGCTAGGTGTCTGCTGGCTCTTTGGTTCAATTTGCAGCACTTCTAAAATATCTTCACTACAAGTTACTGGCGTAGCGCCGAGCTTGAGAAATTGGTGTGTGCCGGCGCTGGTCTTAGAAAAGATGCTGCCTGGTACCACCATCAGGTCTCGATTGTAGTCGGCGGTGTATTTGGCGGTGATGAGAGTGCCGGATTTTTCGGCTGCCTCTACCAACAGAGTGGCTTGGCTGATGCCGGCGACCAAGCGGTTGCGTTGAGGGAATGACCATTTGGTTGCCCGAAAGTCCGGCTCAAATTCAGACAACATACCACCACCAGCCTCAAGGATTTTGTAGGCCAAGGATTTATGAGAAGCGGGGTAGAGAGCGTTGTCACCCAAGCCGCTGCCCGGTATGGCTAGGGTGTATAAATTATTGCGTAGAGCGGCTTCATGGGACAGGGAATCAATGCCGAGGGCGAGGCCGGAGACGATGCCAATCGGATACCCGGCCAAGCCTTGCACCAGATCATCCACCACCTGCTTGCCGTAAGTGGTGTACTTTCTTGACCCTACAATTGATAAGAGGGTCAGATCCTTCGTGGGAAGCTTTCCTCGGTAGTTGAGGGTGGTGGGAGGTTGGGGGATTTCATTAAGTCTGTGGGGGAAGTCGCCAGCTGGTAGGTTTTGTATTGGAAAGTCCATATATTAAATAATTTTAGCATGCACGCAAAAACGCTTGACAAATATTATAAATAGTGTATGATACTAAAACATCGACAAATATGAGTCGTTGCGATCCTTAGATAAATGTGTGTCCACCGTCGGTAATAACATGACTATCGGCGAAGGTAAGAATTCATCCTTACGACTTGTCACCTATTGAAAATGCGTTAGCTCGTGTTCAATAGTTTCAACCTGCAACCAGCAGAACGCACCTTCGGGTGTAAAGAGGAGATCTGATACTCAAAAGGTTCAGATGACCAGCTCCTAGTTGCAGTGTTTAATGTCTGGTCCGACACGCTCAAGTTGGCTACTGTCTAGCCACCCGTTAGTTCGCGGGATACTGCGCCGTCTAGTCATAAATGACGCGCGATCTGAGAACCAGTCCTCTTCGGAGGCAGGCCCGGTGATTCTATAATATTTTTATGGATAGCCGGGCTTTTTCTATGTTTGTTAATTGGCAAAACGCAATCTTAGGTATGCTACTATTTTAGTAATTATGTTTGAGAAAGCTCACAAACCTTCGTTTGAACCTGAGGATGATGTATCTGTGCCAGAGTACATAGACCGGGTGGCTGAGCAAAAAGAATTTGTCAAAACTGAGGCGGCAAACGATATGGCTCCGTCTCCAGAAAGTGATCCGGTTGAGGAACCACAGGAAAAAGTTTTGCCTGAGGCAGCGAATAGTCCAGTCCATAAAGAAGGACCGCCAGAGCTGTCGGTGGTCGAGGGGAGTAATGACTCTGGTGAAAAAGTACCAGAGCGAGCAGAGTATTTACGTTTGAAAAAAGAGTTTAAGGCGGCCAAGGAGATTTTTTTAGATGCCGTTGGACAGGACTATGCAGATCGTAATGTGGTAAAAAAGTTTTTTGGCTTAGGGAGAAATAAACTAAGTAAAGAAGCGCAAGCGGCCTACGACCAGTTCCTGGCTGTTAATAAGGAGTATTATCATAGTTTGGAAACTAGTGGAGTCTTAGAAAAATTGAAAGAACGAGGAGAGCGGTCAGGTAATGCAGAAGTTTCACTCGAGCCAGCCTTGGCCGGACGACATGTTATGGGAGTGGCGGAAGAAAGACTAGACAGACAAAAGGTACAGTTACCAGAAGGTATGCAAAAAACCATTGGGTGGTTTAAGGAGAGGGCGCAAAAAAATCCAAAATTAACCAAAGCGGTAGGTGCGACAGTATTGGGGTATGGTCTGGCTGTGAACGCTGCTGCAGTGGGAGCAGGTTTGGCTACCCGTTATCTTGGTAATCGGTTTTATCTTCAAGGAAAAGAAGAGAATTTGAAGAAAACCACTGATAATATTACAGAAAATGCGACTAAATTTGATGAATTTGATTTAGATACTGCTCTGGATACTTATTATTCAGCGTCCAACTCAGCACATAATGCTAAAAATCGAGTCAGGATGACAGCTCTTGGTACAGCAGTGGCAGCTGGTGGTCTGACTCCGCAAGAAGCGCAGGCTGGTGTATTTGAGTCAGTAGGTGACGCACTTGAGTCTGGTATGGATAAAGTGTCGGACTGGTCCGACAAAATCACTGAGTTTGGTAGAGAGAAATTTGGCGGCGGAGGAGGTACGTTTGGTGAAACAATGGAGGCTGCCAAAGTACCGCTCGAGGATGTCGAAGAGTTGGCTGATGAAGTGGGTGCGGACAGTGATGACTCGTTAAGAGAAGATAGTTCGAGAGTTGAAAAAGTTCGCGAGGAAATTAGCCAGAGGTTTACTGAGCGAAATCAAGACCTCATGGAAACACGTGCTCAAGCTTCTGATTTTGCAGAAGAAATGGGAATTGAATATGATCCACAAAATTCAAAAATTAGAACTGAAGGGCATGTAGTTACTCAAATTAATGGAGTGGATGTGCCAGAAGATTTGTACACTGAAGAACAGATTAGAAATATTGAATCCGCACGTAGTATCGGTGGCGCAACCGGCTCAGGTCTAGATGGGTCAGTGTCTGAGACAGATGTAACGGCTGACGAAGTGGGATCTGCATCAGAAGCGCTGGGCTCTGTCGAGAGTAAGTTTGAGTCAGTTTATACCATTGAAAAAGGCGATAACCTTTCTAGTGTGTTACTTGACGGTATTCGAGCTCGGATCGATGCTGGTGAACTAGCGCTGCCCGACGGAGTCAGTCGTGATGAGTTGAGTAGTTTTATGTATCGGAGCTTGCCCGAGTTTACTGACGCCAGTGATGTGATGTCGCGTTTTAGTGAAGAAGAGTGGGTTGAGCTGGGAGTAAAAAGCGGTGATCCGCAGCTTATTCAGCCGGGAGAGGAAATTAATGTACAGAAAATTATTGATGAAATTTGGCCGAACCAATCAACTTCGTTTGATGCGACTGATGTTTCTGTAGACACGGTAGAGACAAATGTAGCTGAAGCGGTAGACAGTGATGTAGACCCTGTCGTTGGAGAAGAAGCTGGTGCTGAGGCGGTCTCCGCCACCAGTGATGAACCTGGTTTTGAGGCAGGCGAAGGTATTACCATATCTGAAGGCGAAGAGATTGTAACTGGGGAGCCAGCGGTAGAAGAAGTAACAACGGCAGAACCAGAGGCGGCAGAAACACCCGAGACAGCTGCAGAAGTGCCGGAAGATAACACCACTATTGAAGGAGAGAACTATCATGTGTCGGAGTATTTGATTGCTGACACTAAGAAGTATTCTCTTAGCCTCGACTTTATGATTGAGCGGCATATGAAAGCGATGCTGGAAGAAGGGGTTTATAATCACGGTATTCATTTGCCGATCAGTTTCATTAGTGAGAGTGTTGGGGTGGGAGATTTTGCCGAGAATCCAGGAGACTTGCTGGCCTACCGTCTAAATGAATTTAATCCTGATAAGTTTGAGGTGGAAGGTCCGACCTTGACTCCAGAAATATGGGAGGCGTTAGGTCTAAAATTGAATACAGATTACCCGCATGACGGAGGTCGAATTGTGAAGATTCCCGAGAATACCACAGTGCTCACTGGAAAGCTTTTGCACTTTATTATTCACGGTGATGTTGAGCGCTTGAAGTTTGAATTAGATTTACCAAATACCTATGAGCCAAAATAATTTAGCAACACTACTAAATCTTGAAAATTTGCCTGAGCAAGAGCGCAATGCAGTTTTAGAGCGAGTCGGCAGTTTGGTGATCCAGGCATCGGTCGGATCCTTGCTTACTACTTTAAATGAGCAGCAAATCTACGATTTAGAGGAGTATATACATCATGCAACTGATCAAGAAGATGCCTTTGCCTTCCTGTTACGTACTTTTCCAGACTTTCAATCAATTGTAGAAAAAGAAGTGGCTGCGCTGAACTTCGAAGCTGCCAACTTGATGACTAAAGACGTTGACTAAAACTACTCTGAGTAGTAGTTTCATGTATAATTTGAAGCACTATGCTCGATATTAAATTCATTCGTGAAAATTTGGAAGTGGTCAAAATGGCTGCTGTAAAGAAAAGGACCGACATTGAACTCGATCGGCTGATCGCCGTTGACGACATGCGGCGTGACATCATGACCCGGTTTGAGACTAAGCGGGCTGAACAGAAGAAGGTTTCAGACGGTATCCCGACAGCGAGTGACGATACAGTCAGACAGCAATTGATTGCTGAAATGCAATCTCTGAAGGCTGAAATACAAAAAGAAGAAGAGGCGCTGAAACCAGTAATGGAAGAGTGGCAAGCGTTGATGTTGCAGGTACCGAATGTGCCAGACATGTCCGTGCCTGACGGTGAAAGCGACGAGGATAATGAGGAGATTAAAACCTGGGGTGAACAGAAGCAATTTTCTTTTGCCGCTAAGGATCATGTTGATTTGATGACTGCTCATAATATGGTTGATTTTGAGCGCGGCACCAAAGTTCATGGTTTCCGCGGGTATTATCTGATTGGTGATGGAGCTAAGTTGACATGGGCGATTTGGAATTATGCCAATCAATTTTTTCAAGCTAAAGGATTTGTTCCAATCATTCCGCCGACTATAGTTCGAAAGGCAAATTTGTATGGGACCGGCCATCTGCCAAATGAGGCTGATGATGTGTATCAAACTCAAGATGAGGATTATCTAATTGGTACTAGTGAAGTGTCTGTGATGGGATACTATTCTGATGAAATTTTAGACAAGAGTCAGTTTCCAGTTAAGTTTTTAGGTTATTCTCCGTGTTACCGAAGAGAAGCAGGAAGCCACGGAAAGGATACGCGAGGTTTGATCCGAGTGCATGAGTTTCAAAAGCTGGAACAGGTGATGTTGTGTGAAGCTTCTCATGAAGAGAGTGTGAAGTGGCACGAGTGGATCAATCGAAACACCGAAGAATTTATTGAGTCGCTAGGTATTCCGTACCGCACCGTGATTAACTGCGGTGGTGACCTCGGACAGGGGCAGGTAAAGAAATATGATGTTGAGCTGTGGGTGCCTGGTGAAAAGAAGTATCGCGAGATTAGTTCTGCCTCATATTTCCATGATTTCCAGACTCGAAGATTTAATATTCGTTATAAGGATGAGGACGGCAAAACTCGTTACGCTCACTCATTGAATTGTACGGCTATTCCGACGCCGCGTATTTTGGTGTCTTTGATGGAGAATTTCCAACAAGAAGACGGGTCAATATCTGTACCAGAAGTACTGAGACCATTTTTTGGGAAGGACAGAATTGGTTAGGGTATAAAGGCCGGTGCCGAAGGCGCCGGCCTTTTGGTATGCTACGATACATTGGTGAAAGTGCGTCGTATTAATCCGGATACAATTGTATTGCTAAAGCAGATAGGAATTGGCTTGGCGGTTTTTACTGTATTAGCCTTACTGATCACAGCAATTTGGTATGGTACCAGAGTTGAGTCGCTAACCGTCAAGCAAATTGAGGTGACAGGCGGGCAAACTATCGAACATGACCGTGTGCGTGAGTTGGTCGAGCAGGAGTTGGTGGGTGAATACCTAGGCTTGATCCCGAGACGATTTGCTTGGCTGCTACCGCTTAGCAATATTGTTGAAGTGGTAGATGAATTACCTAGAGCCTACAATGTGCAAACAGATAGACTGGATGGGCAAACTTTGCAGGTTACATTTGATGAACATATACCTTTTGCTTTGTGGTGCGATTCAGTTGAACAGGAGTCAAACTGCTATTTCTTAAATGAGGACGGGTACTCTTTTTCTGTGGCTCCAAGATTAAGTGGCGGTGCCTTTAAGCGGTTTGTAAGTTTGGGTAAGCCAGCTCAAGCCGACTGGCAGATTATGCCCAAGGCTGATTTCGATCGCCATAATAGACTAATCAGTTTGCTGGCTGAACAAGGTTGGTATGTGTCGCATTTAGAGTTTGATCAAGTGGGGGACATGTTTTTAAAGATTGTAGACGGCGGAGAGTTGAAGGTGGTGGCAGCAGAAGAGCCAGAGCGCGTAGTGGAGAATTTGTTGGTTGTCCTATCTTCATCCGAATTTTCAGACATTGCTCCCGGTGGTTTTGAATATATAGACTTACGCTTCGGCAACAAAGTGTTTGTAAATGAGGAAACCGCTACCAGTTCGGTAGCGGCGTTAGAATCTACCACTGCTTCTTCCAGCGACGAATAGTCTTACTGATAGAGCGTGAGACCACTTGTGTGTCCCAGGTAAACTCGAGCATCATTTCATCTTCTTTTATTTTCAGATCAGTGTCCATTTGGTAGGGGGTGATGATGTCCAGGTCAGAGTTGCGCAGATTGTCACGGTCTATGTCCAATTCGAGTTTAATTGGGGAAGAACTACAACCGCTAACAAACGAAGCTAATAACGCAAGACTGATTCTTATGTAAAATTTTTGCATTACCTTCTCCTTGCAATTACTGTATCTAAATATACAATGCCACAGATTTATGAATTTTTGGAAAAACTTACCAACACCAATCATGGCCGTCGCTCCAATGGCCGATGTAACAGACGCGCCGTTTCGCCGCCTGATTGCAAAATACAGCTCACATAAGCGTCAAGACGGATCGATTGGTGGTCCAGATGTAATGTGGACTGAATTTGTGGCGGCTGATGGTCTGGTGCGTGCTACAGAAGAGGGTAAGAAGAAATTGCTGGCCGACCTGATTTATTCAGAAGAAGAGCGACCGATTGTAGCTCAATTGTTTACGAGCAACCCTGAGCATATGGAGAAGGCAGCGAATCTTTGTTTAGATCTGGGCTTTGATGGAATAGATATAAATATGGGTTGCCCGGATCGCTCAATTGAAAAACAGGGGTGTGGTTCTGCGATGATCAAAACTCCTGAAGTGGCTCGGGGTATTATTCGGGCCGCTAAGCGTGGGGCTTGTTCGGATAAGTCTGACGGCATTCCAGTGTCGGTGAAGACTAGGCTGGGCTATAACGAGGATCAGCTCGAACAGTGGCTGCCGACTATTCTGGAAGAAAATCCAGCCGCTTTGACCATTCATGCTCGAACCAGAAAAGAGCTAAGCAAAGTGCCGGCCAGATGGGGTCGTTTGGCGGATGCGGTCGAAATAAGAAATCGCATTAACCCCGACGTATTGCTGCTTGGTAACGGGGACGTCTTGTCTATCGCAGATGCAGAAGAAAAGGTGCAGATAAGTGGGGTAGACGGGGTAATGATCGGTCGTGCCTTGTTTGGAAATCCGTGGTTTTTTCATCCTAAAAAGGAGCTACCGGTCCATCTAAAAGCCCTACCCACGAAAGGAGTAAACAGAGACACTTTGTATGAGGAGAGGGACCTGGTCGATGGCATGGAGTATGTGAGTATCGAAGAGCGTTTAAGGGTGCTGGTGGAACACAGCTACTTGTTTGTCGAACTGTTACCGTTTAAGAATTTTTCTGTAATGAAGAAGCATTATAAAGCCTACGTTAATTCATTTAAAAATGCTGCAGAATTACGAGCTGAATTGATGGAGCTCAATTCTCCAGAGGAGGTTGAACAGGCGGTGGAGAGATTTTTGTTGCACCAGTAGTGTGAATAGTGATGGATGATTGATTGAATCGACTGCTACACTAAAAGTATATGGATGAAATTTTGCACGCAAATATTTTTTTTATAATTTCCAGTATCGCAACGGTATTGTTTTGTATCTTAGTGTGCATCATTTTGTATCATGTGATGAAGATTGTGCGCTCTGTTCGGCGTATTGTAGAGCGGGTTGAACAAGGAAGTGAGGCTATCGCTCAAGATGTGGCGCAAGTGAGAGAACTGGTCGCCAATGGTGGAGTATTCACGAGATTAATTAAATTCTTCATGGGAATGCAAACCCAGGCGAAGACAAGACGAAGGGGTAAAAAGACAGATTAAATATGGCAAAGAAAAAAGTAAGAAAGATGAGTTCGAACCAAAAGCTAAGTATCGGCGTAGGTCTAACGGCTGCCGCAGTAGCAGCCGCCGGAACTTACTTTTTGTACGGCAGCAAGGAAGCGGGTAAAAATCGAAAAACAGTAAAGAGCTGGATGCTCAAGGCCAAAGCTGAAGTTCTTGAGCAGCTTGAAGACGCGAAGGAGATGACTCAGGAAGAGTATGCTGAATTAATTAGCGGAGTGGCAGCGGCGTACACTACAGTTAAGTCTGCATCGAAAAAAGACATTGCTGCTTTTAAGAAAGAAATGACCGAACATTGGGAGGATATTGAAAAATCAGCCGTGGTTAAAAAGGCCAAAACCAAAGCCAAGAAAGCGGTGAAAAAGGCAGTAAAGAAAGCAACAGCCAAGAAAACAGTAGTCAAGAAGACAGCCAAAAAAGCGGCTAAAAAAGCTACTAAAAAAGCGGTCAAGAAAAAGAAGTAGAGTTATAAAGAGGCGCGCCCGAAGGGCGCGCCTCTTTAACTTTAATAATCTGTTATACTACTCATCATGTCAGTTACTGGAGCTCTATACCGAAAATATCGACCATTAGAATTTAAGGATGTAAAAGACCAAGATCACATCGTTACCGTCCTTGAGGGTGCAATCAACAAGGGTGAAATACCTCACGCTATTTTATTTTCCGGCACTCGCGGGACAGGAAAAACCACCCTAGCCAGAATCTTTGCCAAGGCCATTGGAACAAGCGATATGGATCTTTATGAGATCGATGCTGCCTCCAATCGAGGAATCGATGATGTGCGAGAACTCAAGGAAGCGGTGCACACCTTGCCTTACGAATCAAAACAGAAAGTGTACATCATTGATGAGGTGCACATGCTCACGAAAGAAGCCTTCAATGCTTTACTGAAGACGCTCGAGGAACCACCAGAACACGTAGTATTCATCTTGGCGACTACTGAAGAAGAAAAACTATTAGACACTATTTTGTCGCGTTGTCAGGTGTTTAGAATGCACTCGCCATCACGATCTGTCTTAGCCGAAATCGTAACTGATATCGCTAAGAAGGAAGGTTTTAAACTTGAAGCGGATGCTGCCGACCTGATTGCTATAGCGGCAGACGGATCTTTTCGTGACGCTCTCGGAGTGACTCAAAAAGTTATTATGGCGTCTGGTGATAAGATCGGAGATGCTGATGAAGTGGCGGCAATTATTGGAGCGCCAAAAGTGGCGGTGATGCAAAATTTACTCGAAGCATTGCATGCTAAGGATAAAGAGGCCGCGTTGTCTGCTGTGCACGACGCAGTGCAAACAGGGGTTGATATGAAATTGTTCATTAGATTGTTACTGGAGCACGTGCGAGCAGTGATGTTGGTGCGTAACTTACCGACCAAGAAAGATGATATCTTGAGTGCTTTCGGCACCGAAACACAGTCTAAAATTGCCGAGTACGCTAGTGGTCAGACAGCGCTAAACTCGCATTTGTTACTACGTTTACTCGAAGTAGCGGCTTTGATGAATAACTCACCAATACCGCACGCTCCCTTAGAGGCGGTTCTAATTGACTATCTAGAAGCTTAATATGGATGTTTATTTTGTCCGACACGGTCAGACTGACGGAAATGTTGCCGGTCGCCATCAGGCGGAAACTAGTGAGCTAACTAGTTTGGGTAAGCAACAAGCACGCGAGGTATCAAAGCTGCTGGCTGAATTTAAGCCTACGCACCTGATCACTAGTTCGCACGTGCGAGCGATTCAGACCACTCAAATCATCTCTGAAGAAATTGGTTTACTTCCAGAAACGTCGCCTTTGTTTACCGAACTACACCGACCAAAAAGTCTTTACGGACATTACCACTTTAGCATTACGTCATTTTGGTTCGTGATTCGTTGGTACTTAGGTCAGATTGGTGGCGATACCTTAAGTGATGAAGGCGAGTCCTATGCCAACCTAAGGAAGCGTATCAAAGAAGCTAAAAATTATATTGAAACGCTGCCGGAGGACTCTAAAGTGATAGTGGTTTCCCATGCGTTATTCATTAGTATGTTTTTGGCCCATGTTTGTCAGGATAAACCGCTAGGTCTATGGCAGGCTGTGAAGTACTGGACACGGTTGCATCAGTTAAAAAATACGGCAGTGAAACATCTGCGAGTAGCCAAGGTGGATAATGGTTGTGGTTGGGAGTTACAAAACAACTAACTTGAAAGATACTAATAATCTGGCAATATAGGCACATTGCCGGATCGTATAAGGGTGGGAATGAATTATAAACTTCTTTATAATTCATCTGGTCCAAAGGAATTTTCGATGTTTTGTTTTTTAAGCTGCCGGATCGTCTAATGGTAGGACTGCGGTTTCTGGTACCGTCTATCTAGGTTCGAGTCCTAGTCCGGCAGCTTAAAACGGAAAACAAGAAAATAAGGGTTTCTGGTACCGTCTATCTAGGTTCGAGTCCTAGTCCGGCAGCACTTAGCATAAATCGCCCGAAGAGGGCGATTTTGCTTTAGTGCTGCCAGGGCAGCAATAGTCTGGGAGACTATTGCGTTAGGACTCGAAAAGGTTAGTCAGATATTTTGGGAATTTATGAACCAAAATATCGACAACCTGTACTGCTCCTGTAAGGAGAGAGACTCCTAGTCCGGCAGCTTGATATTGACACAATATATATTTAGTTTTATTATTATACTCGAATTAGTACAGGAGAACATTCATGAACAAAGAAGCAGAAAGGGTAGTGAGAGTACTGTCCTACAAGGTGATACTACCGTTGGTGGTGTCGGTTCTCGTCTCGTTTTTGGTTCCTGTTGCGAAGCAGCCACACTTTTTCCTTGCGGTGATTGTCTTTATAATAATCGCACTGATTGATGAGGTGTTTCGGCAGAAGTTTCGTCTGGGTCATTGAATTAACAATCGCTCTTCGTAGAAATTGTTCTACGAAGAGCGATTTCTATTTTAGATACTTAAAAAAGTTCCAACATCGTCCCAAACAACCTGCAACACAATTTAGCCTTATTTTGCAACATTAAAATATGGTACCCGTCAGGGACTATAGAACTTTTTGCTGTTTTAGTATATTGTTCGACAAGATCAATTTTGAACTGGAGGCAACCATGTTGCAATTTGAAACTGAAGCCTCTGGTGTGTATGAGGCACTTCACAAGGTTAAACGTACTGGTTGGGTAAATAGGGGTGTAAAAAATCCTGAGTCAGTCAAAGAGCATACTGTAGCGCTGTTGGAGTTGCTTCGAGAAATCACTCATTTGCTTACGGAACAAGAGATGGATGGTCTGGCTGAAATGCTAGAAGTCCATGATTGGCCAGAAGCAATTGACGGTGACCCTGTAATTCTTGAGCTTAATCCAGAACTACGAGAAAAGCTTTTGGCTGAAAAGTTTGAAAGCGAGAAAAGTGCAATGGAGTGCATTTGTGCACCATTATCAAACGGTAACGCGTACATGGATTTTTGGCTCAGAATGGAGTTGTCCGATGACGCTGCTGCAGAGCTTGGACGGCAGCTGGACAAATACCAGGCTGTAGAAAAAGCACTTTGGTATGAGCAGGAACACGGGATTGAGATGTTCCAAGATTTCCTTGGTTATGCTCTGAATTTCATCAATCATCCCGTTTTGCTAAACAGGATTGAGGTGCTGAAGCAACGGTGTTGCAACAGTGTCTAAGAAGCTCGCAGAAATAGTCTAAAGATTTATTTCTGTGGGCTATTTTTGTATTAAAAAAGTTCCAACATCATCCCAGACAGCCAGCTTAAAACGGAAAGCAAGAAAATAAGGTTTTTTGGTACAGTCTATCTAGGCTGAAATGATTTGGGAAATTATTTCAGCTGATAAAACATCTGCTAGAATAGAACTATGGATATCTTAGATATTATTACTTTTGTGTCGTATCTGGCTTTGACAGCAGATATAGTTTTTCAGATTAGACATCTGCGGCACACCCACTCTTCGCGAGACATATCGCTAACTGGTTTGACGATCCGATACGTAGCTATTCTGATTATTTTTTACAAGTTCTACACTTTAGCGGAGTGGCCGCTGGTGTTGGGTCAAGGTCTGTTGGCTGTGGTGTTCACCCTTTATATCTTTTTGTCGATGTGTTATCACCGACATAAGATTTGGTTTTTGAATCGTTTTTATAACAAATGCGAGCATAGTTTAGATGACAAAGATTAAAAACAAATCCTGCTTAAGCAGGATTTTTTTCTTAGATAACGTTAAATGTGAGATAGCCAATATAGGCGGCTAGCGTGAAGTACACTAATGACCAGCCTTTCTCGAGTGGAAGATAGCGTCTGATGAAGGGGTTTTTCTCAATAGTGTGGTCACCAAGTGGGGTAAAGCAGATTATGAGCGCTATTACGCTGTCAATAAGTAGTAGTATGCTGATAATTTCGTAAATCATGATATATAGTTAGGCGGCAGAATTTTTTACCATTTATCTTATCTGCGCTTGTTGGCTGATAGTAACTTTCTCTGTTTCTCTACCACCGGCTGCCTGCATGGAGGTGTATAAATTATTATTTTCACTTTGTATGATTTGGTAGCCGGCAACGTTTTTATCGCTCTTTATACCCCAGCCGTTTTGATTAAGAGCTTCTCTGTACCAATCATTTACTTCCTTCACACTGTCTGTTGTTTCTAGGCTAATTGAGTAAAAAGTTCTTCCGTCCTCGCCAAATGTCTCATTGACTTGTATGACTTGCGAGTTGGGATAGGTGGGGAATTCTGGCGGCATAGAGATGGTTTGTGTGGCGTGTTCTTCTGGCGATTCTTCTAATGCAGGGTTGTCAGACCCTGAATTAAATAATAAAACCAGTCCTCCAAAAGCCACTATTCCAATGATAATTTTTTTGTCCATAAACTACAGTTGCTGTGTTATATATTAATAAATTATAGCAAACTCAATTATACTGAATCAGTCTAATTTATGTTAAAGGGAAATAAATATACTTCATATTTCGGCTATGGCATGGATGTTGCTGCTGTCAGGGCTGATGATTTGGATAAAGCGGCGTTGGAATACATCGAGACTCTTGAGGCGCCCAAGGCTTTGGATCTGGGCTGTGGTGCGGGCGGTCAATCCCTACGTATGCAGGAGGCGGGAGCAGTGGTGACTGCAATTGATATTGATGATTTCTCATCTTTCTTTTCAGTTCACAAAAGCAATTCAGAGTCCAATGCTCAAAATTTAGATTTCGTTCAGGGTGATCTACGGCAGATTGCTGATTTGGTAGGTGACAGTGAATACGATGTAATTGTTTTACAGCGCACTTTGCATTATCTGTCATACCAAGAAGCAAATAATTTATTACTTGCTCTTAAGGCCAAGTGTCTGGGCAAGATGTTTGTGTCTGTGAGTGGACTAGAGTCGTATCTGGGAGAAGATTATAAAGATAAAGAGGTGGCTGTTGGTCAGAGGTTTGCGCTGCTAAATGCAGTAGATGTAGAAAAGTTTGGTATATCAAAACCAATTTGCCTATACAGCAGATTTGAATTTGAGCAATTGTTAAGTGAAACTGGCTGGCAGATTGAATCGTGTTGGACCTCAGCCTTTGGAAACCATAAGGCAATCTGTGCTTAGACTTGATACAATTCAGCCTATGGAATTATTGCAAGAACAAAAAAGGAAGGTGGAAGCGGAGATGAAAAAACTGGAAGCGATGGGTGGATCAGTGGGTGGAAGGTTTACTAAGATGCGCGATTCCGCGTTTGCTCGGTTTCCGATTGTGTTTGTATTTCTGTCGACCTTTGGGCTTATTGCTACTTTTTATGGTCTGGAAAAAATGATTGATCAGATTGACTATTTGCACGATAAACCCTATTTGATATTTTTGCTCGGCGTATCGTTTTTGGCCTCGACGGGGGCTTTGTATAAAAAATTGAATTAAAAAGTCACCCCACTAGCATAGCGCTAGCGGGGTGTTTTTCACCGTACTGGTGAGTCTGTATAGACTGTCACACAGCTTATGGGAGGTAGAGCATTTTCGATATGACTGGGCTCGCGCTCGTACTCAGTCCGAAACCTGACGGTGTCGTGGTCGGTAGGTCGCAGTCTTAGCCAGATCGCTACTGGATTTGGCAGTGCAATTTTAAAGTCACCGTTGTCCTGTCTTACCAATATGCCAGTAAGAGGTCTTTCACCCATAACGAGCTTCAGACTGTTGATCACCTCTTTGGTGGCTGGCCGGATGATAAAACGTTTGTCGGAACGCAGTTGACCCTTCATAAACAGGACTCTATCGCCAAAGGACGATACCAGGTGGGAAGGCAAGGTGAGGTACCAGCGACCTTCGTGCCTGCTCAAAATTGCGTGGTTTGATTTAGCTGCGTCCGCCAAAAATTTTTGAGCTTGATTCATTCTCGGAATATTCCTTTTGAGTTCAAGAAAAGACCTCGTGGTCTTTTCTTATTTAACTACAAACTTTGCTTTATGTCAAACAAGAGAATAGGTATATTTTGCTTAGCTTTAATGAGTTTTATGCTATGGTAGATTAATATTTAATCTATGGTTAAAGATATTAAAGAATCGATTGAAACAGTAGTGCTTGAGTGGCTACGGAATGCTGGAGTTGAAGATCCGGTGGTGGTTCTCGATGAATCATCGTTGTCAGATTTTGGCGAGTTTTCTTGTAACGTAGCAATGCGATATGCCAAGCAGGTTAAACAGAATCCATTTGATATAGCCACCCGGCTAGCTAGTCACTTAAATGAGAGAGCGATTGCGGGGGTAGAAAAAGTTGAGGCGGTTCAACCGGGTTTTGTTAACTTCTACTTAACTGCAGAGGCTAAGGTGCAACACGCACTTGGCATTATTGAATTGGGTGAAAATTTTGGTGCTAACACCACGCAGGCTGGAGTGAACTGGGTAGTTGAGCATAGTTCACCAAATCCTAATAAAGCTATGCACGTTGGTCACCTACGAAACAGCTTGGTGGGTATGAGTTTGGTTCGACTGCTAAAAGCGTCGGGAGCCAAGGTGGTGGCTGATGGTGTGTACAATAATCGCGGTATAGCGATTGCTAAGAATATGTACGGTTACTTGGCACACATGAAGAAGAATCCAGAGGCACCAACTGACATTGGTTACTGGGCCGAACATCAGGATGAATGGCTATTGCCAGAGGATAAGAATGTGCGACCAGACTTGTTTGTGACCGAATGTTATGTGCTGGCCGAAAAAGATTTCTCTAATGACCCTGAAGTGGAGGCGTTTACCCGGCAGATGGTGATTGACTGGGAGTCAAATGATAAAAACACTTGGTTGCTGTGGGAGCGAGTGTTGCAGTTTGCTTATGACGGAATTGATCAGACTTTAGGGCGTATTGGTAGTCATTGGGATTTTGTGTGGTATGAACATGAACACTACGAGGATGGTAAAAATTACGTACAGAAAGGTTTGGACAATAATCTTTTTCAGCAAATTGAAGATGGTGCCATTTTGACTGATCTGGAAGACAAGTATGGTTTATCAGATACGGTCCTGCTTAAAAATGACGGAACCGCTTTGTATATGACGCAAGACATCGCCTTGACTGACCTGAAGAAGAAAAAGTATCAAGCTGATAAGTTGGTTTGGGTGGTTGGTCCGGATCAGACTCTACATATGCGACAACTGTTCGCGGTTTGTGAGCAGTTGGAAATTGGTGATCGGAAAGATTTTTCTCATATTGCTTATGGCTATGTAGGACTTAAGGATGAAAATGGTTCATTTAAAAAGATGTCATCAAGAGCTGGTACGGTATTGTTTGCAGATGAAGTAATTGATGAGGTGAAACGGTCAGTTGCGGAGAGGTTTAGTGAGAGCAAGCGAGCTGATCTGGCTAATGAAACTGAGTTAGCTGAAAAGCTAGCGCTAGCGGCGGTAAAATTTGCTTTCTTGAAGTCTGACAGCAAGCTCGATGTGGCGTTTGATATTGAGGAGTCAGTCGATGTGCAGGGGGATTCTGGAATGTATGTGATGTACACGTACGTACGTACTCAGTCGATCTTGCGGAAGGCCGGCGCCGCAGGCGCCGGCCTACCAACCCCACCTTCTAGTCTGGGACAGGAGGCTGATCTTTTGAGAACTTTGTTGTATTTTGAGCAATCAGTTTTGGATTCGGTTAAAGATCTGTCTATACATCATGTTTCTCAGTACCTGCTTGCACTGTGTCATGAGTTCAATAGCTGGTATGCCAAAGAAGCGATTTTGGATGGGTCTGATAATGAGTCATACAAGCTGGCTTTGGTGCAAGCTGTCGCAATAACTTTAAAGAATGGCTTTGGACTAATCGGTGTAGAAACAGTCGATGAGATGTAATAAAATCTTTTTATGACTGTTGGTCGAATAACTGAGGTGCATCGTACTAACTTTGTGGTCAAGACAGAGGCTGATGAGCTGATAGCTACGGTGCGGGGAAATTTCCATGCCGAAGGAGATTTTCCTAAGGTGGGTGATTTTGTTTTGCTAGAAGTATTAGATGACGGGAAAGCGGTTATCGAAGAGGTTGTTAATCGGCGAAGCGTAATTAAGCGCAAAGCTGCCGATTCAGATGAAGAGCAAATTATTGCAGCAAACGTCGATGTAATTTTTGTTGTCCTTGGTCTGGATGGCGACTACAGCATCAATCGACTAGAGCGCTATTTATTGCTAGCTGCTCAGAGTGGTATTGAAGCGGTGATAGTCTTGAATAAGGCTGACATCGCAGATGATTTGGAACAGAAAATAAGAGAAGTAGAAGCGGTGGCCGGTGACATAAACGTAGAGGTCGTGTCTGCAACTAACGGTGAAAATATGGCCGCGTTGCGTGGTTATGTGGCAGAGGGCAAGACGGCTGTCTTGCTTGGTTCATCTGGTGCCGGTAAATCTACCATAACCAACTGGTTGCTGCAGGCTGATGTGCAGGCTGTGCAAGCAACCCGCTCTGACGATAATAAGGGGCGGCACACCACCACCTCAAGACAATTATTTGCACTACCAAGCGGTGGTTTTATCATTGATACACCAGGTATGAGAGAGCTTGGTGTGATTGATAACGATGACCAGAAAGAAGCCGAGGTTTTTAATAAAATTGATGAAATCGCAGCGAGGTGTAAGTTTAGAAACTGTGACCATGAAAAAAGTGCCGGCTGTGCTGTATTGGAAGCGCTGGAAACTGGCGATTTAACTGAGAGGGAGTTGGATAATTATCATAAAATTTTGCGGGAGCAAGATTATCAAGACAGCAAAGATACATCTGAGGCTGGCAGACATTACGCGCACAACCAGAAGCGCCAACAGCAAAAGTATGCAGCTATTCAGAAAGAAAAAATGAGTCGACGGTTGAGATGATTATTTACAGTTAATGACAGTAGTTGAAATCATTGTAGAGAACCAGCGTAATAGGATGTATACTTATAAAAAATTATTATTTTAGAGAGACTAACATGACAGACCAAAATCAAACTGAGCAAAATGTACCGACTACCAGCCAACCAATCTCAGCAGCAGTGCCCGCTGGTACTACAGTTAAAGATTTTTTAATTCCACTTTCAATAATAATCGCGGGAATATTTGTCGGAGCAGGACTGTACTTTGGTGGTGGAGGCACACAGAATCTTGCTCAGCCAGTCACTGATCCAACTGATGCGGTTGCTGAGGTGGAGGAAGTGGATACTACCAATAAGGTTTCTCCAGTGGATGAAAATGACCACATCAAAGGAGATCGTGATGCTGCTATTGTGATTGTTGAGTATTCTGACTTTGATTGCCCGTTTTGTAGTCGATACCACGATGTAATGAATGAGATTGTTGCTGAAAATAATGATGTGGCGTGGGTTTATCGTCATTTCCCACTTGAGCAACTACACCCGCAGGCAGCTGCCGTGGCTCTGGCTTCTGAGTGTGTAGCTAAGGTAGCCGGTCCAACAGGCTTCTGGTCCTTTACTGACGGTTATTTTGCTGCTCGGGGAGCCGGAGATCAGACTGCTCATGCAACGCTAATAGGTGATTTGGTAAGAGAAGCTGGAGCAGCTGGAGCAGTATATGACGAGTGCTTTAATAATCAGGAGAAAGCTGAAGACATAGAAGCTGATTTAAACAATGCAGTCGAAACTGGTGGTCGTGGTACTCCGTGGAGTATCATCATTGGTCCTAGTGGAAAGACTTATCCAGTAAATGGTGCGCTACCTAAGACAGCGGTTGAGCAACTGATTGAAGTGGCCAGAAACGAAGGTTAATCATGTTGTTGTCTGTTCTCGCTAGAGTATTCAGACATAGGCGCTATAGTTTTGTGGTAGTTGGAGTTGCGTTCATGGTAGTGAGCGCAGCTCTTTTGCTGCCCAATATCGGACTGATACAACAAATACTGACTTCTGACGCAATAGGCTGGCTGGATAAAGGGTCGTTCTTCTTGAGTTTATATGGTTCTCTCAAGACAAACTTTACCGTATGGTCGGCCGCATACTTAATAGTCGTTGCGCTGCTGTTTGGTTTGAACATTGCGCTTTTGGTTTATTACATACGTCGGCGTCAGGGACCAGTGACTGAGAAGAAAGCTCAGATAGCTAGTATTGGTGGAGCTGTGAGCGCTTTTTTGGGAATTGGCTGTGCTGCTTGTGGCTCGGTGGTTTTGACAGCTGTGTTTGGCTTGGCTGGCGCTGGTGCCGTGCTAACTTTTTTGCCACTTCATGGACTGGAGTTTGGATTAGTTGGGATTTTTTCGCTGTCCTTGGCGATTAGATATTTAGCAAAAAAGATTAATGATCCTTTGGTTTGTCCGTTGTCTTAAGATCCGCGTCCGTAGATAGAGCGCAATTTGCTTACATGTTCTTCGTAAGAAGGGGAGCAGTGGTAGCCACCGTCGGAAGTGTGGAAATAGTAAAGGCAATCAGTAGCAACCGGGTTTAGGGCTGCTAATACAGCCTCAGAGGATGGGTTCGCGATTGGGGCAGGGGGCAAACCCTCGTTCAGGTAGGTATTGAAAGGGGAGTCGAGGTACTTATCTTTTGGTCTAGGAATAGGCCACCAAGCTGGTTCGTACGACTTGCTACCTCTCACATACTGTAAGGTGGCGTCTAGCTGCAGGGGCATATCAATAAATAAGCGATTCCATATTACTCCTGACACCTCTCTCATGTTTTCAAAATCACTGGCCTCGCGCTCCAAGAGAGAAGCAATAATGAGAGCGTCTTCAAGGGGTACGATTTCCTCCACTTCTTCTGTGTATCGTTCTAGAATTTGAGTTTCGAAAGCCTTCCTGATGAGTTCGTGTACCTCTGCCGGGGTGGCGTCTTTGTGGATTACATACTGGCCAGGATAATACTTACCATCGCGCATGACAGGTTCGCTTGAATCAACCTGTTGCTTAAAGTTGTCTTTATCTGCCTGGTCCCAATTCAGGATTTTGGCAATATTATTGACTGACTCTTCCTTTCTTTCTCCTGGCCAAATAACGATGATTCGACTCACTGGTGAAGCCAAGTTTTGGTACCAACTATAGCTAGAAAAAACAGCCGCCACTTGATTCCACCAGCGGTCAGTTGATTCGGGTCGGTTGGCGAGAGTGTCCATGTAAAAACTGTCCACTACTGGGTTTTCGATAATTTTTTTAGCTTCTATATCAATTGATACTGGAAAAGGTTCTGTAGAATCTTCGGGTGTAGAAATTGGCTCCGCGTTATGGAAAACTTTCTCCTTGCTTTGCAGAATAAAAACCAGACCAACTACCACAGCGATAGTTAGGGCGAGAGTGAGTATATAAATAAATCTAATTACAAAGCTCCTGGTTGGCACAAAGTTTATTATTACATATCAACCTACAATAAAACGAAATAATCCAAAAAATAGGTATAATTAGCTTAATTATTATAATTAAAAGCGTCACATCATGAGAACTTTTATTATTGTTGGAATTGTAATTGGAATAGTTGTGGTTGGTTTTGGATACTACACTATTTTCTCTACACCAGCTCACGAGAACCAAGAGCGCTTAACTGAAGGGCAAGTGGAATATGCAGAAATTGATCAGTCTGAAGCTATTGAGATGTCTGAGAAAGTTGAAGTGAAACAAGGTGAAGATACCTTGCGTAGTTTAATGATTGGGGAGGATGATCTAGAGTGCTCAATTATTTATAAAGACGAAGCGACTGCAACTGACGTAGAAGGTACTTACTTTGTAAGTGATGGGAGTGTCCGAGGAGATTTCTTGACCGCCTCTCCGGATCTGGATGGAAAAATTTTATCCTCTTTGATTATGGATGGGGGAAATATGTACGTTTGGTCGGAAATTGATGGGGCCAGCTATGGGATGCAAATGAGCCTATCGGATAGGTCGGAAACAGAGGTGTCAGAAAATGCTCCGATTCCGCTTGATCAGGCGGTTTCGTATGATTGTAAGACCTGGGAAAATGTAGATCGCACCATTTTCTTACCTCCGGGTGACGTGTTGTTCCAGGACTTTGGTCAGATTATGAATGCTGGGATGGAGTTTGGTACTATCTACGAAGCTGAATTACCGTAAATCTAAATAATAAAGCGCGCACCCGAAGGGTGCGCGCTTTATTGCTAAATCCTTGGCCATCCAATCACAACTAGTGTGATTAGCAGAAATAGGCCGGCTAATAGCACCGCTCCGGCGGCCATGTCTTTACTGATTCCGATATGGTCGTTTAATCCAGGGTGCAGTTGATCCAAAGCTGCCTCGATGGCTGAGTTTTGCAGTTCGGTGATTAAAATTAAAAAGTAGCTAAGAATAATAAAAAGTGTCTCCATGCGATCTAGAGGCAGTAGAAAAGCCAGAACAACAAACAAAACCAAAGCTCCAAAATATAGCTGGCTTCTAAAGCCAAGGTCATTCAGTGCCGCGTGTTTAATGCCATTGAGAGCGAAGTGAATTCTATTGAGGTATTTTTGTATCATGTCGACATTTTACTACATTCTAATAATCTTTCTCAGCGTATATGGAGATAGTGCGACGTTTGCGAGCTCTACCCTTAAAGGCGTGTTTGTGGGATCGATAAATTTTTCGCACGATAAATTTCTCACTTAAAAAATCAACCAATTCCTCCTCACTGTACACATACTCAGCTACTCCCATGACGGGGTGGATATAGCTACCTTCTTCTGCACCGGGTTTCTCTTTGATTAGTCTGGCGGTATGGAGGTCTTTATCTTTGAGGAAGGTTTTCATAAATAGATAACCACCCGGTTGCAGACTGCGGTAGAGTTCGTCGCGTAAGCGTTCTCGGCCAGCCTTATCTAAAAAGTGCGATGTCATCATGTCTAAGGCGAGGGTTTGGGATCCGTCATCGGTTGGTAGTGGGTCGGCAGCACTGCCGACCTGATACTTAATATTGAGGTCCTTCGAGGCAGCTTTCGCTTGAGAAATGGCTGCTGATGAAATATCTACCCCGGCGCCAATCATGTTGAAGTGACGAGCCAGGTAGATCAGGTTGCGGCCATTACCGCAGCCAGCATCAATCGCGCTGGCTCCTTCTGCCAGTAGGTCGCCTCGTTCACGTCGAATCAGCCATCTGGTAAATTTTGCCAAATCCTCACTTTCTTTATCGGATAACTTTAGATGCTCAGGGTTTGTGTATTCTTGGTCCCAAAAGGTCGATCCGTGCACCTTGCGTTTTTTCTTCCTGACGAAATTTGGTTTCATTGGCATATTAGTGTAGAGGCTATGATAGTTTGAGATAAAAGTCCACTACCTGACCAAGAATCGGTTAGCAAACCACTTACCTAATTCTACTACCAACATATTAAAGCCGATCCAGAGAACGACAAATCCAATCCAAAGCCACGGTAGCGGTGTTACATCTATGGCATGAGCCAAGAAAGGTACAGTGAAAGTGGCCAGCATGATTAGTGATCCAACGGTGACGCCGACTATCAAGAGTCGATTCTTGAGTAGAGAGTAAGTAAATAAGGGGCGACTAAGATCTAGGAATGAGAATGAGATAAAAAGTGCGTAAGTACCAAAGCTAGCGAATACTATGCTGCGGGCCAGTTCGATAGCTACGCCGTAGCTGAGTAAAAATAGATACAAAGAAAAGAGTAGTAAAGATATGGTTACGGCGACGTAAATAGTAACGAACATAACACGGGCATCATAGAGTTTTCGGCTGGTAGCATCAGTCTCTTTCATTTGTTGCCTGTCAAAGGCAAAGGCAATAGCCGGCAAACTGCCGGCGAACAGGTTCACCCAAATAATTTGTACCGCAGTGAGGGGAAGAGCAACTCCTGCTACAATTGCGCCGCCGACCAAAATAAGCTCATCAAGGGCGTTGGACATGAGGTAAACAAACATTTTTTTGATATTACTAAGGATCTGTTTACCTTCTTCGATGGTGGATACAATGGTATTGAAGTTGTCATCTAGTAATATCAGGTCCGATACGCTCTTAGCTACATCGCTACCCGAACCAACAGCGATACCAATGTTGGCTGCTTTAAGGGAAGGCGAATCGTTCACTCCGTCACCAGTCATTGCTACCACCTCGCCTTGTTTTTGGTGTAGTTGGGTAATACGTAGCTTGTCTTTTGGTGTAACGCGCGCGTAAATGTGAATTTTGTCTAGCAGGTTTATGAGTTCTTCGTCGGTCAGTTGTTTCAGTTGTTCTCCAGTCAACACATTACTTTCAGTGACTTTCCAGCCAATTTCTTCAGCTACAGCGAGGGCAGTGCCTGGAAGATCGCCGGTAGCCATAATGACTCGGGTGCCGTATGAATTGATGCGAGTTAAAGACTCTTTTATTTCAGGTCTAATTGGATCGTGAAAACTCAAGACGCCCAAAAAGGTCATATTTTGGACGTGGTCTATCGTAATGCTTGATGGGTCGGTGTGAGGAGTAAGTAATCCAATACCTAGCACTCGACGGCCATAACGGCTATGGGTTTTGATGGCATTAAGCAGCTGTGCTTTGGCGTTATGGTCAAGGTATGAGCGTTCAATCATGATGTCGGGTGCACCCATGACGACGTGCGGATCTTCAAACTGGTCCAAATGACCCGGCAAGTATGAAGAAGGGATTCGGACTACAGAGAATTTGTGCTTGGAGCTGAAAGGAATGCGGATTTGGATTTCACTGCGATCAGCTTCGGTCTGGGTGATGTCGTGTTTGGCAGCCGCTTTAACGATATTGGTCTCTAGGTCTGAGCCACTCATGACCCATTTCTCGATTTCATCAGTCGGGTTTTCGATTACCACATCGCTTGAGCAGCGGGCCAGCATCAGGATGTCTTGTTGGTCTTGATTGAAATTGTCAGTATGGTCGGCTGGAGTAAAGTTTGCGTCTAGCAATGTGTCAGTAGTATCAATATCGATCAGCTTCATGTCGGCTTGGGTCAGGGTGCCAGTTTTGTCCGTGATTATGAGAGTGGTTGAGCCCAAAGTTTCAGCGGCGGTCAGATTGCGCATGATACCTTTCTTTTGGGCGATGCGCGTTACACCAATCGCTAAAATGGCAGTCAGGCCAATTGGTAGAGCTTCAGGGACTGATCCAACCAAGACCGCGATGGATATGAGTACCATTTCTTTAAATGGTAAGCCTTGGGCTAGACCGGCGATAAATAATATTCCAACTGCAATTGAGGTCAGTACAATAATCGCAACAGTTAGTTGTCCCATGGCTTTTTGCAGCGGTGTTTGTTCAGCTTCGGTTTCATCAACCAACTTAGCTAATTTACCAATTTCGGTCCGGTAGCCAGTGGCGGTAACGACGCCATAAGCAGAACCATCAATTCCCAGTGTGCCGGCGAATATCATGTTGTTGCGTTCTGGTAGTTGGGTTGTCTCACTTAGAATTTCGGCTTGTTTTTCAACCGGCAGTGACTCACCGGTCATGATTGCTTCATCCGCAGTGAAATTAATTTCTCTGATGATTCGGGCGTCAGCGGTAATACGAGCGCCGTGAGTAATATGAATAATGTCTCCTGGTACCAAAAAGCGGGGATCAATCTCCATTTCGTGACCGTCTCTAATGACACGAGTGCGGTGAGTAATGTATGAACGCAGGTCGGAGATTGCTTTCTCGGCTTTGTATTCCTGAATGAAACCAAGGATAGCGTTTACGATTACAGCGAAAGCAATGATGGATGTGTCTAGCCACTCTCCAAAAATAGCGGTGATGACTACCGCAACACATAGAATGATAATAAGAGGACTGGCAAATTGCTGTAAAAATATAGCCACTGCTGATTTTTCGTTGTTTGAGTCGAATACATTTTCGCCGTGGCTTTTGAGACGAGACTTGGCTTCACTTTCAGATAGACCAGACTCAAGGTTGGTGTCGAGAAGGTTCTCAATTTCCTCCAGGTTGTCAGACCAGGGGCTGTGGGGAACTTGTTGCATTGTGTTTAAGTGTACCAAAGAAAAGTCTGTCTAGATTGGGTCAGTGTGGGTGATTGTGATAAAATAGGCTCCATATGAAAAATCCATGGGTAATAATCGGCATCGTAACAATAGTATTGTTTGGCGGCGCTTTTTTAATTTCTAGCAATTCGGCCAAACAGGCCAATGAAGGAGTGGTGGTCCAAGATCAAGTTAAGGGCAATAAAGAGGCGTCAGTAGAGTTGGTCAAGTATAGTGATCTTCAATGTCCATCTTGTGCTCAGGCAGCTATGGTGGTGGATGATATTTTGGAGCGGCACGGAGACAGTATTAAATTTGAATACCGGCATTTTCCATTTTTGAGTAATGCTTCTGCGCAAGCGGCTTTGGCTGCAGAAGCGGCTGGCCAACAGGGGAAGTTTTACGAAATGCACGACATGATTTTCCAGAACCAGGCCGAGTGGAGTGGAGGTGCAGCGGCTAATACTTTCTTTGCTAAGTACGCTGAAGAGATTGGTTTGGATATGGATCAGTATAGGCGACATCTCGGTTCTTCTGTATTGCGAGATAGAATCCAAAGTCAATTCAATGGAGGTAGAGAAATAGGTGTCACCGGCACCCCGACTTTCTTTTTGAATGGTGAAAGATTAGTTTATGAGACTTACGAACAATTTGAAGCGCAAATTGTAGCGGCTATTTCAGGAGACGCTGTGAATGATGAGGTTGAGGCAGAAGGAGGTGTCGCCCCAGGGTTGGAAACTGACATTAAGTTTGGGATTTAGTCTACGTAATCCCTATAAGCGCAACGAAGGATTGGTATGAAATTTGGTTTTATTGCTGCAAAGGCGCAAAAAAGTTTCACTGCTTTGTCTCTTAAAGCGAGTGAGCGTGGTCACGTGGTGGAGCATATTCCACTGCCAGATATGCCACTGTCCCATGCCGGTCTTACGGCCTTTGCTAAGGAATGTGCTGAGCGTTATGATGCCTTGCATTATTATGCAGGGACGGCAGATCCGGTTGGTGTGATGTTTGGTGAAATTTGTATCGATCTTAAGATACCGGTGTTAAACAACCGCTCAAAACTACCACACTTAACCCACGACAAAATGTATCAGACTCTGAATTTTTCACGAGCTGGTTTACCTGTTCCTAAAACAGAGTTTACTCGTGAACCAAATTGGGATTCCTTAAAGTCCAAACTAGGTGAACCAATAATAGCCAAGCGCTTTAGAGGAACTCAAGGAGCACATGTACACAAAATACAGTCTCAAGGCGATTTGGATGAGTGTGTCGATACCCCAGCGCTCTATTTATTCCAAGAATATCTACCACACAAAAATGATGTGCGAGTACTGGTATTGGAGGGTAAGGCTGTCTGTGGTTATAGGCGGGTACCAAAAGCAGATGATTTTAGAGCTAATCTGGCGTTGGGAGGATATGCCGAAGCTATTCCGGATGAAGAAGAGAGAAAGATAGTGTTTGATCTGGCCGAGGCGGCGATAGCAACGCTACCCCATGATTTAGCTGGAGTTGATTTGATCAAGTCAGAGCAGGATGGACAGTATCGACTAATTGAGCTTAATGTAAATCCGAGCTGGTACGGGCTGGATTCGGTGGTCGACAATTCTTTCGAAGATGCCTTGTTGGATGTGTATGAAAAGTTGGCAAATGAGTCTAGGTCTTAGAATTTGCTTTTTATAAAGTCAAGAGTTGTCATCTAATAACATGTGTGTTCACGTATGAATTTGGGTAAATTACAGTGTATGATTTTAGCATCTGAAATATTGATGTTTAAATATCGGCAGTTCTGCTGATTTTTTGTTTCTAAGATACATGAAAGAGATTAATAAAAATATTATTTTGTTCGTGATGAATTTGCCTGACGGCAAAGACACAATTGAACAGATTCGAAGATACGAAAAGGACTTTGGTGGACCTTTGCGAGTGATGTTGCTGATGGATTCTAGATTGCGTGATACCACCAAGTTGGCTGAGACTGAAGGTTTGGATATTTATGCTGCTTGTGATTTTTCTAAACCGTGGAAAATCGCCGAAACCTTACTGCCGTATCAAGATGAGCTTTTAGCTGTTACCTGTCGGTCTGAGAAGCATATGGCTCGGTTTATGAAAGTCATACCTCATGTGCCATATTTGCGCACACCTGGTACTGAATCATTGGATTGGTCTAGTGATAAATATGAAATGCGCAAGCGCTTCAATTTGTATGACTCAAAAATTACCCCTAAGTTCACATGGGTAAAGAAAAACTCTATCGAAGAAAGAAAGCGAACTATCAAGAAGATTGGTTTTCCAATGATTATTAAGCCGGCTAGTTTGGCAGGAAGCCTGTTTGTGACTATCTGCTACCACGAAGAGGAGTTGGAAAAGACGCTCCGGACGCTGTTTAGAAAAATCAAAACCGCTTACGCTAATGAGAGCAGTATGAATGTTCCCAAGGTGATTGCCGAACAGTTCATGGAAGGAGATCTCTACTCAATTGATTCATATGTAAACTCAAGAGGAGGCATCAGTCACTGTCCGCTGGTCCGTCAAAAGACCGGACGAGATATTGGTCATGATGATTTTTATAATTATCTACAAATGACACCGACCGCTCTGAAGGCACATACGGTGAAAAAAGCTGAAGAAGCGGCTGAGAAAGCCATTCACGCCCTTGGTCTACGCAGTACGACTTGTCATGTTGAATTGATGAAAATTGATGATGAGTGGAAGATTGTTGAGGTGGGTGCGCGAGTAGGAGGTTTTCGTCATGTCTTGCATCAGCTAAGCTGTGACATTAATCACTCACTCAACGATGTTCTGGTGAGGATTCCTAAGAAGCCAGTTGTTCCAAAGAAGTGTAAGGGGTTTGCTTGTGCTATTAAATGGTTTGCTGATAATGAGGGTGTCATTACTGAATTGAAAGGGATCAAAAAGATTGAAACTCTAGAGTCTTTCCACAGCATTAAACAGAACAAGAAAATCGGTGATAAATCTGTCTTTGCCAGAAACGGCGGCCGGTCTGTGTTCAACTTGCTCATGTACAACCAAGATCGTTCAAAACTATTGGCTGATATTCGGCGGGTAGAGAAACTGGTGGACATTAAGGTGGCTAGTCGAGGGTCGGGAGGTGTTGTGAAGGCAAAACCAAAGACGGTTAAGAAAAGAGTCAGAAAGACAACGAAAAAGACTAAGTAGGAGGAGTGGGTAAAGGCGGCGGCTTTGCCGCCGCCTTTTGCTATGATGGCTATATGTTTAGGACGAGAGATTTCGTTTTGCTGTTTGTTACCATCGTGTTTTTGGTCGTGGCCATAGGTGCCACCATACTCAATGATAATGGTGTTGCGTTTAAGAGTGACAACAGTCTAACTTTTACTGAAGATTTAGATGGTGATTATGAGGCTACTGTACCAGAGGAGCAAGAGCTGTCCCGGGCAGAGCGTTTGGCTGAAATGCGACGCAAGATTAGTGAAGGACAGGAGTTGGTGATTGCTGATAATAGCGATCTAGATGACCCATTGCTAGCTTTGGATTTACCGGAAAGTTTGGTGGTGGACGATGAGATTACTATTGATACGGTTGGATGCGCTGATTACCGGCTGTATGCGGGTGATTGGCCATTAAGAGGTGTTTTGCATAAAGAGACAGAGGGCGCTAGGGTATTTTATATCGAAGAAGAGGTGGTAGTGGAAGTGGCTAGTTCGACTGGTTCGTCGACAGAAATGATAGAAGTGTTGGAGCTGGTTGAGCGGCCTTTGTTGCAGCTGCCCGTGTCACCGCCTCTAGCTGGCTCACCACAATGCTTTGAGACTGATGTGATTGGCGTTGCGCTAGATGGTTCACTGATTAGAAACGAAGATTTTTTACTGTACAGAATTTTTGATGAAACTACATTGATTGGTTACGCTCTTGATGGTTGGCCTATTTACGGTACGACCGACCGACCGACTGATAGTTGCGGAGGAATTACAAATGGTCTGAATTATGGTTATTACGTGGGAGGAGCTGAACTAAGTTTGAGTATGTTGGAGTGCTTCGTGTCTTCGCCACAACCTTTGAATTAGTCATGGCGACTTTGGTGGTAGACATCGAGACGGTTGGGTACGAGTGGGAAGACGTACCTGACAGTAGTAAGGATGGTTTGGTTAAATGGCTACAGAGTCGCCATAAGTCTCTAGGGCAGACGGATAGTGTAATGCGAGAGGCACGAGAGCGCCTAGCTTTATCGCCCTTTACTGGGCGGGTGGTGTCGCTCTCTATGTATGATATCGAACGGGATTTAGGGGCCACCTACTACACAGCTGATACAGCAGGTGATTTTAAGGACAATTCCTTCACATACAAGACCAGATCAGAGAAAGAAATATTAGAGGATTGGTGGGAAGGCGCTAGCAACTATGACACGTTTGTAACATATGGCGGTCGTTCATTTTTGCTACCGTTTATATTTCATCGATCCGTCATTAACAAAATCCGGCCTAGTATAGAAATTGCTCAGCAAAAATATTTAACCCAACAGTCACCTCCTTATCATGTGGATCTGATGCACGAGTTTTCTTTTGGAGGGGCAATGAACTACAAGCCGTCTTTGCAGGTTTTGGCCGATGCGTACGGCTTGTCGAATAAACAATTGTTTGCAGGGGAAGCGGTCGGCAAATTTTTTCAGGAGAAAAAATTTGCCGACATTGCCCGCCGTAACTCAACTGATGTTTTGATTATTAAAGACTTGTATGATGTTTGGTTAAAACACATGGCCCCGAGAACATTCATTAATAAACTTGACTTCTAATGTGGAGATAGTATTTTTGTGGTAAAGTTCTTTTCTTTTGAGGTATCAAAATGCTACATATCAACCAACCGACGGTACGTTTTCGTAATTTTCGAGAGGACGGGGGCCGACGTTGGAATAGTCGACTGATGGTTAATTTTTCAGAGCTCTACAATGTTGGTTGGGCGCATGTGGCAGCTGATCCAAATGTGCTGCCGAAGGCTGTCGATGCTAATTGGCGACGTAACCGCCAGTGGATTCTGCTCAAGGCAGGCATAGATGGAGCATATCATCCAGTTTTTAGTGATGATGATAAGCGCTATCAATGGTTTTTCCACCCTGTCGAAACTCCATACTTTGCAATGAGAATCGGAGACATCGCGATGCGAGTATTGGTGTTAAGCGCAAAAGGAAATTTGCGAAAACCAGAGATTGTTAATGTGCCAGGTTTGGATGATCCATTTACAATTGATGGCACTTTGTTTCCTTCTGGTCCTCATCAAGATTTGGTGCGCCAGCATTACGAACTTTTTTCGCAAGGTGATATCAGAAAAGAGGATGTAACCTGTGTGTAAATCTGGACACCTCGATAGGCTCCCAAATTGGGAGCCTTTTTGTATTTGCTATACTATTAAAGTAATGAAAAAATTTCCGGAGGGGTTTTATTGGGGTGAGAAGGTCTGGGAGACCTTCGCAAGACCGTGCCAGTTATTTCTCGAGTTCACGAGAAGAAATAACGACACGGTGTACAGCCTCGGTAAGAGGGGAAATCTGTTAGCAGCATAATTCTTGACTTGTATTGATATGAAAAAATTTCCGGAGGGGTTTTATTGGGGTGCAGCTACAGCTTCATACCAAGTAGAAGGAGGAATTGATAATTGCGACTGGGCTATTGCCGCTGAGGAAGGCCGAGTGCCCTTATGCGGGCGTGCTTGCGATCATTTTAATCGTTTCCAGACTGATTTTGATCTGGCTAAAGAGCTTGGGCACACAGCCCATCGTTTTTCCGTGGAGTGGGCTCGAATTGAGCCAGAAGAAGGAAAATTTAATGAGGACGCCATCACTCACTACCGCGCGGTCCTAAAAGCACTCAACGACAGAGGGCTGACTCCATTTGTGACATTGTGGCACTTTACATTGCCTGATTGGTTTTACCAGTCTGGTGGTTTTGAGCGTAGCGACGCACCAGAAGTATTTGCTCGTTACGCCAGTTTCGTAGTGCAGAACCTTGGAGATTTGTGTAGTCATTTCTCTACCATGAATGAACCCAATGTATTTGGTAGCAATGGCTGGTTGCGCGGTACCTGGCCGCCCTTTAAGCGCTTTGCAGTGACAGATATGGTTTCAATTACCAACTCCGGCAAAATATATGAACCGAAATCCTCCAAAGGAATCAAGCCTCTATTTACCTATTTTAGGGTAATGAAGAATTTGGCTGCAGCGCACAACCAAGCATATTCAGCAATCAAGCAAGTAAATTCAGCAGTTGAGGTAAGTGTGGTAAAACACGTCATCGTATTTGATGCCAACTGGAATCCGTTCAATAAAATTAAAGCATTTGTAGCCAACTACGTATGGACTGGTAAATTTATGAAGCGAGTGCAGGGTCACTGTGATTCGGTCGGTTTGAATTATTATTTCTATACCCAGTTTGGTGATAAGCGTGAGTGGAAAAAAACTGATATGGATTGGAACTTTGCTCCAGACAAAATATATGCTGCGCTAAAAATGCTATCCAAGTACAATAAACCTCTGTTTGTGTCTGAGGCTGGTTTGGCTGATCATGACGACTCGGATAGAGCCGAGTATATTGTCAGGCAGATTGAGGCAACTTGGCAGGCCATAGAAGACGGTGTGGATGTGCGTGGCCATTTGTACTGGTCTTTGATGGATAACTACGAGTGGGCACTAGGGTTTGAGAAGAAATTTGGTTTGATCGAAATAGATTACGAAACGCTAGACAGAAAAATCAGACCGTCCGCGTACGTGTATAAGGAAATCATTGAGAATAACGGCATAGTAGAATAAAGCTAATGACCTGGCTTTTACTGGCGACAGTTGGACAATTCCTGAACGCAATTGTGGCAATTTTTGATAAGTACATAGTATCTGATACCAATGTGCTGCCCAAGCCTTTTGTGTATGCTTTTTACTCCTGTTTAGTGACGGGGTTTTGGGTGTTGATTTATATATTTAGCTTTATCCCTGGACTCACTAACGTCGGCCTGCCAGCTTTGTCTAATGTACAAGTCCCTACTATCCAGGTGGTGGCGATGTCTTTTTTGGCAGCCTACACATTTTTTATTGCACTGGTATCAATGTTTGATGCGCTCAAGAGGGCTGATGCGTCGAGCACGATGCCTATTATCGGTTCAATTTCAGCACTGTCTTCATTTGGTCTTAGTTATGTGTTTTTGGGTGAAAGTCTGAGTGATAATTTTATTATCGGAGTGGTCTTGTTGTCGGTCGGTACGATGCTGGTGGCTCAAACATTACCGAAAGCGACAGTGGTGCTGCAGGTGTTGCATAGTGGTTTATTCTTCGCGCTGCATTACATCACCATGAAGGGTTTATTTTTGGAAACCAGTTTTGACGATGGCTTTTTCTGGTCTCGGGTTGGTTTTGTGTTGTTTACACTATCTCTCTTACTGGTCCCAGCTTACTTGGATAAAATCAGAAATCAGACAAAAGAGACATCGGCTAAAACCGGCGGTATCGTGTTGTTGGTTAAGTTGTTGGCGGGTGTTGCCGCGTTTATGTTATTGAGGGCAACAGATATGGGTGATGTGGCAGTGGTGCAAGCATTAGGTGGCTTGCAGTACGTGTTTATTTTGTTGATCAGCTTATTGTTTGCGCATTGGTTGCCAGAATCGGCGGTCGATCGCGATATGAGGCCACAAGTTTTTCTGCGCAAGATGCTATATATCGTGGTTATCCTTACTGGTTTTGTGGTGTTGTTTACCTAGATTTGTATGCTAAAAAATTTAATGTACATTTTTACCGGCCTGGCAATAGTACTGATTTTTGTACTAGTCATGCTGGCTCAGAAGCCGGTGCCGGAGAAGATTACCTATGGTATGTCGTTTAATACTCCTTACGCCAGAGAGCTGGGTTTGGATTGGCGTCAGACATACGACGCTATTTTGGATGACTTGGGTGTGAGGCATTTGCGCTTGGCTGCACACTGGCCGATGGTCGAACCGAGGCCGAATATATACAATTTTGAAGAACTCGACTATCAGATCAAACGAGCCGAAGAGGTGGGAGCAGAGATTATTTTTGCAGTTGGTCGAAGGTTGCCGCGCTGGCCGGAGTGCCATATTCCAGAGTGGACTAAAAATATGTCCAAAGAAGAAATGCAGAAATCACAGCTTGATTACATGAGGATGGTAATCGAAAGATACAAGCACAGTCCAGCGATTGTCGTGTGGCAAATTGAAAATGAACCTTACTTGGAGTTGTTTGCCTTTGAGCACTGTGGAAAGCTCGATGAAGATTTCTTTGATAAAGAATTAGCCTTGGTTAGAGAGTTGGATGAGACTAGGAAGATATTGGTGACCGATAGTGGTAATCTCGGTTCTTGGCAAAAACCATATGAAAAGGGCGATATGTTCGGTACTAGCGTATATGTGCACTTTTGGAATCAGGAGTTGGGTCAATTTAGAACAGTTTTGCCACCTTGGTTTTACCGAGTGAAGGATAATTTTTGGAAGACTTTTTATGGGCAAAAAGAATCTATTTTAGTCGAGCTGTCCCTTGAGCCGTGGCTAATTGCGCCAGTCACTGATGTGCCAATTGAGGTGCAGTTTACTCGCATGAATCTAGATAAATTTGAAGATATTATCCTATACGCTGAGCAAACTCGCTTCGAAAAACAATATTTATGGGGAGCGGAGTGGTGGTACTGGTTATACCTGCAGGGTCACGAGGAATTGTGGGAGAGAGGCCAGCAGCTGTTTGCGGAATAAGTCGATCAATTTGAATTTTGAAAGTGAACAAAATACTTAGTTTTATCAATCTATTTTGATAGAATATAGATAGTAAGTTATGAGTTTTATCAAATTCGCTTTTTCATTCTTGTTTGTCAGAAATTGGCATACTGGTGAGATGGAGCTGTCTCGTCCGAGATTGGCGATTTTGTGTTGTGTGATTTTTTTGATCATGCTAGCTCTGACCATTATTAGTATTTTGCAAACTCCGGTAGTTTACATTGCTGAGTAAGATGAAAAGATTTTTACTTATCAGTTTGGGTCTATTGGTAGGAGCGCTGATCGCTACCGTGCTCACTTTTATATTAGTGCAAAATAACATTACCTAACTTACACTGTAATCACATAAACATGACTGTATTTGCCCGACTTAGAGCACTGCCTGACAAAGATAAGGCCGCCTTGATTAGAAAGCTAGTAGAAAACGGAACTCCAGACTTTGATTATTTCTTTTTGATCGGTGCCTCGACCTTGATGGCCACCTTTGGTTTGTTGATGAACAATAGCTCTATTGTTATCGGTAGCATGTTGATTGCACCCTTAATGTATCCAATTCTGGGAGTAGCGATGGGCTTTGTAATGTCCGGTAATCATATCGGACTATTTCAGCGAGCTTTGCAGACCTTGATCAAGTCGCTAATGTGGGCGCTTGGATTGTCGGTATTAGCGTCTGTTATTTCTATTTATGCCATGGATCTGGCTTACGAGACTTACGAAGTTACTTCACGCACAGAGCCAGATTTACTGCATCTCCTAGTAGCAGTCATTGCCGGAGGTGCAGTGGCGTACATGTTGGCTCGACCAGAGTGGAATGACGCCCTGCCCGGAGTGGCCATTGCTGTAGCGTTGGTGCCACCGCTGGCGACTGTTGGTGTGGGGATAGCGGCTTTTGATGTAAGTGTTGTGTCGGGCGCACTGATGATTTTTGCCTTAAACATGATTGGTATTATTGGTACGGCTATCATTATATTTTTGATGATGAACCTGTCTGAGAAGCAGAATATTGCCGAATCCACAGTAAAGAAAGAAAACGAGAAAGTAGAGGAAGAAAACAAAGTGATTGCGGAAGTAGCAGTTAAAATATCTGAAGAAAAGAATGTGGAAGCAAAGGTTATTAGTGATGATATAATCAAAGACAATGAAAGCAATAGCTAACAATTATCTTACGGCGGTACTTGTTGCTCTCCTAGTATTTTTTGCCGCAACTCAAGCAGCTTGGGCTGATACAGTGGTGCGCTCAGGGGAAAATGTATCAATCGCCGAAGAGAAAGTAATTAATGGAGATTTTTATTCAGTGGCTGAGACGCTCAGTGTTTCTGGAGTGGTGGAAGAAGATCTAGTAGCTGCCGGTGGGCAGGTGGTTATCAATGGTTCAGTAGGTTCGCACGCTTTTTTGATTGCCGGTAGCGTAGATTCACACGGGATAATCGGTGACGATTTGAGGATTGTGGCTGGTGAGGTGGTTATTGCTGAGCCGGTCGAGGGAGATGTAATGGTGGTAGGGGGCGAAGTGGATATTTTATCTACAGCCTCAATTGCGGGAGATTTGTTGGTGTACGGAGGTGATGTCACGGTAGAGGCGCCAGTGGCTGGTGACGTGATTGGGACTGTCAGTGATTTGCGAATTGACGCGTTGGTAGAAGGGGACGTAGACGTCACTAGTGGTCAGCTAACTCTTGGTGATAGAGCTGCGATCGTTGGTTCTGTGACCTATGAGAGTAGTAATGAGCTAATTCAAGCTTTCGACGCCTCTGTTGGCGGGGAGACCGTCAGAACCGATCCTGTTTTTGTCGAACCAGTTGATTCTACTTGGTCATGGATTATTCCTAGCTTGATGATTTTGTTTGCAGCCCTAGCTTGGTTCCTAATTTCAAAGCGTTCACTAAACGCTTTGATAAACAGTGCGTTGCAGCCTAGTCCAAAGCCAGTTTTACTCGGCTTTGCTACTTTTATCCTGCTACCGATCGCTGCCATTCTCTTGTTTGTGAGTATTGTTGGCTCTATGCTCGGCTTCGTTTTGTTGTTCGGTTATATCGTCATGTTGTTTATGAGCGGTATTGCAATGATGGTTGTGCTAGGTAAATTACTACAAGTAGCTTTTAGTCAGAATAGTCGTGTTACAACCCTGCTTACCATAATCATTGGTTTTGTCGGGTATGCCGTACTCTCTTTCCTGCCTGTCATAGGTGGGGTGGTAAAACTAATTTTGTTTATCTTGGCACTTGGAGGAATCACCAACTTAATTCTTGAGAAACGTAAACATCTTGGTTAGTCAATTATGAAAAAGGTTGCCTTTTTTGACATTGACGGAACTGTGTTCCGATCAAGTTTATTGATTCAGCTAGTAGATCGCTTGATAGCAGATGGTGTATTTCCTGCTGAGGCGGCTGAGCAGTTTGAAGTAGAGCGTCAAGCTTGGCGGTCTCGGGAAGGAAAGTATGAAACTTATATTCAAGCAGTTATCGACACATTTTTGGCGCATATTAAGGGGGTACACTACGGTGCATTAGCTGATATCGGTAAAGAAGTTGTCGACCAGCAAAGTAAGTATGTCTATCGCTATACTAGAGATTTGATTTCGAAGTTAAAAGAAGATGGTTATTTCGTGGTCGCTATATCACAATCACCTAAAACAGTTTTGGATGAGTTTTGTAAGCAGTATGGTTTTGATAAGGTCTACGGTCGCATTTATGAGATTGGACCACAGGACTGTTTTACCGGTGAGGTATTAGATGAGCACCTGATTCAAAATAAGGCTAATATTGTAAAACGGGTTTTTGATAGAAATCCAGACCTAACACGTGACGACTCGATCGCTGTCGGCGATACAGAAGGTGACGTGCCTTTGTTAGAATCTGTGACTGAGCAGATATGTTTTAATCCAAATAAACATCTATACGAATACGCAAAGCGGTCGGGGTGGAAGGTTGTGGTTGAGCGTAAAGACGTTGTTTATCACATGTAATATGAAAAAAAAGCGATTAAAAAGAGATGAGGAGGAGAAGGTGGTAGCTGGTGTTTTATCAGGTCTGGCTAGATACTACAATCAGGACCCGGTGCTTTTTAGGGTGCTGGCGATTGCCTTCTTGCTCCTGACTGGTTTGTTCCCTGGCATTCTGCTTTATTTGGCTGGTTGGATAGTGATGCCTAAAGATGATTTTAAGAGGCGCGTTGATTACGAGATAGACTAGCTTATTTGGTGTCCTTGATGCCGATTGTGAAGAACATGGCCGGTATCATCATGGCTGCGACAACTACGAAGAGTAGATTAAATGGTAAATAGAGCAGGGTGAAGCTGGCGATCATGGCACCAAATACATAAGCTAATGGCCTGGTGACTCTAAAGAAACTGATGACTTGAGCGTCGCTACTTTTTGTTTGCTTAAAGAAGTAGCTTTCAGTAGTGGCTTCAACAAAACTAGCTCCGACCCTAGTGATAAACATGATGGTAGACCACACAACGACGCTAGTGGTGACGGTGAATGATATCCATGACGTTGATATGGCAATAATTAAAAAACCTAAGCCCATCATCTCTTTCTCGCCGATGTATTTATCGGCCACTATGCCAATAGGGTATTCCAGGATGACATAAGCCATTTGAGCGAAGAACATAATGATTCCAAACTCTGCCCAGGTTAGTCCGATGTCTCTAGTTAGATAGAGTGGAGCAAATACCACCATGAGCATAAAGAACATTTGCAGGCTGAAATTAGCTAGGAATACATTGCGAATATTGATGTTGTCCCAGAAGGTTTTGATGGCGGCAAAGACATCAATTTCATCATAAGTCGGGTCGCTGAAATTGCTGAAAAATATAATCAAGATAGCAATAATCGGAATGAGAGTACCGGCACTCAATAGGTACACATTAGTAAAGGTACCGCCAGAACTTTCGATAATGAGACTGCTTAAAAAAGGAGAAATAGCACCAATAATGCTAGATAACGTGAGCAGTAGACCACGCCGACTGCCAGTCACTGTTTCATTATTTCCAATCTGTTCTTCCATAAATACGTCGAGATTGAAGATGATTAACGGGACAGATATCAGGTGAATCAAGAATAAAGGCACAGCCTCTCTCATACTGTCTGCAAAAGCCATGCCAGTGACTGCGAGCAGGTTGAGGATGAGTAGTATGAGCGATAAGCGATAATTACCTACTTTATGCAATACTCTTGAGACAAAGAGAAATATGATCACACTCACTGCCGAACCGATGGTGTAGATGGTTCCGACGCTGGAGGTATCAATAAATTGCTCCAGGAAGGATGAGTTGATATAGGCAACGACAAATGAGTGAAAGATTAGTAGTAAGGTGGCAATGTATACCGGAATGATGTTGCTACGCTTGCTGCGCTTTAAGCTTATGTTGTGATCTGGTGTAGGCATATATAAAAACATTATAGCCGGCAGAAACGAAGTTTCTGCCGGCTATGAACAACTTGTGACTACATAGGATTCTGTCTAGTGTCATCCATGAATGTCTGAACAAAGCTGTTTAATACCGCGACTTGGGTAGCTGAATTACGTGAATTCTTAAGCTTGATCACAAACTCAAATATGAGCTGATTGTTGGTGTGCTCACGCAAAAACCGAAATCTGGTTGATGGGGGAGACTGGTCAAGATGTACCGTCGTGATATTGTCCACATCGTCATACGGGTCACTGATGGTTTCCTTTATCTCTAGTCGGTCTCGACCGCCTGGTTCTTTCAGAGTAATGCGCCAGCGACACGATAGTGGTCCTACCTGGCGGATTCTGAGAATGGCAAATGATTGGTTATTGTCTCCGCGAAAAGATAACTGCTTAACTGGGTATGGGTTTGACATTGTTGCGTCCTGTGCAAAGGGTTTCTGCGGGAATCGTACTATTTAATAATTAAAAGTAAAGGCCGAAAGCGAAGCTTTCGGCCTTTACATCTAACAAAACCAGCTCCAGGGCTAGTTTTGTTAGATAAATTCCATTAGGAATGATGGAATTTACGAACGCCTTTAAAGGCTATATACCAATTAGCACAGGAATGACCATTGGGTTCTTTTGTGTTTTCTGGAGTAGGAAACTGGTTACTACGTCTGTCAGTTCATCCTTTACTGTTTCCAAGTCTAGTGGATGCATTCTTTCAGTCTGCTTCTCAACGGTCTTCTTGATCAAGACTCTGGCCTCTGAGAGTAGTTGCTGGTTTTCTCTTAGGTAGACAAATCCACGTGAGATAATGTCTGGCGACTTTCGTAGTTTACCAGTCTTCGAATTAACAGTGGCGATAATAACAAACATTCCATCCTCAGACAGGGTTGTTCGATCGCGTAGCACTACTTCTTGTCTTGTTCCGACAGTAGTTCCATCAACCATCATGAGTTCATTAGGAATCTTCATTGGCTGAACCGTTAACTCGCTACCGTTTTTGATGTCGATAATAGAACCGTTGTCAGGCACTGGCACATTTTCCTTCGGGAAACCGTTCTCAACGGCTGCGTTACGATGGCTCTTTAGGTGATAGTGATGACCGTGTACCGGAATCAAGAATTTTGGCTTCACAGTCTGGTGTACCCATACCAATTCTCCGGCGTTACCATGTCCAGATGAGTGGACGTGCGAACCTTGGTAGTTGATCACTCGAACGTTCTTACGGTAAATATTATCCTTTAGTTTTTGTACGGCAATTTCATTACCCGGGATCACAGATGAGGACAATACAATAGTGTCTCGTTCGCTTAAGGTGATAAATTTGTGCTTATCTGTCGCCATACGCATCAAGGCGGCAAATTGTTCACCCTGGGCTCCAGTCGATAGGATTACGATCTTATCGGCAGGATAGTCATTGATGTCTCCGGCGTTAATAAAAGTACCAGGCTTTGCTTCCATTAACTTTGCTTGTAGAGCAATCTCAATGTTGGTTTTGATACTCCGACCTTCCATTACTACCTTCTTGTTCATTTCTTCGCAGACTTTAACAATACTGATTAGTCGATCGAATTGTGAAGCGAAAGTACCAACGATGAGTCGACCGGTAGATTTTTTAATGATTTCCTCAAGGGTTTCAAATACCTTAGCTTCTGAAGCTGAGAATCCAGCTCGGTCTGAGTTGGTGGAATCACACAGAAGTGCCAGGTTGTTGTTTTCGCCAACCTTTTCCCATTGACCTCGTTCTTCCACTACCACTTTTCCGTCTTCATGGACCAGCTTGATGTCACCGGTTACTACAACGTCTCCGTGCTTGGTTTCAACACAGACACCCATTGCGTCAGGAATCGAGTGAGTTACCCGGAAGGTTTTGATCTTAGTGTTTCCAACAGTGAAGCTTTCTCCTTCTTTGATCACTCGCATGTCGATTGGATCCATGTGTGGGAATTCTTCCTGTCGTTTGAGGATCATTAGGGAAGTGAGGTATTGGGTGTAGACTGGTGGATTGCCAATTCTCTCCATGATAAATGGAATACCACCGATGTGGTCCAAGTGACCATGAGTTACCACAAGAGCGCGAATTTTATGCTTCCGCTCTTCTAGGTATTGCGTGTTCGGTAGGATGTAGTTGATCCCTGGGGCATTACTTTCTTCATTAACAAACTGGAAACCAGCGTCCACCACGATGATGTCATCTTTGGTTTCGATAATGTTCATGTTTCGCCCGATTTCTTCAACTCCAGAAACTGGAATAATTCGGACTGTGTCTTCATCAGTAATTTCTGGAATGACCGGCATTTTGTCGTCGGTGACGTTTAACCGGTGCGCCAAAGCCGGTGACGTGTTTGATCGTCGTCGAAATTGATTATTGCGACGCTTTCGTCCATTGCGTTTGGCTGGCGGCTTACCATTTGAGCGCTCGTTTGAGCGGCCAGGTGCACCACCTTGGTTGCCGCGTCGTGGTTGATTGCGGTTCCCTCCATGACCACCGTTTCGTCGATTGTTATTTCGATGTCGTCGCGGTCGGTCAGTTGATTGATTCGTTGTTGTTTTTTCTGTTTCGTTCATAAATTTTTTAATAATAACTTTCAATATGTAAATGTTTACTCAATGTCTCTTCGGAACATAGGCCAGAGCGAGTCACTTTCGGTGTGCCACTCAGCTATATTGCTGAATCGATCGGCTGGTCGGCTAATTTCGTTGATGTCTGACGTGGTTATGTCGTCACTGATAATGTAGGTAAGAGTCGGCTGAGCGATAAAAATAGCTGGCTTCTCCTCCGCAATTATCTGACTGGCTTCAGTGAGAGCGCTCATGCGCACATCCTCATCACGTTCAACTCGAGCTTCTTCCAGTAGTTCATCCACGCTGATGTTGGCATACTGGGCCACATTCAGCCCCGGATCACTTTGTTGTGATGAGTGCCAAATTGGATATAAATCGTAGGATCGACTGAGATCGTGACCAAATAAAAGTGCTTGGAAGTCACGAGGTCGAATTACTGATCCAATTAATCCAGATTGCTCAAATTGTTCTGTGGTCACTTGAACCCCTACCGTTTCCCATTGCTGAGCAATCAAACCTGAGAGGGATTCAAACAATGGAGCGTTGCTGGTTCGCAGCGTGATACTAAGGGCAACTGTATCATCGCCAATTTCTTTCTCCCACACACCTAAATCATTTTGTTCCCAGCCGCCTTCTTCGAGAATTTCGATTGCTAATTCAGTTGGAGTAGAGGTGGAGACGCTTTCTTCGGTGTCGTCACTTGATTCTAACTGAGAGCCGGCTTTTCCGGTAGGTGTCTCGATGGGGACACCGTGCCCAAAGAAAGCTTTTGCTATTAATTCGTCTCGATCTAGGGCAGCTGTCAAGGCTTCACGAGCAGCCGTGTCACGGAGAGCAGCTGAGCGGTTTTGGTTGAAAAAGACCGCAAAAGTTCTTGGTAATGCTTCCTCTATTAAGGTGTATCCTCTTGGGATATTGTCGTTCACGATAGCTTGCGGAATATAGGCAGTAGCTTCGATTTCCTTATCGGCCAAGGCGGATAGAAGATCTTCTTCGTTTTCATAAAATAGCACTTGTATCTGACTGATCTTGGGCGCAGTGGTGTGCTCGGGGAAAGCGGCCAGAGTATATTGACTCACTAAACCAGAAGTGTCTCGCAGAGCGCGTTCTAGTCGATATGGCCCTGAACCAATCGGTTCAGTGTTTAGCTGACTAAACGGTAGTTTTTCTACTGACAGGTCGCTCCAAGCATGAGCGGGCATAATGCCGATGGTGAGATTCTCAATAAAAGGAGCATAGGCTTCTTCGAGTACAATATTGAGCTCGTACTCGCCGATCTCCTCTACGATAATGTCTGTCCAATTTCCTCTCTGGGGGCTTTTTAGTTCCGGATCTTGAAGGAGTTGAATGGTATAGACAACGTCTCTGGCGGTCAGTGGTGTGCCGTCGTGGAAGGTGATGTCGTTTCGGAGAATGATGTTGTAGGTGAGACCGTCGTCAGAGATGGTGATACTGTCGGCAATTTCGTTCACGAGATCGCCCTTAGAGTCGATTTTCATCAGGCCGCTGTAAAGCAGGGCTACTAAGTCTTGATCGGCCCGGGTTATAGCTAAGACCGGATTGACATAACGTGGAGTACCGAGCACACCTTCAATCACGTCACCCCCGTAAGTCGGCGTATCTTCAGAGTGTTGAATATTCAGAGAATATAGAACCCAGATACCAGAAAAAATGACTACAAATAAAGCTAAGCGCAGTAGAAAGCGGTCGCTGGCGGCAGCAGACTCAATAATATGGAGAAAACGGTCTATCAGACTAGGTGACGATTCAGGTTGAATGGCCATGGATTAATAAGGCTAATTGTTACTAAAGTACTAAGTTAATCTTTCCAGATCACTATTAATTGCAGCAAAAGGTAAAATTTAAGCTTACGCAAAGATATTCAAGAGAGTAGAGAATACAAATAGTATTGCAATACCGATTGAAAACTTGAATAGGAATAGTTCCGCGCCTCGGCGCTTGTGGAATGATGAACTAAAGTTGTCACCTCCAAAGGCTCCTCCCAAACTAGAACCACGCTGCTGAAGCAAGATTGCTGCAACGAGTAGGATGGAGAGAATTATCTGGATGTAAGGCAGTGCCGGTAGCACTGTTTGGATAATATTCATGCCGACAGATATTAGCAGAAATGGTCAGCATAGGCAAGGCTTGGTAGTAATTGCATTAGCGTTCTATGATCAGTATAATACCGGCGCGACATGAGCACGATTGATTTTGTTGTCGCAACCTGATATTTGAAGAGAAATTTAAAAATTAGTTCTTAATACTTTATTAAAGAAAGATATGAGTGAAAAGAGTCCAATCAAGCCATTAGGCGACCGAGTGGTGGTGCGACCATTAACTGAAGAAGAATTAGGTACAGTTTCAGCTTCGGGAATTATCATTCCTGACTCAGCCAAGGAAGAAAAGCCAGAGCAGGGTATTGTTATCGCTACTGGTCCTGGTAAGTGGGATGAAGATGGAGAAAAGCGTATTCCAATGGAAGTGAAAGAAGGAGATCGGATTGTATTTACCAAATACGGTTTTGATGAGGTGAAATTTAATGACAATAAATACTTCATTGTCTCTGAAGCAGGTATTCTAGGAATCTTTAATAGCTAGTAACTCTTAAATTTAATTATGGCAAAAGAGGTTATATTTGGTGAATCAGTAAAAAAGAAGTTGCAAAAAGGTGTCGACACGGTGGCAGATGCTGTGAAAGTAACGCTGGGCCCACGAGGGCGAAATGTAGTGTTGGATAAGAGTTTTGGCACGCCAACTATCACTAATGATGGGGTGTCAATTGCTAAAGAAATTACGCTCAAAGACAAGTTTGAAAACATGGGTGCTGAGATTATTAAGGAAGTGGCCAACAAAACCAACGAAATCGCGGGTGATGGTACGACTACTGCTACCGTTTTGACTCAATCGCTCGTAAACGAAGGTCTGAAGCAAACCACTATGGGCATCAACTCAATGGCTGTTCGAACTGGTATGGAGCACGCAGCAGAAGACGTGGTAGAAGCTCTAAAGACCATGGCTACGCAGATCAACTCAGTGGATGAAATCAAGCAAGTAGCTACCATTTCAGCTGAAAGCGCTGAACTGGGTGAGAAAATTGCCGAAACTATCGACAAGGTCGGTAAGGACGGTGTGGTAACGGTAGAAGAATCAAACTCATTTGGTATCGAAACTGAACTAACTGAAGGAATGCAGTTTGATCAAGGGTATGTTTCGCCGTACATGGTGACCAATCCAGAGCGCATGGAGTCTGAGTTTAAGGATGCGCAAATTTTGATCACCGACAAGAAGGTATCAAATGTGCAAGAAATTCTCCCACTTCTTGAAAAGATCGCTCAGTCAGGCAAGAAAGAACTCGTGATTATTGCTGACGATGTCGAAGGTGAGGCTCTAACTACTTTTGTAGTCAACAAGCTAAAGGGCGGCTTCTCAGTACTTGCCGTGAAAGCGCCTGGTTACGGAGACCGCAAGAAGGAAATGCTGGCCGATATTGCGGTCACTACTGGCGGAACTCTAATTACTGAAGAGTTTGATCTTAAGCTAGAGAATGTCGAATTGGAACAGCTTGGAAAGGCTGATCGAGTCGTGTCTACCAAGGACAACACAACTATTGTTGGTGGCGCTGGCAATAAGACTGATATCGAGGATCGGGTAAATGCTCTAAAAGCGCAGATCGAACAAGCGTCATCGAAGTTTGACAAAGAAAAGCTGTCAGAGCGAGTAGCTAAGCTGGCCGGCGGCGTAGCAGTAATCCGAGTAGGAGCAGCGACCGAAACCGAGATGAAGTACCTCAAGCTGAAGATTGAAGACGCGGTAAACGCTACCCGAGCGGCGATCGAAGAAGGAATCGTGCCAGGAGGTGGAACTTCACTAGCGCGAGCAGCGGGAGTGGTGGAGAAGGACCTTCTTGGTAAGAAAGATCTGTCTCGAGAAGAAATGATCGGGTACAACATTGTACTGAGGGCGCTGGAAACTCCACTGAAGCAAATCGCTGACAACACTGGCAAGCATGATGGAGCGGTGATCGTGCAGAAAGTTAAAGAAGCAGGCGGAAACGCTGGTTATGATGCTCATAAGGGCGAAATGATCGACGATATGATCAAGGCGGGAATCATTGACCCAGTGAAGGTTGAGCGATCTGGTGTACAGCACGCAGTATCAGCAGCTGCTATTCTACTTACTTCAGAAGCAGCAATTGCTGACGAACCAGAAGACGAAAAGGGAGGAGGAATGCCTGATATGTCTGCCATGGGCGGCATGGGCGGAGGTATGGGAATGATGTAGAAATTTAGAAACTACTTTGTTGCTTCAAGAAAAACGACTTTCGCTGGACACTGGTCCCACTTAAGTCGTTTTTCTTTTGCGCCTCGTATTTTCAGGAATTTCTACACCATTCGAACAAAAGGCGCGAACCTACGGTCCGCGCTTTTTGTGTTAAAATGTAAGGGTAAAAATATAAATCATTGTTTATGAACCCATTGTGGATTTTCATTATTGTTTTAGTTGTAATCGCTCTTTATGTTATTGGGGCATACAACAAATTTGTTCGCTTGATCAAGCGAGCTGAAGAAGCTTGGGCTGATATTGATGTGCAGCTGAAGCGTCGGTACGACTTGATTCCAAATCTGATCGAGACTGTTAAAGGTTATGCTGCGCACGAAAAAGAAACGCTCGATCAGGTAACAGCGGCGCGAGCACAAGCAACTTCAACCCACATTGATGCCGGTGATGTGACTCCAGAACAAATCGCTGCTATGGCGGGCGCTGAGTCAGCCTTGAGCGGTGCACTTAGCCGACTATTGGCAGTAGCTGAGAACTATCCAGATTTGAAAGCCAATACCAACTTCCTCGAACTACAGCGTGAACTGTCAGACACTGAAAACAAGATTCAGGCTGCGCGACGCTTCTACAACACGAATGTGCGTGATCTAGCGATTGCGCTCGAAACCTTCCCGTCAAATATGGTGGCAGCAATGTTTTCCAAGTTTAAAGCTAAGGAATTCTTCGAATTAGAAGAGGGTTCAGAAGAACGGGAGAATGTAAAAGTACAATTCTAGTGACTATGTCTGAAATCAATCGAGTCTACTACAACAAGCTTATTCGCGATAATATTCCAGCCAAGATCGAGGCTAAGCACCAAGAGTGTGAGGTGCGGAATATCACCGATGTTCAAGAACTGCAACAGGAATTATTCAAGAAAATTCAGGAAGAGGCGGCGTCTCTAGCAATGTCCAGAAGCAAGGAGGAGTTTTTGGAGGAATACAGCGACTTGATGGTAGTGCTAGAAACCTTGATCAAGCAATTGGATATACCAAAAGAACAACTAATTGAAGCCAGAAAGGCTAATTTGTTAGAGAAGGGAGGTTATAAACATGGCTACTACCTGCACTGGTCGGCGGATGTTGACTACCGTTCTAACGAAAGCGTGCAGGGCATTCCTTTGTAGTGCTTTGAGGCGAATGTGGTGTTGTTACGTAGCATGTTACGTAACATGCTACGTAACAAACAATGTCGACTTTATATACCCAACAATCGAATAATGTCATGAAAACCTTCATGTTGATGGGTTTTTTTGCGGTGATGGTGATTGCTATTTGTTACGGGGTGTCTTGGTATATGGGCAATCCAGCTATTTTGTACATTGGTGCGATTATGGCGCTTGTGACCAGTATCGGAAGCTATTGGTACTCAGATAAGATCGTGTTGCGGATGACGAACGCCAAGCCAGCGACCAGAGAAGAGGCGAGAGAGCTTTATAACATCGTCGAAAATCTATCTATTACTGCTGGCTTGCCGATGCCAAGGGTGTACATTGTCGATGATCCGGCGCCCAATGCGTTTGCGACTGGGCGAGACCCAGAACACGCCGTGGTAGCCGCTACTACCGGCCTCTTGGAGCTCTTGGATCGCAACGAACTCGAGGGGGTGATGGCGCACGAGCTGGCTCATGTTGGCAATCGAGATATGTTGGTGATGACCGTGGCGGTAGTGTTGGCTGGCTTTGTAGCGATCGTGGCTGATGTGCTTTCGCGCACGTTGATTTACGGTGGCGGCAACAATCGTGATCGACATCCGGCTTTCTTATTGATTGGTATTGTAGGGATTATCCTGGCACCGATTGCGGCCAAGCTGATACAGCTAGCCATCTCTAGGAAGCGTGAGTATCTAGCAGATGCTACTGGAGCGTTGCTTACTCGGTATCCTGAAGGTTTGGCGTCAGCGCTGGAGAAAATTAGCGCCACTGCCCGACCGATGCAAAAAGCTTCACATGCCACTGCTCATTTGTTTATTTCTGATCCATTTCAAGAGCGCAGCAGGGGAGTAATGCAGAAAATTAATGGTTTGTTCGCTACTCACCCGCCAGCCACCGACCGGATTGCAAAACTAAGGGGAATGGATGGAAAACAAAATTAATTTACTTGCCACTAATCTCAAATGAGAGTGCTAGCGCTCGATATGAACGAAGTGAATTTAGGGGCCAAGGTAGGTCGAGATCTGTTTACGGCCCTTACGCCGCGAGTAATAAAAATGTATAATCTGGCCCACCACGGAGAGTTGGCAGAGTGGTCGATCGCGCATCCTTGGAAAGGATGTATACGAGAAATCGTATCGAGGGTTCGAATCCCTCACTCTCCGCACTGCAAGGGAAAGCGTGTGTGGGGTAAAATAATCTGGGAGATTATTTTACCGTGAGCAGGTTCGAATCCTGTCTTCTCCGCTTTCT
>MDSW01182351.1_pt1 | contig 63407 bp, 52 predicted proteins | sample 811171 | NCBI WGS metagenome assembly MDSW01 (sample SAMN05326641, study PRJNA326480) | marine metagenome | isolation source: seawater | place: Atlantic Ocean: North West | collected 2012
GCTCGTCGGGCTCATAACCCGAAGGTCGTAGGTTCGAGTCCTGCCCCCGCTACTAAAACAATAAAACGGTTATACTATTATATAGTGTAACCGTTTTTAATTAAAAAAACATGTTGATTCTTATTTTTGTCTTGGTACTATGGTATGGTGGGTTATTTTTTCAATCTTTTTTTTTACACCGTTATGCTGCACATCAAACATTTACCATGTCTAAAATAATGGAACGTATTACGTTTGTTTTAACTTGGATTTTTCAAGGATCTAGTTATTTAAGTGCATATGGGTACGGAATTATGCATAGAATGCACCATGCATATACAGATACTGAAAAAGATCCCCACTCCCCTTCTTTTGATACAAATTTATTTGCGATGATGTGGAAAACAAAAACAATCTATCAAGAGATTAATTTACAACGAATAGCCATTGACCAGCGTTTTATGAAAAATATTCCGCAATGGAAAAGCTTTGATCAGTTTGCAAGTTCTAATTTTTCCAGAATACTTTGGATTTCCGCGTATATAATATTCTTTGTCGTTTTTGCAACAAGCTGGTTGCAATGGCTATTATTGCCAGTAGTCTTGTTAATGGCGCCGATACATGGTGTTATTATTAATTGGTTTGGCCATATTTATGGCTATGAAAATTACACCATGAAAAACACAAGTAAAAACCTTTTTCATTTTGATTTTTTAATGATGGGAGAGGGATATCATAACAACCATCATAAAAACTCAAGCAATGCTAATTTTGGTGTCAAATGGCATGAGGTAGATATTACATACCTAATCATACGATTATTAAATGCAGTAGGTTGCATTCAATTAAAAAAGCCACTTAATAATAATGCCAACTCAATTATAACTTAAGTTAATTTAAAGTCCGTTTTACTATAGAGAAAACTATGATCATTGATCTTAAGTGACCTTGAGTATCAACTTTTTTCATAGAATAACTACTTTTTAGAACGGTGTATTAAATCAGGATACTGAGTGGATGAATTCATCCAAAATAATTTAGCCTTATTTGAGAATAAATAAGTTCATTCTTGCAAATTATGCAACTTTTAAAAAAAATTCTATGTATAAATTAGAGGGGTAGAAAATATAGAATTTTTACTAAAAAATTCCAAAGATTCATAATTCATAATTGGCAAAATACTGATGCTATACTACGCTCAATCATGGGAAGATACCTATCTGCTAAAGAAAATAACGGAAAAGCATCCTGCTCAGTATAATCATATGGTCGGTAGCGGTGGAGATCATGCATTGAGTTTGGTGAACTTTGGCATTGAACATATCAATTTGGTAGATACTGAAGTAAGTCAATTACAACATATCAAGTCAAAAATAAAAGCTCTAGATCACTCCAAAAAAGAAATATTATTTGGAATGAATAAACGAAACAATGGGTTATTACACTGTGGAAAGCTTGAATCATACTTGGGGAAATTCACTTTTATATTACCTTTTATTGTAAATACAGGTGCACGTTATTCGCTTATTAACAGTGATTCAAAGGAAGCAAGAAAACTCATAATTAGTGAAAAATGGGAATCTCGAAGACTTAATTTCGTTTCCTCTCTTTTTTTCTCTAAGAAAAAGATAAACTCGAAAGCACGCCACCCTGGACTGAGCTCCGACATTTCAAAATCACCTTCTGACATCAATTATCTTGAAAATTTTAAATCAGTAGCAATAAAATATCCGATTCAAGAAAACCCATTTTTAGATTATATCGTTCATGGTTATCACAAGAATTCAACATTAGATTACCTAAAAAAATCATGGACTCCAAAAACAAATTCTTTAACTCTGGTTCACCAAGATTTTTTCACTTATGTCAAAAAACTAAAAAATGCGATTCATTTTATTCATGCCTCTGACATAATGGAGGCGACTTCCTCTAAATTAAATGATCAATTTTTTCTCACTATTGACGAAGTATGTGACCCAGATTCAACATTTTTATATTGGGAGCATCGCTATGAAATAGATGTGCCGAAATTTTTTCAAAAGAGATGGACTTTAATCGATATGAATATTCAAGATCGGGTCCCTTTTTATAACAATTACTTTTTATGGAAAAAAGCGGTCAATCTTTAATTAGGAGACTAAAAATTTATCAATCCGAGCGGTTTCCATTAGTTTTTTTGATACCGACAACATTCAGTATCATACTTTCAACTCATGCTGTTCTTTCATTCAATGGATTTGATGAAGCCTGGTGGAAGTATGGACTATTAGCCATTGCTGGAATTTCTTTTTTATTACATACCCGAGTAATTGACGAATTACGAGACAAAGAAATAGATGATATATATCACCCAAATAGACCTCTGCAGCGCGGTTTGATATCTTCCAAAGAAATTTTGAATTTGGGTTATCTGAATGGGGGAGTTTTTGTAACAATCCACCTTTTACTTGATCCTCTATCCGGAATGCTTTCGGCCGGTTTACTTGTTTACTCTATACTGGCGCGCTATGAAGTTGGATTTATTAAACGGTTAAAACCCAGTTTTTGGCTTTACAACGTAATAATGCTTTTTCAGATGCTTTTGCTTCAGTTAATTGCATACGCAGCGATTACAAAAACTTTAATTTGGAATTCATCTATCTGGTGGCATGCATTTGGAGTTTTTATACTTAGTGCTTTAATAGAGGCAGCTAGAAAATGCCTTCCCCCAAATGAAGAGACAGCTTACTTAGATAGCTATTCGTCAAGATTAGGAATTCATGGAAGTGCTTTTGTAACCTTTTTATTAGGGTGTCTTTCATTTTATTGTTTCTTTTTAATAGGTAATATTTATGCACTTTGGCTAGCTATTTCTTTAATTCCTCTTTTCGTTTGTTGCATTAGGTTTTCGGCTAAACCTAATAAAATGGGAAGAAATCTTATTCAATTGGGTGCTGTAATGAGTTATATTTCTTTAAATCTAATTGTTTGGTTATGTCTCTAAATATTTTTGGGAATAAAGCCAAATGGTTAAATGAACTTGAAGAAAAAAAATTTCGCGTATTACCCAGTTTATCGATAAAAGCAGATCAAGATCTAATTAAAAACGGTGTTAACTTGTTGGAGTTAGATTTATTTATTTCAAAGTTAGACAGCCCAAGCGTATTTGCTGTTCGCAGCTCATCTGTTTCAGAGGACACAAAAGAAACTTCAGCAGCGGGGCGATTCAAGACATTATTGGGGGTTTCCAAAGAAGAATTATCTGACGCCTGCGTCAAGGTTGCACAAAGTATGCCGATCCAAGAAATTGGTGATCCTCAAAACGGTATTGTTATTCAGCCTTTTCTTTATTCTAAAAAAGCTGTTTCTGGAGTCATGTTTACTCACTCAGACCGATGGATGGTCAATTATGCTCCGGGACTTTGTAATCATATTGTTCAGGGGCTTCCTTCGGAGCAAAAAGGATTTCATCCAAGTGGAAAAGAATGGATGCACGAATCTTTGGAGCAAATAACAGGACAAGTATTTGACAACGAATCTCAGACAATAATAAAAAAAACATATACACAATCATGCTGGTCGAATCGACTTAAAAAGCAACTTTCTAAACTTTATTATCGCATCCAAAAAGAATTTAAAAACCAGTCAATGGACTTAGAATGGACTTTTGTCGACGGCAAACTTTATATTCTTCAAATTCGTCCAGTTACAGTCGATTGGTTACCAAACGTATGGCTATTTGATAACTCGAATATAGCAGAATCTTATACCGGTATTGTTAGTCCAATGACTGTGAGTGTTGCCGCGAGACTATATAATTATGTATATCGGGATCTCTTGAATAAAAGCGGAGTTTCAAAAGCCAAAATAGATGCTCATTCCAAAGTTTTTGACCATTTAGTGAAGGGGTTTTATGGACGGATATACTATGTCATGAACCATTGGTATGCCATGATGTTTTTCTTACCAGGGTATCGACGTAACAAGGAGAACTTGGAGCAAATGATTACATCTGAAATTCGTCAAGACATATTTTTACCCGAAAGCATCAAACCTAGTCTAGATTTAAGAATTCTTTATTACCCTTTAATACTCTGGAAAACTATTCTTTTCCCAATTACTACGCGCAGATTTAGCCGAAATATTTTAAAAGATTTCAAAGAGTTAAAAGAATTAGATTTATCCAGTTACTCGAATGAGCAACTTAAAAGGTTGTGGGATTCTTTGGAAAAAAAATGGATGAGGAATTGGTACATAACTGTTGAAAATGACACAATCTTGATGACTTTTTTGGGTTGGGCTGAGAAAAAATATTCCCCCTCTAAACTTCGTGCTTTTATTTCTATAGAAACCCCAAGCGTAATGCAATTGAGGGACTTTAAAGAGTTATCTAAATCAATCTTTGCTGAACCAGAATTGAGCCGAGCATTAAATAGTGACAAAGAATCTCTCTTTCTTACAGACTTAAAAAAACATCCAAATTTGAATAAAAAATGGAAATCCTATTTCTCAGCTTATGGTGGTCGATTTCCAAATGAATTAAAACTAGAATCGCCAAGCCCAATGGATGATTTTGGGAGTCTTACCAATGCAATGAGAGAAATCATATCTAGCCCCTTAAAATCCAAAGGAGCTGAGACAAACAAAAAATACCCATGGGGAATAAGACAGTTACACCATTATATTCGCCAACGAGAGTCTTTTCGCTTATTGCGGTCTACAGCATTCGGTTGGCTAAGAACAATATTATTGAATGCAGGAACGATTGCGGTAAAGTCAAAATATTTAGATAAACGAGATGATATATTTTTTCTAACCATCCAAGAGTGGTTTTTGGATAAGGAAGAAAGTTGGAAGAGTATAGTTTTATCGCGAAAAAATGATTTTAAAAAGCATTCTCGAAATAAATACCCACGAAGTTTTGCTTCAACTCCAAACGGGTCGCCACCAGAGTACAAAACGAATCCTTTAATAGAAGGTGACTGTAAAGGTCAAATTGTTTTTCCAGGTTTAGTAGAAGGTAAAATTTTAGTAATGAAAGAATATAAACCTGGCCCATGGCCCGATTTTGATATTCTTGTCGCTAAGCATACAGATCCAGGGTGGAGTTTGCTAATAAGCAAGTCAAAAGGACTAGTAGTTGAGCAAGGTGGATTGTTATCTCATGCTTCAATAGTTACCAGAGAACTCGGCATTCCGTGCATTATTGGTGTTAAAGAAATAACGGAGAAATTAACGAATGGATCTAATGCAATATTGGATGCTTCGAATGGAGTATTGCAAATAAAAAACAAGGATGAAAATTAACAAACCCAATACTAATCATTTAGCAGATTTTCTGATTTATCGCAGTAGGAGTCTGGGGTATGATGATTCCATCAACCCTACTCTATGTTGGGAGTTTTTTTCAAAAAAAGTCGGTGCACAATGGATTGATGAGGAAGCATTTTGTATTGGTATATATCCATTTGTGAATGGTCACGCTTTTGGTTTTTTTGAACTCAAATCCCATGACAAAAGTATCCAATTAGAACAATGGAAGAATATTAGAAAAAAATACAGTGGTCAATTTTATGGACCCATAAATGGATCTAGCTTTTTACCGTATAAGTTTATTTCTAAATCTGATCAAAGTCCAATTTTTGAAGGCGAATGGAATTCCAATATAAAAACTGTTGAATTCATGAGATCTATGGGGCCAGAAAAAATCATAAAATATAGAAGTGCATATCGAACTTCATTTGATGCAGTTATCAAAGTATCTCATCCTTTTTTAACTCGCTGGATTGACAAAGGATTCAGCCTAGAGACAATTAAACTCGATTCAGTTAATAGCATTTTAAATCTTCATCATCTAGTTCATGAAATATTCTGCACCAATTGGGGATATGAGTCCATGAATCAAAATCAATTCTCATCTTGGATTAATTCCATGACGAAAAGAGAAAATGGCTCTCCATTATTGTACTGGATAAAAATTAAAGAGGAAAATGTAGGTTTTGCATACTTATTTGAAATGCCGGATAAAACCATAATTTTCAAAACCTTGGGAATTATTCGTAAATATCAAGAGCAAGGGCTTGGAAATGCTCTAGCCGGAGAGCTACATTCAATTGCTAAAAAACGGAAGGCGAAAAAATGTATCTATGCCATGATTCAGGTCGATAATCGAGTAAATAGAATGCCTGATCCCGATATTTCAATCATGCGTGAGTACGAATCTTATATTTTTTAAATATGATAAGTAATAATCTATTATTATTTTTTCTTTTGTTTTCTGCTATTCTTTTCTTCGGAGAATTAATCAAGCGAAAGACTAATTTATCTGGAGAGCTTACCCGAAAATCAGCTCATTTTTTAAGTGCCATAGTTGCATCCAGCTTTGTGTTTTTCTTAACAATAAAAGAGGTTTATCTAATCTCAATAGCTTTTACTATTTTACTGACGTTATCAAAACAAATAAAATTTTTAAAGAGTATTCATACCGTTTCACGATCAACAATAGGAGAAATTGCTTTTCCACTTGGCATTTTAATGGTGTCCATTTGGTTTCATCCAGAATCAGTTAGCGCCATTACTTTGAGCAAAGTTCCATTTATATATGGATTGTTGATTACGGGAATTTCGGATGTTGCCGCAAATTATTTTGGGACAAAATTGACGAGTATATCATTTCCATATAGCAAGGGGAAAACTGTAGCTGGATTTTTAGCTTTTACTGTCTTTTCATTTTTTATTGGCCTTGCACTGGGTCTACCCTTTGCTTATGCTATTATTTTGGCTTTAATACTGGCAATAATTGAGGTTTTAACTCCTTATGGGTTAGATAATCTTTTTCTTCCCATTTCAGCTGCTCTTTTGATCAGCATATTTTTCTGATTCAGAAAAAATCCATTTCAACACCTAAAGCAAATATTCAGTAGTGACAAAATTTGAAGACTTTGAGTCAAGTAAATTTTCAATTATTTCTTTATTAATATTATTTGATTTCGCTGCAAGAAATGTTCGAATCGAAAATGATCGCAAAGCGTCAAAGACACTCAAGGTTCCAACTGCAGAATTTTTTCGACCAGTGAATGGATACACATCTGGTCCACGTTGGCAGGCAGAATTAAGATTTACCCTACAAACTAGATTTGCAAGAGAGTCGATTAAGGGCCCAATCTCATCAACATTACTTCCAAATAAACTAACCTGCTGACCATAATTAGATTTTGACATATCATTTAGAGGCTCGTTGATATCGCTATAAGATACGATAGGTATAATTGGGCCAAACTGCTCCTCATGGAAAAGTCGCATTTTATCATTTACAGGATATAGCACTGCCGGAAAAGAATAATTTTTCAATCGCTCTCCTCCCTTTCTGTTAATTATTTGAGCACCCTGATTTTCTGCATCTTCAATTAATCCTTGAATATAATCGGGTTTACCAGGTTCTGGCAATGGTGTTAAAAAAGTGTTTTCCCATGGCATTCCAAACTTCAGATTATCGACGGCTTTTGAAAAACGTAAATTAAATTCTTCAACAATCGATTCATGCACATATAAGATCTTAAGGGCAGTGCAGCGTTGACCATTGTATGATAGTGTTCCTGAAATACACTCTTGAATGGTATGGTCCAGGTCTGCATCCGAAAGGATTATTCCTGGATTTTTTGCTTCAAGACCCAGGATTAATCTCAATCTATTTTTGTTTGGGTGTAAATCCTGGAGTGCAACAGCAGATGAACTATGACCAATCAATGCGAGAACATCGATAATACCGGTTTTCATTATTGGCGCTGCAATATCCCTACCCCTACCAAAAAGTATATTTACTACACCAGGTGGAAAGCTCTCTTTAAAAGCATCTAATAAAGGGGTTATCAATAAAATACCCTGCTTTGCTGGCTTAAATACAGTAGTATTACCCATTATTATAGCAGGAATCAATAATGAAAATGTTTCATTCAGGGGATAATTATATGGCCCTAAACATAATACGACCCCAAGTGGGCCCCTTCTAATATGAGCCAGTACTCCGGATTCATGTTGAAAATTTGCACCTTTGCGATCTAATTTTTTATATGCCTCTATAGTATCATTTATGTAATCAACTGTCCGGTCAAACTCTTTGTAAGAATCAGATTTATTCTTACAAATTTCCCACATTAAGAGTAGTGCCACTTCGTCTCGATAAATTTTCATTTTTTCAACAAAAATTTCCATGCACTTTATCCTTTGTGAAACCTTCATGGTTGGCCAAACGCCCTTCCCTCTGTCATATGCTTTATGCGCCGCTTCTGCAGCTTCCAAAGCAACACTAGAATCAATATCAGGAACAGAACCTAAAAATGTTGGATTTGTCTTCCCTTCCTTATTTTTTGTGGATATTGAGGAAAAAACATCAGATGTTTTTCCTTCCCACTTTCTCAAATCTCCATTGATCAAATATTTATCGCACTTGTAAGGATCTATCTTGAACTCAGAGGGGATATCAAAAACGGATGACATTGAAAATGGTTTTTAAAGTTTCTCGAAAAAATCAGACTTACTTATTAGTTAACTGAATTCCGATATAAAATGTTCTTGGCAGTGAAGGTCCAAAAATAAAATTACTATCTCTATTTTTTCCGATATCAAAATTGCTTTGATATGAATTGAAAATATTCTTAATTCCAAGGTAACACTCAACTGCTGATTTTGAATTATTTAATTCGATTCTATAACTAGTTTTGAAGCTCACCTCTGAGAATGACGGTGATTCAAATATTTCATCGATAAGTTGATTATCTGAGCCAGAAAAATGGGGAACAAACATCTTACCGGTATAGATATAATTTATATTCGACCTAAATTTATTACTTGGAAATATGGATAATGTTGCAAAACCATAATTTGTAGGAGTTCTGATATATTGGCGTATGCCTTCTAAATCTTGAATATATTGAACTCTTTCATCAAACATGCTTGTTTGAATAGTCAATCCAGATTCTAATTGAATTTTCTTGTCATAATTAACCCGAAACTCTGCGGTAGCTCCCTGAACTGTTGCGCCCTGACCATTTTGTTTTTCGAAAAGCTCTCCAAAACTATCATTTCCAATGGGTTGAAGATAAAAAGCTTTATCTAACCGAGTATAAAAACTCTCTAGTGTAAAACCCAAAATAAAATGCTCACGTGGTTTGTCATAATTCAATGACGCACTTACACTCTGGGACTTCTCCGGCCTTAAGTTAGGAGATAGCATAATGCGTGACACCCCTCCTGCAGCAAATGCCATGTGCAAATCTGTATCAAATGATTGAGGAGCTCTAAAACCTGACCCATAATTTATTCTAAATTGAGTGTTTGAAAGATGCTTATAAAGAATTGAAAATCTGGGACTTAATATCAATTCATCAACCATATTATGATTGTCTATTCTTATCCCAGAAAGAAGGTTCCATGAATTTGATAACTCCCAATCACTCTGCAGAAAAGCTCCTAAATCGATACTTATTTGATCAATCATATATTGATATGAGGGGATTTCATCAAAAACATCATCCACTAAATATTCACCCCCAACAGTGAATGTATTTGACCCTTTTAAGAATTTTTTTACCCTATGATTAAGTTGAAAACCCGTTTGAAATGTTGTGGTTTTTGATGTGCCATATGGAGGACTTTCCAAATGTATTTGGACATCTAAACTATCCTCAGGGTAGATACCGGTGTAATGATTTCGGTTGGTATTTTGCCAAGCAGCATATGTTATAAATGAGGAATTATCATCATTGAAATTTATCTGATGATCTACGGTGCTCATCCATACTTTATGTTTCCTTTCTTCGGATTGCTGAGTTAAATATGCGGGTTTATTGACCATTTCACCACCGTATCTATATTCATTCAAATTACTCAAATTAAATTCTAGCTTTTGATTCTTAGTCGGTAGGAAAAAAAAGTTCGTTCCAAATGATACATTCTCTAATTCTGGCATTTCTGAAAAACCATCATCATTGTGATCATAAATTTCCCGTGTTCTATTATTCAAGAAAAATGACATCCCAGATTTCTTGTTTTCTGACACCGTAGAAATATCTCCATTAAAAACAATATCATTTGCCTTTCCATTAATATTCTGAAAAAAAGAATTCAAACTATAGCTATTACTTTTAGGAAGTTTGGTGATCACATTAACAGTGCCTCCGATAGCGCTCGAACCATATAACGAGGAACCCCCTCCTCGAACAACTTCAATACGATCAATCATGCTTTTCGGCAATTGCTCTAAGCCGTACATACCCATTAAAGGACTAAAAATAGGCCGTCCATTTATCAAAATCTGCGAATACCCGCCCCCTAATCCATTTAATCTTAGTTGAGTGTAATTACATGTTTGACAATTTGTTTCAACCCTTAATCCAGGTTGAAATTTCAAACCATCAGATAGTGTGCATGCCTGAAAATCGTCAAGAGCTTGACTATTTATAACATTAACTATTACGGGAGAATTCGTTCTTCTCTTGTATGTTTTTGTTCCTGTTATGACAACCTCATTTAGGTGGTTTAGACTATTCGTTAAATTAAAATCAACAAATATTTTCGAGTCACTATGATTGACAGTAATACTTTTTGTTTCGCTTTTAAAGCCTAAAAAAGATACAATTATATTGTAATCCCCTTGCTTGATTTCCGGGAAATAAAACGAACCATCAGATTTTGAAAATACCTGCAAAGAATCACTAATATCCTCAGATAATTCAGAAATTCTAGAAATAGAAATAGACACTAATTCTTGAGTCCTATTATCCACCTTGACAATTCCAGTCAAGATAGTACCTTGACCAAATATAGATCTAGCCGAAAGCACTAGAATTAGAAAAAGAAATCTTGAACCCATTTTTTTGCAAATATAACAAAAGTTAGTCAAGACTAACTTTTTAAATGAGAATTCTAGAAGAGCCAATCAATTAACTTTTAAAACTCTTTTATCTAATCCATTAAAAGGCTTTCGTAGACTTTAAATATTTTATCTACTGTCACCTCCACATTCAAATATTTCAATAAATGACTTTTCGCAGATTGACCAAGGAGTTTAGCTCTCTCCATGTCATTGATAAAATCAATAATAGCATTAGCTATCGCTTCAGCATTTTTTATTGGCACAACCTTACCCGATATATCATCATGAATAATCTCTTCAGGGCCACCACAACGAGTTACGATAATTGGTTTTGAGTAAGCCATTGCCTCAATTACTGTTTTAGCCAAACCTTCTGAAATGGAAGGCTGAACATATATGTCACATGCTTTTATGTAAGGACGAATATCATCAACCTCACCAATGCCGTGAAGACGTTCATAATTGGGTAGTTTCGATAATTTTCTATGAAAATTATCATCATCGGTGCCTCTACCAATAAAAACAAAATGTAAGTCCTTGTCTTCGCTTAAAATCTTAGCAGCTTGTATTAAAAAGTCTATTCCCTTGACAGGTCTTAGATGAGCTACGCAAGTTATTATTTTACAATTTTGATTAGATTTTTGAAAATCATAAACTACTTGGTTAATTGGATTGAACCAGGAGATATCTACTCCTTTGTGAATTATATGCAGTTTTTTAGAAGAGATGACGCGTTGCGATATAATCGATGACTTCACATAGGAACTGAGACAAATTATCGCATTTACCCTTGGGTGGTAATGTCCGAAATAAGCAGATATATCATGCCAGTAGGGACCCTTGGCTCCCCTGTACGTAACAATTTTTATATCAATCCCTCTTGATGCAATTATACCTGCCGGAATAGACTTTGAATTAAATAATTGCAGAATATCATAATTCTCTCTGAGAAGCTCCTCTCTTATTGGAAGGATACTTTTTTTCGAAAATCGAGTTTCTGGATGATGAGGCACCACTTTTATTCCAGATCGAGAAAAAATATCATAAAACGGAGAATTGGGGTTAGTCATGATCGTTACGGAAACTCCTAATTCTGCTAATCGAATAAAAATTTCTGCCTCAGAACGATGTCTTATAAAATTTTCATATCGACTGATAACCAGAATTTTCATAATGCTTGAAGGTAAATCATTTTGTAGTTTTATAAGGCACAAGCAATTAGCTTGAAATCAGATATCAATTGTCATGAAAAAATTAAATTGTTTTATCCCCTTACTTCTAGTTCTATTTTCTTTTCCAAATACGATTTTTGGTCAAAATGAACCCAATAATGCATGGATAGAAGGAATGCAAGATTATAAAGTCAACTTCAATATTGTAGTAGATCAATTCGAAGATGAATACAGAGGAAAGCCATATCAAAAAGGACATGGTTGGAAGCAGTTTAAACGCTGGCAAAATTTTATGGAGCCGCGGGTAGATATGGATGGAACAAGGCCAAATCCTGCAGTATGGTATAATGCTGTTTTTCAGCAAAAAATGGTAACTCAAGACTTTGGAGACTGGAAACCGATGGGGCCTTACAATGCCCCTGGCTCCTCAAATAGTAATGGTATCGGAAGAATAAATGACGTAACATTTCATCCCACAAATCATGACACCATTTATGCAGGGGCACCATCAGGAGGCCTTTGGGTCAGTTACAACGATGGTTCAACTTGGCAAACCTTCACGGATGAATTAACAAATATTGGAGTTAGTGACTTAGCTATAGATCCGAATAATCCAGATACTATGTACCTAGCAACAGGAGACCGCGATGCAGGAGATACGTACAGTTTTGGGCTGATGAAATCTACTGACGGAGGTGTGACATGGGGACCGACAGGACTGAGTTATTCTTTAACCCAATTTAAAAGGATTACACGAGTATTAGTTCATCCAAAAAATTCTAATATCATAATTGTTGCGACAAGAGATGGTATGTTTCAAAGCACAAACTATGGAGTGAGCTTTAGTCTGAAACAATCAGGTCCATTCAATTCTTTATCAATGATAAGCAGTGGCTCTGATACATTATTTGCTGGAACCACAGGAGGAAGTGCAACGGTGTATCGCAGTACCAATGGAGGGTCGTCATGGTCATTAGTTAACTCTGGGCTTCCCTCATCTGGAATCAACCGAGTAGAAGTAGCAGTTAGCCCGAGCTCTCCGAATAAAGTTTATGCCGTTTACGGAAATTCAAACAGTGGTTTTTATGGGCTTTACTCTAGTTCTAATTACGGAACTACATGGACTCAAAAAAGCACATCTCCTAATATATTAGGATGGGAAGTCAACGGATCTGGCAGTGGTGGACAATCATGGTATGATTTGACACTTGCAGTTGACCCCAACAATTCAAATACAATTTATGTCGGGGGAGTTAATATCTGGAAAAGCACCAATGGCGGTACATCATGGGCAATCAATGCTCATTGGTATGGTGCGCAAGGGAAACCATATGTGCATGCGGATCACCACCATGCAGAGTTCAGACCTAATTCATCAGAGCTCTATTTAGGAACGGATGGAGGAGTATATAAGTCTTCAAATGGTGGGTCTTCATGGATGGCTTTGAATAATGGGATGAATATCACGCAATATTATAAAATAAGTCAAAGTCAAACGGATACAACATTAATTATAGGAGGATCTCAAGATAATGGCACGCATCTCAAAACATCACCTTCAAACTGGAATCGCGTATTTGGAGGGGACGGAATGGATAATGGTGTTGACCCTAATACGAATAACACACTATATGCTTCTATATACTACGGAGAGTTTTTTAAGAGCACCAATGGAGGAAGTAATTTTAGTTCCATCAATAACAACTTAAGTCCTGCAGGAAATGGTAATTGGGTGACTCCATTTAAATGTGATCCAATGACTTCTAATACCATTTATGCAGGCTTCAAAAATATCTGGAAAAGCACGAATGCCGGAGTTTCGTGGTCAGGACCATCGACCAACATTTACGGGAATTCTAACATAGATGAATTTGAAATCGCCCCTTCGAATAGTAACTACATATATGCCTTAATCGATAGACGAATATTTCTTTCCACAAATGGCGGAAGCTCATGGACAGATAAGTCTAATAATGGTAATCTTTCGCCCCAATATAATATCTTAGGTATTGATATCGATGACTCGGACCCGAATCACATCGTGATTTCATGCTCTGGCTACAATAATTCTAATAAAGTTCTTGAATCAACAAATGCTGGTAATTCCTGGACTAATATTTCCAGTGGGCTTCCAAGTGTACCTGCTCAATGTATTCAATTTGAAGGAGGCAATTCAAATGGGATATATGTAGGTACAGACATTGGTATGTTTTTTCGCGATGCCACTACCTCTGGATGGGTCTCTTTTAATGAAAACCTTCCAAACGTCATAATTAATGATATCGAATTATTGTCGACCAATGACATTCTAAGAATAGGAACTTATGGCCGCGGTGTATGGCAAAGTCCAACATACAATACTATGCCTAATCCTCCAGCGGTACAATTCGCAATTGAACCAAGCAATACATGTAATTTAACTGATACGGTACAGCTAATTGACCAAAGTAGTGGATCACCAACATCATGGAATTGGGATATAACGCCAAGTAATGCAACTTATATTAACGGAACTACCGACTCTAGTCAATCCCCATATGTTATTTTTAATAGTGGAGGTACATATTCGGTTAAGCTATCAGTAACGAATCAATATGGCACAAGTGATTCAACTTATGTAAATGCTCTCGAAATTGGAGGCCAATCGTTACCATTCAATGAAGATTTTGAATCTGGATATCCAAAATGGTCCATTAACAACCCCGATAATTCAGTTACTTGGGAACAAGTTAGTGTCGCAGGGAATACTCCTGGCGACAAAGCCGTGAGAATAAATCATTTTTCATACAACGCTGTAGGCCAAAAAGACGAATTAATATCACCAGTGCTAAACTTTGTGGGAGATACTCTTGTGGAGTTAGACTTTGAATATGCTTATCGAGGTTACAATGCGAACTATAAAGACTCTTTGAAAATATATGCATCTTCAGACTGCGGGCAGTCTTGGAGCCTTGTGGCAGCATTTGGTGATGGAGGTACTCCAAACTGGAGAACAGGACTTTATACAAGTAGCAACTGGATTCCATCAACTTCATCCGATTGGTGCACTAATTCATCGTCTGCTTCGTGTCCTACAATCAGTTTAGACAATTACTCTGGAGCAAGTGGGGTGAAAATTAAGTTTGTTTCTGTCAATGGCTACGGTAATAATTTTTATTTAGATAACATATCAATAACAGGTGTTACAAATTGTGCGTCTTATGTCACACAGACGATTGACACCTGTGCTTTAGGGTACACATGGATTGATGGGATAACTTATACATCAAGTACATCCTCTCCTCAATATGCCTTGACCAAGGCAAATGGTTGTGACTCCGTTGTTACTTTAAATCTTATTATCAACCAACCAGATGCTGTGACAGAAACAATCAACGCATGTGGAAGTTATACGTGGATTGACGGAATGACCTATTCATCTTCAACATCTTCACCCACCGTCACACTAGCGAATATTCATGGTTGCGATTCTGTCGTGACATTGAACTTAACGATTAGTAACCAAACAACAGTTGGAACCGATATTGTGACGGCATGTCATAGCCACCAGTGGATCGATGGAATTACTTATACCTCTTCAACATCCTCTCCTACTCACATTTTAGTAGGAAACAATGGCTGTGATTCTACAGTGACTCTCAACCTGACAATTATCAATGTAAATACCTCAGTAGTTCAAAATGGAACAACACTTACTGCTCAGGCAAGTTCAGCAACATTCTTTTGGATAGATTGCAGCACTATGGCAATTGTTCCAGGACAGATGAGTTCTGTATTTACACCGACCACAAATGGTATCTATGCCGTTATCGTTACCCAAAATGGGTGCTCCGACACGTCATCATGTTATACTGTTTCTGGAATTGATCTTGACGAAAATGAAATGGGTCTGAAATTAAAGGTTGTACCAAATCCTAACTATGGTAACTTTAATTTAATTCGTAGTGATGCCAATAATGATTCTAAACTTATTATTTATTCAAGTGATGCAAAAGTTATTTATCAAGGAAATTGGTCAGCAGGAAAAAATGAAAAAAGGATGAACTTAGATTTAAGTCCAGGAATTTATCATGCTGCCTTAACCGATAGAAATCAAACATTATTTTTCAAAATAGAAATTTTCTAATCAATAGTGAAAATGGGGATATATAAGTGATGATATTATCCTTTTTTTGTAGAATTGGTTCCTAACTTTGGATAGAAATTATTTTGGTGAAAAAAATCTTTCTTCTCTTTTCCAATACTGTATTAGTATTAACATTCTTATCAGCTTTTGCATGGCTTGTTAAGGAAGCCAATAGCAAAAGTGAAATCCTTGGAAAGGGAATTGATCAGGTATTAATAAAATGGAGTTCATTTCCAGATAAATTTTCGAAAGCAGTAGACCAAGTTCAGCATTTGCCTGAAACCTTCATCCCTACTCCTGTGAGTTTTACTCCCATAAATAAATTAGAGGAGGATATCTTGGTGCTATTTACATATTCGAGCTCAAATAGGGATCGAAATATTGAGTTAAAGAATCTCAGAACAGATTCACTGTTACAATCATGGCATGTTAAAGGACTGGATAACTCACATCGCCGAGTATTGCATCCTTTATTAATGGAAAACGACCATATAGTCTATGCATCGATTGGAGTCCCTGGAATTTTTTGTATCGATGAATCTAGCAATGTTAAATGGAGTCAAGACCAAGTGATTTCTCATCATTCATTAAATAAAGACCATAATAATAATATTTGGCTTTGCTCTTACCCTACTCTTAAAGCTAAAGAACCAAAATATGATGCCCAATTGGAAATTGATGAGCGCTCTTTTCCTTTTATTGATAATGCAATAACATGTCTAGACCACGAAAATGGTCTGATTTTATTCCATAGATCCCTGAGCCAAATACTATTAGATAATGAGCTAGAATCAATTCTTTTAAAATCTTCTGAAGCTTCAGACCCGATGCATATAAATGATGTACAGCCTGTTTTAGAATCAGGGAAATATCTAAAAAAAGGTGATTTATTTATTAGTTGCAAAAACATCTCTACCATTTTTCTTTATCGTCCTACTTCTAACAAAATTATAAACGTAATTGAAGGTCCTTTTCAATCACAACATGATGTTGATATTATCAACGATAGCACCATCAGCATTTTTAATAATAACACTCATACCAAATGGCAGAAAACTACTACTGACTGGACAATTACTGAGTCTAAAGTTGAAATAGGACCTCTTTATTCCCAAATTCTCTTATACCATTTGAATAACAATTCTTTTAGTTTAAAACTAGAAAAGCAGATGAGTGCCAATAAAATCTACACCTTTACTGAAGGACTTTCTGAAAAAATTTATAATGGAACATACTTTGTCGAGGAGCAAAACAGCGGTTTGCTTTGGATTCTTGATAAGGATAGCGTTCTGTACAAGAATGTTTTATTGTCCCAACACAAGGGATATCACCACCTACCTAACTGGACGAGAATAATAAAAGAATAATATGGCAACACAACTATTATATATTGGGCCAGGATTAGGTGTGGGAAGTGTTATTCTCATACTTTTAATAGGAGCTATTGTTCTTTTTTCTCTGGGATACATAATCTTCCTAAAGGCAAAACGATTTTTTAAAAAATAATCGATGCTTGATGCACTTATTCTAGGAGTAATAGGGTTTTTTGCCTTTTATTTTCTGCGATATAACAGATATCATTTTTATAAACTCGCCATCAGTAGTGTTGGGCTCTTGGATGATATTTTAAAAGATGAGAATGAAGACAAAAAATTATCTAGAATTGAAAAAGGGACTAAACTATTGGTGATTATCCTTTTTAAAGTACTTACGATAATTGTTTTAACCCTAACTATTGCTTTCTTTTCAGTATATGCTCTTGGCTATTTTTTTAATAGCTTAATTTGGAATAGCCAACCTGGATTAATTGGCTTTTCAATTGGAGCAAGTATCCCGTTTTTTATTCCGACTAACTCTAAAAGCTCTTATAACGAGGTCAGCCAGCTATTCCACCATCTTGTTTTAGATAATTCGAATATTGGACTTAAGCTTTTATCACGAGAGATAAAAAAATACTCGTTAAACGTGAAAAAAGAAAAGTTTTTAATTGTGAGTGGCCTGGCACGTTCAGGTACTACCAATTTGATGAATTCTCTACATGGTAGTGGATCTTTCACATCTCTTTCTTATTCAAACATGCCCTTTCTTTTGAGTCCGCGTGCATGGAGGAAACTCTACAGACCCAAAAGCATTAAAAAGGCAGAAAGAAGTCATGGTGACGGGGTTTTAATAGATATGAGATCGAATGAGGCACTGGAAGAATACTTCTTTAAATCTATTTATCAAGACTCATTCATAGGCAGCAAAAACTTGATAAAGCACTCTTTATCTGATCAAGACTATCAGCTCTACATCGATTACCAGGGACTAATTTGCCCGGAGCCAGAAAAATTTTATCTCTCAAAAAACAACAACATGTTGTTGAGGTATGATTCTCTTCGCCAATTGAACAAAGAGTTTGTCTTTCTAGTACTTTTCCGCGACCCACTCTCGCATGCTTATTCTCTGATGCAGATGCACAAAAAATTTTGCGCCCAGCAAGGAAATGACCCATTTATTGAAGACTATATGAATTGGCTCGGACACCATGAGTTTGGATTAAATCAGAAGCCATTTAAGTTCCACGATCATATTCCAGAAGGAAACAAAAATGAACTAGACTATTGGCTTCTATCTTGGATAAATTATTATGATTATGCTAGCCTAATAGCTGATCATAATACTTATTTTATTTGTTATGAAACATATTGTTTGGACCCCAATATTATCCTTGATAAAGTTTTGGTGAAATTCAAAAGCTCCAGAAAAGATGATTTCAAACCTTATTTTAATCAAAAAGAAATAAAAGAAGACTACTCAGTAGAAATATTACATAAGGCGCAACTGATTTATAATAAACTCAAAAACAAAGAGTTAAAATAAATATATTTACCAGACTTCTCCTCAAGAGGTTTTTACCACGCATAGAATACATTTGTAAAATGTTACAGAATAACTCGGGCTTCAAAAAAAAATCTTTTAGTTTAAAATCTAGAGTCCCTAATCTTTTATTGAAAATAACATTTTTTGCAATTGCAACATATTTTATGAAAGATGACTTTCCTTTCGTAGAGGTTATATTTTGGCTGTATGCAAGTATTAATATTTTAATGCTTCTGGGCTTTTGGGCATTTAAAAGATTTATAAATAAAAAAATTAGCGAGGTAAGTAATCAGTTTCAGGGGAATAGCAGGCCTGAAGATGAAGACCTTGGTGAAGCTGAAGTTGTTGATGATTAGAATTCTAACTTTTATTTTTCCATGATTGACTTTAACTCTTCAAGAGTCTTTCCTTTAGTTTCTGGCATTATAAAATGTGTGAACAAAAGTTGAGCAACCATACAGATTGCAAAAAATATAAATATCTGATACCCTTGAGGAAAGGAATCTAAAAGAACTGGCCCAACTAGAGTAATTAGCGCAGCGAAAACCCAATGGGTTCCAGTTCCCAAGGACTGACCAATTCCCCGAACTGAATTAGGGAATATCTCCGAAATGAATACCCATATTACTGCCCCTTGTCCAACTGCATGGGAGGCAATAAATAACAGAATAAAGCTGAGATTAAAATAGGCAGAGGCATCGGTATAGAAACCATATGCTACAAGACTTAATGACAGTATGTATCCAATCGACCCTAAATACATTAAGCTTCTTCTCCCAGCCTTATCAATAAAATAAAGGCCCACAAATGTGAACAGCAAATTTGCTCCTCCAATAGATACAGAGCTCAGAAGAGAGTCAGAAGTAGCAAATCCAGCGTTTTCTAGTATTGAAGGGGCATAGTAGAGAATGAAATTTATCCCTGAAAGTTGATTGAACATGGCCAGAAGAAAAGCTAACATTATGGGGAACCTGTATTTTCTGCTAAAAAATGATCTTTTGTCTGTGGAATTTACAGGGGTTATTTCTAATTGAATAGCAGTTAAAGTTTGATCTACATCTTTTTCTTCCATCAACCCCATTAGAACGCGTCTCGCCCCTTCAATGTTTTTCTTTTTTATAACTAACCATCTCGGGCTTTCAGGGATTGTTAATACAAATACAGCATATACAATAGCTGGTATCGCCTCAACTCCTAACATATATCTCCAATCCATTTCTCCACCAAAATCATTGAGGAAATAATTAGATAAAAAGGCCAATAAAATTCCAAAAACAATATTAAACTGATATAAAGCAACCAATCGACCACGATTTTTTGATGATGATATTTCAGATATGTAAGCGGGGGCAGCAACTGACGAGGCGCCCACACCTACTCCACCTATAAACCTAAAAAAGCTGAATGAATAGGGATCCCATGCCAAAGCACTACCCAATGCCGATAATAAATAGAGTCCACCAATTAAAAATAAAATTGGTTTTCGACCATGATTATCGATGAACCTGCCACCAAATAAGGATCCGATAACTGTTCCCCATAGAGCCATAGACATAATGAATGTACCATGGAACCATGAAGAAGTATCCCAAAGCTCCCTGATAGGTTCATTTGCACCAGATATTACAACTGTATCAAATCCAAATAAGAAGCCAGCTAAAGCAACTACCCATGACCATTTTTGCACATTTTTCATTTATCTCTTTTTTACTTAGTTCGGAAAACTACAAATAGTTCTACTACAAATTCATTACTTTCATGGTTAAATAAGAAAAACCTATGAAAAGCAGCACAATTGAACGTCTATTACTTGTTTTAGGAGGTATCCTTTTGATCGGTTATTTGGGATCTATATTCATACCATCACTAGAGAGTATGCAAGAAAACTTTCGCCTTGCTGCAATCGCAGGTATAGTATGTTATGCTGGTTATTCCTTTTTTATTCAATACACTGATCAAAAAATCATTCTCTCCAGGGATCAAAAACTAGAAAAATTATTAAGTGAACTAAAAAAAGAAAGAAGACGGGCTGATGATCTTCATCAGAGTCATTTGTCTTTACAATCAAAATTGTCTGAAGCAGAAAATAAAATTTCTGAACTACAGAAAGAATTAGAAAAACTCAGCGCTCAATAACTATCGCAGATAATAGGGGTAAAAGCGATTGTATAAATAGCGTTTAAAAGATTCCCCTTTTGCACGCTTCCACGATCCTTTAATAATTCTTTGCCTTTCATAACCATACTTTTCAAGAACGTGGGACAAGTTTTGAGTTATCAGGTTTGCCTCAAAAGGATGAATCTCATCTTTCCAATTATCTAGAAATTCAGAGCTGATTCCTTTGAATTCGCCATAGGCGCTATTACCCGACCATGGACTACCTAATAAACTTGGCTGAAGCAGTTTGTCATCAAATGTTATATTCAAAAAATCAGCGACACCTTTTAAAACTGTTGATGGGTCTCGAGCCAGATCCTCATAAAGTAAAACTTTATAGTTAGGGAGGCTTTTTTCATTTTTATCGAGAAAAAAATATCCTGTTTCTAATGATCCAAATACCTTATTGACCAATGGGTATCCCTGGTCCTTTGATTTAAATTTTCTCAGGGCTACGAAATTTGCATATGGATTTTTCACAATGTGAATAAATTGCGCATGGGGGAAACAACGGTATAGCTCCATGGCCATTTCAGCATGCTCAACAGACTTCTCCACCATTCTCTTCCCTTTGGGATCCCCCATTTCTGGAATAATCTCGGGTAACAATTCGTTGAATAAAGACAATGCCTGCTCTGGGGTATCTATATCCTCTGACTTATTCAAAAACTCTTTAGCCTTATCGATATCCACGATATCTGATAATACAACATCCGCTTGTCTATCTTTTGATTTCGAATAATTTTCTAAAACCTGCAAAAGGTTCTGAATATATTCAGCCTTGACTGCGGGTGACTGTTTCCGGTAAGAATACTTTATCCAACGGCCAAGAGAAGCCATAAAATGGGTCTCAAATGGAATCACATAAAGATCTGGATGATCATCGAGCAATGAACGCAATAAGCTGGTTCCTGATTTATGGCTTCCAAGAATAAAAATAGGAGCATTTGTCATTTGAAGATATTCTGTGTTAAAAGTAGTTAGTACCTTAGAAATATGAACATTTTCAGAGTCTCTCTTTTACTTTTTATTTTTTCTACCTCATCCTCTTGCCAAGTTGAAAAAGAGACTGATCTGAGTATTACGGTAAATAGTGATTTGGAAAAAGCGCTAATTAATGAAATATTGGACTCCTGGCACCGTGCAGCCAGCAAGGCAGATTCGCTCACTTATTTTGATATCATCGCATCTGATCAAAGTGTCTTTCAAGGAACTGATGACAATGAACGTTGGACTAAAAGCGAATTCAAAAAATGGAGTCGTAAATATTTTAAGAGTAATTCTGCGTGGACCTTCACACCAAAAAAAGGCAGGAACATAAGTATTCGAGGAAGCACCGCATGGTTTGATGAACAGCTTGATTCTGATCATATGGGTCGGTGCCGCGGAAATGGTGTCCTAGTAAAAGAAGCGGATGCATGGAAAATCGCTCATTACACTTTGTCTCTTCCAATCCCTAATGAGATTGCTGATGATGTTATTGAGAGTATCAGGAATATTGATAATAAGGGCTGAAAAAAATATTTCTTATCATGAATGACCATTTTTGCATATTTTGCAAATAACTCATTCATTCAATTGCATTTATCATTAAAACTTAGTGCTGCTAGGAGTAAATATTGAAATTAAATATAATAATTTGCATAATTGTTATCACCCTAGGTGAAAGCCTCACCTTTTCAACCTAAACACCTTAAAATGAAGAATTTTACCAAAATACTTTTATTCACTTCTCTGATTTTTGTCTCAAGCATTAGCGTTTTGGCGCAGATGTCAGGAACATATACTGTATCAGCTACAGGATCTGCTAATTTTAATTCTATGCTAGCTGCTTCCACTGCTTTAGCGCAAAACGGAGTCAGTGGGCCTGTTATTATTAATATTAAAGATGGAACTTATCCACGTTTTAGTGTTGACTCTATTGCTGGAACTTCATCAATTAATACAGTAACTTTTCAATCTGACCCTTCGAATACCAGCCAAGCGGTAATTGAGGATTCTGCATCCTCTTCAATAGACAATTATTTGGTTTATCTCAATGGTTGTGACTACACGGTCTTTAAAAATTTAACATTTAACGCTCTTGGAGTTAGTTACGGAACAGTATTCTTTGGCAACTCTACTTTGACTAACTGGACTCTTGATGGAAATACCATCAATGGTTCGGCAGGGACAACCGTATCTAACCTAAACCATTCCATGAACAATGGAACCCCAAGTTCAAAAGGAAGAGGAAGTTTTCATTTTATAAATAACAGTATAAATAACTTTTCCGTAGGTATACAAATGGGAGGTTCTGGATATCAACTAGGCGCAGATTCAATATTCGTGGACAATAATATAATCTATGCGAATGATCAAGGTATCAATTTTTATTGGGCAAAATATGTGGAGATCACCAATAATGAGATGTATAAAAGTGTACCCTTAGGATCTTGGTGGAGCAACTTAAATAATATTGTCAATAATATTTCTTATGGAATAGTTTTTAATAACAATAAAGTTCGTGGAGCAGAAAATGCTCTAAATGTATATACCAACCCAACAAATCAGGCCTTTCCTTTATTTGCTGAGATTAAAAATAATGATATCGAAACTGGATACCGAGGTATTTATCTCAGGGGAAATCCTGATTTAGTTACTGGAAATACATTTAGGGATGTTGTCATTGAAAATAATAAGATTATAGATTCGGGAACTGACCCTGTAAATGGAACTGGAATAGAGTTAGTGAATGTGAATATTGACTTAACAAAAAGTGGGTCCGTTCAAAACAACATGATATCTATGGGAAATCCGACAGGCACTACTAGTTGGTACTCAGACATTAAAATTTATCATTGTTCAAACTTAGACGTAAGTCATAACACATTACTCCTAACGGGAGGAGGCTCCTTATTTAGAGGCTCTATTCATTTAGATGCGTCTGCTACCACTACTTTATTTACTCCAGTGGGTAATCAGATTCAAAACAATATAATAGTGAATAGTGGAACAGGTTCAGCAATACATGCTGAAACAATTGCGACTCCAGGAGTGTTTTTCACTTCGGACTACAACGTTTATTTCGGAAATTCAACTACGGTATTAGCTTACGGTGCCCTTGGGACGGGGTATAATACTATTTCGGGATGGAACCTTGCCACGGGTCAAGACACAAACTCTATTTTCGGTGATCCTATTTTAGCTGCAGATTTGCACACTACAGGATTGCTTGCAGACAGTGCGGGAACACCTTTGGGTCTGCTAAAAGATTTTGATGGAGACCTAAGGTCTTTGACTCATCCTGATATAGGAGCTGATGAATACACACCACTAAGCTGCTTTGGGCCGGCAAATTTAATTGCTTCAAATGTGACAAGCAATTCTGCTGATTTGACATGGACCACATACAATGCCGGAGCATTGAGCTATCAAATTAGATATGTAGCTTCTGGCTCTACTGCTTACGCCTACATATCGGGTAGTGGAACATCTAAAACTTTAAGCGGACTTGTATCAGGAATCCCTTATGACGCGGAGGTAAGAGAGATTTGCTCTGTGGGAGACACATCAGCATGGTCAGGAATTGAAACCTTCTCTACTCTCCTTTGTGACCCTATTGCGCAATGTGGCTATCCATTTATCATGACCGATGCATTTGGTGATGGTTGGAATGGTGGTAGTATTGCCGTTGAACAAAAAAATCCTGTGACTGGACAGTGGATCAACATGGGATCTGCAACACTTACTTCAGGAGCGGGACCAGTAACTGTATTTGGTAATCTTTGTGATGGAGATTCTGCGAGATTGGTATGTGAAGCTCCAGGATCATTTTTCTATGAAATGGGTTTCACCTTGATGAGCCCAATTGGGGATACAATTTATCATGAAGTTGGAAGCTATAACAATGATTTTACGACAGCTTCTGCAGGTCAAGTATTTGCAACATTTATGGCTAGCTGTCCTGCAACTTGCCCTACAACGGATAGTGTAGTAGTTCCATCTGAAACCACTTGTGGCCCATCAGAAGTGACCTTTACCACTACTTCATCGATACCCAGCTCAAATAGTATTCTTTGGATGGATGCCTCTTCCTCTGTTCTTGGTTCAGGGACTAGTTTTACCACTCCTGTGATAACGGCAAATACAGATTATTATGCAACAGTTTTTGCGCCAAATAACCTAACTGCTGCTTATACATTTGGACCTCCAACTACTCTAACCGGCGGATTTGGAAACTTCAGCAATGGAATGTGGTTTACAGCAAGTAAAGCATTTATTTTAGACTCAGTTACTGTTATTTCAAATGGACTTACAGACTTCCAAGTGCGTATATCTGAAGGTGGTGGAAGCAAAGCCTCAGGTCATTCTGGTGACGAGCTTCAGTTGACAGATACAATAAATGTATCTGCTGCAGGCACACATCAGGTCTATATTGGGCTTGCCGTAACTCCAGGCACTTATTTTATCAACTTTGACTTTGTCTCAGGAACGCCGGGACAACTTCATCGGGCTACTACAGGTGCAAATTATCCATATACCGTTGCCAACGTAGCCAGTATTGACTCCGTATCCTTTGGAGCAACAAACTCAAGAGCATACTATGCCTATGATTGGGTAATAAGGGAAGGATGTACCGGACCTATTGCTACGGCTTCAGCTATTTATGGAAATGTTCCATCAACAGCACTTCCTTATCTAGAAGACTTCAATAATGGTTTGTCTTGCGCATGGAGTGTGCTGGACCCTGGAGGATCTACTTGGGAAATAATTGATAATTATGGAACGTCATCTAACCTAAATGGAAGCAAATTTGCATTTGTAGACGACGATGGTGCAGGAAGTACTGCGCCTGCAACAAATGTGAAATTGGTTTCTCCAATATTTGATGCAGTAGGTTACGATACTTTAACTCTAGAATTTGACCATTACTGGAGACCATTTACAGGATCTGCAGGGTATGTAGAAGTTTACGACGGAAGTGCCTGGGTTCAGGTTGCTGCTTACACCACTGCAACGATAGGAGCATGGAGTAATCCTGGTCATGAGACTATAGATGTTACAGCCTACCAGAACGCGGACTTCCAAGTTCGTTTCCGATATGATGATCAAGGAGGAAACTGGGGATGGTTCTGGGCAGTAGACAATATGGAACTTGATGGTGCATTGGCTCCATGTACTGATGTGCGTGTAGAAGTTCTTACTGACGTTTATGGTGATGAGATTTCTTGGGAGATTGTTGATGTGAATACCGGTAATGTGATGGCATCAAGAGGACCTCTAGATTATGTCTTCCCATACAATGCCGCGTCTGCAACATATGTAGATACAATTTGCTTACCTGATGCAGGAACCTATGAATTCAGAATTGAAGACTCATATGGTGATGGAATGAATAACCCAAGCGTGGGTTATTACACAGTAGATATCTTATGTCCTTGGGGACTTAATAATGTTGCCAAGCTTGATACCACAAATGGAGGAGCATTCAATCATGGTGGTACAGTAGCAGCTGGATTTACCGGCGGGTCATGGGACTCTACGGTATTCACAATCAATTGTATCCAAACTTCAGAAGTAACCTTCCAAGTGAATATGAACAAGGTTACGAGTGCCTTTACAACTCCTGAGGTTAATGCTACGTTCAACAACTGGTGTGGTAACTGTAACGCAATGAGCGATGCAGACGGCGATAACGTTTGGGATGTTACTGTGACTTTACCTGTTGGTGATACCATTGAGTTCAAATATTCAGCTGACGGATGGACTATACAAGAGACATTGAGCAATCAAGGTTCATGTGTTATTCAAAGTGGTCAGTTTGTAAACCGTATCATGACAATACCTGCTGCTGATACTATTATCCCAGTTGTTTGCTGGGGTGAGTGTGATAACTGTATAATAGATGTCACCCTCAATGTAAATATGGCATGGGAAGTTGCTAATGGTGCCATTGACAGTAATGGTGTTCATGTAGCAGGCACATGGCAAAATTGGGACCCAATGAGTTCTGAGATGCTAGACCCTGACGGTGACGGAATCTACTCTATCACTTTTGGAGCATCTGCCAATGGCGTATATCTACAGTATAAGTTTATCAACGGAACCGATTGGACTGGAGCTGAAGCTAGCGGAGATCTTGCCTCTTGTGGAGTCAGTGATGGCGTAGGAGGATACAATCGCATTTCTACTGTAGCAACTGGAAGTGCCGATACCGTATTTGCTCCAGTATGTTTCACCAAATGCTACGATTGTGCGGTAAGTATAGATGAGGCATTGGGAAGCATAAGCTTATTCCCGAATCCAACTGCTGGCGCCTTTACATTAGAGCGCAGCAACTTAGCAGGTGAAGTTGAGGTTAGCGTTATAGGCCTTCAGGGACAACTGTTAAATGCAACCAAATGGAATGCTGGATCAAGTGAACTCAGAATTGATTTGAGTCATCTAGCTTCAGGAGTCTACATGGTGCGGCTAACGGCAGAAGAAGGGACACGTACTTTACGTGTGGCTGTCCAGCGATAACCAAAAAGGAAGAAATTCCAAAAAGGTTTTTTAGAAAAAAGACCGCTCTGATTCGGAGCGGTCTTTTTTTGTACCAAAAAAATTTAAAATATTCTCAACTAAAAAACCTCCTCATCTCTGAGAAGGTTTTAAGTAGCCCCGAGCAGAATCGAACTGCTATCAAACGTTTAGGAAACGCCTATTCTATCCATTGAACTACGGGGCCGATATAATTTGATCAAATGCGGTTATGAAGTCTTTTTCAATTTAGCTTTTTGGGTTTCAACCTCATGATCTTCAATTTTCTCAAAAAGCAATTTCGCCTCACCTACTTTAGATCCAGGCACGACTAGGATCTTACCAGTCAAATCATCCCATGATAAAAGAGAAATGCCAAGCATCGATCTTATTTTTTCAGCAGAAAAAGGAATAAAAGGATCGAACACACCAGATAGAGCTGCAATAAATTGAGTAATTGTTCCCATTATTTCTGATGTTCTTTCAGGATCCGTCTTTATCTTTTTCCAGGGCTCCTCATCAGCCAAATATTTGTTGCCGATACGCGCCAAATTCATTGCCTCAGTTAATCCTTCTCTAAATCTATAAGCCTCTAAAGACTGCGATACTTTATCTCTTTGGATAATAATTGAATTCAATAAGTTAACATCGGCAGAAGACTTTCCTAATTCTTGAACCACTCCTTTGTAGTACTTATTGTTTAAGACCATAACACGGTTCACCAAGTTTCCCAAGATTGATGCAAGCTCTGAATTGTTTCGCAACTGAAAATCAGACCAAGTAAAGTCATTGTCTTTTGCCTCGGGCATAGTTGCACATAAAGTGTACCTCAAGGCATCCTGTTTTCCTGGAAAATCTTCTAGATATTCATGAAGCCATACCGCCCAATTCTTTGAAGTGGAGAGCTTCTCGCCTTCAAGATTTAAAAATTCATTTGCGGGAATATCTTCTGGTAAAATATAATCGCCATGCTCCATAAGTATTGCAGGAAATATTATCGAATGAAACACAATATTATCTTTTCCAATAAAATGGACCAACCTGGTATCGTCTGCCTTCCACCATTTTTCCCATTGCTCGCCAAAGAGCTCTTGAGTTGCAGTAATATATCCTAGAGGAGCATCAAACCATACATATAAAACTTTACCTTCTGCGCCTTCAAGTGGCACAGAAACACCCCAATCCAAGTCACGAGTCATACTCCTTGGTTGAAGTCCGTCTCCTGAATCCAGCCATGACTTGCATTGGCCCAGAACATTTGGTTTCCAATTCGGATGAGACTCAATATAGGAACGGATTTTTGGAGCTAACTTATCTAACGGCAAAAACCAATTTTTTGTCTTTCTTATTTCAGGAGCAGCCTCAGAAAGTGTTGATTTTGGATTAATTAAATCCATAGGGCTTAGAGTAGCTCCACATTGCTCACATTGATCACCGTACGCATTTTCACTTTTACATTTAGGACAAGTACCCGTTATGTATCGATCGGCTAAAAATTGTTGTGCTACAGGATCATAATACTGATCTGTCTCACGAACTTCAAAAGTGCCCTTTTCATCTAACTTCTTAAAAAAAGAACTTGCAACATCAGCATGCTTTGGGGAAGATGTTCTTGAGTAAATATCAAAGCTTACTCCAAAACTAGTTAAGGCTTCTTGCATCATAGCATTATAACGATCGACAATAACAGACGGTGTGACATTTTCCTTTCGAGCTTTCATTGTTATTGCCATGCCGTGCTCATCAGAGCCACAAACAAAGGCAACCTCTTTTCCACTCATGCGTAGATACCTGACATAAATATCTGCTGGCAGGTAGCACCCTGCAAGATGACCAATATGTATCGGCCCATTTGCATATGGCAAAGCTGCGGTAACGGTAGTTCGGTTATAAGACTTCATTAATGACAAAAGTACAAACGTGTGTACCTTGTAAACACCTATGAAACGAAGTATTATTCCCCCTTTTCTGGAGCGAGGTTCTGGAATAGCCATTGTAGCCCCTTCTCGTCATGCTCAAACTCATGTTGTAGAGCTTGCCGAAAGTTGGATTAAAAAACAGGGATGGGTTCCTTTCCGTGCTCCAAATCTAGGAGCTCAAAAAAATCAATTTGGCGGCACAGATGAGCAACGATCCAACGATTTTAATTGGGCGATATCTAATCCAGATGTTCATGCCATTTGGAGCATAAGAGGGGGCTATGGAGCAGTTAGAATGGTTGACCAGATAAATTGGAAAAATATTCAAAAACAACCTAAATGGATTATTGGATTCAGTGATTTTACCGTGCTATTGAGTCATTCGATAACAAATGAAATCTCAGGTGTTCATAGCTGGATGCCTCTCCAGATTCCATTACTAAGTAATAAAAGCTTAGATGGATTAGCCGATCTCCTTAGAGGAAAGCCAAACGTACTCCAAGCAAAACATAATTCTATAAATCATCACGGAACTACTATCGGCAGGCTCGTCGGAGGCAACTTATCCGTATTACACAGTCTATTAGGCTCTCCTAGTTTTCCAAAGCTAGATGGATGTATTCTGGCATTGGAAGATTTAGATGAATATAAATACCATATTGATAGAATGATGAACGCTATGCGTAGATCTCAAGTTTTTAATCATTTATCTGGTGTTGTAATTGGAAGCTTTTCTGATATTAAAGATAATGAGCAAGAATTCGGACAAGAAGTATATGAAATAATTAAAGCAAATATCCCAAGCTCCATTCCAATAGGCGTAGATCTCCCTTTTGGACATACTGCTGAAAATGAACCGTTTATAAATGGATTTAACTATCAACTAGAAGTAAATGAATCGGGATCAAGACTTGAACCCCTTCCATTTGCATTTAAGAATGAATCAGCAAAAAAATAAGAATTCAAGAAAATAAATTCTCATTGATAAGCTTTAGAAGCTTTTATTTTTGAGCTTAACGAGGTTCAGGAATTGACTACCTTCGAAGAAATATTATATCCTGATGAAAGATCAGCGTTCTTCACGAAATTCTAGACCCTCCGACCGATCAAATAATTCGAGACGAAATCAAAGTGCATCTGGTCGTGGTAGCCAAAAATCCCCTCACAACAGAAGCTCTAATGTACCGGGGGAAAGAAACTCAAGATCCCAAAGCGATCATAGTTCAGATCATCGAAAAAGAAGTTTTGAGGATAACAGAGGTGGGAGAAAAAGTGACACTTCAAAATCATTTTCTAAAAGTGATGCTGGAAAACCCAATGAAAGATGGTCATCAAGGCCCCCAAGAGATAATAATTCTGGTAGTAAGCCTAGAGATTTCAACGATAGAGGTTATGGACACTCTAAAGACAAACCTATCCGGGGCAACTCAAGTTATGGGAAAAGTAAATTTTCTTCATTTAAACCAGCGGGTAAATTAAAATTTCGCACTGCTGAAGAATATGCTCCACAAAGTGGGACAATGAGGCTAAATCGTTTCCTTGCGCATGCTGGGATTTGCTCAAGAAGGGAAGCGGATAATTTAATCACAGATGGCCTAGTTACTGTAAATGGGACCGTTGTAACGGAGATGGGAACAAAAGTAAAAGACACCGACCAGGTGCGCTATGGTGGCGAATTGCTCAAGTCTGAAAAGAAAGTGTATGTCTTACTGAATAAACCAAAAGGTTTTATAACCACAGTTGATGATGAGAAAGCTCGAAAAACAGTTATGGATTTAGTATCAAATGCCTGTTCGGAAAGAATATATCCTGTTGGCCGTCTTGACAGATCCACAACTGGTGTATTACTATTGACCAATGACGGTATGCTTGCTAAAAAGCTCACACACCCTAGTCATGGTGCTAAAAAAATATATATGGTAACCTTAGATAAGCCATTTCATACAAGTGATCTCGCAAAATTAAGGAACGGTGTAGAACTTGAAGACGGAATGGCTCAAGTAGATTATGTTGAGTTTGTAAAAGAGAACGATAAGTATACCCTAGGCGTAGAAATCCATATTGGCAAGAATAGAATTGTTCGAAGAATGTTTGAAGCTCTTGGGTATGAAGTTTCTAAACTAGATCGTAGTTCTTTTGCAGGTTTAACAAAAAAAGGCTTAAACCGTGGTCAATATAAAATTCTAGAATCCAGAGACTTATCTTTTCTAAAGATGCTTTAAGTATGCGCAAAGCTTTTATTATCATCGGTGTGATTTTTAGCGCAGTAATGATTGTGCTTATCGCGGTTTTTAGTTATCTACAGATAAATTCTAGCTCCATTCGAGAAAAACTTTTAATGGTTGTTAACGATCAATTAAATGTTCCCGTTTCGGCCGAAAAACTCGAGATTGTAATACTTGAAAAGTTTCCAAATGTATCATTAAGGCTAAACAATGTTCTAATAGAAAGCACTTTAGATTCTAAAGAGTCAGACACCCTTTTATTTTGCAAAAATCTTTATATCGAATTTGGACTTATTTCAATTCTACAAGAAAACATAATACTGCGGAGCATATCAGCTTATGAGGGAAAATTAAATCTGAAATGGGGTGCAGATGGAGATAATAATTATAACATTTTTAAAGGTGATTCAGTTAATTCAAATGCATACATAGATTTAAAGAGCTTAACTCTTATGAATACCGAAATTACAATGGAGGGCCTTAAGGAATCTTCATTGCATTATAAATTCATTGCAAAGCGCATCAAGTTAGCAGGGGTGTTGGATCAAAGTGCCATTAATGCAAATGCAAACTGGGAAATATATGTCCCTAATTGGAATGAGCAGTCCATATTTATATCGGGATCAACTGACTTTTATTCCAATGCTGAATCAAAAAATATTGAAGTCAAAAATGGACAATTAGACTTAAACGGCTGGAAACTAAAATTAGATGGGACAATAGAAGATGATCAGGGAAACTGGACGGCAAAAGCAAAAAACCTCGATATGTCCGAAGTGATAAAACTATTGCCAAAAGATCTTATCCCCGACTCTAAGACAGTAATAGCTGATGGTAATCTTGATCTCGAATTAAAAGCCAATACAACGGTTTTAGGAACCCACTTAAGTGCCAACGGAAAATGGACTAATGGCTATATCAATGCCAATGATTCATACTTTATTGGAAGTGATATAAATGCCGATATCACTTTTGACAATGGACGTTTTAACTCCAAAGAGAGCTCATCCATAAGTATTAAAAACATATCATGTCAATCTCTAGATACAGAACTAAGTGGATCTTTACATTTAAGTAATTTTAATTCGCCCCAGTGCAAAGCGGTAGTAAAATTTGATTCTAAATGGATGGATTTAATGCATTGGCTCAGCTACTCAACATGGGAAGGAAGTGACGGCGAATTAAAGGGGAAAATTGAATGGAGTAAAAAATTTAAGAGTCTTTATGATTTACGTTCAAATGGAATTTGGGGAGGGGAATGGAAAGGTTTGTTCTCTATTCCAACTGCTGCTTTGAGATTAGAAGGTGCTAATAATCCAACTCTACTATCAGATGTAGAGGTTCAATTAAAAGGTTATGACTTAAAAATATTAAAGGGATCAATTCAAACTTTAGATACCAAGGCAAAAGTCAAGGGAATAGTTAAAAATGTTTTTAACGATGATGAAAATTATTATAAATTTCAAATAACAGGAGGAGAATGGAAAATAGAGGATGTCATTGATTGGGGAATTTGGAATGCAGATTTCACTGGAAGTGATGACAATAGTTTTGAATCCAGCTATGAATTTGCATTAGCTGCAAATAGATTTACTTTAAACGACTTTAGTGGAACTGATGTAAAGTCAACGGTAAAAGGAAAAGGGCTTAATGCTAAAACTGATGATTTTTTTATCCGGCATTCGGGAGGAACGATATCGAGCTCTATTGAGTGGCGTGAATTAAACGATGGCTCAGGGCAGTTGCGCATTGACGGAGGAGTTAAAAAAGTGGAACTAAAAGAAATCTTCCGATCATTTAATAATTTTGACCAAAACCATATTACGGATAAAAATCTATCAGGCATTTTAGATTCAAGAGCACAAATACGAATAGATTTTGACTCAAGATTGAATATTTTACCTGAAAAAATCATTGCAGATATTGAATTTAATATTGAGAACGGACGACTCATAGATTTTGAAACTTTAAAAGCATTGAAAAGGTTCTCGGAAGTTGATAAATTAACTGACGTTAAATTTAGCCCATTTACAAACCGGGTTAGAATTGCAAATGAGGTTGTCATCATTCCTGAAATGATTCTAGAAAATAATGCATTAACATTAAAAATAGCTGGAACACACAGTTTTGAAAATTACATGGACTTTTTGATAAAAATGCAACTTAGAAACATTGTGGGGAATAGAAAACAAGCAAGATCAAAAGATCTTGATGAGTTCATAAAAGAAAAAAATCAGACCGAGAAGGTTTGGATTCCAATAAAAGTGAAAGGACCGGCACAAAACCTAAAATTTAGCATAGATGCAAAAAAAATAAGTGAGGATCTCAAATCAAACTTAAAAAATGATTGGAAAAAGCAATCTGAAGACTTAAAAAGCATTTTTCAAAAAGGTGAAAAATTAAAAAAAGAGGAACCCGAATATGAATTTCAGTGGGAAGAAGAACCCGATACAAATCGGTTATTCATTGAATCTCTTCGTTCGTTCAATAAATGTTAGAAGTTTTTATTTATTCTTTGAAGAAATCATTTTAGCGCCTACATTTGAAATGTGAAAAAAGTAATTATTCTTTTATTGATCATGGTTTTTGGACTTTCGATGGAAGCTCAAACAAATCCTAATGAAAATAATGATTGCGGATTTTTTCATCCCAATGCTTTTTCACCAAATCGCGACAATACAAATGATGAATTTCGTGTAATTGTTCAGAATAATTGTGATCCCATTTCTTATCACTTACGAATTTTTGATAGATATGGACGTCTCGTTTTTGAAAGCATAGACCCAAATGAATCTTGGAACGGTGAATATAATGCCCGTCAGGTAAAAGAAGGTGTCTATCTATGGCAACTTCAAGCTGTTTATACAGTCCCAAGCGGTTCGGAATCCGTAAGACTGGACGAAAAAGGCAGTGTTATGTTGATGAGGTGATCACCTTTTACTAGCTGTATCTTTTATTTATTTCTGATTTAATGTATTTTTTTTACAGATTAACCTTTTTTGTTTTTACTTTTTTTTCCTTTTTAAGTTTTTTAAATGGTCAACCTTATAAAATCAAATTTGAACTTGAATTTTACGAGAAGGGCAATAAACAAATTATTTCAAAAAATGCTAATTGGATGATTTCTCTCAGAGATCAAAAAGGGAAAGTAATTACTCAGCAAGTATTTCCATTTAAAAATAAAAAACAAATTTGTAATATCCAGGTATCAGATTATGGGATCTACACTGCGAATTTTTATTTAGATTTAAATAACAATCAGAAATTAGACAAAGGGATATTAGGTCAACCGATAGAGCCTTATGCCTTCTCCAATCAAGCTAGAAACTATTTTGGAATGCCTTCAATTAGCTCTCAACAGTTTGACTTCTTTGATGAGAGTAAACTAATTGTTGTTCCTATAAATTATCACTTTAAAAATCCTTTTTAGGTATTTAAAAAATCTTTTAACGATTCTTGGAACTCTCTAGGCTTCTCTGAATGAACCCAATGCCCTGCATCAGAAATGCTATCTAACTGTGCTAAGGGGAAGTAATTCATGATATTCGTCCAATCTTGATCTAAGATATACTTACTGTTCATTCCTCGAATGAATAAGACTGAACCGATAAAGATTTTGTCTTTATTCATCTCTTCTCCTATTCTACTAATTTGGGATTCAATAATTGGCAGGTTTAATTTCCAGCCTAATTTTTTATCAGTCTTCCATTCTAGGTTTTTCAATATAAATTGTCTTAATCCCCATTCAGGAATTCTAATCTCCAAAGATCGATCGGCGTCTGTCCGGCTTTTTAATTTATCAAGATCTAACAAATGCATTGCTTCTATTATTTCTGAATATTGAACTGGATAATATTTAGGGCCTATATCTACTACCACCATCTTCTCAACGAGTTCAGGATATTTTGTAGAGAACTCCATCAAAGCCTTTCCCCCCATACTATGACCAATCCATCGAATAGATGTATTTTTTTCAAAATGACTATCTACATATTTTTTTAGATCCTCTACCATATCTGCATATGTATGGGAGCTTGCATGAGGAGAGCGGCCATGGTTCCTTAAGTCTAAAAGATGTACTTCAAATCCCATAGGGGCCCATGCGCGTGCATGAGACGCCCAATTGTCACCCATTCCAAATAAGCCATGTAAGACTATTAAAGGAGTTCCGCCTTTACCGATCAATTTGGAACTTAGATCAACTATCATTTAGTATTTTTTAAATGATGCAATTTTGCCCGCTCAAGCTGATATAGATATTGTTGAACCGTATTCTCTAAACCAAAATAAAGAGCATCTGATATCAAAGCATGGCCGATACTAACTTCTTGAAGTCCCTTGACAGAACGAGCAAAAAACTCTAAATTATCCAAATTAAGATCGTGTCCAGCATTTACTCCCAAACCAGAGTCTAGGGCAATTTTTGCTGCTAAAGTATATGGCTCAACAGCCTTTTCTTTGTTATTCAAAAACTGTTTAGCATAGTTTTCAGTGTAGAGCTCTACCCTATCAGCGCCGATTTTAGCTGCAGACTCGATTTTCAGTTTATCACACTCAATAAAGATCGAAGTTCTAATGCCATTGTCCTTAAATTCCTTTATTATTTCATGTAGAAATTCAGAATTTGCAACCGTATCCCATCCACAATTACTAGTTAAAACTTCGGGGCTGTCCGGGACTAGAGTGACTTGATCAGGTTGACACTCAAGGACCAAGTCAATAAATGTCTTATCTGGATAACCTTCAATATTAAATTCAGTTTTTACAATTCCCCTTAGCATTCGGGCGTCGTCATACTTTATATGACGTTCATCGGGGCGTGGGTGAATGGTTATGCCTTGAGCTCCATATTCTTGACAATACTTTGCTGCAAGACCTACATTTGGAGTATCTCCACCTCGAGCATTTCTTAGAGTTGCAATCTTATTTAGATTGACAGAAAGACGAGTCAAATTATCATTCATGATACAAAAATATTAATGGCACGGATCAACTCGCAAATTTAATTTGTGAAAGTTATGCTCAATAGATTTGAAATCCCCTCTTTTGGCTAACTTCGTTACTGTTATGAAATGGCACCATCTTATAAAAAAACAAGTTGACAAGGCTGAATTCGAGAATATTGACTTCATAAATATGGAATTATTATCCAAAAAAAATATTGTCGTCAAACCATTGATTGAAAAAAAAATCTACAAAGGAATGGTTGATTCTAACAATCAAATTTTAGCAGTCCCCTCGCTTCAATTAGAACAGCACCCAATTGAATCAATGACTATTTTCAGTCAATGGAATACAGATTTCATCGCAGTATGTGATGAACAGATATTTATCGGATTACTAGGGTTGAGAGATCTAGTCAATATTATTGGTAACCAATGGTGCTTTCAAGAATCAGGGTCAACTATCTGGTTTGAAAGCCCGGTGGGCAAGCCCTTTTCCTCTGAATTAATGAAATCGATCGAATCAGAAAATATTAATATCATTAATTTTTCATTAGATTTTGACCAAGAAACTGGAAAATATTTAAATTTTATTCGAGTGGATCAAAAAGATCCCAATCACACGATACAGACTTTAGAACGATTAGGTTGTCAATTAATCGGATATTATCCGCAAGGTGTTAGAAAGATTGAATTAAAAGAAAATTTAGAACACTTGAGTCACTTCTTGAATATAGAATAATAGTATGAAAAGAATTGCAATATTTGGAAAGCGTATACCTGACGAAGTCCAAACTTTTGTTGAGAGAACCATAGATTCACTTTTACAGGAAGGCTGCTCAATTTTTATTTATCATGGCTTTCAAAGGCGGGTAAATGAGCATTGGGAGCTTGATTGGAGTTTTCCAGAGTTTAAAAGCCGTGAAGGAATTTTAGAATTAAAGCCTGACTTTTTACTCGTAGTTGGCGGTGATGGAACCCTTTTAGATGCAACAACTTTGGTGGAAGGAACAGAAATTCCAATTATTGGACTTAATACAGGCAGATTAGGATTTTTGGCAAATATTACAAGAGATGAAGCTCCCTTGGCATTAAAATCCATTTTGAAAGGGGACTATACCATTGATGAAAGAAACGTGCTCGAAGCAAGCACCAGCTCTGATGAAATAATTCAACCGAATTTTGCACTAAATGAAATTGCTGTAAGCCGAAAAGGAACAACTAGTATGATTTCCGTACATGTTTACTTGAATGGAGACTTTTTAAATACATATTGGGCTGATGGGCTTTTGATCTCAACGCCTACGGGATCTACAGGGTATAATTTAAGCTGCAGCGGCCCAATTCTTTTGCCAGGGTCTAATAATTTTATAATTACCCCCATAGCTCCGCATAATTTGACGGTAAGACCATTGGTTATTCCAAATACTGACACAATTACTCTAAAAATTGAGGCTAGAGAGGGTAATTATCTCGCATCTTTAGATTCTCGTGTTTTCACTTTAGAATGTGAAACAGAATTGACAATAAAAAAATCAGATTATCGTTTTAAATTAGTTAGAACTCAATATTCTGATTTTGCCTCAACGCTCAGAAATAAGCTACTTTGGGGTCAAGACAGGCGCAACTAAGACAGCCATCAATTTGTATCTTCGTAAGCCTAATTATGTCTAAAATATTTTTTGTTTTAATTCTCACCATTTTTGCTTCACCCTTTCATTTAAAAGGTCAAGTATCCCAAGAGCTATTTGTGGGATATGGGCTGAATCAATTAATAGGAGATGTAGGAGTGAATAAGCTGCAATTGTTGGATGGTTCCAAACATGTAAATTATCGAATTCAACTCCATCCTCATTATGCTTTTAATTTATCTTACAGTCAAGGTGAACTGAACGGAGCTGATAGTCTTTCTTCTTTCCAAGAGAGAAGAGAAAAAAACCTAACCATCAAATCCAATTTTCAAAGTATCAATACACGTTTAGAAATTGATTATTTCCCCCAATCCATTCCGTCTTATAAATTTCAACACACTCCTTATCTTTTTGGAGGAATTGGCTTAATGTCCTTCAACCCGCTAGGGGAATTCCAAGAGGAATGGGTGGAATTACAACCACTAGGAACAGAAGGCCAAGGGACGATTTTGAACGAGGAGTCTTTATACAGTACTCGCGCATGGACTTTGCCATTTGGAATGGGGTACAGAGCCCAGTTAAACAATATTTGGGTAGTTAGTATAGAAGCTAACTGGACACTCACATCCACTGACTACTTAGATGATACTCATAACCTTTATGTTGACCCATTAATTTTAGAGGAACAAAGAGGCCAGATTTCAAGTTATTTTTCAAACCCAAGTAGTACTTTATTTTCACCAGGAACTCCTAGAGGAAATCCACAAAATAATGATTCATTTTTTACTTTGAATTTGAATGTTGGAATTCATATCGAAGCCTTCATGGAACGCTGTGCTAAATTCCTTCACAGATGAATAATCTCATTCCTAAACATATTGCCATTATAATGGATGGTAACGGTAGATGGGCTAAACTTCAGGGCTTTAAAACACGTATTCGGGGGCATGAAATTGGGGTTACCGCTTTGAGAAACACAGCTACTCACGCCTCAGAAATGGGCATTAAATATTTGACTGTGTATGCTTTTTCCGAAGAAAATTGGAGTCGACCTAAAAGTGAAATTGATGCATTAATGTCCATCTTGATAAGAAGTCTTAGTAGTGAATTAGAAACTCTTCAGAAAAATGGCATTCGTTTAAATGCTATTGGCAATCTAGACAATCTTCCTAGGAATTGTAAAAAAGAATTACAGGAAACGATTAAAGCTACTTCTTCAAATAATACAATGACATTGACCCTAGCTTTAAGCTATGGCTCCCGCCAAGAAATCCTAATAGCAACTAAAAATATTGCGAAGCAAGTCCTTGAGGGAACTTTGAAGATTAATGAAATAAATGATATCAGTTTTTCTAAAGAACTAAGCACCTGCGGTTTACCTGATCCTGAATTAATGATTAGAACAAGTGGCGAACAAAGAATTTCAAATTTTTTACTTTGGCAAATTAGTTATGCAGAATTGGTGTTCCTTCCCGTACTTTGGCCTGATTTTTCCAAAGAACATTTAGAAGATGCAATATCACAATATCAAAACCGAGAGCGTAGGATGGGTAAAACCAGTGATCAAATAGAAATTAATGAATAATTCTATGAAAAAAAGTGTTCTCTTTACGTTGATATTTACTTTTGTGTGGTGCCCAAGGGGTGTATTTGCCCAAGGGAGCGAAGTCAATGGGCTCACTTTAGGTTCTGAAATAAAAATTAACCCAGATACTGAATATGAGATAGGTGGTATCCAAGTTAAAGGCGCAGATCAATTAGACCCTACGATGGTAGGGTTGCTATCGGGCATAAATGTGGGAGATAAAGTTCAATTCCCATCTGATAAAATAGCAAAGGCTATACGAAATCTTTGGGATCAAGAATTATTTGATGATGTCCAACTTTTCATTACACAAAAAATTGATCGAATAGTTTATCTGGAATTTCAACTTAAAACTTTGCCCAAGTTGAGCAAATTTTATTTTACCGGAATCTCAAAAGGTAAACAAGATGCAATTAGAGAATTGCTTGACTTAAAAAGAGGGGTATTTGTCTCAGAAAATCTTAGAATCACATCATCAAATGCTATTGAGAAGTACTTTATTGAAAAGGGATTTATAGATGCAACGGCAAATATCACTTCCATTCAAGATAGTCAACTTTTAGATGCTGTAATTTTAAAAATTGATGTGAAACCCGGTCCTAGGCTCAAAATTGAAGAAATAGTCTTTAATGGGAACCTAGCTATCTCTGATAAAAAATTGCGTAAAGCAATGGATGACACACATCGTTATAGATGGTGGAATATTTTTGGGACATCCAAGCTACTGAAAGAGAAACTTGAAAGTGATAAACGTCTAGTTATAGAGACATATAATGAAGCAGGGTATCGAGATATGAGAATTAAGTCCGATACCTTTTACAGAACTCCTGAGGAAAAACTTATTGTTGAGTTTCAAATTGACGAGGGACGCCCTTATCATTATAAATCTGTTTCTTTTTATGGTAATAGTAAATACAGTACGGAAATCTTGCAGAGTATTTTGAAAATTGAGTCTGGGGACCGATTTAATTCTAAAGCTCTTTCTACAAGGGTAAATGGAGACCCTAATGGAAATGATATCTCTTCATTATACCTAAATAACGGTTATTTATTTGCTAATATCATCCCAGTAGAGGTTAAAGTAGAGAATGATTCCATTGATTTAGAGATTCGCATACGAGAAGGTAAACAAGCTACAGTGCGCAGGGTAATTGTTCATGGAAATGAAAGAACCAATGATCATGTTGTTTATCGTGAAATTAGAACTAAACCTGGAGACTTATTTTCAAAATCAGACATAATGCGAACGGTTCGCGAACTAGGACAGTTAGGTTATTTTGACCCAAGGCAAATAACACCCGTTCCAGTTCCAGATCCTATGACAGGAACTGTAGATTTAGAATACACTGTTGTAGAACAGTCAACAAGTCAATTGGAATTACAAGGTGGATGGGGTCGATATACAGTTGTTGGAACTTTAGGTTTGAATTTTAATAACTTTTCAGCAAGGAATATTTTTAATAAGAAATCTTGGCAGCCTTTACCAACGGGCGATGGCCAAAACATTACAATTAGAGCTCAAACTAATGGAACCTTTTACAGCTCTTATAATTTTAGCTTTACCGAGCCTTGGTGGGGAGGGAAAAAGCCAAACTCTGTGACATTCTCAGCATATCATAATACCATGAATTATAATGGTCAGCAAGCTGATTCTCTAGCTCAAAAAATAGGCATAACTGGAGTTACCCTTGGGCAGGGGAAAAGGCTTAAGTGGCCCGATGATTATTTTACGCTTTTTCAGTCAATTGAATACAGGAGATTTGATATAAATAACTATCCCCTTGTAGGAGCCGATTTCACAAATGGGATTGCGAATTCTATTGCTTATACTTTCGCCCTACGCAGAGACAATAGAGACCTACCCATATTTCCAACTCGAGGATCAAGTTTAGCTTTCACCGTTGAAGCCACGCCCCCAGTATCACTGTTAGACGGAAGAGATTATTCGAAACTTACAGCAACAGAAAAATTCAGATTTATTGAATATCATAAATGGAAATTTACAGGAGATTATTATGCTCAAATAGCGAAGAATTTTGTTGTAAAGTCCTATTCTGAATTTGGGTTTCTAGGCAAATACAATGAAGATTATGGATTGCCTCCATTTGAAAGATTTTATTTAGGTGGGGATGGATTGCAGAATTTTGTTTTAGATGGTCGTGAGGTCATTGGACTGCGGGGATATACAAATCTTAGTTTAACACCTGATGGTGGAGGTGCTCTATACAATAAGTTTACAACTGAACTAAGATATCTTTTGTCACCAAACCCACAAGCTCAAATATTTGTTCTCGCATTTGCCGAAGCTGGAAATAATTATGATAACTTCGCCGACTACAGACCATTTGAACTTAAACGTTCTAACGGAGTAGGTTTAAGAATATTTATGCCAATGTTTGGACTCTTGGGAGTTGACCTCGCCTATGGTTATGACAATATGCCCGGATCTTCTGGCCCATCAGGATGGCAGACACATTTTGTACTAGGACAACAATTCTAATAACATGAAACAATACTATATATTATTCGGAATCTTATTGTCTTTCTCTCTTTTTGGACAAAGACTTGCATACGTGGATACCCATAAAATATTAAATTCCATTCCGGAATATCAACAATCACAATTAGAAATAAACAGATTAAGCGAAAATTGGGAAAATGAAATCTCTAGACTCTTCCAAACAGCTAATGAACTTAAGGCGCAACTAGAAGCAGAAAAAGTTCTTTTGACACCAGAAATGATTAAAGATAGAGGCGTCTCAATAAGGTCTATGTCAGATTCAGCGCGTGTCAAACAAATGAGATACTTTGGACCAACTGGATCTCTGTTTTCGAAAAGAGAAGAAATGGTAGCTCCTTTGCAAGCACTCATCGCCGGAGCTATAAAAGAAATCGCGCGAAAAAAGAAATTAGACTTCGTATTTGATAAAGGCTCGTCTGTAAGTGTGGTGTACGCCAACGAGTCAAATGATATTACTTCCGACGTACTCCGACAACTTGGTTATTGAATTCACTACTTTTACACTATGAAAAAAGCAATCACTCTATTTGCCATTGCGGCAATTTCTACTCTATCCTCCTTCGCTCAAAGCGGAGTAGGCCATATCAATGTTGATAGTCTTTTGGTTGAAATGCCTGACTACAAAACAGTTATGACAACTCTTCAAGCCGAACAAGCTAAGTTTGAAGCAGAAGCTAAAGAAATGAATGCAGAATTAGAAAAAGGTGCTCAAACCCTGCAAGCAAATGCGGGAACATGGACAGAGCTAAGACAACGTCAAGAGCAGTCTAGATTGCAAGAGGCCTATAATAATATTCAAGAATATATGCAGAGTGCCCAGCAGCAGCTTCAATCTAAGGAAATTGAACTCATCACTCCTGTTTTAGAAAAGCTTCAAAACGCAATTGATGAAGTGGCTTCGAGCATGAATTTAGAATATGTTTTAGATGCTTCTCAAAGTAAAGGGATGGTTATATACACCAAGGGAGGAGTGAATTTAAAGGCTCCTGTTAAAAATAAACTGGGCTTTTAATGAAAACCTCAAACGGTCCTATAGGACTGTTTGACTCAGGAGTTGGCGGGTTAACTGTTGCTAGAGCAATTGCCCGCAAACTCCCTAAAGAGAGCATAATATATTTTGGAGATACTGCTCACCTTCCTTTCGGTGAAAAATCTTCAGATGCAATTAAGACATTTTCTTTAAAAATTTGCCAACACTTAATTAAGAATGGAGCAAAAGCAATAGTAATAGCTTGTAACTCTGCTTCATCTGTAGCATTTGACTATCTCCAGGAAAGAATAAATGTGCCGATTTTTAATGTGATTGATCCATTGATTGATGAATTACAAAAATTGAAACCAAAAGGAATTGGTGTTTGGGGAACTCATGCGACAATAAACTCGCAAGTTTATAAGCATAAATTAGAAAAATCACTACCGGGCACACCTACATATTCCTTGGCCACTCCATTATTAGTTCCATTAATTGAAGAAAATCATTTAAACGGGGAAATAACTGAATCGATAATTCAATATTATCTCCAAGAATCAAAAATCAACAACATAGACCATCTTGTTCTTGCATGCACTCACTATCCTTTAATTGCCTCTCAGATTAGTAAGCATCTTGATATGAGAATCACTCTCCTTCGAACACCAAAGATTGTTGCAGATTGGATGGCTATTGAACTTGATAATCTCGGACTCCTTAATAAAGAGGAGAGTGCAGTTAATCATAGTTTTGAAGTCTCCGATTACACAGAAACATTTAAAAAAATATCACGGATTTTCTTTGGAGACGGAATAATCCTTCAAGAACAAAATATTTGGAAATCAACGGATAGCGTCTGAAACAATCTTTGCGCTTAATAGACAAAGGGGTATCCCGCCTCCTGGATGAGCTGACCCACCGCAGAAATACAAATTTTTCAAAGCTTTTTGGTTTGGGTGCCTTAAAAAAGCTGAAAATACCGAATTACTACTAGATCCATACAAAGATCCTTTTTCACTACTAGTCCTAGATTGTATTCTTCTCGGGTCAAGATAATCCTCGCACTCAATCAAAGAGCTAATGTCTCTTCCTGTTATTTTATGAATTTTATCTATTATTAACTGCCTTGCCTTTTCACGAATGAAATCCCAGTCTTGACCATTATTGCTTGGTACGTTAATCATCACAAACCAATTCTCACAATTCTTTGGAGCATCTTGAGGAATGTCTTTTGATGTTATGTTTATATATACAGTAGGATCATTATTTAGTGTTTTAGAATTGAAAAGGGAATCAAATTCTGTTTTGTAATCCTTACTAAACAAAATATTATGCAAATTAAACTCCGGAAATTCCCCATTCATTCCCCAATAAAATATTAATGCTGAAGAGCTTGGCTCTTGAGACAATATCCTTGAAGGCTCAGGTAAATAAGAAAGTAGCTTACGATAAGTGGGGGTAACATCCATATTACTAACCACTAAATCCGAGCTCAATATTACATCCTTATTGTTTTTTTCCACCAATAACCCATTTATTTTTTTATCATTAGAAATTATTTTAGTCACCTTTTCGTTGAAATGAAAATGAACTCCCTGTCTTTTGGCTAAAGCAACTAGACTATTTGTTATGTCGACCATTCCTTTCTTTGGAAGAAATGTTCCGATTCCAAATTCTAAATGAGGAATCATACATAAAATACCTGGTGCCCTAAACGGGCTTGATCCATTGAATGTAGCATACCTATCAAAGAGCTGGACCATATGACTAGTTCGAAAACGTTTGACATGAACACCATGCATTGTAGAAAACAATCGCAAAGATGGAAAGGCTAAAATTGTTTTTAGAATAGAAAATCTCAAGTAGGTCTTTAACCGGTGTAAAGATCTTTCTAAAAAGAATTCTGAAGTTGAATCATATTGCTTTTTCGCCTGATATAGATGTGACTTTATTGCTTCAGAAGATTCTCCCAAATTTATTTCTGCTTCATTTGCAAATTTGTCTATTGACGAATGTGCAGTAAGACGTTTCCCGTCCTCCCAGAAATATCTACAAGACTCTTCTTTCTTTATATAGCTGAAATGATCTCTTGGATTTTCACCACAAAGCTCAAACAAAGTATCTATATTTTTAGGCAAGGTAAATAAGCTCGGACCTGCATCAAATCTATATTCTCCCAATTTTATTTCACTAAGTTTACCCCCAGGATAGCTATTCCCTTCGTGCACATGGACCTCATAGCCTTTTTTTGCTATTCTTATTGAAGCCGCAATGGCAGCTATTCCAGAGCCAATAATTCTAGCTACTTTTTTATCTTCTCCCATGCCTCTTTTGCTTTTCTCACACTACCATACTTTTTCAATAATTCAAAAGACTCTTTTAAATTAAGGCCAGTTAAATTCTTAACCATTTCTGTACCACGATCCATCAACTTATCATTGCTTAATTCCATATCAATCATCAAATTACCCTTAACATGACCTAGCTTTATCATTAAAGCTGTTGAGATCATATTTAAGATGATTTTTTGCGCAGTGCCTGATTTCATCCTAGTGCTGCCAGTAATGAACTCCGGCCCCACTATTGCTTCGATAGGAAAAGATGCTGCACTAGCAATTGATGAATTTGGATTACAAACTATTGCACCAGTAATACAGCCATGTTGCCGCGCTGATTTTAATCCTCCTTCAACATAAGGAGTCTTGCCACTTGCCGCAATACCAATTATTGAATCTAAATCATTTACATCATGGAGCTTTAAATCCTTCCATGCCTGATTTTGATCATCCTCAGCAAACTCTACAGCTCGCCGGATCGCCCTATCACCTCCTGCAATAATGCCATTTACTAATCCATGATCAACACCAAAAGTAGGCGGACATTCAGAAGCATCTAAGATGCCTAACCTACCTGAGGTTCCTGCTCCAATGTAGAATAATCTTCCACCTTTTAGCATTCTTTCAAAAATAGCATCAATTAGTAATTCTATCTTAGGTATAGCCATCTCGACTGCAGTAGCAATTTTTTGATCTTCGGAATTAATACCTTTCAACAAAGAAAAAGTATTCATTTTTTCTAAACTATCAAATAAAGATTCCGCTTCAGTAATCATATTTTTTTTCTTAACACAGCAACATAATATCCATCAGAATCAATATTTAACGGGGAAAGTCTTTCCTGATGTTTTAGTTCAAATGACTCACTATTGGATTCTAGAAATTTTATTATCTGCATTTCATTTTCAGATTCCAGAATACTACATGTGGCATAAACCAACAATCCTCCAACCTTTAATAATTTTGAATAATTATTGAGAATTTCTTGCTGTAATTCCAAGGTGCGTTCTAGGTATTCAGGCTTTAATTTCCATTTTATATCTACATCTCTACGAATAACTCCCGTGCCCGAACAGGGTACGTCAAGAAGCATCTTATCAGCCCAACCAGAGTATTCCTTTAACTCTTCAGCCTCCAATAATAGATGGGTCCGAATACAAGTAGCTCCTGCACGCTCGGCACGAATCTCTAATTCCTTAATTTTCGATAACTCTATGTCGATACATAAAATATCTCCGATATTGTTCATTTTAGAAGCCAAAGACAAAGCCTTTCCTCCGGCTCCTGAGCAGCAATCCATTATTTTATCACCAGGCATTGGGGCCAAAAAATTGGAAATAAGTTGAGATCCCCCATCTTGGATTTCAAATAAACCTAATTTAAAACTTTGTAAGTCTTTTAGCTTTCTTCGATTAATTAAGGTAATTGCTTCTGAAGTTATTTTTGATGATTTAGCCTGAATATCTTCTTGTGCTAAGCGCAGCAATAATTGCTCTCGACTAATTTTCAATGTATTTGTTCTTAGAACTACGTTAGCTTGTATGTTAAGAGCCCTTGCCAAAATCGGCCAATTTTCTCCTAGTTCTATTGAAGCCTTTTCATCTAACCATATCGGATAACTCTCATTAACATCTATTGGTAAATCATTTGGGGTTGGTATTGTCTTTTCTATTGCCCATTTCCAATAGACTTCAAATAACTCAAATAATTTGTCTTTTTTAAGACTGGGGGCCTCTCCTTTTAAAAACCAAAGTAACCGCCACCATCTAATGATTTCATATGTATGCTGCGCCACAAATGATCGATCACGAGATCCCCACTTTTTATTTGACCTAAGAGCTTTTTCTACAACCTTATCTGCATAAAGATTACCACTAAATGAGATCTCTAAAATCTCTACAATACCATTTAAAAGGTTAGAATGTAGTTTCATTCTTTCCAAGTTTCAGGATTTTGCAAACTATATAATTCTGAATAAATACCTAATTCATTTACAAGATCGATATGAGTTCCCTGCTGAACAAGCTTACCTCCATCAAATACTAAAATACGATCAGCCAGATGCACAGCACTCAATCTCTGAGTAACAATAATGGTAGTCACCGATTCTAGTTGAGTTTTCAAAGATGAGAGAATTTTTGATTCCGTATCTGTATCCACGGAGCTCAATGCGTCATCAAACAAAACAATTTTAGGTTTTTTAATCAAAGCACGGGCAATACTTAAACGTTGCTTCTGCCCACCAGAAAGAGTGATTCCTCTTTCCCCCACAACAGTGTCAAATCCGTCTGAGAAGCTTTGAATGTCATCCGTTAAATTTGCTATATCAGCATAAAAAGTTACATCTTTTAATGACGCACCTGAAGTTCCAAAAGATATATTATCAAAAACACTATCACTGAATAAAAATGGGTCTTGAGGAACTGTACCTATTGATTGGCGAAGCTTTTCTAATTGCCAATTTTTAACATTTTCACCGTCAATAAAAACACCCCCTTCAATAGGATCCATTAAACGGCTAATAAGGGAAACTAAAGTACTTTTACCGGCACCCGTCTTTCCAACAACAACAACAGTTTCTCCTGGTAAAATTTTTGTCGATAAATTTATTATTGCTCGTTTTTTACTTTCAGGATATGTGTAAGAAACATCTCTAAACTCAATTAAACCTGCAACTGATTTTGGAATTCTAATATTTTCTTTATCAATTATTTCAGGATTGATTTTTAAAAAATCATTTATTCTCTCCATAGATGCTTCGGCTCTTTGAACCATACTCATCACCCAGCCTATACTTGCAATTGGCCATGTTAAAAGATTTACATAAAAGATAAATTCTGCAATAACCCCTGGACTCAATCTTCCTTCGATTACTCCTTCACCACCCACCCAAACCGCAATAAGAGTGCTGGATCCAACTAGTAAAAGAAGTAACGGCATAAACAATGCATTTACCCGATAAAGTTTTTCATTTTTCTCGAAAGAAGTATAGGCGCTTTTCGCATAACGATAAGTTTGTTCTTCTTCTAGTCCAAATGCCTTTAAAACCCTTAATCCAGAAAAAGTCTCTTGCGCCAGGGTACTAATAGCAGATTGCTGTTTTTGAACAGCATGACTGCGCTTATTAATTAAACCTGAAACTCTGTATATACAATACACCAATATTGGCATTGGGGCTAATGTCAATATTGAAAGTTTAAAGTCTACTGAAAACATAAAAATTAATGTCAGTATTGTTGCAAATGCAGTATTAATAGTATACATCAAAGAAGGACCCACATACATTCGAACTTTACCGACATCTTCTGAGATTCGATTCATCAAATCCCCAGTGCTATTTCTTCTATAGAATGTACTATCTAGTTTTTGATAATGATTATAGATATCATTTTTCAAATCATATTCTATATGACGTGACATTACGATTAATGTCTGTCGCATTAAAAATGTAAAAAGCCCCTTTAGCATACTCATTCCTAGAATAAGAAGACTATATAAAATCAGCGCATTTCTTAAAGTCGTATTTGAAATATCTGACTCATCATTGTTGGAAATGGAATTTGCGACTTGATCAAAAGCTTCACGAATGTATACGGCGGGGTAGACGGCAAAACTCGCAGATAAAACAACAAAAGAAATACCGCTTAGTAAAAGCCATTTATATTTCCAAAAATAAGGATTAAGAGTCCATAGGGCTTTCATATCCTAAAGGTAGTGTATGCTCTACTTCAAGATCAGGCAAACCCACAGATTTAATAAAAATTCATTTATTAAATTGTTTATGATACGACATCTATCACATTAAGTAATCAAGTCTGAAGAATTCCGGGATTATATGGTCTTTCTATAGGAGAACTATTAGAGGCCTCAATACCCAAAGAAATCATAGATCTGGTTTCCGCAGGGTCAATGACTGAATCTACCCATAAACGGGATGCAGCATAGTATGGTGACATCTGATATTCATATTTATCATGAATAGCTTTTAAAAGTTTTTCTTCCTTATCAGCGGATATTCCTTTAGATCTGGCTTTTTCTATCTGAAGAAGAACCTTTGCAGCCTGATCTCCTCCCATCACTGCTATTTTAGCTGTTGGCCAGGCAACAATAAATCGCGGGTCATACGCTTTGCCGCACATTGCGTAGTTTCCTGCTCCAAATGAGTGACCTACTATGATTGTGAATTTGGGGACTACAGAATTTGCTACAGCATTGACAAGCTTAGCTCCATCTTTAATTATACCACCATGCTCAGCTTTTGATCCAACCATAAATCCAGTTACGTCCTGCAAAAAAACTAAAGGGATATTTTTCTGATTACAATTTGCTATGAATCTAGCTCCTTTATCGGCAGACTCAGAGTATATGACACCACCTATTTGCATTTCCCCTTTTGCATTTTTTACAATTTGTCTATCATTAGCAACAATTCCTACGGACCAACCGTCAATTCGAGCATATGCTGTAACAAGGGTTTTTCCGTAGTCCTTCTTGTACTCAACTAGGGACTCAGCATCGACAATGCAATCTAACAATGAATGCATCGAATACTGATGAGCATCAACAGGCACACGCTCATATAACTTATCAGCACACAATGGCTCTGATGAAATCTCTCGATTGAATCCAGCTTTCTGAGTAGCGCCTAATTTATCTACAAGATCACGCATCAATGAAATAGCCTCGTCATCATTTTTCACCTTGTAATCAACAACCCCAGAAATTTCAGTTTGAGAATTTGCACCTCCCAAAGTTTCATTATCGATATCTTCCCCAATGGCGGCTTTAACCAAATAGCTGCCTGCCAAAAATATACTTCCAGTTCCTTCAACAATTATTGACTCATCGCTCATTACAGGCAAGTACGCTCCTCCAGCCACACATGAGCCCATTATGGCAGATAGCTGAGGAATTCCCAAACTACTCATCACAGCATTATTTCTAAATATTCGCCCAAAATGTTCTTTATCGGGAAAAATTTCATCTTGCATTGGAAGATATACTCCTGCAGAATCGACTAAATAGAGTATCGGTAATCGATTCTCCATGGCGATCTCTTGAGCACGGAGATTCTTCTTCGCAGTCATTGGAAACCAAGCACCTGCTTTTACTGAAGGATCATTTGCAACAATCAAGCAGATACGTCCTTTAACTCTTCCCATAATTACTATGACTCCAGCTGCAGGTGCTCCTCCATGATCTTGATACATATCCTCTGCAGCAAATGCACCTATTTCAAAAAAATCACTTTTTGGATCTAAGAGTAACCTCACCCTTTCTCGCACAGTCAATTTACCCTGAGCTTTTATCTTTTCTGTTTTTTTGACTCCACCTCCCTTGTGAATAATACCCAGCCTTCTGCCAGTCTCCGCGATAAGCATTTTCAACTCATCTATATTTTTTTCTTTTTTAAATGACATTTCAATAATTTCAGATTGCTAATATGAGACAGTTTAATCTTCCCTCGGTTCATTAAGTAAAATCCATTCTGCAGATTTTATCCATATTTTACTGCTAGGCGCAGGATCAGATAAAAACAGAATTAATTTAAGACCATTATTGATCTTTTGTAAAAAAAGTACGTCAGGTATGTCATCCCCAATTAAATCACCATGCCAAAAAAGCTCAGGAACACAAATATTTAAAGAATCAATAATCTCTGATCCTATGTCCTGATAAAATTCTAAATCATTATTTGGACCTCCAAAATATTTTGCTACCAAAGCATAATTCTCAAGCCCCCCACAATCACCAAGGTCTGTAACAGAGCCTAGTGCACTTAAAGAAAATTCCTTGACTTTGTTATTTCTAGATAATATCAAACTCTTTCCAGGGTAGAAAGAAGATATATCATTATTATAAGTTGAAATATAGCCTGTATCTATAGCTAAAGGGCAACCGAAAAGAAAATGACTCCCGTTCTCTCGATTGTGATTTATATCAAACTCTAGTTGGCCGCTCTCTGATTGAAATTGACTTAAAATAACTTTAGGCTTAACATTAATTAAATTATAAGATTGCTGATCCTCTGAAGCTACCACAGCATACCACCTTAGAGAAAGATCAATTTCTCCAATATCTCCAAAATAATTAAATGTTTCAGTGATGATTTGATATTTATTAGCCTCTATCATCTCTACTCTTTTCCGTTCATCTCCCGCGATACCACCTTCTTCTAACCATAGAATCAAAGAATCTCTAGAATAACCCTGGCTTTTATTATGGACAAGCTTTACCAAGCTATCACTAGGCCAGCAGTATTTTTTAGAAACTGATAATATTCTAATTAACTGATATGCAGAAAGTTGATACCATCTTTCTTTATCATTGGAAAGTATTGAATCCCGGAGTGTATAATCAATAAGTGTATCAACAAAAGCGCCCGAAAATTCAATTTTCTCAATATTTGAGGAATCAATAACAGGGGTGTCTTTTCTAATTTCTTCGTCATTAGTAAAAATAACTTGACCAAATAGAGGGGTGTAAATTGAAAATAATATGAAAAACCTAAACATCAATTATTTGCTTTTTTACGCTTTCGAAATTTTTCCCATCCCAAGTAAACAGCAACGAAAAATAAAAATGGATATAAATAACTTGTTGGCTCTCCTTTACCATGAATAACAGTAAATAATCTTTCAGAACGTATAGAACTTAAAAAACCTTTGACAAACCCATCTTTAGACATAAAGATAAAAACAGGTTTTCCTAAGATATGATCCTCAGGCACCATTCCCCAATATCTACTATCCCAAGAATTATGGCGATTATCACCCATCATCCAATAATAGTCTAAAGAAAAAGTATATGAGGTCGTTGGAACACCATCAAGAAAATACTGATCATTTTTGAATTCCAAATCATGCCCTTCATAAACGTTTATAGCTCTTCCATATTTCAAAACATTTTGATAATTCAATTCAACTACTTGACCAGAAGCGGGGATCCAAAAAGGTCCATAATTATCTCGAGACCACTTAAATACGATAGTATCAGAATGACCATCTGGATTAGGATATGTAAGCATTGGTTTGATATAATTCTCATTGTACCATTTTATTGCCTCTGGAGTTTTCTCATCAAATAGATTATCCCCAGGAGTATTCATGCAAATAACAGTATCAATATTGTTTTGTGCCTCGAAACGAGGCAATGCATCAGTGGAGATAGTAATCATATATTCCGAATTTGTAATTTGAATTACATCACTCAAATTTTGATTTGAGACAATTCGGTTATCTAAATAATTAATATCAAAGTCTCTTTTCAACTGACGAGGGTTAAAGCCTTTCCCTTTCGTTCTGACATAGTAACTCCATTGAGGATTTGCTCTCTCCGGGAATTCTTGAAAACTGCTATTAATCATCACTTGTCGATCTACAATTGAAATTGTATCTCCAGGTGTGGCAACACATCGTTTTACATAATTGTCTTTTTTATCCACTGGGCGCCCTGGATCAACTGGAACATTAAAAACCACTGCATCTCCTTTTTCAACTGATACAAAAGCCGGTAATCTCAAGTATGGGAAATTAACCCAATCTAAATAGCTCGGTATTGATGTGTAAGGAATAAGATTATGCATTAATGGAATACTTAACGGTGTATTTGGTATCCTTAACCCATAATGGAGTTTACTCACAAATAAATAATCACCAATCATTAAAGACTTCTCCATGGATCCTGTAGGTATATTGTAGGCTTCAAAAGTTGTCATGCGAACTGCTCCCGCTGCAGCCAATGCAAAAAATATATGATTTATAACTGATGGGATTTTTTGCCGAATAACCTTATTATCTCTTGGCTGTAGAGTCAATTCTGAGGTATAGCTCAAATAACCCATGTATGCTCCACATGTTGGAACAGTAAGAAATATATACTTATTATCTCTAAATCCAAAAATGTGAAGAATCTCATAAGAAATAATGATTGACATAATATTATCAACCACAGGTATGTAACAAAGTATCGCCCACCATTTTGGCCGATCGACTATCTTGAGCAATACTACTGTGCGGTATACTGGCAACCATGCCTCCCAATTAGATCTGCCCGCTGACTTGAAAAACTTCCATGTAAGAATTGAGCTCCAGAAATTAATGATAAGATAATAAGCCAGTAAGTCAAGCATGAAATTGATATTTAGTGCATTCAACGATCGCTAGGACAAAAATAGTATGAATCTGCTATGCAATGCGCAAAGCATTCAATACCTTTACAAAATGGAAATTGAACGTGTGCCCATAAGTGTCTATGCTGAAATGACTCCCAACCCAGCAGTCATGAAATTTGTTTCGAACAAACGTATGATAGAATTAGAGCATGTTGAATACCATAATATAGAAGAAGCCAGCAACTCTCCTTTGGCAATAAAACTCTTTCATTTTCCTTTTGTTAAAGAAGTATTTATATCCAGTAATTTTGTTGCAGTTCAAAAATATAATGTGGTAGAATGGGAAACCGTAACACAGGAAATTCGTCAACTCGTACTAGATTTTCTACAAAGTGGTCAACCAGTAATGGAATCCAATCAACCTCATGAGGTTGAAAAATCGTCTGATAAAATTACTGCAGAAGAAAATCTTACTGAACTAAGTGAAATTGAAGAACGAATTGTAGATCTTCTCGAAGAGTATGTTAAGCCTGCCGTTCAGCAAGATGGTGGAAATATCTCTTTTGTCAGTTATGAAAATAAAGTAGTCAAAGTTCAACTTCAAGGAGCTTGTTCGGGCTGCCCAAGCAGCACTCTGACCTTGCAATCAGGTATAAAAAGCATACTACAGCGAATGCTACCTACATTAATTGAAGATGTTGTTCCTGTCTAAAAAATTATACGTGCGAGCCAAAATAGATTTTAAATTCACCTGAAAATAAAAATGGCGACAGTTATAAGTTTAAATGGAAATACTCCAATTATTCCTGAAAGCTGCTTTCTCGCTTCATCAGCAACCATAGTAGGTGAAGTATCCATGGATAAAGAATGTTCAATTTGGTTTAATGCGGTGATTAGAGGAGATGTTAACTCAATTAAAATGGGAAAACGGGTGAATGTTCAAGACAATGCCGTCGTTCATTGTACTTATAAAAGATTCTCGACCGTGATCGGGAATAATGTAAGTATTGGTCATAATGCAATTGTACATGGTTGTGATATTCATGATAATGTTCTAGTTGGCATGGGGAGCATTATTATGGATGGTTGCATCGTGGAAGCTAATAGTATTGTTGCGGCTGGAGCAGTAGTGACTGCTGGAACGCATATTCCCAGTGGTTATATTTATGGAGGAATTCCTGCAAAAAAAATAAAAAAAATAAGCTCTGATCTTTCAAAAAATGAAGTTCAACGAATTGCTGAAAACTATGTTCTATACAGCTCATGGTATCATGATAAGTTGGCAAAAGAAAATATTAAATACAAATAATTACTTTATTGCTTAATGCACTCTATTAATCCAACAACTACAAAATCATGGAAAGCTTTACTTAAGCACTCTGAAACTAATAATGGATTGCATTTAAGGGAGCTGCTCTATGAAACAAATAGATTCAAATCCATGCATATGCGAATTGATGATTTATTATTATTTGATTACTCAAAGCACCGCATTGACGAGACAACTCTAAGTTTGCTTGAGGATCTATTCGATGAATGTAAAGTTCAAAAGTCATTAGAAGAGCAATTTAAAGGAGTTAAAATTAATGTTACCGAAAACCGCCCAGTTTTACATACTGTTTTAAGAGACCCGAGTACAACGCCTTTTGTACTAGATGATCAAGATGTTCGCGAAATCTCTAAAATAGAGCTAAAAAGAATGTATGGATTTGCAGAAGGGATTCGTAATGGAGAGATTCGAGGACATTCTGGAGAAAAATTTAAAAATATTGTCAATATTGGTATTGGAGGGTCTGACTTAGGACCTAAAATGGCAGTGGCATCTCTGAAACCATTTTCCAATAGAGATTTAAAGTTTCATTTTGTTTCCAACATTGATGGCTCTGATCTGCACGAATGTCTCATGCAGATTGATCCTAATGAATCTCTTTTCATAGTTGCGTCAAAAACCTTTACAACTCAGGAGACTATGTCGAATGCTGAGGTAGCAAAAAATTGGCTAATTCAAAAATTAGAAGATCCAGCATCTGTAGAAAAACATTTTGTTGCAATAAGTACAAACACGGAAAAAGTCAATGAATTTGGTATTAAAAAAGAAAACACCTTCGGTTTTTGGGATTGGGTCGGAGGAAGGTATTCTCTTTGGGGTACAATTGGCATGCCCATTTGTATTTCAATTGGTTCTGATAATTTTCAAGAATTTTTAAATGGAGCAAACTTTATTGACAATCATACAAGAGTAAAGCCTTTCAGAAAAAATATTCCTAAAATAATGGCTGCTCTAGGAATCTGGTATCGTAATTTTTTAAACGCATCAACACATGCTATTCTTCCTTACGACCAATACCTCCATCGATTTCCAGCATATCTTCAGCAAGCGGACATGGAGAGCAATGGGAAGTCAATCGATAAGAATGGGGAAAGAGTTGATTATTCTACTGGAGGTATAATTTGGGGTGAGCCAGGCACTAATGGACAGCACGCATTTTACCAATTAATTCATCAAGGCACAGAACTCATTCCTTCTGATTTTATCGCTAGCGTAATTCCTCAACATCCACTTTACGAGCATCATTCAAAACTTCTTAGTAATTATTTGGCTCAAACTGAATCTCTAGCGATAGGTAAAACCATTGCGCCTAACTCATATGAGAAATTTGAAGGAAATCAACCTACTTCAACAATATTATTTGATAAAATGGACCCATTTTCTTTGGGGGCATTAATTGCTATTTATGAGCACAAAATATTCTTCCAAGGAGCCGTTTGGAATATCTACAGCTATGACCAATGGGGGGTGGAGCTAGGTAAAGAAATGGCGAGAAAAATTTTGCCTGAAATTGAAGGAGATGAGATAAACCCAGATCATGACGAATCTACAAAGGGACTATTAAATCACATTCGAGATTTATCTAATAAAGCAGACAACAACTGAGCTTCTTCATCTGTTAACTTGAGAGGCATTTTATCTTTGTAGAATTTATCAATAACTCTTATCTGGCCAAGTATTTCCAAACCTCTAAGAGTTAAAAAAACTTCTGAAACACGTTTATCTTTTTTATTCTGACGACGTTCTATTAAGCCTAATTTTTCAATTCTATTAATCAATCGCGAGACATCACTTTTCCTATCAATTAATTTTTCTTGAATATTTGCTGATGATAATCCTAAGGGATGGGCGCCCCTTAAAATTCTCAATACATTATATTGCTGAAAGCTTATCTTATATGGCCTTAAAAGAGATGCCATATTCTCTTTAATAAAATGATACGTATATAAAATATTTATTACAGCCTTATGATGGTTATTGTGCCACTTTTTTTGATGCACCTCTTCCTCAATACTTTTCATAGACCTCTTCTATACTTTCATTATATCAGCTTCTTTCAGAGAAACTCTTTTTTCAATTGTTGAATTAAATGACTCAACCACTTTCTGAATATCATCCTCAAGAGATTTTCTATTGTCTTCACTGAGTCCATCTTTTTCCATCCTCTTAGCGTCATCCATCGCAATCTTTCTTATCGCGCGGATACCAACTTTTGCATCTTCACCTTCTGCTTTAGCTACTCTTACTAATTCTCTTCTGCGTTCCTCTGTCAGGGGAGGAATATTAAGAATTACAATTTCCCCATTATTCTGTGGGTTCAAACCTAAATTTCCATTTTGAATAGCTTTTTCAACATCAGTGATCATCTGTTTTTCAAATGGTTGAACAAAAATAGTTCGAGCATCTGGGGTAGACACATTTGCAACTTGAGTTAACTTTACAACACTACCATAATATTCAATATTTATACCTTCAAGCATTGCTGGATTCGCGCGACCAGCTCGCAGCTTAAGTAATGCTTTATCCAAAAAAGAAATAGGCTTTTCCATATCCTCTTCTAGTGTCATCAGGAGCATTTCAATTTCTTCTTCCATTTAATAAAAAGTAAATTATTGTGTTACTAAAGTTCCAATATTATCACCTTTAACAATACTCAATAAGTTACCGGGCTTGTTCATATCAAATACGACAATTGGTAGCTTGTTTTCATTACTCAGCGTAAATGCAGTTAAGTCCATAACATTTAGACCTCTTTTAAAGACTTCTTCAAAAGAAATAGTATCATACTTTTTTGCAGATGAATTCTTTTCAGGGTCAGAATCATAAATTCCATCTACTCGCGTGCCCTTTAAAATAACATCGGCCTGTATTTCAATCGCCCTGAGAGTAGCTCCTGTATCCGTTGTGAAATAGGGGTTACCTGTTCCTGCAGCAAAAATAACTACTCTCCTTTTTTCAAGATGTCTAATGGCTCGCCTTCGAATAAATGGTTCACAAATTTTGTCCATCTCAATAGCTGAAGATAATCTAGTTTGAACACCTACTGATTCAAGAGAAGATTGCAATGCTAAACCATTTATGACTGTAGCTAACATCCCCATGTGATCCGCTTGCACACGGTCCATTCCTTTACCCGCAGCTTTTAGTCCTCTGAAAATATTTCCTCCGCCAATCACTATTCCAAGTTCTACACCGGTTGCAACAACAGTTTTAATCTCCTCAGCATATTTCGCTAGCCTCTCCGTATCTAATCCAAAAGGTTTATCTCCCATTAAGGCTTCACCACTTAGTTTAAGAAGTATTCGATTGTATTTCATAATATGATATTCATCCAAAGATAGGATTGAAATGGACTCATTTTATATGAAAAGATAGCGGAACTATTTTCTTAGGTGCGCGATTCTAAATTTTTTAGGGCTTTTGGGTCATTTAAACACCAAGACCTACTCTTTTGTAGCCTGTTACCTTAGCTCCTTCTTCAATAGCTTTTACATAAGCCTCAACCGTCTGCTTACTGTCTTTTATATAAGCTTGGCCTGTAAGGGTGTTTTCTTTAAAAAATTTGCCCAATTTACCCTGTGCAATTCTATCAATCATTTCTTCTGGCTTCCCCTCTTGACGAACTTGATCGCGCGCAACCTCAAGCTCTCTGTCTATTAAATCCGATGGTACGGAATCTTTATCCAGTGCTACAGGATTCATAGCCGCAACCTGCATAGCAACATTCTTAGCAGCTTCCTTCGAATCCACATTAAGTGATGCAAGAGTTGCTAATTTATTCCCAGCATGAATATAGCTTGAGACACAATCACCACTTAGCTTTTCAAAAGAAGCAAGTTCTAATTTTTCGCCAATCACACCAGTTTGTTCTGACAATTTATCTGCAACTGATAATCCTGGTTCGAACTCTAGAGACAGCAATGCATCAAGATCTGAGGGAAAGCCTAATAAAGCAACTTTTGCAAAATTATTTGCCAACTCGACAAACCCTTCATTTTTAGCAACAAAATCTGTTTCACAATTTAAACTGATAATTATACCATTTTTTGCATCTGGACTTGTTAATGAAATTACAGCACCTTCTGTAGCCTGCCTGTCCGCACGTTTCGCAGCCACTTTTTGACCACGTTTACGAAGAACATCAATTGCCTCTTCAAAATTCCCATTTGCCTCGGTCAATGCATTTTTACAGTCCATCATACCTGCTCCCGTCGTTTTGCGGAGCTTATTAACATCTGCAGCAGTAATTGCCATGATTTATTAGTTCTATGATTAATTCTTACAGGTTGAAAAGCAAATTCTTTTCAATTCTTTTATTCAGCTTCTTTAGAAGGAGTTATCTCTGTTTTTTCTTGCTCGGCAACTTTAGCAGTCGCTTTTTCTAATTTCTCTTGACCAGCCTTTTCTTTTTCTACTTTGCGCTGAGCTAAGGCATCTTTAATTCCAACTGATATGTAATCCATTATCAAGGAAATTGATTTCTGGGCATCATCATTTGAAGGAATAACATAATCGACCAATTGAGGGTTAGAGTTAGTATCTACTAAAGCAAAAACAGGTATTCCAAGATTGCGAGCTTCTTCCACAGCAATGTGCTCTCTCAAAATATCAACCACAAACAAGGCGGCCGGAAGACGACTCATATCAGAAATCGAACCTAAATTTTTCTCTAATTTTGCACGCTGACGATCTACTTGAAGACGCTCACGCTTTGAAAGAGTCATAAACCGACCATCCTCTTTCATTTTATCAATGTTAGTCATCTTTTTAATTGCCTTACGTATAGTCACAAAATTTGTAAGCATACCACCAGGCCAACGCTCCGTGATAAAAGGCATATTTAAAGATTTAGCTACTTCAGCTACAATTTCTTTTCCTTGTTTTTTTGTCGCGACAAAAAGTATTTTTCTGCCAGACCCAGCAATTTTAGCTAGGGCATCCGCAGCATGACGCATTTTAATTTGGGTCTTTTGCAAATCGATAATGTGAATACCATTTCGCTCCATGAATATATATGGTGCCATGTTGGGATTCCATTTTCGTGTGAGGTGACCAAAGTGGACTCCTGCGTCAAGTAATTTTTGAATTTCGGGCGTATTTGCCATTTTTATTGGGTTTACATTCACTAAAAACAACTAGATAGTAGCGCAGTGCGGTCTAAATAGTTTGGATACTAAACCAAAAGCTCTGAGCGCATTAACGCTTAGAGAATTGGAAACGTTTACGAGCTTTCTTTTGACCGAATTTCTTACGTTCAACCATACGAGGGTCTCTGGTCATGAGACCGTCAGGTTTTAATGTTAGTCTAAAGTCTGGATTAATAGAAACTAAAGCTCTCGATATACCTAAACGAATTGCCTCAGCTTGTCCTGTTACGCCGCCACCAACTACACTGACTTTTACATCATATTGACCTGCCGTGTCAGTCAATGCAAATGGTTGATTAACCTTATATTGTAGCATTGTGGTTGCAAAGTAATTAGTCAAGTCTCGATTATTAACAGAGACATTTCCTTTACCTTTTTTCAAATAGACTCGAGCTATAGATGTTTTTCGACGGCCAATGGCGTGAGTTGTAGACATAAAATTAAACTTATGCGTTAATTATAGTTGGTTGTTGAGCATCATGGGTATGTTCGTCACTTGCAAAAACATGCATGTTTCTGAACAATACGCGCCCTAATCTATTCTTCGGTAGCATTCCACGAACAGCATGCTCTAAAACACGTTCAGGCACTTTAGTCATCTCCTGAGCTGGAGTACTAAACCGCTGTCCAGAAGGATAACCTGTGTACCGAACATATTGTTTTGTATCCATTTTGGAGCCTGACATTGTCACTTTTGATGCGTTTATCACAACAACATTATCTCCACAATCAGCATGTGGAGTAAAATTTGTTTTGTGCTTTCCTCGGAGGCGAATGGCTATTAAAGAAGCCACACGTCCTAATGATTTACCATTACAATCGATGATAATCCACGATTTTTCGGCAGTTGCCTTGTTGGCAGAAATTGTTTTATAACTAAGCGTATCCACTATTGAGCGATATTTTTGGGGCTGCGAAGATAGACATAATTATATCAATATGCCAAGCCTAATACAACCACTTTAAATAAAGTAACTTGCAGATGATCTAAATAAGATTTTCATGAACTCATCCAAACTCCTTATATCACTAGTCTGCATCGTTTTTCATTCGCATTTTTTTTATGTTTCTGCTCAAAATATTTTACCCTGCGGAACCGATGAAAGTTTAGCTGATGAAATATCCAGGGATCCCGAAAGACAAGAAAAATTATTTGAAACAGAAAGATTGATTGAAACTTATTTAGCATCGAATTCCGTCTCCACTGCTGAGCAGCTACATATAATACCGGTAGTCGTTCACATTATTTATTCCAATCAAAACGATAACATTGAGAATGCACAAGTCCATGATGCGATAAGCATCTTAAACGAAGATTCCCGAAGAACAAATCCTGACACTTCGAATCTTAGAAACATATTTAAGTCCGTAGCAGCAGATCTGGAGGTTGAATTTAGACTTGCTAAAAAAGATCCAAACGGAAAATGTACAAATGGAATTACCAGAACTCAAAGTAATTTATCATTAGCTGCAAATAATAATGTAAAATCACTAATTGGTTGGGATAATAAAAAATATTTAAATATTTGGGTGGTCAGAAGCATTAATCTTTCTGGAGTTACCGGCCCTGGAATTGTTCTAGGTTATGCAGCATTCCCTTACAATAACATTCCTGGCACTTCTGATGGAATTGTTATCCGACATCAAAACTTTGGGAGTGTAGGAACTGCTCAAGCTGATCGTCATAGGACTCTTACCCATGAAGTAGGGCACTACTTAAATTTATATCACACCTTCCAAGGTGGATGCAGTAGCGGAGATAATTGTTTCGACACTCCTCCTGTTACAACCTCAAGCGCTGGATGCAGCAGCAATCAAAATACATGCTCGAATGATAATCCAGATTTACCGGATATGATTGAGAATTATATGGACTACACAGATGACGATTGCATGAACACTTTTACTCAAAATCAAAAACAAAGGACCAAAGCCGTTCTAAACGTCTTCAACCTCAGAGGTAGTTTAACAACTGCATCGAATCATTTCGTCACAGGAATAAATCAATCTGCAACATTTAATTGTGATCCAGTAGCAGATTTCCTAGTAAACAAAACATTAATCTGCTCTGGAGAGCAAATTCAGATAACTGAGAATTGCGCATACCAGTTACCTCCAAGTTTTCATTACACCATTTCTGATCAGAACAATGGGAATCAGCAGCATGTGATTATTGGAAGCCCGCTTTTAACATTTAATAGCCCAGGCCTTTATGATGTTAAACTTGAAATACAAAACTCTCATGGGCAGAGCACAAAACAATACTCTGAACTTATAACCGTTCGACCTCAAGGAGGAGTAACATATTCCCCTCTGTTTTCTGCGACAATGGAAAAGTCATTACCTAATGACATTTGGACCAGATTGGATAATGGCGATAATATAAAGTGGAATCGAACATCAATAGCTTCAAAACAGGGTTTATATTCGTATTATCTAGAAAATTTTAACGTTCCTACCGGCGGCGCAGGGGATGCTCTCATTGCTGGACCAATAACATTGAACAATCCTAGTGCGCTTCAATTAAAATTCAATCATGCTTTTGCTCGAAAACAAACAAATAATACTGATAAATTAAGTATCTCTACAAGCACCGATTGTGGAAATAGTTGGACACTTAGAAAAGTCCTTCCTACTTTCCAACTTGGGATTTCCAATCTATATCCGAGCAGCCCCTATGTGCCTGGGAATAATGATTGGATAGAAACCACTCTAAACCTTAACAGCCTTAGCTCTGCCAATTCAATAATGATAAAATTTGAAATGTCGAACGGTGGTGGTAACAATGTTTATATCGATAATTTAAATCTAAGCTTTACAATAAATAACCTTGAATCCTCATCAATAAAATCCTTGAAGGTTTATCCAAATCCAAGTAACAACAATACACAGATTCAAACACCTGGAAACGGTGATCTCTATATTATTGATGCATTAGGAAGGATAATTCAAAAATATGAAAATGTTAGGTCCATTATTACTCCTCAAGGAATACCAGCAGGATCTTATATGGCTGTCTTTAGAGGGGCTACAGGAGA
>MDSW01176237.1_pt1 | contig 63374 bp, 68 predicted proteins | sample 811171 | NCBI WGS metagenome assembly MDSW01 (sample SAMN05326641, study PRJNA326480) | marine metagenome | isolation source: seawater | place: Atlantic Ocean: North West | collected 2012
TAAAAGACAGGAATGGTTAAGAATTGCATTAATCGCAACTATTGGCTCAGTATTGGGTGCATGCTTAGGTTATTTTATCGGGTATGTTTTCTTTAATGAAATTGGCGTAAAAATTTTTGAGTTATATGGAGTAGATAATACTTCTTTCCTGAAAGAGAAAGTATCATCTGAAGGAGGTGTTATTGCTTGGCTCACACTATTAGCTATAGCTGGATTTACCCCAGTACCATTTAAACTTTTAACCATAACTAGTGGATTTGTGCATTTTAATTTTTTTTATTTTATAATTATTTCAATTCTTACCAGAGGATCTAGATTTTTTATAATTGCTTTTTTAATTGGTAATTTTGGACCAGCGATGAAAAAGATAATTGAAAAAAAATTACTGACAGTATCTATTATAGCTGCTGTAATAATTACAATTGTAGCATATTTTGTTTATAACTTTTTAATAAACTTTAATTCATAGATGAACAAATTTTTGAACAATAAAAATTTTTATTTGGCTATAGCACTATTTAGTATTTTTACATTATTAAGTGCTGTTTACGTCGAGTATGTTTTAGGAGCTAAGCCTTGTAAGCTTTGTATTTATCAAAGGATACCATACATTGTTGCGATATTTCTATGTTTCTTTGGTTATAGTAATTTAAAAAAAAATATTTGGATTTATCTTGTATCTTTAACTTTTTTAATCAGTTTTTTAATATCAGGTTATCACACTGGTATAGAAAATAATATTTTTGATGAATTTTCAGGTTGTACTTCAAATAACCTAAATATTACAAATAAAGATGATTTACTTAAATCATTAAGTGAGAGCACTCCAAACTGCAAAGATGTTACGTTTAGAATTTTTGGATTATCACTTGCGACCATTAATATGTTTATATCAATGTTAATTATAATTATATCTATAATGGTTATTAAAAATGAAAAAAACAGATAAAAAACTTTTAGAGGAATTTATTAGAGTTGATCATGCTGGTGAGCGTGGTGCAATTAAAATATATGAAGGTCAGTTGCTTGCTCTCAAAACTTTTATGAAAAATGATGAATTAAAAGCTAAAGTTGAAGAAATGAGAGAGCATGAAAAAGAACATGCAGAATTTTTCGATAATGAGATAAAAAAAAGAAATATTAAACCAACTAAATTTTTACCTCTATGGGATTTACTAGGTGTTAGTTTAGGTTTTGGTTCTACAATTCTTGGTAATAAAGCTGCAATGCTTTGCACTGCATCAGTTGAGGAAGTTATTGATGAGCATTATCAAAATCAGATAAATAAAATTGGAGATGATGAAAAAGAATTAAAAAAAAAAATAATTAAGTTTAGAGAAGATGAATTGCATCACAAGGATATTGCATACGAAAATGGTGCTAGTAAAGAAGGACTTTACTCAATCCTCGATAAAGTTATTAAAACAGGATCTAGAATAGCTATTACAATTTCTGAAAAAATTTAACTAAGGTTCCAGCTCAACATCCCAATATAGATAATCCATCCAACTTTTATGTAAGAAATTTGGTGGAAAGTTTTTTCCATTTCTATGGAGGTCTTCGGTAGTTGGTTGGAATGGACGTTGGGATAATATCATTCCAGAGTTTTTTAACAATCTACCACCTTTTTTTACATTACAATCTGAACATGCTGTTACAACATTTCCCCAGTCAGTCTTCCCTCCTTTTGACCTTGGTAGTAAGTGATCAAAAGTTAATTCTTTGCCACTCCCACAATACTGACAAGAAAACTTATCTCTCAAAAAAACGTTAAATCTTGTAAAATTTGGATTTGATTGCGGTTTAATAAATGACTTAAGTGCAATTACACTTGGCAGCTTCATACTAAATGAAGGACTTCTAATTACTCTATCATAATAGCTTACTATAGAAACTCGATCTAAAAAAACTGACTTAATAGAATCTTGCCAGCTCCAAAGCGACAATGGATAATAGCTTAAAGGTCTATAGTCTGCGTTAAGAACTAGTGCAGGACATTTTTCTAATGATAAATTCTGATCTGAAAATTCCATAAAATAAACTTAGCGTAAATATATATTTTTTTCAATGTTACAAATTAATTTTTTTAATTTTGCAAATTATTTTTTATAAAATTAAGCGCTAGGCTTGAAGCCTCAATAGGTATATGATGATCGCAATTTTTAATCATTTTTGTCTCAATTGGTATTTTATTTCTTATTAAAAAATCTTTTGCTTCTAATAAATTATTTGGTGGAACAACAGCGTCTTGATCACCATGGAAAAGAAAAATTTTAGTATTTGATTTTATCCTTTTTTCTAAATCAGATTTGTCAATTATCTTTCCTGAAAAACCTACTATACAATTAAAGTTTTCATTTGAAGTTAGACCCACGTTAAGCACCATCATACATCCTTGGCTAAAACCTGATAAACATATTTCAGAATTATTTAAATCATATTTTATTTTTACTTCTTCAATATAATCAAAAAGCCTTTTTTCTGCTTTCAATGCTTCTTTGGTAATATAATTTTGGTCGTCTTTACTTAAGTCAAACCATTGATATCCATTTGGGTTAATTGCACAAATTTCATGACCATTAGGAGATAGAAAAACTGTGTTTGGTAGATGTCTTTTCCAATTAAGGCTAATCATACTTATATCTTTTCCATCGCCTCCATAGCCATGTAATAAAATAATTGCATTTTTAATTTCCTTTTCAGGATCCGTTACAATTGTTTCAAGAGAAAAATTCATTTATTGATCGTAAGTTTTTAGCCAGTTAATAAAGTTTTTATCATCAAAATTAGAATATCCTATTATCCTTGCAAATTCTTCACCTTTCTTATTAATAAAAATTGTTGAGGGAAGACCCCTTAATCCAAAAATATTTGGTAATTTAATTGAGTCGTCAAAGTAGGTTTCTAAATTATTAATATTTAGATTATCAAAGAAATCTAATGATTTTTTTTTATTTTCTTGACCTACGTTAATAGGAAAGATTTTTAATGAGTAAAAATTTTTATCAACTTGAAGTCTATTTAAAGATGGCATTTCTTCTCTACATGGAGCACACCATGTAGCCCAAAAATTGATCACAATTAATCTGTCTTTAAACTCTTTAATATTTATTGTTTTCCCAGCAAAATCTTTAAACTCAATATTATCTAAATTTTTTGGTTTTTTATGAATTACTAAATTTTTAATATTATTTTCATCACTTGAATATCCCAAATTTGAGGATAATAAATAGAATATAATAAAGAAAAATTTAAAAGTTAATAATTTCATTCTAGAAGGTATAATTACATATCATGGTAAAAAATAAAAACAATCTACCAATTTGGAGCTCCAGAATTAAAAACTCTGGTTCAAGTATTTTTCAGAAAGTAGGCAGTTCTATAAATATTGATAAAAGATTGTTCAGAGAAGACATTAAAGTATCAATTGCGCATGTTGAAATGTTATTTAAACAAAAAATTATTAATTTTAAAATAAAAAATAAAATAATTTGGGGTCTTAATAGAATACAAAATGAAATTATAAAAAAGAAATTTCAATTTAGCGCTGGTCATGAGGATATTCATATGAGTATTGAAAAAAGATTATTTGAAATTATTGGTGATGATGCTGGACATGTTCATACAGCAAGATCAAGAAATGACCAGGTAATCACAGATTTTAAAATTTGGATTAAAAATTCTACAAATGAAATTATAAATGTATTAAATAATACAAATAAAATTATAATTAGATTAGCTGAAAAGAATATTTCTACTTTAATGCCAGGTTTTACACACTTAAAAAACGCGCAACCAATATCTTTTGCACATTATCTATTAGCTTACATAGAGATGTTTAATAGAGATAAGAAAAGATTTATCTCAAATTTTGATAGCTTATCAGAGAATCCTCTAGGGGTTGCTGCTATATCAGGAACATCTTTTAATATTGATCGCGATTACACAACAAAGAAACTTAATTTTAAAAAACCAACAAGAAATTCAATAGATACTGTTTCTGACAGAGATTTTGTTCTTGATTTTTTATATGCATCTTCTGTATGTGCTATGCATATCTCTCGGATTTCTGAAGAACTTATTATTTGGAATTCAGATGCTTTTCGTTTGATTTCTTTAAATGATAAAGTGGTAACAGGCTCATCTATAATGCCTCAAAAAAAAAATCCAGATCCATTAGAATTTATAAGAGGTAAAACTGGAAATACATACGGAAATTTATTTTCTATGCTTACAATTTTAAAAGGATTACCATTATCATACTTTAAAGATCTACAAGATGACAAGGAAATAACCTTCAATACTTTTGATCAATTAAAAAATTCATTATTAATATTAAATGATGTTTTAAAAAATACTATTGTAAATAAAAATAGAATGCATGAGCTTACAAATTTTGGTTATATTACTGCTACAGATTTGGCTGATTACATTGTAAGAGAATTAAAGCTTTCTTTTAGAAATGCTTATCAAATTACATCAAAGATAGTAAATTATGCCGAAAGAAATAAAAAACAGCTAAATGAACTTAGTTTAGATGAATTAAAAAAAATTGAACCAAAACTTAAAGAGGGTGTTTTAAAAGTTTTTGATGTTAAATATTCAGTAAATTCAAAAAAATCTTTCGGAGGAACTTCTTTTGGAAATATAAAGAAAATGATAAACAAGTATAAAAAATCAAAAAATGATTAAAAATATATTATTACTATTTTTGTTTTCCATAATTGTTATTTCCTGTGGAAAAAAAGGAGATCCAGAGTATAAAGATACAAAGATGGAACTTAAGGCCAATAGCTCGGTAGAATTAACAATTAAATAAGATCTAAATGAATTATAAAAAAAATCAATATTTCATTGATAATGTTTCAATAAATAAAATTGTGAACAAATATGGAAGCCCTATTTATTGTTATTCTTTAAAAAGACTTAAAGAAAATATTAATAATTTCAAAAAAAATTTTAAAGGCATAAATTCTTTAGTTTGTTTTTCTGTTAAATCCAATTCCAACTTAAAAATTTTAAAAGAAATTAAATCAAAAGGGCTAGGTGCTGATGTTGTTTCTAAAGGTGAACTAATTAAAGCTTTAAACGCAGGTATTAAACCAAATAAAATAGTATTTTCTGGGGTAGGAAAATCATTTGAAGAGATTACTTTTGCAATTCAAAAAAATATTTTATTAATTAATTCTGAGTCTGAAAGTGAAATTAAAGTAATTGAAAATGTAGCAAAATCGAAAAAGAAAAAAATAAATATAGGTATTAGACTTAATCCCAATATTGACGCAAAAACATTAAAAAAAATTTCAACTGGAAAGAGAGAAGATAAATTTGGTCTTTCTGAAAATAAAGTCCTTAAGTTATTAAATGAATACAGAAATTCAAAATATATCAATATTGAATGTTTAAGTGTTCATATTGGAAGTCAAATTACTAGTCATGTTCCATATCAAAAAACTTTAAATGTATTAAAAAATTTAATTAATAAAAGTAAATACAATTTTAAATATATTGATTTAGGTGGTGGAATGGGAATTGAATACATAAAAAATTCAAAAAAGTTAAATTATAAAAAATATAACTCACTTATAAAAAAGTTTACCAGTAAAATTAAATCGAAAATAATTTTTGAACCAGGTAGGTCTATTGTTGGAAATTGTGCATTATTACTAACAAAAATAGTTTATTTAAAAAAAACAAATAAAATAAATTTTGTGATTTTAGATGCAGCAATGAACGATCTGATGAGACCGGCTCTTTATGGATCAAAACATAATATAATACCTTCAATTAAAAGGAGGAAATTTGAAAATATCAAACACGAATTTGTTGGACCTATTTGTGAAACTACTGACAAATTTTTAGCTGTTGGAAAATACCAATCTCTAGTAGAGGGTGATGTAATGGCAATTTGTGATGTTGGAGCTTATGGATTTTCTTTAAGTTCAAATTATAATCAAAGAGCAAAGCCTGCAGAACTTCTTATAAATGGATCTAAAATTATAATAATAAGAAAGAAACAAAAGTTAGAAGATATAATTTAACTTTTAACAAATGATTAGAAGCTCAATTTTTAAAATATTTTTTTATTTAGGTATAATAGTAATTTGTTTATTATTTTTGCCTGCTCTGATTTTACCTCAAAGAGTGGTTTTATTTGGTGGTAAAATAATGGGATATTGGTCAAAAATATGCTTATACTTATTTCTTTCTGTAAAAGTTGAAATAATTGGTAAAGATAATTTAATTAAAAATGAAAAATTTTTTATTGCTTGTTCACATCAATCTATGTTTGAAACTTTTTTTTTACAAACAATTTTTAATTCACCAATATTTATATTAAAAAAAGAGTTACTAAAAATTCCAATCTTTGGGTGGTATTTAAACAAAATTGGATCAATATCTGTTGAAAGAAATAAAGTTTCTAGAGAAAATGTTGGTTTTAATGAAAAAATTAAATTTTCTGCAAACGATACTGACAGACCAATTATAATCTTTCCTCAGGGTACTCGAGTTAATGAAAAAAATAGAGATCCTTTTAAAAAAGGTATAATTAGAATTTATGAAAACCTAAATATTAAATGTCAGCCTGTTGCAATTAACTCGGGTTCCGTCTGGCCTAAAAGTGGAAATCTAAATCCAAATAAAAAAATTATAATTTCTATTATTGACCCAATTGAATCTAGTCTAGATGGCAATCAATTTCTCAATTTAGTAGAAAAAAAAATTTACTCTGAATTAGATAATATTTCTAACCTTTCATAGGCATGACGACATAAATACTATCAAAATCTGAGGGGTCTTTTATTAAAGCAGGTGATCCTGTATCTTTTAAATATATTTCAATTTTATCTCCATCTAATTGTGATGCTACATCTATAAGATATTTTGAATTAAAACTTATATCTACTTCATGATCAAATTTTACACTGAGACTTTCTTTACCATCTCCACTATTAGTATTATTTACAGACAAATTTAAAATATCTTTTGATAGATTAAATTTTACACCATCTTTTTTATCAAGCGAAACTGAAGCAACTCTATCTACAGAATCTAAAAATGACTTAAGGTCAACTTCTAGTTTTTTTTGATTTTCTTTTGGTACTACTTGAGTATAATTAGGAAACTTTCCATCAATCAACTTAGAAATAAGAATACTATTATCAATTTCAAATTTAATCTTGGATTTTATGTTTGAAATTTTAATCTCACTTTCTAAATTTTCTAGAATTGAACATAATTGAAAAATTGTTTTTTTTGGTAAAATTATTGGTTCAAATTGAATTTTTTCTTGTAATTTTACTTTTGCAATTGACATACGATGGCTATCTGTTGCTACAGCAGTTAGAAAATAATTCTCATCTATTTGGGTTTGATGAAAATATATTCCACTCAAATAATGTCTAGTCTCGTCATTAGAAACAGAAAATTTACACTTATTTAATAATTTTAAAAAACTTTTAGAGTTAATCTTAAATTCGTTATCATTAAAATCTTCATTTGTTAATGGAAACTCTGCAGCATCAATGCAATTTAAATTGAAAACAGATTTTTCTGACTCTAAATGGAGCTTATTATCAGTTAAATTTGAAAAATTTATTTTTTTTCCAGAAGAAAATTTTCTCACTATATCGTACATAATAGACGACGATGTTGTAGTTTTTCCCTCTTCAAGGATTTCTAAATCTTTCAAATTTTGAATAAAAATTAAGTCCAAATCTGTAGCAGTTATAGTAAGTTGAGAATTAGTAGCCTCAAGCATTACATTCGATAAAATTGGAAGTGTACTTCTTTTTTCAATTACTCCTTGGCATAAACTTAGTGATTTTTGAAGATCTTGTTGATTAACATTAAACTTCATTATTTTTACTATATAAAATTTTATTTTTTAAACTATCAATATTTAAACTTAATTCATTATCCTCTTTTTTTAGCTTTTCAATTGTTTTCACTGAATGAATAACAGTAGTATGATCTCTATTTGAAAAAGCCCTTCCTATTTCAGGTAATGATTTAGAAGTTAATTGTTTAGCAAGGTATATTGCTGTTTGTCTTGGTCGAACTAAATATCTTGACCTTCTTGAAGACAACATCTCATTTTTACTAATTTTAAAAAATTGACAAACTAATGTTTGTATTAAATCTATTGTAACTTTATTTTCTGACAAATTTAATAAATCTTTAAGAATTATTTTTGTTTCTGATAAACTGGGTGTTTTATTATAAATTCTCGCAAAAGAAAAAATTCGGTTAAGCGCTCCAACTAGTTCTCTTATACTTGCTCTTATTTCTAAACTTACAAATTTTAATATTTCCTCTGGCACTGATATATGATCTGAGTGAAGGAGTTGAAGTTCTTCAGATTTAATTTTTATAATTTTATATCTCAAATCAAAATTTGGATTTTGAATATCAACTACAAGTCCACCTGAAAATCTAGATTTTATTCTTTCTTGTATTCTTGACAACTTATTTGGAGGCCTGTCTGCAGTCACAATTATCTGAGATCCTTTGTCAATTAAGGTGTTAAAGGTATGAAAAAATTCTTCTTGCATTGCCTCTTTACCATTCATAAATTGGATATCATCAATTAGTAAAACATCGGTATTTCTAAAATTTTCTTTAAATTTTACCATGTCATTTGATTTTATCGATTTAACAAATTGATACATGAACCTTTCAGCAGAAATAAACATTACTTTATTTTTATCTTTTAAACTTAGTCCTATTGCATTTAACAAATGAGTTTTTCCAAGTCCGACACCTCCATAAATATATAATGGGTTATATTGTGATATATCTTTTGAAACTTTTTTTGATGCCTCAAAGGCTAGTTTATTACTCTCTCCAATTATAAAGTTATCAAAATTTTTATTGGGGTCTATTCTGCTATATTGTAAATGAGAGTCTTTTAAAAACGAAACATTATGATTTTTATTTTGTTTAGATATGTCGGAACTAGCTTCATTTTCAAGACCTATGTTATTAGCTATTACAAATTCAATTCTATTGATCTCTTTTTTATATGATCTAACAATTTTAATTATTTGATCTAAGTATCTAGACGTTATCCAGTCTCTTATAAACCTTGTAGATACTGATATTAAAATATAATTCTGGAACTCATCAACAAAATCTATTTTTTTTAACCAACTTTCATAAATATCACTGCCAAAATTTTGTTTCATTTCATTTTGAATAGTGGCCCACTCAATTTTTTTTTGTTGATCGTTTTGATTTTTATTATTTAAAATATTTTTCATTGGAGAGATCCAATTAGAACCTATCGTAAATTTTTGCAATAAATTTATTTGAAATTCTAAAAAAATATAAACTCTGCAATTGTATAAATTTTTACGAGCATTCGACTAAATTTAAAATTGAATCTATGAAATTTTTTTTTATTAGTTTTTATAATAAGGATAAAAAAATATCTAGATCTGGTATCAATCCAAAATTATGTTTTACATTTAGTGCTTGCTACTAGAATTACTCTAAGTTGTAGTAATTTATAATTTAAGTCTTAAAAAAAAATTTTTTGATAAATTTTTTTCTAATCTACTTCAAGTTGTTATAGAGAATTAATTTTTTTTGTAATTCTAGAAATATTTCTTGACGCGTTTTTTTTTTTTACAATTCCTGTCTTTGCTACACGCATTAATTGTGAATTAAGTTTTGGTAAAAATTCTAATGCTTTTTTCTTGTCCTTTTTTTCAATCATCAAATTTATTTTTTTAATAGCACTTTTAAATTTACTTTTCCTTGATTTGTTTACTAAGGTTTGCTTCTTAGTTCTTCTATTAGTTTTAATTGCAGATTTTGTATTAGCCATACGCGCGGGTATAACTTGCAAAATCTTAGTGGTCAATAAAATAATTGGTTATTTTTGACAGATTTTGCAAAAGTAGGTTGACCTATTTGATATAAAAATCTTAACAATTTTTCTATTACAATTATCTGTTGGGCAAACATTATTTTCTCTATCATATACCAGAAATTCTTTCTGATAATTTCCCTGTTTACCTGTAGAATTTTTAAAATTCCTTATTGTGGATCCTCCTCTTTTAATTGCCTTTTTTATTATAATTTTAGAAAATTTAATCATTTTTTCTAACTCTTTATCTTTTAGAAATTTTGAAATTTTCAATGGATTAATGTTCGATTTAAAAAGAATTTCATTGGCATATATATTGCCAATACCTGAAACATATTTTTGATCTAGAAGAAAGTTTTTAATATTTTTATTTTTTTTAATGACTTTTTTTTTTAAATATGCCAAACAAAACTTTCTATCTAAAGGTTCAGGCCCTATTTTAGATATATAATTCATAAAGTTTTCACTTGAAGAAAAATATTTAAAAAATCCGAATCTTCTTGGATCGTTATAAACTAATTTAAAATTACTAAAAATTATTTCAACGTGGTTATGTTTTTCTGGCAAATCTTTGTTATGATAAAAGCTTAAATTTGTGTTTTTGTAATTATTTTTTTTAATAAGATGTAAAGTTCCTGACATTCCAAAATGGATTATTAAAAAATCATTATTGTCAAAATTTAGTATTAAATATTTTGACTTTCTGTCTAATTTTACAATTTTTTTACCTTTCAATATATTTTTTAGATTTTTTTGAATTTTAAACCTTAAATTCCTATTTTTAACAACTAATTTCATTATTTTTTTAGATACTATATGTTTTTGAAGTGACTGCTTTATTATTTCTACTTCTGGCAATTCTGGCATTTGATAATATATTAATAAATATAAATTTTAATCATGTACCAAAATTTACAAAAAACTAAAGGATTAGTTCAAAGCGTATTTGATAAAGTTTTTGATAAATATGACTTTATGAATGATGTAATGTCGCTTGGCATTCACAGATATTGGAAAAATGAATTGATCAGAATGATGAAACCAAATAGACATCAGAATTTAATCGACGTTGGATGTGGAACAGGTGATATTGGAGTTCTCTATACAAAAGCTACAGATGAAAAAGGAGATGTGCTTAGCGTAGACCCAAATGAAAAAATGATTTCTGCCGGGAAGAAAAAACTTAAAAAGTATAAAAATATTAAGTGGAAATTATGTTCAGCAGAAAAATTGAGTGTACCTGACTCTGCATTTGATTTTTATACTATTAGCTTTGGTCTAAGAAATACAAAAGATATAGAAAAAAGTATATCAGAAGCATACAGAGTTTTAAAAAAAGGAGGTAGATTTTTTTGCTTAGAATTTTCGAAAATTGAAAATCATAATTTAGATTTAATTTACCAAAAATACTCAAAAATAATTCCTAAAATAGGTAAGGTCGTAGTTGGTGATGACAAACCTTATGAATATTTAATTAAGAGTATCAATGAATTTTTAAATCAAAAACAATTACTAGAAATTTTAGAAAAAAATAAATTTGTGAATTGTAAATATAGAAATCTTTCTGGCGGAATTGTATCTATACACTCAGGTTGGAAAATTTAATGTTAAATAAAATAATAATTCTTATTAGATTAGCAAGAAAAATAGCGTTATCAGATGCTATAAATATAATTTCTAAAATTCATCAACCACCTTTAATAATTAGAATAGTATTTAAAATTTTATCTTTTTCATTTATGAAAAATAATAGTGTTTCAAAGCAAGAGGATGAAAGTACAAGATTATGTAATTCAATTCAAAATATGGGGACAACTTTCATTAAGTTAGGTCAATTTCTTGCAACTAGACCTGATATAATTGGAGAAGGAATATCTAAACAGTTAGAAAAATTACAAGATAGAGTTCCAGCTTTTTCAACACATGAAGCCAAAAATATAGTTAGAAATAATCTTGGAGAAAAATTATTTAATTCATTAATTAATTTTAGTGATCCAATTGCAGCAGCATCGATTGCTCAGGTCCATAAAGCCCAGATAAACGATAATGGAGTCATTAAAGATGTAGCAATAAAAATTTTAAGGCCAAATATAAGAAAAATATTTAATGAAGAGATAGATGCTCTTATGTTATTGGCTTACTTCATTGAAAATTTAATAAAAAAGACAAAAAGACTTCGATTAGTTGAAGTTGTATTTCTTTTGAAAGAAATAACAAATCATGAAATGGATCTTAGATTTGAGGCAGCGGCAGCAAACGAATACTTTGAAAATACTAAAAATGACTCGGGTTTTTATGTACCAAAAATTTATTGGAATTTTACAAGTGAAGAAGTTTTAACATTAGATTGGGTTGACGGGGTTTCAATAAGAGAAAAGGAGAAGCTTGAATTAGAAAATATAAATACAAAAAATATTGCTACAAGTATTATTCAACATTTTCTTAGACATGCAGTCAGAGATGGTTTTTTTCATGCTGATATGCATCAAGGAAATATTTTTATTGATAATAGTGGAAGAATCGTACCAATAGACTTTGGTATAATGGGTCGACTTGACAAACCTAACAGAAGATTTTTAGCAGAAATACTTTATGGTTTTATCAAAAGAGATTATAAAAAAGTTGCTGAGGTACACATCGTTGCGGGATTGGTACCTAGCTCAGCTAATTCTGATGAACTTGCTCAGGCCTTAAGATCAATTGGTGAACCAATATTTGGACAATCTGTAAAAGACATATCTGGAGGAAAACTTCTTAAGCAATTGTTTAGCATTACCGAAAAATTTAATATGCAAACACAACCCCAATTACTTTTACTTCAGAAAACTATGGTAGTAGTTGAAGGTGTTGCTAGAAATTTAAACCCAGAAACAAATATTTGGGAAACATCAAGACCAGTTTTGGAAAAATGGTTAAAAGATACAAAAGATCCAATAAATAATTTTACAGAGACTTTAAAAGACTCAGCAGAAGTTATTAAAAGACTGCCTGAATTACCAAAAATAATGGAAAAAGCTAACCAAGCATTATCTTTTATGGCAAGTGGTCAAATACCACAAAACTCAAACTCATACTCTGCCCTGAAAGAAAAAGAACAAGAAATGAAAACCTTTAGAAACCAAAGTATTATAGCATTTTTACTGCTTGTGTTTTTTGGTTTGATAGTATTTTAATCCTATAATGAGAATTCTAAATAAAAAAAAAATATTACTAGTCATATCTGGTGGAATAGCTGCATATAAAACTTTAGAAGTAATAAGATTATTAAGAAAAGAAGGAAGTTTAATAAAAACAATATTAACTGAAAATGCAAAAAAATTTGTAACACCATTATCTGTTGCTTCATTATCTCAAGAAAAAGTTCATGAGGATTTATTTAATCATGAAAATGAAGCTGAGATGGATCATATATCTCTTTCAAGATGGGCTGATGTAATTCTTGTAGCCCCAGTTACAGCAAACACAATGGCTAAATTAAGTAACGGCATTGCAGATAACCTTGCAACTACTGTTATTCTTGCATCAGATAAGGAAGTACTTTTAGTTCCAGCTATGAATGTAAGAATGTGGGAACATCCCTCAAACAAAGAAATCAAAAAAAAACTACAAAATTTCGGATATAAATTTATAGGGCCTGAAATTGGTGAAATGGCATGCGGAGAATATGGTGAAGGAAAAATGACTGAACCATCAGAAATATTAAATTATTTAAGTAATTATTTTAAAACTATACTAAAGAATAAAAATTTTAAAGCTCTAGTAACAGCAGGACCAACAAGAGAAAATATAGACCCTGTAAGATACTTATCAAATGAATCTAGTGGTAAACAGGGTTATGAAATTGCTAAAGCATTTACTAAACTCGGGTTTGAAACAACTTTAATATCAGGTCCAACAAACCTTAAAGAATTAGATAACGTTAAAACTATTAAGGTCAAAACAGCAAAAGAAATGTATGAAGCAACGATCAACTCACTTCCTGTTGACGTAGCGATATTTTCTGCAGCAGTCTCAGATTGGAAAATGAAAAATTTTGAAAAAAATAAAATTAAAAGTGAATCAACATTAAATATAAGTCTTGAGAAAAATGTTGATATTCTTAAAAGCGTTTCTAATCATAACTCTCTAAGACCAAAAATTGTAGTAGGTTTTGCCGCCGAAACAGAAAATTTAATTGATAATTCGAAAAAAAAATTGAATGAAAAAAATTGTGACTGGATAATAGCAAACAATGTTTCTGATCCTTCAATAGGATTTGACTCCGATGAAAATGAAATAACTATTTTTGATAAATCTAATAAAATGGAAAAAATAAAAAAAAATAGTAAATCTGTTATAGCTGAAGAAATCGTTAAAAGAGTTTTAAAAAATATAAACTAAATCTATGATTAAGGTTTTAATAAAGAAACTTAATCCAGAAGCAAAAATTCCTGTTTATAAAACTAAAGGATCCTCTGGAATGGATTTAATGGCATTAATTGATAGTCCAATAAAAATTGCACCAGGTAATTCCTCCCTTATTCCCACCGGTTTGGCTATCGCTTTACCAGATAATACTGAAATTCAAATTAGACCCAGATCAGGACTTGCAGCAAAATCAAACATTACTGTTCTTAATACCCCTGGAACGATTGATAGTGATTATAGAGGAGAATTAAAAGTAATACTTTATAACCATGGCAAAACAGAATTTATAGTCAACAATAATGATAGAATAGCTCAAATCATTCTTACTCCTATTCTAAAGATTAATTTTGAGGAGACGGATGAACTGCCAAAAACAATTAGAGGCCAAGGAGGATTTGGATCGACTGGTAAATGAAAAAAAAATTTACAAAAAAAGAATTAGAAAGATACTCAAGGCAAATAATATTAAAAGATGTTAGTTTTAACGGTCAAAAACTCATATCAGATTCTAAAGTATTAATAGTTGGAATGGGAGGATTAGGGTGTCCTATAGTTGATTACTTAGCAAGAGCAGGTATTAGAAAAATAGGAATTGTAGACCATGACAAAATAAATACTTCTAACTTACATAGACAATCCATGTATTATTCAAATGAGATTGGAAAATATAAAGTTGATGTAATCAAAAAAAAAATTTTTAAAATAGACTCCAAAATAAAAATATTTAAATTTAAGGAAAAAATTCAAAAACATAATATTGATAAAATTATAAGAAATTTTGATATTATAGTTGATGGATCTGATAATTTTAAAACAAAATTTCTTTTAAATGAATTTTCAATTAAATATAGAAAAAAATTAATTGTTGGAGCGATAAGTAAATTTGATGGACATGTCTTCACTTTTGATTTTGAAAGAAAAAATGAACCTTGTTTAAAATGTTTTTATCAATCTGAACCTTCTGATGAAATTTTAAATTGTGATGCAGAGGGTATACTTGGTCCTGTTGCTGGGTTGGTTGGAAATATACAATCTAACGAGGTTTTAAAAAAAATTTTACATATAGGAAATGATCTTAATAGCTCAATTTTAATAATTAATCTAAAAAACTTAAATTTTAGAAAAGTGAAATTTTCTAAAAGAAAAAAATGTATATGCTAAGAGCAATAATAATTTTATTATTTTTACTTACATATAACTTACCATCTTTTTCAAATAATAAAGAGTATTTCTTAATGTTAAAAAATAATAAAGTTAATGTAAGATACGGGCCTAGTTTAAAGTCTCCAGTAAAATTTGTTTACAATAAAATTCTTTTACCTGTAAAAATAATTGACAAAAAAGATACATTTAGACGTATTATTGACCACAAAAAAAATGCAGGATGGATACATATTTCTCAATTAAGACCTTCAAAATCTTTAGTTCTTTTAGACAATAAAATAATGTTTAGTAAAAATAGTAAATTCTCTAATCCTTTAGTAAAATTAAGCAAAGGTAGATTAGTTATAATTAAAAAATGTGAGGAAAATTGGTGTAAAGTTAAAACTGATAATTTTCAAGGGTGGATAATGACAGATAATGTTTGGGGTATTAATTAAATTTTTAATTTTTTTTAGAAATTTTACTTACCCAGAATTTATCTAAAACAAAATACCAAACTGCATTAGCTAACGGTTCAACAATTGCATCTGTAAGTGCAATCGTAAAAGACACATCGGCAACTAACATTAAAACAGTAATTGCAATTGCAAAGTGGCCAATTGTATAAATTATTGTTCTTAAAAGTGACCCCTTATTACTATCGTAAAAATCTCTACCTGTTTGAAATATGCCTCTAGTAAGCTCAGTCATAAAATAATTATAATATTAATTAATTTTTAAATCAAATCTATCCAAATTCATCACTTTACTCCAAGCATTTACAAAGTCATTAATAAACTTCTTTTCAGAGTCTTCACATGCGTAAACTTCAGCAATGGATCTTAACTGAGAATTAGAACCAAAAATTAAGTCAACTCTTGATCCTTTCCACTTTATTTTGCCGCTTTTCCTATCTTTACCTTCAAAAAATTGTTCACTTTTATCAACTTCTTTCCAAGTAATATTCATATCTAGCAAATTTTTAAAATAGTCATTGGTTAAAGTTTCTATTTTTTTTGTAAAAACTCCATAGCTAGACAAATTATAATTTGTATTTAAAACTCTCATTCCTCCAATCAATACAGTCATTTCTGGTGCTGTTAATCTCATAAGCTGAGCTTTATCTATTAACATTTCCTCAGGTGAGAAATTAAAATTATCATTTAGATAATTTCTAAAACCATCAGCTTTCGGCTCTAATAAATTAAATGAGTTAGTATCAGTTTGTTCTTGAGTTGCATCACCTCTTCCTGGTTTAAAAGGTACTTCAATTTTGTAGCCAGCTTTTGCAGCTGCTTTTTCAATTGCAGTTGCTCCACCTAAAACAATTAAATCTGCAATAGAGACTTTTTTAGTTTTAGTATCAAATTTACCCTTTATTTTTTCTAATTTGTCTATAACTACTGTAGTTGAAGAAACTTTATTGATTTCCCAATTTTTTTGCGGCTCAAGTCTTATTCTAGCTCCATTTGCACCTCCTCTCTTATCAGATCCACGATAAGTTGAAGCAGATGCCCAAGCTGTGCTTACAAGCTGAGAAATTGTTAAACCAGATTTTAAAATTTTTGATTTAAGATTTTTTATATCTGATTTTTTTAATTTATATTTTGTTTTTTTAATAGGATCTTGCCATATTAACTCTTCTTTGGGCACATCAGGTCCAAGATAACATGCTCTAGGACCCATATCTCTATGTGTTAATTTAAACCATGCTCTTGCAAAAGCATCTGCGAATTCCTTTGGATTTTTATGAAAATGTTTTGAGATAGGTCCATAACTTGGGTCCATTCTTAAAGATAAGTCTGTAGTTTGCATCATTGGAGGGTGTTTAATATTTTTATCATGGGCATCTGGCACCATCTTTATTTTCTGCCCATTTTTTTTAGGTGTCCATTGATGAGCCCCAGCAGGACTTTTGGTTAATTCCCATTCATGACCATATAAACAATCTAAATAACCCATATCCCATTTAATAGGATTTTGAGTCCATGCTCCTTCTATTCCGCTACTAATTGTATCTTTTCCAATTCCTGTTTTATAATCACTATTCCAGCCTGTTGATTGCTCATGTATTTTTGACCCTTCAGGCTCCGGACCTTTGTGAGATTCTGGAGCTGCTCCGTGTGACTTGCCAAAAGTATGTCCGCCCGCAACTAGAGCAACTGTTTCATAGTCATTCATTGCCATTCTTCCAAATGTTTCTCTGATATCATGAGCTGCTAAAAGAGGATCGGGATTTGCGTCGGGTCCTTGAGGGTTTACATAAATTAACCCCATATGAGACGCTCCTAATGGTTGTTCTAAGTCCCTTTTACCACTATATCTGTTAACTCCTAACCACTCTTTTTCAGAACCCCAATAAATATCTTCTTCGGGTTCCCATATATCTTCTCTTCCTGCTCCAAAACCGAAAGTTTTAAATCCCATAGACTCAAGGGCAATATTTCCAACTAAAATAAATAAATCAGCCCATGAAATTCTTTTTCCATATTTCTTTTTAATCGGCCAAAGTAGAAGTCTTGCTTTATCCAAGTTAACATTGTCTGGCCAACTATTTAATGGGGCAAATCTTTGGTTTCCTGTTCCTGCGCCACCTCTTCCATCTCCAGTCCTATAAGTTCCAGCAGCGTGCCATGCGAGTCTTATAAACAAAGGTCCATAATGACCATAGTCTGCTGGCCACCAAGATTGCGATTTAGTCATTAAAATATGTAAGTCTTTTTTAAGAGATTTATAATTTAACTTTTTGAATTCTTTTGAATATTTAAATTTTTTATCCATTGGATTAACTAAGTCAGAATGTTGACTTAAAATTTTTAAATTAAGATTATTTGGCCACCAATCTTTATTTGTTGTTCCTTTGCCTGTTGGATGTTTTGGAGGTGTCCCTGCACCAGTGAAAGGACACTTTGATTTCTCTTTAAATATTTCCGCACTCATACTTTTAATTTATAATTATTCCAAATTGGTGTCAATATACTTAGAATGATTCTAAAGTATTTTTTGTCTCATCAATATTAAAGATTTTAGTTTTAATTACTATTTGCAACTTTAACTAATACCTCTATTGAAGTTATCTTTTTTCCAGAAATGCTTTTATTTATCTTAATTTTTTGAACATCTTTATCATGCAAATCAATAAGTTCTTTTGTATCCTCGTCATAAAAATGATGATGATTTTTTGTATTAGTATCAAAGTAACTTTTATCACTATTTATTGAAATTTTTTTAAGATATCCTTTATTTTTAAAAGCGTTAATTGTATTATAAATTGTTGCTAAAGAAACCTTAGATTTATCAACTTTTTCTATAATATCTTTTAATTCTTCTACCGAAAAATGAAATGTTTGTTTTCTGTTAAAAAGAATATTGCAAATACTTAATCTTTGTTTAGTTGGTCTTAAGCCTGCCGATCTTAATTTTTTCTTAAAATCTTTAGTATTTTCCATTTTTTTGCCTAATTTTTTAGATCAATTAATTATATTGTATTATAACTAAATAAAGTATTAAAGATCTATATTTATGAAAAAAAAATCAGTCTATGATTATGACGATTTAATAAAGTGTGGAAATGGTGAGCTTTTTGGACCTGGTAATGCAAAATTGCCTTTGCCACCAATGCTGATGTTTGACAGAATAACAGAAATTATGGAGAATGAAGGTGCATTTAAAAAAGGAGTTTTAAAAGCAGAACTGGATATAAAAAATGACTTATGGTTTTTTGATTGCCATTTCAAAGAAGATCCTGTTATGCCTGGCTGTCTTGGATTAGATGCCATGTGGCAATTAGTTGGATTTTATTTAGGTTGGCTTGGAAATCCTGGAAGAGGCAGAGCTTTAGGAGTTGGAAATGTAAAATTTACAGGAGAAGTTTTGAAAAATGTTAAATTAGCTAGATATGAAATTAATATGAAAAGAATTTTGGTAAAAGAAGGAACAACAGTTGGTTTAGCAAATGGTATTTTAAAAGCTGATGATAAAAAAATTTATTCAGCAGAGAACTTAAAAGTAGGGTTATTTAAATAATGAGAAGAGTAGTGATTACTGGTTTAGGTATAGTATCTTGTCTTGGTAACAATCAAGAAGAAGTAAAACAATCATTATTAAATTCAAAATCAGGAATATCTTTCTCAGAAGAATATAAAGAACATAATCTTAAAAGCCATGTTCATGGTAAGCCAAATATAAAACTTGAAGATCATATTGATAGAAAAACAATTAGATTTATGGGTTCTGGCTCAGCATATAATTATATAGCCATGAAAGAAGCAATTGAAGACTCTGGTTTAGAAGAAAAAGATGTAAGTAATTTCAAATCTGGAATTGTTATGGGTTCAGGAGGTCCATCAATTGAAAATGTAATTTTAGCAGCTGATAAAACAAGAGCCAAAACTCCAAAATTAATGGGACCATTCATTGTTCCACGAACGATGGCTAGCACTGCTTCTGCAACACTAGCCGTTCCGTTTAAAATCAAAGGAACTAATTATACAATGAGCTCTGCATGTGCAACTAGCGGTCACTGTATAGGAAATTCTATGGAACTTATTCAAATGGGAAAACAAGATATTGTTTTTGCAGGAGGCAGCGAGGAAATTCATTGGGCGATGACTGCAATGTTCGATGCAATGACTGCCTTATCTTCTAAATATAATGATACACCAGAAAAAGCTTCTAGAGCTTATGATAGAACTAGGGATGGATTTGTTATTGCTGGTGGTGCTGGTGTATTAGTATTAGAAGAATATGAACATGCTAAAGCAAGAGGAGCAAAAATATATGCAGAGTTGACTGGTTATGGAGCAACTTCTGACGGTTATGATATGGTAGCTCCATCTGGTGAAGGAGCAATCAGATGTATGAAAATGGCACTCGAAACATCAAAAAATAAAATTGATTATTTGAATACACACGGAACCTCAACTCCAGTAGGAGATATTACAGAATTAAATGCAGTTAGGGATACATTCGGTACAAATGTGCCTAAGATAAGTTCAACAAAATCTTTATCTGGTCATCCTTTAGGTGCTGCATCTGTTCATGAAGCAATTTATTGCTTAATTATGATGAAAAATAATTTTATAACAGGATCTGCAAATATAAGTGATATAGATGAAGATGCTAAAAAATTCCCTATCATCACAGAAACTGAAAAAGGAACTGAATTAAATTCAGTAATGTCTAATAGCTTTGGCTTTGGTGGGACAAATGCAACATTAATTTTTGAAAAGGTATAAATAATGAGCTTAATGAAGGGCAAAAAAGGTTTGATTATGGGTGTTGCTAACGAAAGATCTATAGCCTGGGGTATATCTCAGAAACTTGCAGAAGAAGGAGCGGAGCTTGCATTTACTTACTTAGGAGATGCTTTAAAAAAAAGGGTTATTCCATTAGCTGAAAAATTGAATTCAAAAATAACTTTTAGTTGCGATGTTGAAAAAAAAGAGGATGTAATTAAATTGTTTGAAGACGTTAAATCTAGTTGGGGAGAAATTGATTTTGTTGTTCATGCTATAGCATTTTCAGATAAGTCTGAACTTTCTGGAGAATATCTTAATACTTCAAGAGAAAATTTTTTAAGAAGTATGTTAATTTCATGTTTTTCATTTACTGAAGTTGCTAGAGAAGCATCTAAAATAATGAAATCAAATGGTAGCATGATTACACTTACATATGAGTCTACAAAAGCTATTCCAAATTATAATGTGATGGGTGTGTGTAAATCTGCATTGGAAGCTAGTGTTAAATATTTAGCAAGAGATTTGGGAACTAAACAAATTAGAGTAAATGCAATAAGCGCTGGACCTATAAAAACCTTAGCAGCTTCAGCCATAGGAGACGCAAAATTTTTATATAAATGGAATGAAGATCATTCATTCTTAAGAAGAAATGTTGATATTCACGATGTAGGTAATTCTGCATTATATTTGCTAAGTGATTTAGCTGGGGGTGTTACTGGTGAGATTCACTATGTAGATGCTGGGTACAATAAAGTTGGCATGCCAGATCCAAAAAATATAACTTAAAAATGTCCAAACGATATAGCGGTAAATCATTTAAAGATTCAAGTGTAATGAAAAGACCAAAACTTTCTTTAAAGGAAAAAAGGAGACTTAAGAAAGAAAAGAAAAAAAAATAAGTTAAACAACATTATCTGTTATTCTTTTTTAAAATTTTATAAAATCTTTGTAATTTAAATAGTTTCCGATTGACTTTGAATAAATTGGCATTCTAGCTTGAACAGCAGATGTAGTTCTAACATATGTTTTGTTATTTTCGTAGAACTTTAAACATTTATCATCCCACTTTAAATTGCAAATTTTAATTAATTTTTTAATTTATTTTTATTTGCGCTAATAATTATTGATTTTAAATCGGACATAAATAAAAATATAAATTTAACTTTCTATTGCAGAAAGTTTATTTATTATATTGCTGCCTGTTTGATTGATAGCTTAACTTTTCCCCTATCAAATCCAATAACTTTTACTTTAACTTCATCTCCCTCTTTAACAACATCAGTCACTTTAGAAACTCTTTTATCTGCCAGCTCTGAAATATGAACAAGCCCATCTTGTTTTCCTAAAAAATTTACAAATGCACCAAACTCCATAATTTTCATCACTTTTCCATTATAAATTTTATTTAGTTCAGCTTTTGCTGTTAAGTCTTTGATCATCTGCAATGCTTTATTTCTAGACTCTTCATCAGGAGCTGCAACTGTTACTTCGCCTTCATCATTTACATCAACTTTTGCACCTGATTTTTCAACTATTTCTCTTATTGTTGCCCCGCCTTTTCCAATAACTGTAGCTATATCTTTTTTCTCTACAATTATTTTTTCCATTTTTGGAGTATGTTTACCAACGTCTTCTCTTGATTTACTTAAAGCTTTATTCATTTCACCTAGAATATGAATTCTCCCATCTTTAGCCTGTTTTAAAGCTTTCTCCATTATTTCAAACGTAATTCCTGTAATCTTTATATCCATTTGAAGCGATGTAATTCCATCTTTAGTTCCTGCAACTTTAAAATCCATATCTCCGAGATGATCTTCGTCTCCTAAAATATCTGATAAAACACTAAAATCATCACCTTCCTTGATTAAACCCATTGCTATACCTGCAACTGGTTCTTTTATGGGAACACCTGCATCCATTAAAGCTAAAGAGGTTCCACAAACTGTTGCCATCGATGAAGATCCATTGGACTCGGTTATTTCAGAGACAATCCTAAACGTGTAAGGAAAATTTTCTTTTGAAGGTAATGATGAATTAATAGCTCTCCACGCAAGTTTTCCATGTCCAATTTCCCTTCTGCCTGTTCCAATTCTTCCAGTTTCACCTACTGAAAATGGAGGAAAATTATAATGCAGCATAAATCTCTCTCTTTGAAGTCCCTCTAAGCTTTCAATTCTTTGCTCATCGTCTGAAGTTCCAAGTGTAGTTGTTACGATCGCTTGTGTTTCTCCTCTAGTGAATAAAGCAGAACCATGAACTCTTGGTAAAATGCCCACCTCACACATTATAGGTCTCACATCTGATAAACCCCTTCCATCAATACGATTTTTATTTTTCAGAATATCAGTTCTTACAATTGTTTTTTCTAGATTTTTAAGCTCAGAATTTACATCTAAGTCTGTGATGTTTTCATCTTCTTCATACAGTTTTTTAGCTTTGTCTGTAATTTCTGAAATCATATTTGATCTTTCTTGCTTATCTTTTATAGAAAATGCTTTCTTTAAATCAGCTGAAAATTCGTTCTGTAATTTTTTTTTAACTTCAGAAAGATCTTTTTTCTCTATAACCCAATCAGGTTTTTTACATTCTTTTGCTAGATCTTCGATCATTTCAATAATTGGAACAAATCCATCATGACCAAATTTAACGGCGCTAAGCATTTCTTCCTCTGATAAGCCTGTCGCTTCTGACTCAACCATTAAAACTGCATCTTTAGTTCCAGCTACTACTAAATCCAATTTAGAATTTTTAAGTTCTGATTTTGATGGATTCAAAACATATTTTCCATCAATAAAACCAACTCGAGATGCTCCGACTGGCCCTAGGAAAGGCATCCCCGAAATTGCTAAAGCCGCTGATGAAGCTATTATAGATAAGATATCTGATTCATTTTCTTTATCATAGGAAATTACAGTTGGAAGTAATTGAACTTCATTTTTAAATTCGCCTGGAAACAATGGTCTTATGGGCCTATCAATTAATCGTGAAATTAATGTCTCACTTTCTGTTGGTCTTGCTTCTCTTTTAAAATATCCTCCAGGAATTTTTCCTGCTGCATAATATTTTTCCTGATAATTTACCTGTAGGGGAAAATAATCCACATCTGGATTTACTTTTTTTGCACCCACAACTGTTGCCAAAACTACTGTTTCTCCACATTGTGCAATTATTGCGCCATCAGCTTGTCTTGCTATTTTTCCAGTTTCTAAACTAATCTTTTTTCCAGCTACTTCTATTTCTTTTTTTACTACTTTAAACATTTATTTCCTTATATTTAGTTTTGTTATAACTTCTTTGTATGATTTAATTTTTTTCTTTTTTAAATAATCTAATAGTTTTTTTCTTTTATTTACTGCTTTTAATAAACCTACAGATGAATGTTTATCTTTTTTATTTTTCTTAATGTGTTCAGATAAAGATATAATTTTATCTGTTAATTGTGCTATTTGCATTTCAGATGATCCTGTATCTTTATCATGAAGTGCTAGATCTTTATTTTTTTTTTTCATATTTTTCCTGTTTATTTTTGAGTTTGTTTAATTAAATTTTCTATTTTTTCAGCATAATCAAAAGACTCGTCTTTTACAAAAAGCAATTTTGGTAAAAACTTCATTGCTATTTTTTTTGACAAAACTTTTCTAACTATAAATGAAAATTCTTTTAAATTGTTAATAGCTTCCTCTGAGTTTTTTCCACCAAGTGGAAGCACAAAAGCTTTTGCAGTTTTTAAATCTGGACTCATTCTTACCTCTGTTACAGTAATCTCTTTAGTATCCAAATTAGGTACTTTTGCTTCATTTCTAAGAAAAATCATACCAAGTGCTTGCTTCACCATTTCTCCTACTCTCAATTGTCTTTGCGTCACTGGTTTTCCTAATTTATTCATTAAATTCTTCTTTCTATTTTATTAGAGTCATAAACTTCAATAATATCTTTTTTTTGAAAATCATTATAATCCTTAATTGTTATACCACATTCTAACCCCGCAGAAACTTGCTTAGCTTGATTTTTCTCTCTAAAAATTGAGCCGATTTTTCCATTAAACACAATAGTTCCATCTCTAATAATTCTAGCATTAGAATCTTGTTTTATTTCACCATCTATTACTTTTGATCCAGCAACTTTTCCAACTTTTGAAACTTTAAAAATTTCCAATATTTCAGCTGAACCAATAACTTTTTCTTCAACATCTGGTGTTAATAATCCAGACATTCTTTTTTTTATGAAATCCAAAACCTCGTATATAATATTAAACGAGGAAATTAAAACTTTTTCGGTTTCCGCAAATTTTTTTGCCTCTTTGTTTGGTTTAACATTAAACGCTATTAGTACTGCATTTGAAGCTTTTGCTAAACTCACATCTGTTTCAGTGACCATACCAATGTCTGATAGGATAATTTTTGGTTTTACTTCATCGTGTTTAATTTGAGATATTGCGTTTTTAATTGCTTCAGAAGATCCATGCACATCTGATTTGATAATAATATTTAAATCTTCAGATAGCTTGTCCTTAAATGCTGATTCTTGAGTTAAAAGTGTAACTGAGTTTTTTCCCTCTTTTGCCTCTTGTACTCTCCCTTCAGATAAGGATTTTGCTTCTTTCTCGCTTTTAACAACAATAAAATCATCACCAGATTTTGCTGCACCATTAATTCCTAAAACCTCGATTGGTGTTGAAGGTTCAGCTATATTTATGTTTTCTCCACTATCATTTATTATAGCCCTTACTTTGCCCCATCTTAAACCGCTAACAAAAAAATCTCCTTTTTTTAAAGTACCAGCTGTAACAATAATATTAGCAATCGGACCTCTTCCTACATCAATTTTTGATTCTAATACTATACCTTTTGCTCTAGTTTCATAATCTGTTTTTAAATCTAATAATTCAGCTTGAAGTATTACGGACTCTATTAATTGATCAATATTCTTTTTTGTTTTTGTTGATATTTCTACCATTAATGTATCACCAGACAAGTCCTCTGCGATAAGCTCGTATTCTAATAATTGATTTTTTATCTTTTGTGGATCAGATTCAGGTAAGTCACATTTATTAATTGCAACAACTATTGGAACTTTTGCAGCTTTAGCATGCTTAATGGATTCTATACTTTGAGGTTTTACTCCATCATCTGCAGCTACAACTAAAATTACCAAATCAGTTAATTTTGATCCTCTTGCTCTCATTTCTGTAAAAGCTGCGTGTCCTGGAGTATCAATAAAAGTAATCTTATTATTTTTTGTACTTATCTGGTATGCTCCAATATGCTGGGTTATTCCACCATACTCTCCATCTACAACATTTGCTTTTCTCAAAACATCCAATAAAGATGTTTTCCCATGATCTACATGTCCCATTACAGTTACTATTGGAGGTCTACTTTTTAAATTTTCAGTTTTAACTTCTTTTATTTTTTCGATTATTTCTTCAGCTTTTTTTTCCTTGATTGGAATGTGCCCAAATTCTTTAACTAAGTATTCTGCTGTATCTGAGTCTATTGTATGGTTTATTGTTGCAGTAACTCCCATTCCTAATAAATGTTTTATTATATTGCTCGATTGCTCAGCCATTCTATTAGCCAATTCTCTTATAGTTATTACTTCTGGAATATTTATTTCTCTAGTAACAGGTTTTAAAATTTCTTTTTTATTTTCCTGATTTAACTCTCTATTTTCTTTTTGTTTTGCCCGTCTTAATGAAGCTAAACTTCGTGATCTTGTTCCAATATCTTCATCACTCAAGGCCCTTGATATTGTTAATTTAAGTTCTCTTCTTTTTACCTTAGTATTAGTTACATTTTTATTTTTAAAGTCTTTTTGTGCTATATCTCCTTTAATTCTTCGCGTGGCTCTTTGCTCTGCAAGTTTTCTTTTTTCAAAATCACTTAGTGAATTATCAGCTTTAGAAAAATTTGTTTTTTTGATTGTAAAATTTGAAGTGCTGTTTCTATTGTTTTGAAAGTTATTTCTTACAAAAGGCTTATTAGGATTAAATTTACTATGCTTTTTTTCAATAAATACAGTGTTTTTTGATTTTGATTTTGCTTGTTCAATACTACTTATTGTTTTTTTTGATGAACCAGTTAAAGATAATTTTAATTTTTTTTTCTCCATAGTTCATCTCTCAATCTTTATAAATTTTACTTCTAGCTGTCATTATTAAATTATCTGCTTCTTCTTTATTTAAAGCAAACTCCTCTAAATATCCTTTAATTTTAACTCTTTCTCCTTTTACTATATCAAAGCCACCAGTTAGTTCATCCGAAGCTAAATCAGCAAAATCGTTCAATGTTAGTATTTTTTTTTCTCCCAAAGTAACTAGCATTCCTGGAGTAAGCCCTTCATGTTTTATTAAGTCATTTTCTAGTCCTAAATTTTTTATTCTATTTGAAATTTCTTCCTGATCTTTTTGGTAAAACTCTTTAGCTCTGTCTATAAGCTCTTTTGCGGTATCATCTTCAATACCCTCAATTTTAGTAAGTGCCTCTATTTTACTCTCTTTAATATCATCAATAGATGAAAAACCTTCCGCAACTAACAACTGACCTAATGTTTCATCCAATTCTAAATTTTTTACAAAATTATCTGTTTTTTCTTTAAATTCAATTTGTCTCCTCTCAGAATCTTCTTGCTCAGTCATAATATTAATCTCATAATTAATAAGTTTAGTTGCCAATCTTACATTTTGTCCTCTTCTTCCAATGGCTTTACTTAGGTTTTCTTCTGTAAGTATGACATCTAATTTTTTTGCTTCTGAGTCCACGTTAACTCTTTGAACCTCCGCTGGTGATAATGCATTTGATACCACAATTGCTGGGTCCTCTGACCAATTAACTATATCAATTTTTTCTCCTTGTAGTTCATTAACTACAGCTTGAACTCTACTTCCTCTCATACCAACACATGCTCCTACAGGGTCTAAAGAAGTATCAATAGCTTTGACACATATTTTTGCTCTACTACCAGGATCTCTTGAAGATGATTTTATTTCAATTAGACCATCATATATTTCTGGAACCTCTTGAATAAAAAGTTTTTCCATAAATTTTGGATGAGCTCTAGATAAAAATATTTGTTGTCCCCTTGGTTCTCTTCTAACATCAAGACAGTAAGCTTTTACTCTATCTCCTGCTTTTATATTTTCTCTAGGTATCATCTCATTTTTTTGTATGATTGCTTCTGTTCTTCCTAGATCAACAATGACGTTTCCAAATTCTAATCTTTTAACTATACCACTCAATATTGTATCTTTTTTGTCGATAAAATCGTTATATTGTCTTTCTCTTTCAGCTTCCCGTACATTATAATTTATAACTTGTTTAGCAGTTTGAGCTGCTATTCTTCCAAAATCAAAAGATGGCAAAGGTTGAAGTACTTCGTCTCCAATGTTTTTTGATTGATTTTCCACATCAAGTTTAACCGCATCGTCAAAACTTATCTCAAGATTTGGATTCTCTGGTTTTTCTACAATTAGTAATTTTCTAAAAATACCTATATCTCCATTTTCTCTATTAATTTGAACTTTAATTTCATTTTCAGATCCAAATTTTGATTTTGCGGCCTTTGCTATTCCATTTTCCATAGAGTCTATTATTAACTCTTTATCTATAGATTTTTCTAAGGCAACAGCCTCTGCAATTCTTAATAGTTCTAATTTGTCAGCTCTTCTATTTAACATTGTTTTTTCCAAAAAAAAATGGGCCGAGGCCCATTTTGATATATCAATAATGTAGAGTGAATATATTAATTTTTAATTTATTTTCAACTTATTACTTTTTAAAAACAGAGGATTTATCTGTTTTTTCCCATGAAAATGAACCATCAGCCTCGGGTTCTCTTCCGAAATGACCGTATGCAGCTGTTTTTTGGTAAATTGCTCTATTTAAACCTAACATTTCTCTAATCCCTCTAGGGCTTAAATCAAAGTTTTCATTTATTAATTTTTCCACATGTGCATTTTTATCTTCATCGTTATCAAATAAATCTACATAAATTGATAAAGGTTTTGAAACACCTATTGCATAAGCTAATTGAATTAAACACTTATCGGCAATACCGGATGCTACTACATTTTTTGCTAAATATCTTGAGGCATATGCTGCTGATCTATCTACTTTCGTAGGATCCTTACCTGAGAAAGCTCCTCCTCCATGTGGTGCAGCTCCCCCGTATGTATCAACAATGATTTTTCTACCTGTTAAACCACTATCTCCATCTGGACCACCAATTACAAAATTTCCAGTAGGATTTATATAAATTTCATTTTCGTCAAGATTTCCTAATAATTTTTTTGGAATAGATTTTTCAATATAAGGCATGCATAGCTCTTTGACTTTTTGTAAGTTAACATCTTTGGAATGTTGTGTAGAAATCACGACTGACTTTACTGCAGCAGGAACTCCATCCTTATATTCAATTGTAATTTGACTTTTTGAGTCTGGCTCTATTCCATTTAACTTTCCAGTTTTTCTATCTTCAGCCATCAATCTTAAAATTTTATGAGAGAAATGGATTGGAGCAGGCATTAAAACATCTGTTTCATTACAAGCATAACCAAACATTATACCTTGGTCTCCAGCACCTTCATCTTTATTTCCTGAGGAATCAACTCCCATTGCAATGTCAGCAGATTGTGAATGTAAATGACTTTCTATTTTAGTTGCTTCTTTCCAGGTAAAACCATCTTGATCATATCCAATATCCTTAATACAATCTCTAACTTTAGAAATTAATTCGTCTTTATTAATATCTGGTCCCCTTGTTTCTCCAGCTAACACAACTTTGTTTGTAGTTGTTAATGTTTCGCAAGCTACTCTGGCTTGAGGTTCTAAACTTAAATAAGTATCAACAACCATATCTGAAATTCTATCACAAACTTTATCTGGGTGACCTTCTGAAACTGACTCACTTGTAAATAAATAATTTTTTTTCATTATGACTCCATTTTTTTTAAGAAAAAAAACAAACTAATATAAATTAATAAAAAATAAAGAAATAAATTATTTCCATGCTTATTAAATAGAGTTTCATTTGTTTCTTTGAAATTTTCAACACTTATTACTCCCCTTGAGGTTGATTCTATTTTTTTTAAAATTTCACCTTTAGGACTAATGTAAGCTGAAATTCCATTATTAGCAGCACGAATTAAAAATTTACCTTCCTCTAATGATCTAAAGATAGAATGTGATAAGTGTTGATGTATTCCAATACTCTCTCCAAACCAACCATCTTCAGAAATATTTAGTATAAAATTAAATTTTTTGTTTTTTTTCTTTAAATTGCCTGAATATATAATTTCATAACAAATTAATGGCAGAAAATTTATATCTCCATATTTAATTAACTCTCTTTTATTATCAAAACTAAAAGATTGGTACCCTTTAGTGATTTTTTTTAACCCTACTTGTGATAGAAAATTTTCAAAGGGTATAAATTCTCCAAATGGAACTAATTTATTTTTTTTATATGAAGATAAAATATTTAAATCCTTATCGATTAAAACCATTGAATTGTAAATTTTACCATTTTTGTTACTATTTATACCAAGTATAATTTTATGATTTTCTGTAAAATTTTCTTGGAAATAAAATTTAAATTTTTCTAATTCTTCTAAATAAATGTCTGTCAAAATACCTTCGGGGAAAATAAATATGGCATCATCATGTTTTTCTGGTTCACTTAGATTAATTAAGTCAAAAATAATTTTTTCAGAACTATTAGCTTCATAAAATCTTTTAATTTCAACTTTGGGTGAAATTATTTTAATTTTTGTATCTAATTCAAGTACATTGATTTTATTATATTTTTTAATTACATTTGAACCATAGTAAAAATTTATCCCAATCATTAAAATTATTGATAAAAAATAAATATATTTAATATTTTTTGGAATTTTAAATATTAAAACTAATGATGAGAGAAATAAAGTTATTGAAAACAAATTAAAAGCATAGGTCCCCATAAATGGCAAGATTTGAATAAAATTAATATAATTTGACCAGCTAGACCCGATTAAGTTCCAGGGGAATCCGCCAAGTATATAACCTCTAAAAAATTCAACAACTGAAAATATTATCGCAAAAATTATAATTGATGAAAAATTATATTTTAATTTAAAAAAGCTAGTTATAAAAAATATTAAGCCATAAAATAAAGCAAGAAAACTTGGAACCAGAACAGTTCCAATTGGTATAAAAACTTTTAAATTTTCATCAAAAGTAAGAGCGTTTGCAACCCAATATAAACTCGATAAAAAGTATCCAAAACCAAAACTCCAACCAATTAAAAAAGAAATTGGTTTATTATTATGATTTAAAATTAACAAATAGATTAAAAAGGGAAATGTAATAAAATTAATTATAACTAAATTATATGGTGGCAAACTGAACGAAGTTAAAATACCTATTATTATAGGTATGAAAACAAGATATGATTTTTTATTAAGATTTTGTTTCAATTTTTTATATTTAAAAAATTTAATATTAATTTTTCTTTTTTTAACATTTTTTTGTAATCATTATTATTTTTATGATCGTATCCAACTAAATGTAAATATCCATGTATCCACATTTTATCAAATTCATTTGTAAAATTGGTTGTTAAAGCTCTTTTATTTATATATTGAAAACTTATCGCAATATCACCTAGATATTTGTTTTTATAATTAAAACTTGAAACTGGAAAAGAAAGTACATCAGTTGATCTGTTAATTTTTCTAAATTTAAGATTTAGTTTTTTAATTTTTTGATTATTGGTTAATAAAATTGAAAACTCCCGGTTTTTTTTAAAAGGATAAAATTTTAGTTTTTTTAATTTTTTATTTAAATACTTGCTCGGCTCAGGTATTTTTTTTTTCCAATATGGATAGTCAACTATTACATTAGCTTTGATCATTGTTTGCATTTTGATCTGTGTAAGCTTTTACAATTTTTGAAACTAAAGGATGTCTTACTACATCCTTGTGATCAAAATCGACAATGGATATTTCTTTTAAATGCTGTAAAATCCTTTTTGAACGATTTAAACCTGACAAAGATTTATTTGGTAAGTCAATTTGAGAAGGGTCTCCATTTATAACAATTTTTGAATTTTCTCCAATTCTTGTTAAAAACATTTTGATTTGCGTATCAGTTGCATTCTGCGCTTCATCTAGAATTGCAAAAGAGTTTTTCAAGGTTCTACCTCTCATAAATGCAAGTGGAGCTATTTCTATATCACCAACTTCTATTTTTTTTTGAATTTTTTCATAGTCCAAAAGATCATAGAGAGAGTCATAAAGTGGTCTTAAATAAGGATCTACCTTTTCTTTCATATCACCTGGAAGAAATCCTAATCTCTCACCAGCTTCAACTGCAGGTCTAGAAAGTATTATTCTTTCTATTTTTTTATCTAATAACATTGTTAAAGCAACTGCGACTGCTAAAAAAGTCTTCCCAGTTCCTGCTGGTCCTGTTGAAATAGTAACATCACTTTCTTTTAAAGCTCTGACATAATTTTTCTGTTTTTCTGATCTAGGAATAACAGATCTTTTTGGAGTTTTTATTATATATTCAATATTTTTTGGGCTATTAATTTCTTCATTAATCATAAAGTTATTAATTGAGGAAATTATATCTTTTTTTTCAATTGTTCCATTTATTTTAAGCTGTTCAAATAAAAATTTGATTGCTTTTTTAACAATTTCATTGTTTTTCTGATTATTTTTTACCAATATGGAATTACCCCTAGAGTAAATTTTAGATCCAGTTATTTTTTCTAACTCTTTCAAATTATTATTGAACTCTCCCACAACTCCTAAAAAGTCCTCATTATTTTGAAATATTATACTTAGTGTATCCGACTCAGAATATACAAACTTTAAATCTGAATTTATATTATGATGTTTTTGATTTCTCAATTATGCTGCCTTCGAATTATTTTTTACAACATTACCAAATAAACTATTTTGGTTATAATTTTCAATTTTTACCTTAACTACTTTTCCTATATTTTTTTTATCACCTTTTAATATAACAGAGTTTAAGTATATATTTCTCCCAAACAACTTATTTTGCTCATTTAAAGAATTTTCCACTAGAACGTCTACAATTGAATTTTTAAGTGATTTATTTTTGTCATACTGGTATGAAAATAGGAGTTTCTGAATTTTTAAAAGTCTTTCTTTGGAAATCTCTTTATCGATTAGTTTAAAATTTGACGATTTTGTTCCTGGTCTTGGACTAAAAATAAAAGAAAATGAATTGATAAATTTTATTCTTTTAACTAAGTTGATTGTATCATCAAAATCTTGATTGGTTTCTCCTGGGTACGAAATTATAAAATCACTTGAAAACTCAATTTTTGGGTTAATTTTTATTAACTTTTCATAAGTATTAATATAATCTTCTACTGTGTGTTTTCTATTCATAAGTTTAAGAATTTTATTTGACCCACTCTGAATAGGTAAATGTACAAAAGGCATTAGTTTTTTAGAATATGAATAACATTCTATCAAATCATCTGTCATATCTCTAGGATGAGATGTTGTATATCTTATTCTTTCAAGATCTGAAATTTTTTCTAAGTTATATATTAAATCAGATAATTGATAATTTTTATTTTTATTCTGATAAGAATAAGCATTAACATTTTGACCAAGTAACGTAATCTCTTTTGCTCCATTTTTTATAAGCTGTTCTGCCTCATTTATTATTTTATCGAATGGTCTTGAATACTCAGGTCCTCTCGTAAAAGGCACCACACAAAAATGACAGAATTTATCGCAGCCCTCTTGAATAGTTAAAAATGCGGATACTTTAGAATTATCATTTTTGACTTTATCCAAATAATCAAATTTTTCTATCGTATCAAATTCTGTTTCTTCAATTTTAATTTTTTTTTTATGTCTTATAATTAAATCGTTAATTTTATGGTACGATTGTGGACCAACAACAATGTCTATATATGGCTCTCTTTTAAGCATTTCAGTATTTTCAGCTTGGGCCACACATCCAGTTACAACCACTATAGGTTTAATTTTATTTCTAAAAATTTTTTTTAATCTTCCGATCTCATGATAAACTTTTTCCTTGGCTTTATCTCTTATATGGCAAGTATTTAATACAAAACAATCTGTATTTGATAATTCCTCGGTTTTTGTGAATCCTATATTTTTAACAGAGTCATAAATACGACTTGAGTCGTACTCATTCATTTGACATCCAAATGTTTTAATAAATATTTTTTTTTCCTTATGAACCATAGACATTAGCAATCTCTTTATTAATAACCGCATTAAATGACACTGATCTTCTTTCTTCATCAGAGTCTGTAAATGGCCAAACTGAGTGAAGTAAATAATTTGGAAATAGGTAAAAATCTCCTACCTCAGGCTTGATAATATGATTTGCATTACATAGAAACATCCTTGATCCATGAATTAATTCAAGTCTACCATTTCTATTAAATGTCTTATTTTTCTGAGAATAATTTCCAAAATCAGATGGAACTTTTAAATATCCTACTCCAGAGATGTGACCATCATGAAAATGGGTTGGGTTATATTCATTTTTAAATTGTCTAACTACCCATGAGCTTAAAAGTTTAAATTCAGATATATTTTTTTTTGTTTCAAAATTTATCCATTTTTGTGTTAGAGAGGCAAGATATTCAATCCATTTAATTTTCTGCATAAATTCCTTTTCGAGTATAATTTCTTGTTTTACGTTTCCCGCAAGCTTATCTCCATAATCTAAGTCTTTAGATTTTTGCGAATTACTAATTACTTCATCAATATAAATATTCATTTTTGTGATTATTTCTTCTGGTAATTTTGCTTTTACTACCGAAGGTCCAAATGGTTTAAGAACTTTAAATGACATTGACTTATGATTTTTTTTTCACACCATAAAGTTCTAGTTTATGATCAACTAATTCATATCCATATTTATCTGCTATTTTTTTTTGGAGTTCTTCAATTTCATTATCAACGAATTCTATTATTTCACCAGTTTTAATATCAATTAAATGATTATGATCATCGTTTATTTCATATCTAGCTTTGCCAGCTTTAAAATCGTGTTTTACAAGAATTCCTGCTTCCTCAAATAATTTAACTGTTCTATAAACTGTCGCAATACTTATCTTTGGGTCTATTTTTGAAACTCTATTATACAACTCATCAACATCTGGATGATCGGACTCTCCATAAAGTTCTTTGGACTGGCCCATTACTTTTGCAATTATTTTTCTTTGCTCAGTAAGTTTAACTCCTTTTTCTAAACATTTTTGCTCAATTGTATTTGGCATAATCGTATTTTAACTCGAATAATTGGGTTTTATCAAATTTTTTTTTAACTCACCGTTTTCAAGTAAATTTAACAATATATTATAATTTTGATCAATAATTTGATCTGAGTTAAAGCCGTATATTTCCAAATTACCTGTTATGGACAAGGCTTTTACTGCAGCTAGAGATGCACGTATAGATGAAAATTTACCAGGACCTTGGTTTACAAAAATTACATCTAGTTTCTTTAAATTTATTTTATTTTTATCTAAAAAATTAAATAATAGTGCTACAAATTCATCAAAATTTTCTCTACTGTTTAGATGATTGCTGGTGTATGATTCTTTTTCTGTAATGATTTTAAATAAAATTTTTTCACCTGCTGCATCAATTATTAAATTTTTCATAATATTTTTTATTATATTTAATTCTAATGCAGAAGAAAAAAATATCAAATATTTTCCTAATGATAAAGGAACACTTTCTCTTATGTATCATAGATTTGACGAAAATAAATATCCTTCAACAAATATTAGAATTGAAATTTTTAAGAAACAAATTGACTTAATTAAAGAAAAAAAATTTCAATTTTATGATCCTTCAGATTTTGAGATCAATTTCAATTCGCCAAAAGATGAAAAAAAAGTTTTAATTACAATAGATGATGGATTTAGCTCATTTTATGAAAGCGCATGGCCTATTTTAAAAAATGAAAAAATTCCATTTATTTTATTTGTTTCAACTGAAGCTGTAGGAAAAAATGGTTACATGAGTTGGGAAGAAATTAAAGAGGTTGAAAAAGAAAGTTTTGCTTATATAGGAAATCATTCTCATAGTCATAATTATTTAATTAATTATAATTTTCAATATTTTAAAAATGATATTAAAAATTCAATTAGTATTTTTAAAGAAAATTTGGGCTATAATCCAATTTTCTTCTCTTATCCTTTTGGAGAATACAATTTAAGACATAAGGAATTTATTAGTAAAAATTTTAAATTTTCGTTTGGACAACACTCAGGGGTGATAGATATGTATAAAGATAGATATGAATTGCCACGCTTTCCTATAAATGAAAAATACGGAGATCTTGAAAGATTTGCTTTTTTAATAAACTTACTACCTCTACATTTTAAAAATATTTTACCTGAGGAAAAAATAATTCAAGAAGAAAATAATCCTCCTAATATTAAAATAAAATTTTATGAGGGACAAAAAAATTTAAAAAATATTAATTGTTTTTCTAATGATGGTGAAAATTGGAATTCCCCTGAAATTAAATTCGAAGAAAATTACACTATGATAATTAAACCAAAAAATAAATTTAATTTAAGGCGTGGAAGAATAAATTGTTCATTGAATGATGAAGCTGGCTGGCGGTGGTTAGGTATTCAATATTCAAATCCAACTATATCAGATTAAACTTTTTAGTTTTTTGCTGGTAGGAAGTATTTTTGCGTCATCAAAGTCGGTTAAATTATTTTGCTCAATAATTTTTTTTAGAACTTCTGTATATTTAACTCCTGTTTCAGCGTATTCATCAAGATATTTTACCAAACCTAAACTAGATATTTTTTCATCATTGTCTCTCTGCATAGCTCTCATTTTTCTAAATTCTCTATAACTTGAGTGAGTATTTAAATTTCTTTGGTAAGCTCTGACTGAAGCTTTTAAAACTTTAAAACGCATAACCTTATGCTTTGAGTCCTGATCTGCAGATGCTGGTTTTATTCCATTATCAGAGTAAGTCCACTGACCAAATAAAGCATTTCCTTCAAGTGCAAATCTTGATGTACCCCATCCAGTTTCTTTAGCGGCTTGTGCAATTGCGAGAGAGGTTGGTATGATATCCATTCTAACTTTTAATGTAGATAAATCATTATTCACCACCCCATATTGTTTTAACTTTTGCTTTAACCACTCTTTTTCTGATTTTGTATTAATACTTTTGTTTAAAATTACAAATAATCTTTTTCTATCTAATAATATTTTACTATTTTCTTCTAAGATCAAAGGTAAAATTATTTTTATAAAAAGATCTTTTCTTTTTTGAGAATTTTCAATTTTTTTTATTTCTTTTGGTAAAAGTCCAATTTCTACTGGTTTTACTATTTTACTTTTTCTAATTTTTTTTAAATTATAATCAGTTTCTTTAAATAATTCTTCTAGTGTAGATGCACTTAATCTCACTGAGCTCGTGGGGCTTTCATTTAATTCAATAATATCATCAAATAAATTTTTATCATTTATCCCTTTATCTAAGTTTGATTTATTGAGAGTTTCTTTTCCTTCAAATATTCTATCAAAATCTTGTTTGGAATTATTATCAATTGGAGATTTAACATAATAAATTTGTGAAATTTTATTCATTGTATATGGCAAAATAGAAAAGGTGCCAATTATAATTAAACTAAAAAAAAAAGTTAAAGAAATAGTTTTGAGATTGTTGTTTTTATCTGTCTTTTATATTTTTGAAATTCTAAAACCTTTTTTCAATAAAAATTTTTTTATTTCAGCAAATTTCATTTGATTCTTAGTACTTATCATAAAATCACTTAAATTTCCTTAAATTGCTAAAACTTCCTTTACCTCAGGTACATAGTGACTTAAAAGGTTTTCAACACCTCTTTTTAGAGTCATGGTTGAACTGGGGCATCCTGAGCAACTTCCTTGGAGTTGCACTTTTACAACGCCATTTTTAAATTCTTTAAATTTTATATCACCACCATCTCTCGCAACAGCTGGTCTAATTTTCGTTTCTAATATTTTTATGATTTGCTGTTCTATCTCATTCAAACTTACATTTTTATTTTTATTATCTGCAGTATCTAAAATGCTATCCACACCTTTTGAATAATGTTCATTTAAAAAAGATATAATAATATGTTTTAAATCATCCCAATTTTTTTCTGAAGTTTTGTTTACAGATAAAAAATCTTCTCCTAGGAATATTCCTTTTACACCGTCTATAGAAAGAATATTTCTCAAAATTTCTATTTTAGTATCTTCTTTACTCAAAATTTCGCAGGGACCAACCTTTGATACTTTTTTTCCAGGTAAAAATTTAAGAGAGTCTGGATTTGGCGTATTTTCAGTTTGTATAAACATAATACCTATATAATTATAAATATTAAAATTTAAAGAGTATTTTAATATTAGAAACCCACAATTTTTTTCAATTCTTTGATTTTCTTTGAAGCAATATTGTTTGCTTTTTCAGCACCTTCTTTGAGAATTGCATCAATAAATTTTTGATCCTTTTGAATTTTATTTATTTCATTTGAAATAGGCAAAATTTTATCTATTAATAATTCTGAAAGTTTTATTTTTAATTCTGAAAAATTCTTACCTTCAAATTCCTTTATAGTTTTTTCTAAATTTTGATCAGCAAGACTAGAGTAGATTCCTAATAGATTTTCTGCCTCGGGCCTGTTTGATAGATCTTTTTCATTACTTGGTAGTGGCTTAGAATCTGTTTTTGCTTTTTTAATTTTATTAATAATTTGATCTTGAGTATCGTTTAAATTAATTCTACTTGCATCTGATGGATCAGACTTACTCATTTTTTTTAATCCGTCTTTAAGGCTCATTATTCTTGCAAATTTTTTTTGTATTAATGGTTCGGGCGGTTTTAAAAAATCTGGAACATCAAAGTCTAAGTTAAATTTTTGCGCAATATCTCTTGTCAATTCTAGATGCTGTTTTTGATCCTCGCCTACAGGTACATGTGTTGAATCATATAACAATATATCTGCAGCCATTAACACAGGATAAATATATAATCCTATGCTTGCTTTTTCTTTATCTTTACCAGCTTTTTCTTTAAATTGAGTCATTCTATTTAACCAACCCATCCTGGCTACACAACTTAGCAACCAAGAACCCTCGGAGTGTGCGGGTACTAAAGATTGATTAAAAATAATACTTTTTTTATAATCAAGTCCACTCGCTAAAAAGGCTGCAGTAGTTTCTCTAATGCTATTTCTTAAAGTTTTTGGATTTTGCTTTATTGTAACCGCATGTAAATCAACAACACAATAAATACATTCGTTGTTTTTCTCATTTTGTAAATTTACAAAATTTTTTATAGCTCCTATATAATTTCCTAGATGAAGATTACCGGTAGGTTGAACTCCAGAAAAAATTTTTTTAGTCATTTTTAATACTTTAATTTAATATCTGAAAATTTGAAAGTCTTAGTAAATAAAGAAATAAATAAATATGATATAATAGTACAAATAACTAATAATATTATTGTTATAAATTTAAATTCACTATCAAAACTCAAGAATGTTTGAAATACATTAATTAAAAAATAAAACAACATTGCAATTAAAGATGAGTTAACTAATATTTTTAATAATGGAATTAATAATTTTTGATTAAATAAATAATAATTATTTTTTTTTAGATATGAGTATAGAAGTAAAGAGTTAAACCATGAAGATATAGTTGTAGAAATAGGAATAATGATGAAACCTATTTTGTTAAAAAATAATACACTTATAAAGATATTTAGTATTACAGAAATTAAAGAATAATAAAAAGGTATTTTTGTGTTATGTCTTGCAAAAAGAAAACTTGAATAAATTTTTATTAAAGAAAAAGCTGGCAACCCTAAAGCAAAATAAAATAAAGCTTTAGAGGAATTTTTTACACTGGTTAAATCAAATGATCCATACCCAAATAATGCTGAGGTTATTTCCTCTGAAGCAACCAATAAAGAGAAGGTTGCTGGTAAACTTAAAAATAAACTTAATTCTAATGCTTTATTTTGTACTTTTATAATTTTATTTTTTTTTTTAATTGAATATATTTACTTAGATTTGGTAAGATTACAGTTCCAATTGCGATACCAGCTATTGCCAAATTGATTTGATAAATCCTATCAGCGTAATACAAGTAAGATACTGCGCTTGCTTGAAAAGAAGCAATAATAGTTCCTATTAAAATATTAATCTGTGTTACTCCTGACGAAAATATACTAGGCAATAACTTACTGAAAAAAACTTTAGTTTTATTTCCAAAAGAAAATTTAAAGTTTAATTTTGGAATATAAAATTTTCTCGCACAAATAATCAAGAAAATTAATTGAACTAATCCAGATAAACTTACAGCATAAGACAATATTATAACTAATTCATCATTTAAAAATCTACCATATAAAAGAACGACAATTAAAAAAATATTTAAAATTATTGGAGCTGCGGCTGCGGCTGCAAAACGATTATGAGAATTTAAAATTGCTGAAAAAAATGAAGCTAAACTAATAAATAACAAAAAAGGAAATGTAATCCTTGTTAAATATATTGTTAAATTTAATTTTTCAACATTCTCACTAAATCCAGGTGCAATTAGAAATACAAACCCCGGCATTAATATTTGAATTATAACTACTAAAAAAAACAAAAATAATAAAAGTAAATTAAAAATTTCATTAGCAAACTTATTTGCTTGGACTCTACCTTTGCTTAGATCTGAGGAATATCTCGGTACAAAAGCTGAATTAAAGGATCCCTCTGAAAATAATCTTCTAAATGTATTAGGAATTCTAAATGCAACAAAAAAAGCGTCTGCAATAGGTCCAGAACCAAGATATATCGCTATCAATAAATCTCTTATATATCCCAAAATTCTGCTTATTAACGTATAGAAACTAAATGTGGATGTTGACTTAATTAAGTTCATAAATCATATTAGTCTTAAAATCGCTTCATTTGTATAACTTTATTACATTAAATGAAAAAAACAAAAATAGATCATTACTCAGATAAAGAAGCATTAGAATTTCACAATTCTAATAAATCTGGAAAAATAGAAATTAATTCCTCAAAACCAATGACAACTAAGAGAGATCTCGCTTTAGCTTACTCTCCAGGGGTAGCTGCTCCTGTAAGAGAAATAGCCAAAAATCCTGAAGCAGCTTACGATTATACTACAAAAGGAAACTTAGTTGCTGTTATTAGTAACGGTTCTGCAATTCTAGGTATGGGAAATTTAGGTGCACTTGCTTCAAAACCTGTAATGGAAGGTAAGGCAGTTTTATTTAAAAGATTTGCTGATATTGATGCAATTGATTTAGAAATTGAAAGTTCAGATGTTGATGAAATAGTAAAAAGTATTGTAAATTTTTCAAAAAGTTTTGGTGGTATAAATTTAGAGGATATAGCTGCGCCAGACTGTTTCGTAATTGAAAAAAAACTTAAAGAAAAATTAGATATACCAGTTTTTCATGACGACCAACATGGAACAGCAATTATCACAACAGCTGCCTTAATTAATGCTTTAGATATATCAAAAAAATCTATTAAAAAAATAAGAGTTGTTATCAATGGTGCAGGAGCATCTGCAATTGCCTGTTCGGATTTATTTATGAAAAAAGGCGTACCAAAAGAGTCTATAACCATGATTGATAGAAAAGGGGTAATTTATAAAGGTAGAGATAACTTAAATCATTGGAAATCTTCTCATGCTATAAAAACAAGCCATAGAACTTTAGAACAAGCTATAAAAGGTGCTGATGTTTTTTTAGGTTTGTCAGCAAAAGGTATTTTAACGAAAAAAATGGTTAAAAGTATGTCTAAAAACCCTATCATATTTGCATGTGCCAACCCTGATCCTGAAATTACGCCAGAAGAAGTTAATGAAGTTCGAAAAGATGCAATTATTGCTACAGGTAGATCTGATTATCCAAACCAAGTCAACAATCTTTTAGGTTTTCCATATATTTTTCGAGGTGCTCTAGATGTTAGAGCAAAAACTATTAATGAAGAGATGAAGTTAGCGGCAGCAAATGCTATTGCAACACTTGCTAGGGAAGATGTGCCAGATGAAGTCGCTGCTGCAATGGGTGGTGGTGAAAGGCCAAAATATGGTAGAGAATATATTATTCCATCAACATTTGATCCAAGATTAATTAGTGTTATACCAGTAGCAGTTGCTAAAGCAGCAATTAAAAGTAAGGTCGCGAGGAAAGAAATTAGAGATTTTGAAATTTACAAAGATAAACTTAAACAAAGATTAGATCCATCTGTAACAATACTGCAAGGAATAAATAGTCAAATTAAAAAAACACAAAAAAAAGTTGTTTTTGCCGACGGGGAAGATGAAAATACTCTAAAAGCCGCAATAGCTTTTAAAAATGGTGGGCTTGGAATTCCAATATTAATCGGAAAAAAAGATAAAATAAAAAGCAGACTTAAGGAAATTGGACTAAGTGAAAATTTTAACATCGAAATTTCAAATTCAACTGACATTAAAAAAAGAGAGAAGTATGTAAATTATTTATTTAAAAATCTTCAGCGAGAACAAGGGCTTCTAGAAAGGGATTGTGATAGAATGGTAAGAAACGACAGGGTAGTTTGGGGTTCTTGCATGGTATCTTGTGGAGATGCTGATGCAATGGTAACTGGAAATACAAGAAGATACGCCCAATCTCTTGAAAAAATTCAGAAAGTTGTAAAACCTAGAAAAGGTGAAATTATGTTTGGGTTAAATATGGTAGTAAACAAAGGAAAAACTGTTTTTATCGGAGATACCAGTGTTCATGAATATCCTACTTCAAAAGAAATGGCAGAAATTTCCATATCTGCAGCTAGAGTTGTTAGGTTGTTTGGATTTGATCCAAAAATTGCTTTTTTATCACACTCTACCTTTGGTCAGCCAATAACCAGCAGGACAAAACATATAAGAGATGCTGTTGAAATTTTAAAAGATATGAAAGTTGACTTTAAATTTGATGGAGATATGCAGCCTGATGTTGCTCTTGATAGTGAATATAAAGAACTCTATCCATTCTCAGAAATAGTGGGTAATGCTAACGTTTTAATTATGCCTGGCCAACATAGTGCCGCTATATCATATAAAATTATGAAAACTCTTGGTGGAGCAAAAGTTATTGGTCCTCTTTTAATTGGACTTGGTCAGCCTATAGAAATTGCACCATTAAGATCGTCAACCTCTGACATATTGAATTTGGCTTCAGTAGCAGCTTATTCTGCAGGAGTAATTAACTACAAGGAAAAAATTAATTAATTTAAAATGTTTTATAGTTTGGTATCACTAATTTTAACTTATCTTATATTCCTGTGGTCTTTAGAGTGGGTAAAATACTATAACAAGCAAGATAGAAGACTTGGTTCATCTGTTTGGAGATGGTCATATGATTACCCTGTCATTGGTATAAGAGATATATCTATGCTGGATGATAAAAAATTTGTACTACTAAGAAGAAAAAGAAACAGAGCTGTTACTCTAATGTATGTAATATTTTTTTTGGGTTTTATTATATTGATTTTTTGTATAAATCAAATTTTGCTAAAAATACTGAATTAATTTTTTTGTATACGTAAATCATCAACTAAAAGTATACTAGCAATTACGTCTTCAACATCTAAAATTTGTTTTGCCTCATTTATGACTTCTTTTTTTTCTTCCTCTGTTCTAGCAATTCCGTAAACATAAATTTTTTTCTTATACGTATCTATATTATAGTTCACAGCTTTTATTTTTTTATTAAAAATTAACGCCGATCTCATTTGTGATGTAATTAATAAATCTTTTGCTGACTGTTTAAAATTAAAGTCTTCTTTTATCTTTAAATCGTTTTTTACACTTCTAGCACCTTTGATTTCCCATGCAACCTTGGTTATTTTTAATTTTTCTTCTGGAGTATCTACCTTTCCAGTTATAAAAATTCTTCCATCTATTACTTTTGTATTTACATATAAAAGATAGCTTTTGTTCATTGATATAATTTTAGTATCTAGCGTTTTGTCCATGACAGAATCATCTATTTGTGTTCCTAATGTTCTAGGGTCCATCGCAATAGTAACTCCTGTTCCAAAAATTCCAGTAGATGACGAACCTACACATCCTGTAATACAAAATATTAATATTAAATAAATTAAGTTTTTAAAATTTATCATTTTCTTAAGTGAAGACAATAATTGTAAACTAATCTTTTTGAAATATTTTTGTTTCTACAAATTAAGGTAACAATATCTTTTATGCTATTTTTATTAATCATTTTTTTAATAATTTTTTTATCTGATTCGCTTAAGTTATCTTTTTTGTTATTTTTTTTTTCTGAAATTATTACTGTTATTTCTCCCCTGAGGTTATTAAAAGGTTTTAAATCTTTAACCTCTGATCTGAAATATTCTTCATAAAATTTTGTTATTTCTTTACAAATAATTATTTTTCTGCCTTCGAAAAAGTTTTTGATAAGATCTATAATCTTATTTATTTTTTTTGATGATATAAAAAAAACTAATGATGAATTTATTTGTGATAAATATTGAAATTCCTTTGATACGGAATTTATTTTATCAGAAACAAAACCATGGAAATAATAATTGTCAGAAAATCCTGAAACAGATATTGCGGCGGACACAGATGATGCCCCAGGTATAGGATATATGTCTATATTATTTTGTATGCATTCATTTATTAAAATTCTTCCTGGATCTGAAATAGTTGGAGTACCAGCGTCTGAAATTAATGAGACAATATTATTGTTTTTTAAACATTGAATGATTTTTTTTACATTTTTTTTTTCATTGAATTTATGATTCGAAATTAGTTCTTTGTTTATTTTATAAGCATTAAGCAATTTTTTTGACACTCTAGTGTCTTCACAGGCTATATAATCTGAATTTTCCAATATTTTTATTGCTCTAAAGGTGATATCAGATAAATTGCCAATGGGCGTTGCTACAATGTACAATCCCTTTTTAATCTTATTTTTGTCTACTTCTAGGTTCATTATTTTAAAGAGATATATTAAAAATATTAAAATGAAAACTTTTATTAAAAATTTATTTCTAACTATTGTGGTTTTTCTTTGCTCATTTCAAAAAATTTACGGAAATGAGAAAATATACATTGGGTTAATTGTGCCTATGAGTGGAGAGTATAAAGAAATTGGGGACTCAATAGTAAAATCTGTAAGACTTGCTATAAATAAAATAGATGACTCAAAAATAATTGTTATTCCTAAAGATACAAGAAATGATCCTGTGACTACATTAAAAGTTTCAAAAGAATTGAATGATATGGGCGTAAGTATAATTATAGGACCAGTTTTTAATGAGAATGCAAGTCTCTTATCTGAATTAAGTGAAGTAATATTTCTTTCTCTAACAAATAAATCAATTAATAATCCAAAAAATGTAATAAGCTCAGGTGTAAACGCAACTTCCCAAATTTTAGCTATACAGAAATTACAAGAAGAATTGGAACTAAAAAGAAGTATTTTTTTAATACCCGATAATGAAAATAAAAATGAGATTGATAATGCAATCGCAAAAACAAATATTAAATTAAAAGATAAATTTTTTTATTCTACTGATCCAACTCTTCTTACAGCACAAATAGAAAAACTAACGAGGTACAAACAAAGAAAAAGAAATTTAAATGATGAAATAAGAAGGTTAGAAGAGTCAAATGATTTTAATAAAAAAAAAAAAATTGAACAACTTAATAAAAAAGATACATTGGGTGGCATAAATTTTGACTCAGTTATAATTGCAGATTTTGATGAAAGTTTAAAAAGCGTAGCAACCTCCCTTTTATATACTGATGTATCTTCAAATAGAGTAGTATACATTTGTTTAAACCAGTGGTTCGATAAATCATTACTAAAAGAAAAAAACTTGCATCCCATTTATTTTCCCTCGATTGACAAGGAGAATCTAGATTTATTTAGAGAGGATTTTTATAACAACTACAAAAAATATCCTAACCAGATTTCATTCTTAAGCTATGATTTGGTTGGTTTAATTTATTTTCTAATTTATAAAAATGATTTTAAAGTTGATAATAAAATATTTTATAAAGAAAATAGATTTAAAGGAAAGACTGGAATTTTTGAAATTAAGAATAATAATATAACTCATCAACTAAGTATTTATAAAGTTGAAGATAGTAATTTTATAAAAACTTTTTAATTTTCCTAAATGCTTTAATTCTGTGATCGATTTTATATTTTTGGATAGGTTTCATTTCACCAAACGTAATATTTTTTCCTTCTGGAATAAATATTGGGTCATAACCAAAACCATTTTTTCCTCTAATGCTCTCAGACAAAGTACCTTCAACTTTTCCAGTTTTATGAATTGACTTACCGTTGGGCCAATAAATTGATAATACACAAATAAATCTGCACTTATTTTTTTTACTTTTCCATTTTTTATCCTTATCTTTTAACCTTCTGAAAACTTTTTTTATAGCTAAATTAAAATCCATTTTTTTTCCAGCCCATCTTGCAGAATATATACCTGGTGCCTTATTTAATTTATCAATTTCAAGCCCGGAGTCATCGGATAAACATACTAAATTAGTTTTTTTTGAAAAATATTTCGATTTAATAAGAGCATTTTCTTTCAATGACTTTCCACTTTCTTTAGGGCTTTTAATACCAAAATCAGAAGGGCTATAAGTTTTAATGTTTTTTGGTAATAATGCTCTAATTTCCCTTAATTTTCCCTTATTATTCGTGCCTATTAGCAATTTTTTTATTTTTTTTTTATACATCTAGCAATTTTCATTTTTCATACCATATTAATAGATATGGATAGTAAAGAAATAAATCAAGAAGATATAAAATCAACAGAAAAAGAAGATGAAGATATTAAAAAAACTGATGACAAAGAAGACACTAAAGATAATGAGATTTCGTTAGAAGATAAAATTAAAAATTTAGAGGACAAACTTGCAAGAACCCTGGCAGAAATGGAAAATCAACGTAGAAGATTTGAAAAAGAAAAAGATGACGCTTTTGAATATGGAGGTTTTACTTTTGCTAAAGAAGCATTAAATCTTCTTGATAACTTAGAAAGAGCTAAAATTTCTTTGGAGAATGATGAAGAATTGAAAAAAAGCTCTTTGAATAAGAAAATAATTGAGAGTTTAGATATAATTTACAAAGATACTTTATCAATATTTAAAAAAAATAATATAGAACAAATTGATACTAATAATAAAAAAATGGACCCAAATTTACATCAGGCAATGATGGAAGTGGAAGATGAAACTAAAGAACAAGGAACTATAGTTCAGGAAATACAAAAGGGCTATAAAATGAAAGATAGACTATTAAGACCATCTTTAGTGGGAGTATCTAAAAAAAGAGATTTAGATAAAAAAAGTGAAATGATAGAAAAAAACGAGGAAAATAAGGAAAAAAATGCTTAAAATTAGCGCTTATAGTTACTTGTACATTATAAATAAACACTTATATGACATCTGGTTATAAAAAATATGAGCAAAGTAATAGGAATTGATTTAGGTACTACTAACTCGTGTGTATCAATAATGGAAGGTACACAGGCTAAGGTTCTTGAAAACGCTGAGGGAGCAAGAACAACTCCTTCTGTTGTAGCGTTTACTGATGAGAACGAAAAATTGATAGGTCAACCAGCTAAAAGGCAGGCTGTTACTAATCCAGAAAATACAATATTTGCAGTGAAAAGACTGATTGGAAGAAACTTTAATGATCCAATGGTTAAAAAGGATATTGAAAATTCACCATTTAAAATTGTTAATTCAGAGAAAGGTGATGCGTGGATTGAAGCTAAAGGACAAAAATATTCACCGTCTCAAATCTCTGCTTTTGTTTTACAAAAAATGAAAGAGACTGCAGAGAAATACTTAGGTCAGGAAGTCAGTAAAGCAGTTATTACAGTGCCGGCTTATTTTAATGATGCACAAAGACAAGCAACAAAGGATGCGGGTAAGATTGCTGGATTAGAAGTTTTAAGAATTATAAATGAACCTACTGCTGCATCATTAGCTTATGGTTTAGATAAGAAAAAAAATCAAAAAATTGCTGTATACGATTTAGGAGGAGGAACTTTTGATGTCTCTATACTTGAATTGGGTGATGGAGTATTTGAAGTTAAATCAACTAACGGAGATACTTTTTTAGGAGGTGAAGATTTTGATAATTCAATAGTAGATTACTTACTAAGCGAATTTAAAAAAGAAAGTGGCATAGACTTAAAAACTGATAAGCTAGCTCTTCAAAGATTAAAGGAAGCTGCTGAAAAAGCTAAAATAGAACTTTCTTCAGCAACCCAAACTGAAATTAATCTTCCATTTATCACAGCTGACAAAACTGGCCCAAAACATATTAATTTAAAAATGACTAGAGCAAAACTTGAGGCACTTGTTGAAGATTTAATCTCAAGAACTATTCCTCCTTGTCAAACTGCATTGAAGGATGCTGGTCTTACAGCAAGTGAAATTAATGAAGTCGTTCTAGTCGGTGGAATGACAAGAATGCCTAAGGTAATACAGGAAGTAAAAAACTTTTTTGGCAAAGATCCAAACAAATCTGTTAATCCTGACGAGGTTGTTGCGATGGGAGCAGCTATTCAAGCTGGAGTACTTCAAGGTGATGTTAAAGATGTTTTATTGTTAGATGTAACACCATTATCTCTAGGTATAGAAACATTAGGCGGAGTATCTACAAAGTTAATTGATAAAAACACCACAATCCCTACAAAGAAAAGCCAAGTGTTTTCCACTGCCGAAGATAATCAGCCCGCAGTATCAATTAGAGTGCTTCAAGGTGAAAGGGAAATGGCTGCTGATAATAAAATTTTAGGAAATTTTGAATTGGTTGGTATAGCCCCAGCTCCTAGAGGAGTTCCGCAGATTGAAGTAACTTTTGATATTGATGCAAACGGTATAGTAAATGTTTCAGCTAAAGATAAAGGAACTGGTAAAGAACAAAAGATCCAAATTCAAGCATCTGGTGGCTTAAGTGATGAAGAAATAAGTAAAATGGTCAAAGAAGCTGAAGCCAATAAGGAAGCTGATAAGAAAAAAAGAGAATCGGTTGATGCAAGAAATCAAGCTGACACTCTTCTTCATTCAACTGAGAAAAATTTAAAGGAGCATGGTTCTAAAGTTTCAGATACTGATAAAAAAGCCATAGAAGACTCATCAGCAAACTTGAGAAATGCTCTTAAAGGAACTGATTTAGAAGAAATTAAAAAGAAAACTCAAGATTTAGTACAAGCATCAATGAAATTAGGTGAGGCTATATACAAATCACAACAAAGTGCTAAACCTGGAGATGCGCCTAAAGATAAAAAAGAAGATGAAAAAAAGGACGAAAACGTTGTTGATGCAGACTTTGAGGAAGTAAAGGACGAAAATAAAGAAAAGAGCGCCTAATCCGACAACTATTTGTCAATAATTATTTATGGCAAAAAGAGATTACTACGATGTACTAGGTGTTAAAAAAAGTTCCTCGGCAGATCAAATTAAATCAGCCTATAGAAAACTTGCTGTTAAATATCATCCAGATAAAAATAAAGGTGATAAGGGAGCTGAAGAAAAATTTAAAGAAGCATCAGAAGCCTATCACGTTTTATCAAATCAAGAGAGAAAACAAAACTACGACAATTTTGGACATGCAGCATTTGAAAATGGAGGTGCGGGAAGAGGTGGATTTGGTAATTTTGATTTTTCTAGTTCATTTTCTGATATCTTTGAAGATTTTTTTGGTGAAGGGTTTGGTGGAGGAAGAAGAACAAGAAGGACTAATAATAGAGGATCAGATTTAAGATATGATCTATCTATCTCTTTAGAAGAAGCATTCAGTGGAAAAAAACAAGATATAAAATTTTCGACTTCAGATAAATGTGACACTTGTAAAGGAAGTGGATCTAAACCAGGCCACAATACAAGTTCATGCTCTATGTGTGGAGGACATGGGCAAGTAAGATCTAGTCAGGGATTCTTTACTGTGCAACAGACTTGTCCACAATGTTCTGGAAACGGAGAAGAAATTACACATCCATGCCCAAGTTGTGGAGGACAAGGAAAAACCCAATCAGAAAAAAGGCTTTCAGTCACTATTCCCAAAGGAGTTGATGATGGGACAAGAATTAGATTAGGTGGAAAAGGAGAAGCAGGAACAAGAGGAGCAGGCAATGGCGATCTTTATCTTTTTATAAATGTTTACTCACATGATTTATTTAAAAGATCAGACGAAAATTTATTTTTTGAATGTCCAATTTCCATAGCAGATGCTGCATTAGGGACTTCAATCGAAATACCTACTATTGATGGAGGGAAAGCAAAAATTAAAATACCTTCAGGCACTCAAACTGGTAAAAGATTTAGGCTTAGAGGAAAAGGAATGCCTTTTATGAGAGGTAATGATTACGGTGATTTATATGTACAAGTTAACACTGAAGTTCCAGTGTCCTTAAATAAAGAACAGAAAGAACTATTAGAGAAATTTAGAGAAATTGAAAACGAAAAATCAAACCCAAGTATTAAAAAATTCTTTCAAAAAGCAAAAAGTTTCTGGAAAAACTAAAATATGGGTCTAGAAGAAATTGTACCAGCTTTAGCCCTAATTGCTGTTTTAATTTTAGTATTACCAAATTTTTTGAGAAGTAATTCTGAGAAAAAGCAGTTTTTTAAAAACCTGTCTATTTGGGGTATAATTGTTTTGGCTGTTGTGATACTTTCATATTTAATTTTCAAATGAATAAAATAAATATAGCAATAACTGGTTGTTTAGGCCGAATGGGTCAACAAATAATCAAAACTTCAAAATTAGACAGAAGGTTTAAAATTGTTACATTGACAGAAAACAAAATTATCAATCGTAAAATACATGGTATAAAACCTGATTTGAATACAGAAAATGCCTTAAAAAGAGCTAATGTTATAATCGATTTTACTATTCCAAAATGTACATTCGAAGTATTAAAAATTGCATCTAAGCTTAAAAAAAGAGTAGTCATAGGAACTACAGGCTTTACAAAAAAAGAGGAAAACATAATCAAAGAATATGGAAAAAAAATTCCAATTTTAAAAGCAGGGAATATGAGTTTAGGAATAAATCTCTTAATGTATCTTACAGAAATCGCATCAAGTTCTTTAGGGAAAAATTTTATGAGTAAAGTTTATGAGGTGCATCATAAGCATAAAAAAGATCATCCATCTGGAACAGCTTTGATGCTTGGTAAAGGTATAGCAGTAGGTAAAAAGACAGATTTCTATAAAATAATGGGAAAAAAATATTTCAATAAAAAAAATTTTCCTTATGGTAAAAAAATTAATTTTAATTCTATTAGAAAAGGTGAAACTGTAGGTGAACACGAAGTTAAGTTTTCTAGTGGTAAAGAAATTGTAACTCTTAACCATGAGGCTTTTGATAGAGCCTTATATTCAGAAGGAGCGCTATCTGCTGCTAGATGGCTTATGTCAAAAAAGCCTGGACTTTATTCAATGAGAAATGTCCTTAACTTTAAATAAAGTAAAAGATTCTGAAAAGAAAAATAGGGCTAAGATTGTCCTCAAAATATTAAATAAAACGTATCCAAAAATTTCAGTTCCTTTAAAAAGTAGAAATGTTTTCACTCTTTTAATTTCTGTTTTACTTTCTGCTCAATGTACTGATGTAAATGTAAATAATGTTACTAAGGATATATATCCAAAATATTATAAACCAAATCATTTTGTAAAACTTGGTAGAAAAAAAATTGAAAAGCTCATAAAAAAGATTGGTATTTTTAGAGTAAAAGCAAAAAGTATTTATAACTTATCAAAAATTTTAATGAAAAATTATAAGGGACAAGTTCCAAAAACTTTTGAACAATTAGAAGATCTCCCTGGTGTAGGTCACAAGACTGCCAGTGTTGTTATGTCCCAAGGTTTTGGTCATCCAGCTTTTCCAGTAGACACACATATACATAGGCTAGCACAAAGATGGGGTCTTACAAATGGTCAAAATGTAGTTCAAACAGAGAAAGACTTAAAAAGATTATTTCCAACGAAATATTGGAATAAACTTCACTTACAAATAATTTATTACGGAAGAGAATACTGTAAAGCTAGGAGTTGCTACGGAATAGCTTGTAAAATTTGTACATCTTGTTATCCTAATAGAAATAAACCAATCAAAACAAAGAAAGCATAATATGAAAATTTTAGGTATAGGAAACGCTATTGTCGACGTCATATGTAAAGTTGAAGAGGATTTTATTAAAAAAAATAATTTAACAAAAAGTACAATGAAATTAATTTTTGATCAAAACGAGTTCAAGCAATTACTATCTAATCTTAAAATTGAAAAAACAGTATCAGGAGGCTCAGTTGCAAACTCAATTGTTGGACTATCACAACTAGGAAATAAAGTTGGTTTTATTGGAAAAGTTTGTGATGATGAATTAGGAAAAAAATATGAAGAAGGTCTAGAAAGTGAGAAAGTAAATTATTTTTATAATAAAAAGAAAGAAGAGTTGCCAACTGGAACATGTTTAATTTTGGTGACACCTGACTCTGAGAGAACTATGTGTACTTTTTTAGGTACTGCAGGAAAAATAAATGAAAATGATGTAAGTGCAGACACAATAAAGCAAAGTGAGATAATACTTCTTGAAGGGTATCTATGGGATGAAGGTGAGCCAAAAAAAGCTTTCGAAAAAGCTATAAATTCTGCTAATAAAGTTGCGATGTCTTTATCTGATCAATTTTGTGTTGATAGGCACAAATCACATTTTTTAGAACTTGTTAAAAATAAATTAGACATAGTTTTTGCTAATGAGCAAGAAATTATGTCTCTAATAGATGCTAAAAGTTTTGATGAAGTTACATCATTTGCAAAATCGCTTAATAAAGTTCTTGTTGTAACAAGAGGAGACAAGGGAGCTGTTGCTATAAATAATAATGAGGTAGTCTCTTGTGGAATTAAAGAAGGCCTTAATGTAGTTGATTTAACAGGTGCTGGAGATCTTTTTGCAGCTGGTTTTTTACATGGAAATGTAAATAACATGTCCCTAAGAGAAAGTTTAGAAAAAGGCACTGAAATGTCATCCAAAGTAATTCAACAAATTGGGGCTAGATTATAAAAGTTTATTTTTTTTTTCTTTTAAAACTACCTTTGCCTTTTTTTGGTTTTACTATTCTTGGTTTATATTTTTTTGATAACAAATCTCTAGCAATGTAATTCCTTTTTTTCATTAAAGACTATAACCTTTTTCAGAACTTAAGATAAATTTCTTGTCGGAAAACTTTTCATCAATTTTTTTTCTTAGTCTATATATATGTGTCTCAACAGTGTGAGTTTCTAAATCAGAATTATAACCCCATACTTGTTTTTGAAGATTATGAACTGTTTCAGATTTTTTTGAATTATACAAAAACATAATTATTTCGATCTCTCTTTCGGTAAGATTTAGTTTAATATTATTTTTTAATATTTCTCTTGAATTAATATTTAACTTGTAATCTTTGATTTTGATGTCTGATTGAAAATTATAATTTTGTTTAAGTAGAAATATATTAATTTTTTTAATTAATGAAAATATTTCAATAGGAAACTTTTCAATTACTAATTGTTTATCTATATTTTTAATTTGATTTTTTTCGTTGGTAAGAATTATGAAATTTTTATATTTTTTTTTATCAATTTTAGAAATTTCATAATTTTTGTTAATATTATAAATTTTAAAATTAAAGTTTTCTTTTATTTCATTTAGAATTTCGAATAAAATTGGTAAATTATAAATTAAGAGGCTATTATTACTCATTAAAAGTATTTTATGATAATAAAATTAAAAAATAAAGATACATTAAAATTTGGCAATTTTAACATTAAATGTGCGATTGGCTTAGGTGGGCTGAAAAAAAATAAATTAGAGGGTGATAAATCAACACCTAGAGGATTATATAAATTAGGTGACCTTTACTGGAGACCAGATAGGCTAAAAAAGCCTGTAACTAAATTAAAATGTATAAGAATAAAAAAAAATATGGGCTGGTGCAACGACATAAAAAGTAAGTATTATAATAAAAGAATTTTTATTAATAAAAAATATAGACACGAAAAATTATTTAGGAGAGACCATAAATATGACTGCTTAATTGTAGTTAAGTATAATTACCAAAATACGATTAAAGGAATAGGAAGTGCTATATTTATACACCTAACTAAAAATTATAAAAAAACTGCGGGCTGTATAGCCCTAAAAAAAAATGATTTTTTAGTTCTAGCAAAAATTATTAATAATAAAACTAAGATAAATCTTAACTAGCTTCTATTGCCAAAAATCTTAGATCCAATTCTTAAAAATGTTGACTTGTATTCTACTGCTTTTAAAAAATCATTTGACATGCCCATACTTAATTCTTGCAATTTAGCGTCATCATTAATTTTTTTTAATTTCGAAAAATAAATTTCTGATTTATCATCATCAGGAGGAATACACATAGAACCAATAACATCAAGATTGTAACTTTTACTTATATCAAGTAAATTAGAAAATTCCTCACATTTAACTCCTGATTTTTGAATTTCATCTCCAATATTAACTTGTAAAAAAACTTTAATTTTTTTTTTATTTTTATTTTGTTCTTCTGAAATTTTTTTTACCAGCTTTGGATTATCAACCGAATGTATGTAATCGAAAATCTTTACAGCATTTTTAACCTTATTTGATTGTAATTTGCCTAACATATGTAATTTAATATCTGGGTATTGTTTTTTAACTTCTGTCCATTTATCAAGCGCTTCTTGTACCTTATTTTCACCAAAGTGAATGTGACCAAAATCTAATAAATGCTTAATGTGATCTACTTTGAATGTTTTTGATACAGCAATAATATTAGGGCTATAATTTTCCAATTTAAATTCCATAATTTTTGATTGAATTTGATCCTTAATATTTGATAGATTTTGAACTGTAATATGCATAATTTTTTTTTAAAAAAATATTATTTTATAAATGAGTTTGATCCAAATAATTTAATAAAATTAGATAAAAACATAATATTAATTTATAGAAATTATACCTCAAAAACTGACGAAAAAGTTATTTTTAATATTAAACAATTCTGCAAAAAACATAGAAGAAAACTTTATATTTCAAATGATTTTAAAGTAGCCGTTAAATATAATCTTGATGGTCTTTATTTGCCATCCTTTAATAAGGATTTAATCCCAGTCCCATATCGTAATAAAAAGAATTTTGATATAATAGGTTCGGCACATAACATTAAGGAAATTAACTATAAAAATTTACAAGGTGTTTCAAAAATTTTTATATCTTCAATCTTTAAACGTAAAAAAACATATTTAGGTCTTTATAATTTTAAAAAACTATCAAAAATATCTTCTACTAGAGTGGTAGCTTTAGGGGGCGTCAACGAAACAAACCTTAAAAAGCTTAAATTTATAAATGTATTTGGATTTGCTGCAATTTCTTTTTTTCAAAAAAAAACGGCCCCTTGAAAAAGGGGCCGTTAAATTAAATATTCTCTATCAAATTAGAATGAGAATGCAACGTTAAGCTCAGTAACTTTGTCGTTTGTTCCTGAAGTTCCAGCAACGTTATCAGTTTTGTTCATTAATCCACCGAACGTCATTGATCCCATTGTGTATGAGAATGATACTCCTGATGATTCTTCATCAGTAGCTGTTCCCATGTCAACGTCAGACATACCATAAGCGATTGAAAGATTTTCGTTTACAGCTAAAGATACTGCAACGTGATCTCTTTCTTCATCATTTGTACCTGCTGCATCAAAATCAATTTCTGATTTTTGCATACCAACAGTAATTCCGCCCATTGTGTATTTGATGTATTGTGTTTCTTGGTCAGATGTACTTCCGTCAGAACCAACTCCAGCACCAATTTCTAATCCATCGATACCTGAGTAAGTTACTACAGCTGAACTATCAGATCCACCTGGGTTAGTAGCAATGTTACCACCTTTTGCTGATTCAGCTGAAATACCGAAGTCACCAAAAGATCCTGAGTAAACTAGATTGTTTACTGATGTCATTGTACCAACTACACCATTGTCGTCTGAGTCTGTATTATCCCATACTTCTCCGTATGCATTTGGCATAACGTCGTCATATGCTGAAAGACCACCAGCTCCACCTGAACCATGGAATGATAATGTTCCCATACCATCACCTAGTCCTAATGACATACTGTAATCATCCATTACATCGTTATCTAACTCGTAAGACACGCTGATTGTCATTCCGTTATCTAAATCACCACTTCCAGAAAAAGTAACTGAGTTACCCATTGTAAGTGCTTGACCAGTAACTTCATCGTCGTCAGCTGATGTCCAAGTTAAAGAAGCCCCTGCTGTTGCAGTCATTTCTGCTGCGTATACAGAAGAAGCTAGTAGAGAACCTGCTAATGCAGTTAACCCTATTTTCTTTATATCGTTCATAAATTAAACTCCTTATGTTTGTTATATAATTAATTATAAACAGACGTATTTTTAACAAAAAAAGGTTTTTTGTGGTCTAAAATATCAATATCTGCAATGAATTTTTAGATATGTTGCATAAATACATCATCTTATTATCCTTATAAATCCAGTATTTTTTAGCCAATTTATTCTAAAAAGTGTATATGTTTAATAATTTTGATATTTACCAAGAAAAATGATTAAAAAATTAAAAAAAGTTGCAATCATAATGACGTTAACAGGGACAGCAATAATGCTCAATTCCTGTGATGCTTTAAAATACAAACCAGTCGACGCAAGAGAATTCCCACCTGAGCCTGACAAAAGAGTTCAAAAAAATATAGAAGAAGGAAAAGGATTTAGAATATTTGATATGAATAAAAATAATTCTGGAACTTTTGATTTTGCTAGTTCCAATGAACTATGGAGAGCTTCACTTGAAATCATAGATTTTATTCCACTTGTGTCAGCTAATTATAGTGGAGGAATTATAATTACAGATTGGTATACAGACAATTCAAATAAAGAGTCTATAAAAATTACGATAAAGTTTCTGTCAAATGAAATTGAATCAACGTCTTTGGATGTACAAATATTTAAAAAATATTGTGAAACAATAGATAATTGTAAAATAACACAAGAAAAAGGGACTTTAGTAGCTGAAATTAAAAAAAAGATACTTCAGAAAGCTACGATTTATGAAAAACAAAAAAAAGATAAAAATTTTAAACCTTACAAAATGAGTAAACCAAGTAAGAATAAACAGTAAAGAAAAGAAAAAATAATTTCTTATATTCATAAAAGTGAACAGATATAATTTTAAAGAGATAGAAAGCAAATGGCAAAAAATTTGGAGCGACAAAAAAGTTTTTAAATCTAAGATAGATAAATCAAAAAAAAAATTTTATTGTTTAGAGATGTTTCCATACCCATCAGGAAAAATACACATGGGTCATGTCAGGAATTACACAATAGGAGATGTATTAGCTAGAGTTAAGTCGATGCAAGGATATAACGTATTACATCCTATGGGCTGGGACTCATTTGGTCTACCAGCAGAAAATGCTGCAAGACAAAATAATTTAGACCCTAAGACATGGACAGAAAGTAATATTTCGTCAATGAAAAAACAATTAAAAAAAATGGGTCTTTCAATTGATTGGGATAGAGAAATTTCAACCTGCTCGGAAGATTATTATAAGCATCAGCAACTTTTTTTTTTAGAACTTTTTGAAAAAGGCTTAGTTTATAGAAAAGAAAACTATGTAAATTGGGATCCAATCGAGCAAACTGTTCTAGCAAATGAGCAGGTAGTTGATGGAAAGGGTTGGAGATCAGGTGCCCCGGTTGAAAGAAAGAAACTTAATCAGTGGTTTTTTAATATTTCTAAATTCTCAGATGAACTTTTAGATGGTTTAAAAAATTTAGACAAATGGCCAAATAAAGTAAAAACTATGCAAAAAAATTGGATAGGAAAATCTTTTGGTTGTGAAATAGATTTTTCTATCGAGGGAGATTTACCTGTTAAGAAAATAAAGTGTTTTACAACAAGACCAGATACCCTATTTGGATTTTCCTTTTTGGCTGTTTCAGTTGATCATCCAATATCTAAGTATTTTAATGATGACCCTTCATTTAAAAAGTTCAGAGATGAATGTTCTAAAACTGGTACTACTGAAGAATCTATTGCACAAGGCGAAAAAATCGGATTTAAAACAAATTTATTAGCGGTAAATCCTTTAAATAAGAATGATAAAGTGCCAGTTTATTTTGCTAATTTTGTTTTAATGGACTATGGATTTGGTGCAGTATTTGGATGCCCAGCACACGATCAAAGAGATTTAGATTTTGCATTAAAATATAAATTAAAAGTCAAAACTGTAGTCAAGCCTTTAAATGAAAAAGATAACTTTAAAGTTAAAAATGAAGCATATACTGGAGAAGGTAAACTAATAAATTCTGATTTTTTAAATGGATTAAATGTTCCTAATGAGTCAATTCTTAAAACAATTGAATATTTGGAGATGAACAAATTAGGGAATAAAAAAATAAATTTTCGACTAAAAGATTGGGGGGTTTCTCGTCAAAGATATTGGGGATGTCCAATTCCAATCGCATATGATGAAAAAGGAAATTTACACACTATTCCTAAGGAAAATTTACCAGTCAAGCTTCCTAGCAAAGTAAATCTTAAGTCAAAAGGAAACCCTTTAGATGGGGAGTTGTCATGGAAGAATTTTGAACTTAACGGAAAAAAATTAACTAGAGAAACAGACACACTTGATACTTTTGTTGATTCGTCTTGGTATTTTCTGAGATTTTGTTCTCCTAATAATAATGAATATGGTTTCGATAAAGAGGAGGTAAAATATTGGATGCCTGTAGATCAATATATTGGTGGCGTAGAACATGCAATATTACATTTGCTGTATTCAAGATTTTTCACAAGAGCACTTAATTATAAGAACAATGAGATAGATATTATGGAACCGTTTGATGGTCTTTTTACGCAAGGAATGGTTTGTCATGAAACATATAAAGACCTTGATAATAATTGGCTTAGTCCAGATCAAGTGGATACGAAAGATGGAAAAAATTTCTTTTTAAAAGAAGATCCAAAAAAAAAGGTGATAGTTGGTCCATCAGAGTCGATGTCAAAATCAAAAAGAAATACTATTGATCCTGAGGATATCATTGAAAAATATGGAGCTGATTCGGTAAGATTGTTTATTTTATCCGATAGTCCACCTGAGAAAGATGTGCAATGGTCTGAACAAGGAATTGTTGCTTCTTACAAATTTGTACAAAAATTATGGTTATTGCATCAAAAAATAAAATGTAAATTAGACCAAGAAGATGAGAAAATTACAAATAAAAATGAGATAACAAAATTTTTAAATAAAAATATTGATAAAATTAATAAAAATCTAGAAAAGTTTAATTACAATGTAATTATTGCAAACATGTACGAAACATATAATTTTTTAAGTCAAAAAATTGATTTAGAAAAAATTTATTTAAAAGATTATGAAAAGTTTCTATCTTCAATTTTACCTATAGTCCCACATTTATCCAGCGAATGCCTAGAAGAATTGAGACTCAACACTCAACCATCTTGGCCAAAAGTTGATATTTCGGACCTAGAGGAGGATAAAGTTTCTTATGTTGTCCAAATTAATGGTAAAAAAAGGGGTATAATTGAAGCTAGAATAAATATTTTAGAAAAAGAACTAATGGAATTAGTTAAAAATAATGTGCAAATTAAAAAAATAATAGAAAATAAAAGTATTCTTAAAGTTTTTTATGTTAAAAATAGGTTAATTAATATTTTGTTAAAGTGATCAAAAAAATAAATAAATTTCTTATCGTATTATTCTTCCTATCGGGTTGCGGTTATAGTCCAATTTTTTCAGTAGATAATTCCAAATTTCAATTTTCAAAAATAGAAATTGAGGGAGATGAAAAAGTAAATAGAATTTTGTTAAAAAAATTAAACGTATATAAAAAAAAACAGAATACAGAAAAAATATTTATTCTGAAAATAAATAATGAAACAAATAGAACAATCGCATCTAAAGATACTAAAGGAAACCTTGATAAATATAACCTTGAAATGAAGATAATTGTTGAAATAGAAAAAATAGATGGGGATAAAGTAGTTAAAAATTTTGTCAAAAATACAAGTTATAATAATCTACCGAATAAATTTGAGCTATCTAATTATGAAAAGAGTATCAAGGAAAATTTGGCAAGAAAAATTTCAGAGGAAATCATTATTTTCGTTCAATCTATATAATTTATGATAATAAAGAGTTTTCAAATTGATAAATCAATAATTCTCAATCTAATTTTTTTTTAATTTATGGAGAAAATGAAGGCTTAAAAAATCAAATTATTGAAAAAAATATTTTTAGAGAAGAAAAAAATAAATTTGAAAGGTTTGATGAAAACGAAATTATCAATAATGTTGAAAATTTTATATCAGGAATACTTAACAAATCTTTTTTTCAAGAAAAAAGATATATAATAATTTCAAGACCAAGCGAGAAAATTTTAAAATTAATTGAAGAAATTTACGATAGAGAAATTAGTGACGTAAAAATTGTAATAAAATCAACAATTCTAGATAAAAAGTCAAAATTAAGAAATTTCTTTGAAAAAGAGAAATCATTAGTTTGCATTCCTGTTTATGAAGATCAAAATAATACTTTGAGCTTAATAGCTACAAAATTTTTTAACGAAAAGAAAATTTCTATTTCACGTGAATCTGTAAACATTTTGATAGATAGATGTAATGGAGATAGACATAATCTTAACAATGAATTAAACAAAATTTATCTTTACACGATAGGAAAAACAAAAATAAGTAACGAAGAAATTACAAAAATTACAAATTTAGCAGAAAATTACGATATTTCTGAATTAGCAGATAATTGTCTTTCTAAAAATTTTAAAAGAACTACAAAAATTTTAAATGAAAATAATTTTAATCAAGAAGATTGTATGATTATAATAAGGACTATACTATCGAAATCTAAAAGATTAATAAATCTTAGCAGACAGTACGAGTCAAATAAAGATGTTAACCAAACAATAACTATGTCCAAACCACCTATATTTTGGAAAGATAAAGAAATTGTAAAAAAACAAATACAAAGCTGGAATACTAATGATCTCGAAAAACTAATATTTAAAATAAATGATATAGAGCTTTTAATTAAAAAAAATTACAATAGCTCGGTGCATATTCTATATAATTTTATATTGGAAACTTCTTTTAGTAATTAGCTTTTATTATCATTAACAAATGATTTAATTGGTCTAAATTTTTATATTCAAAAACTACATTTCCAGAATTATTTTTTTTACTATTAATTCTTACACTTAACCCGGTTCTTTCTTGAATGTTTACCTCTAAATTAGATATATTTGGGTCTCTTGATAATGTTTTTGATTTATTTTTAGGCCTTAAAATTCTTACTAAATTTTCTGTTTGTCTTACTGAAAGCTTTTTATCTACTATTTTTTTGGCTAAAATAACTGAATTTTCAATACCAACCAAAACTTTTGCGTGTCCATGGGTTATTTTCTTTTCCTCTATCATTTTTTTAATTTCTGCTGGAAGGGATAAAAGCCTTAAATAATTTGCTATATGAGAACGACTCTTTCCGAGGAATTTAGAAACTTTTTCTTGATCGTAACCAAACTCGTCTATGAGCCTATTATAACCTTCAGCTTCTTCTATAGGATTTAAATCTGCTCTTTGAACATTTTCAACTATTGCAAACTCTAAGGATTTCAAATCATCAACATCTATCTCAACAATAGGAACCTCGTGAAGTCCGGCATTTTGTGCTGCTTGCCATCTTCTTTCTCCTGCAACTATTTCAAATTTATCTTTTTTATCTCTGGACTTCCTGACTACGATAGGTTGAATTATCCCTCTCTCCTTTATTGAGTTTGATAATTCTTGTAATGATTCCCTGTCAAAAGTTTTACGTGGTTGTAATTTATTTCTAACAATTGAACTAATTAATAATTTATTATTTGTAGTTTTAACTCCACTATCACCTATCAAAGAAGAAAGACCTCTACCAAGACCTTTTTTAGTTTTAAAAGGATTCATTAAGCTGCGCTCTCCACAGCTTTATCTTGGTTTAAAAATTCTTCAGTAAAACTAAAATAAGCTTTACTTCCAGGGCAAGTCTTATCATAAAGCAAGACTGGAATACCATGAGATGGTGCTTCGGATAATCTTACATTCCTAGGAACAATTGTTCCGTAGACTTTTTCCTTAAAATAGTTTCTAGCTTCGCTCTCAACCTCTGCTGAAAGTTTATTTCTCCTGTCATACATTGTTAGAAGTATTCCTCTTATGTCTAAAGAGGGATTAAGGTTTGTTTTTATCCTTTCAATTGTTTTCATCAACTGAGTTAATCCTTCTAATGCAAAAAATTCAGTCTGGAGTGGTACTACAAGGGCATCTGAGGCTACAAGTGCCATAATTGTAAGTAAACTTAATGAAGGAGGACAATCTAGAAGAATATAATCATATGATGCTCTAGAATCATTTAAAACTGCGGTTAATTCATCTTTCAATTTAAAGGCTCTTCTACTATCATCTGCAGTTTCTACTTCTAATCCTGACAGATCAACATTTGACGTGATTAAACTCAAATTTTCAAATGTTGTCGATTGTATCACCTCTGATATTTTCCTATTTCCATTTAGCACATTGTAAATCGTCTTGTCAGAAGTCGATGAGTTCGATAACCCTAATCCAGTTGTTGCGTTACCCTGGGGATCTAGGTCAATTACTAAAACTTTTTTTCCTTTCATCGATAGTCCTGCTGCAAGATTTATGACGGTCGTGGTCTTTCCTACTCCACCTTTTTGGTTTATTATTGAAATAGTTTTATTTTCCATTTTTCTTTCTCAGATTTGAAATTTTTACTATTATTGAATCGTCATTTGTTAAACTTTTTCTTTCTTCAAAGTCAAAGCTCCAAGTTTTTAGTGCCTCACTTAATATTTTTTTTCCAGTCTTACCTAAATATAAAATTATATATTTAAAATTTTTGAAATTATTTTCAGCAATTTCAAAAACTACTGGCAAAGGTTTGAAAGCTCGAGAAATAATTACATCTGTGTTTAAATTTTTTTCTTTAAAAATATTTTTTCTATGAACTTTAGAGTTTAAATTAAATTTTTTTGACATTTCTTCTAAAAAAACTGCTTTATGATAACTTTTTTCATAAAAAATCATCTGAAATAATGGTTTTTTTGGTTTCATTAAAATACCTAAAACTACACCTGGTAAGCCTGCTCCTGATCCAAGATCCGTACATATATTAATGTTATTTTTATCAATAAAATCAATGGTTTGGGCACTATCTTTAATATGCCTGGATTTTATTGATTTTTCTGTATTCTTACTAATTAAATTTATTTTCTTGTTTTTTAATATTATAGATTTACTGAAATCCTCTAGCTCATTTAATGTTTCACGTGAAACTTTAAGAGGTCCTAAATTATTTATTTTTAAAATATTCGAATCAATCAAGCTATATGCTTAATAGACTTTCTTTTAATGTGTGACAACAAAATATATACAGCTGCTGGAGTTATACCATCAATTCTAAGTGCCTGACCCATAGTTTTAGGTCTAATTTTCTTAAATTTTGATTTAACTTCATTGGATAAACCA